>Ga0137369_10008461_pt1 | contig 10258 bp, 8 predicted proteins | sample SagtaG_12_FD_104918 | JGI IMG/M metagenome (GOLD analysis project Ga0137369, IMG submission 104918) | Vadose zone soil microbial communities from Sagehorn Ranch, Mendocino, California, USA - Sage1_L_113_16 metaG | ecosystem: Environmental > Terrestrial > Soil > Vadose zone | place: USA... | reverse complement strand
TAAGGCTTCCGCGCGCTGCGACGGACGATGGATGAAGCAGGGGAGAATTGAACGCAACGGTCTAAGGCGGCGGTTGGGCGGTTTGAACCGTAGCCTCTAGAGGAGGCCATATGGGGAAACCAAGCGCTTATGTTGTTCTAGCGGTGGCACTGCTGTTCGAGGCAAGCGCGGCGGCACAGGTTACCGTCCTCACTCGTGCCACAGTCATCGACGGCACCGGCGCGCTGCCACAGAAGGACATCATCATCGTGATGGAGAGCGGCCGCATCCGCGACATGGGGCCGTCGCCAAAAATCCCAATCCCGTCCGGCGCGACGGTACTGGACCTCACCGGGAGATTCATCGTGCCGGGAATCATCAACGCCCACGGCCACGTCGGAGCGAAAACCGAGCCGCAATTGCGCCAATATGCGCTTTACGGCGTGACCACGGCGACTAGCATGCAGACCGATCCGGACGAAGTCGTGCAAGTGCGAGAAGCGCAAAAGCGCGGTGATCTGCGCGGCGCACGGGTTTCCACCGTGAAGTACCGCTTCGCTCCCGACCCCGAGGTGGTGACACCACAGCAGGCGCGCGCCAAGGTCGACGAGACGGTCGCGGCGGGTGCCGACTACATTAAGGTGTGGGTGGACAGCGGGTTCGGCACACGGGCCAAGCTCACCCCAGAATTCTGCGCCGCCGTTCTCGAGCAGGCGCGCAAGCACGGCAAGCTCACTTTCGGTCATGCCTACGAGCTCGCGGACGCGAAAATGCTCGTGGAGCAAGGCTTGAATGTACTTGCCCACAATGTCCGCGACCGGGAGGTGGATTCTGACTTCATCTCGCTGCTCAAGCAGCGCAACGTAACCGTCATCCCGACATTGATACGCGACGAGTTCCTGTTCGCCTACGGCGACGCGCCGGCCTGGATCGACGATCCTTTCTTCCAGAAGTTCGTGCCGCCGGAGCGCCTGGCGGTGCTGAAAACCAAGATTCGCGACGAGCAGGCGAAACACCCGCAACGCGCCTTGATCAAGTCGGGTTTCGAGATGAACAAGATCAATCTCAAGAAGCTCTCCGATGGTGGTGTGCGCATCGCGTTAGGCACCGATAGCGGAGGGGCCGCTGACCGCTTCTTCATCCAGGGTTACTCCGAGCATCGGGAGATGGAACTGATGGTGCAATCAGGTCTGACGCCGATGCAGGTGATCCAGTCATTCTCGAAGGGCGCCTCGGAGGCCCTGGGTATCAGCAAGGAATTTGGAACCCTAGTCAAGGCCAAGGTCGCGGACCTGCTGGTGCTGGAAAAAAATCCACTCGATAATATTACCAACATGCGCTCCATGCAGACCATCTATATGGGTGGCAAGAAGTTCGAGTAAAAGTGGCCGAGAATCATTGGCCAGCGCCCATTGGTAACGCGCAATACATGGTGATGAACAGTGCACGGGCAAATCGCGGTCAAAATTTTCGCGACTCGTACCCGCGGGAAGCTACATCATCCATTGCTCCAACAAGATTCACTATGACGGCGTCAAGACCAAAGCGACCAGCCACGATCGGCGCATTGCCTGCTGCAACTAGACGCTTTGGGCCAATACAGTTTGGAATTTGAAACTTGCTTGCCTGCCGGCGAAGTAAAGCACCTCGATGGACTCGGAATAGTCCACGCTTTGCTTGCGGGCAAATTCGTCGAAGCATGGTAAGCAAACGACCTTGTTCTGATATTCAGCTGGCACAACCTCTCGCCACAAGTTATCGGGTACATTGAAATTGAACTTGTCTTCGCAATTACACACCTTACATTTTTGACGCTTTAAACCGCTCAAATCGATTTTCCTACGCCGTATCCGCATCATCGCCTCCTTGCTGGTTTGGATCTGATCTATGGCTGATTCGGACCGCAACAATCATTCCAACGGTGGAAATCATTGAGCTATCAAGTTTGGCTGCGAGAAAAATGTCGGGAATTATCTACCTGTAGCGAAATGTTTTCATGCCAGATGCCGGGTTTAGTTTGAATTATGAAGCGCAGTTCTGTCCACCTCAAATGTTGCCCTGATTTCACTTTAGGCTGATCCTGCATAGCGCACACAGCTTTGTCACAAGAATGGGACAGCGAATATATTCGAATGCTGTGCGGCAAACCGTACGAACTCCTTAAGCGAAATAGCGGGAATACAGACTTTTGATCAGTTCGAGATCGATGGAGGGAACGTGCCTGACTATCGGGCGAAGACTTGCGAAAAGTAACAGACCTGCGCGGGCACATTGCAACCTTGGAACATCGCAATTCGGACGCTCGCGCTGCTCTGATGAAATTAAATTCGATGTGCAAGCAGGGAAAACATGTGTTATCGAAGCTTGATAGGAAAAGTGAGTCGGCGTTAACCACGAATCAGCAAAGTTCGTAAAGCAAGCGAAGTGTGGCGCGATGGCGTCTTTCAAACTTGGTGGTTGGTTTGCCGGCGCAGCTAGCAACAAATCCATGTCCAATTTTTCCGGCCACTGGTTCACAACGTTCGGTCCGATGGAATTGACCCAGGATGGGAATCAGGTTCGCGGATTTTACACCCTGCAGCAGAATACCTGCCCGATCGAAGGATCGATCCGCGACGGCCGGTTCCAATTCACCTACCAGGAGCCCACGGTGGACGGCGAAGGCTGGTTCGAGCTGGTGCGCCACGGAAAATTGGCCGGCCAGTGGCGGCGGAAAGGCGCTACGGCATGGTCTTCCTGGATTGGCCAGCGCGAATTTGAAGGGGTTTGGGACAGCTCATTCGGCCTGCTGCGGCTCGTGCAGGAACCGGAGCGAGTGCTGGGGTTCTATGAGGGGACGGGCCCGTCCAGTCTGGATGGCCGGCTGGAAAATAATCGTCTCACCTTTCGCTATCACGAATCGCGCGCGCAAGGAGAAGGGTATTTCGAGCTCGCGCAGGATGCGACGAGCTTTGACGGTCAATGGAGGGCAGACGGTACGCAGGAATGGGCCCCTTGGCGGGCCCGGCGCCTTGCCGCCGTGCCTGGTCTACTCTGGCTCGTCGTCATCGAAGCCCACTGGCAACGTTCGTACCTGGAAAAGGAGTATGCCTTTGGCCACATGCTGCGAGAATTTTTCTCGCGTTTGCCGCACGTCAATGTGCGCCAACGTTTTTTTGAAGATGAGGTTGGACTACAGCGCTGGTGCCGGGAGCTGATGTATCTGCCCGAGCCGGTGACCGTTGTTTTTGCCAGCCACGGAACCAACGACGGCCTCTCAGTTCAGGGCAAACCGCTCGATACCGGCCGGTTGGTAGATAGCCTGCGCTACGCCGATAATATTCTCCTTTTGCATTTTTCCTCCTGCCTGATGATGCAAGACGGCAAAGCCGGCGAGCTGGCGCGCGCTTTACAAGAGGCCGTTCCGTTTCCTATCTCGGGCTACGATCGAAGTGTCGACTGGGCGGCAAGCGCGTTGATTGAATTTAACTATCTCGACATGATTCTCGGACGGGGATTGGCGCCCGCTGACGCCGCCCGGGAAGTGCTTCGGTTGATCGGCTACGCCGGCGATAAAGACTTGCCGGGTTCTCCGTATCCCGCGGCCGGGTTCCGCATTTTAATGCCGAATTCGCACGAAGATCACGAAAATAAGGTTCTCAGAACAGCGGAACGCAAATCGTGTCAGACCTACGGTAAATGATTCTGGCGCAGATGGGTTGGTTGTTGGCTTCGTATGGACGTAATTGCCCAATCGCCGCGACCGCACCGATGAAGACCTCTCCCGAGCGGATGAGCGAGAAGACGCCCCGGGAGACCCCGACGTCGCTCGCGAGCGGTTTGAGAAAAACGCGCAAGGTGCTCGATCTCGAGAAGGCGGAAGCGATGTGGGCGACAAAACCGACGGCGACGATCGTCCGGCCGTAAAAACACTTTGACGCGTTCGTTGCTTGCTCTGCGCGGCCTTGTATCAAGGATCGGATTGCGACTACAAGACGACGCGATTTAAGCTCAAGGCGCAAATGCGAAGTTCCGCGTGCTCCGCGCCACAGACCGCGTTGTTATCCAGCCTGTATCTTTGTAAATATCACCGAGTCGTCTATAATCGGCGTTCTCACAAGTTATGGAAAAGCCTCTCACTACGGCTCGGCCGGCGGACGATGTGCCGACTGAGCAACGGGATGACCTGGCAGAATCGAAGTCTCTTCCGTTTGAACGTATCGGTCCATATCAATTGATTGACCGCTTGGGCGATGGCGGATTAGGCGAGGTGTACTTAGCCGAGCAGGAGGAGCCGATCAGGCGGAAGGTCGCCCTCAAACTTATTAAAACTGAGATGAACACACCAGAAGTCGCCGCCCGCTTCGAGACGGAAATCCGCGCTGTTGGAATTTTAGACCACCCGAATATCGCACGGGCCTTGGATGCCGGAACCGTAGGCGATGGCAGGCCCTACTGTGTAATGGAATACATACCCGGAATTTCCATCACCGATTATTGCGACCGCAATCGTTTAACCGTGCGAGAGCGGTTGCAAATGTTTGTTCAGGTGTGTCGAGCGATTCAACACGCTCATCAAAAAGGCATCATCCACCGTGATATCAAAGCCTCAAATGTGCTGGTGATGGTCCAGGACGGAGTCGCAATCCCCAAGATCATCGACTTCGGCGTGGTTAAGGCCCTCCATCAACGTCTCACGGATCAACCCGCTATCACGCTTCATGGCCAGCTTGTCGGCACACCCGAGTATATGAGCCCGGAACAGGCCGAGATGGCGGGACTGAACATCGACACACGAACCGACATCTATTCGCTGGGAGTGCTTCTATACGAGTTGCTCGTCGGTGGCCTTCCCTTCGACCCAACAACGCTCCGTGAATCCGGCCTGGACGGGATCAAACGCATCCTGCGTGAAGTTGAGCCGATCCGATTGAGCCAGCGTTTAATTCAACTCGGGTCGAAATCGGAGGAGGTGGCTCACAAACGCCGCACCGACTTAAAGACCCTGAAGCGCCAAATATATGGTGATCTGGAATGGATTACGACAAAAGCGATGGAAAAAGACTCGACTCGCCGATATAACTCCGCCTCGGAACTCGCGGCAGATATCGAGCATCATTGCAACGTCGAGCCGGTTATGGCCGCTCCGCCTTCCGCCATCTACCGGCTGAAGAAATTCATGCGCCGACACAAACGCGTTGTTGGCGCCGGTGTAATTGCAACGGCTGTGCTCCTGGTCGGTATCGTCGAGATCACCACCGGGTTGCTGCTTCAGCGCCAGGCGCGCATCGAAGCACAAAAAGAGGTTGAGCGTGTAAGGGCAGTTATGGACTATATGCTTCGCACTGTTTCGGCGATGGAGAATATCAAAGGGTCAGAGGTTAAGGCCGCAGCTATTCTCGACGCCGCCGCATCAAAGATCGATAGTGTCTATTCCCACCAACCCGAAGTCGAGGCGGCAGTGCGGGCTACCATCGGTCAGTTCTACATGGAGCTAGGTCTTCATGGCCCGGCTGAACAGCATTTGCGACGAGCCCTAGGCATCAGACAAAAAGTCTTGGGTGACGAAGCGCCTGAGTCACTTGAGTCTATGCGGAAGCTGGCAGCCTTGCTCAGGATGCAAGGCAGGTTCGATGAGGCACAGCTGATCATGGGGCAGACAGTAGAGACCAGCCGTCGTGTTCTCGGGCAAAATCATCCGGAAACCATCGCAGCGCTGGGCGAAATGGCTCATCTGCGAGAGGCACAGGGTCGATTGGCCGATGCCGCAGAGCTTTCGCGTCAGGCCGTCGAACTTGCGCGGCAGGGAAAGCTGAATGATGACTGGCAGATGGCCATTTACCGGCTGGATCACGGTAGATATCTCACCCGGATGCGACAATTTCCACAGGCAGAAAAGCCATTGTTGGAAAGTCTTGCGGGGTTGAAAACCATTCTTGGTCAGGACCATCCGCTATCAAAAAAGGCGACGCAACATCTGGTAGATCTTTATGAGGCGTGGGGTAAACCGGTGCAGGCCGCTGAATACCGTACCTTGCTCAGCACCAAGTCAACTTCAAAATGAGCTCGGCTGCTAGAAACTCTCCCGCAAGACCGGCATCTCCGACGACGGGAGGTCGATCGCAACGCATGGGCAGAATCGTTTCTATCCACTCGTATCGTGGCGGTACAGGCAAGAGCAACATTTCTGCCAACCTTGCCTATCTTGCTGCACGCGCGGGGAGGCGCGTAGCCGTTTTGGACTCGGATCTGCAAGCGCCGGGAGTCCATCTGCTATTCGGCTTTGACACAAATCGTATGCCTTACACCTTGTCCGATTTTTTCTTCAATCGATGCGGACTCGAGGAGGCTGCCTACAACTTGAAAGGATTGGCTGAACTTGAAAATATTGATGGCACTATTTTCCTTTTACCGTCCCGGATGACCGTCGATGCCATCATGCAGGTTGTCGCCGAAGGCTATGATGTCGGGAAACTTGACGATCAGCTAAATAAACTCATTGACGAATTGAAACTTGACCTATTGCTTATCGATACCCACCCGGGCTTCAACGAGGAAACACTCCTGACCATCGCGATCTCTGATACGCTAATGATTGTTCTGCGACCGGACAAGCAGGACTATCATGGAACAGCGGTGCTCGCGGAGGTCGCGGGCCGAATGGCTGTCCCTCGGGTACACATGCTGGCTAACAAAGTCGTAGGTCATGTCGATCGGGATGACATCGTTCAGAAAATCAAACAGGGATATGGTTACGATGTCATCGGCATTCTCCCCTTCGCAGAGGAAATGGCCAGGCTGGGAAGCGACGGAGTCTTTGCTGCCCGTTATCCAACGCATCCGCTTTCGAAAGAATTACAGGTGATTGCACAACGGATCATGGAGTAAGGGGCCGGGGTGGATGACGAGTGGCACGACTACTCACGAACCCTCAGCTCTGCCTCCCGGTACCATCGATCCCGGACGCATCGAGTCGTTCGAAGGAAGCGGCGGGCGATTGCTCCGCTACAGAGTCCTTGATTCACAGCCCGCTCGATATCACCTACTTTACCTCCACGGCATCGAAAGCCACAGCGCGTGGTTTCTTCCTGCCGCAGCAAGGCTCCGAGAGTTTGGCTTTACAACTTATCTATTGGACCGCAGGGGCTCGGGACTTAATATGAATTACTTGCCTGGGGATGCACCGTCTGCACGCGTTCTGCTCGAAGACGTGCGACGGTTTCGCCGCCGCCTTGGCGATCCGATGTTACACCTGTTGGGGTTGTCCTGGGGTGGCAAGCTCGCTACAGCTGTGGCGCTTGATCAGCCCGAGGAACTCCAAAGCTTAATCCTTGTTACCCCCGGCCTACGCTCTCGGACGGACTTGTCGTTACTGGCCAAGGCGAACGTGCTTCTCAGTTTGCTAGCCGGCGGACGGCGGCGCTTTAAGCTTCCCATTGAGCCGGAAATGTTTACTCACACCCCGCGCTTTCTCGACTTCATTCGCGCGGATCCCTGGCGGTTGCAAAAGGTCACAGCTCGGTTTCTTCTCACCAGCCGCGCTCTGGACTGGATGATTGCGAGAAAGATCGCCCACCTCCGTCTGCCGATCCTTCTCTTCCTGGCGGGCAAAGATCCGATCATCGACAACAAAGGCGCCGCGGACCTCCTGTCCGCGGTGAAGAACCAGGTGCGATTGCAGATTTTCGATGAAGCGATCCATGCAATCCAGTTCGATCAGATGGAGCGAATGGTAGGAGACATCGTAAACTTTGTTGAAGAAATCGAGCGTCGATGATCGACTGGTTCTATTTGGTTACTGAACCGATGACGATTGGCAGGGAGTGATGTCGATACTTGCGCAAACTTTAATTGCTGTCGCAGGCGGAGCAGCTGCGCGTCGCTTTGAAAGAGCTACCCGCGATCCCACAGGGATGCAGCATAGAAAGCTCATGTCCATCGTCGAGAGAAACCAGAGCACTGAGTACGGCAAGGAACACGGTTTCTCCAGCGTCAAGAGCCTCAAGGACTGGCAAAAGGCTATTCCCGTTGTCACTTACGAGGATCTACGTGAGCGAGTCGAAAGGATGACCCGTGGTGAGAAGAACGTGCTGACGGCCGAGGCTCCGGTAATGTTTGCCAAGACCTCCGGTACCACCGGACAGGCGAAGTATATCCCCGTAACCCCAAACTGTCAGGGGCGCGACCACGCCGACCAATTGCGGGCCTGGCTTCATTATGCCCGCAGGGACCATCCGCGGATGTTCCAGGGCAAAGTTCTCTCATTGGTATCGCCGGCCGTAGAGGGACACACTCCGAGTGGCATTCCCTATGGTTCCACTTCTGGCGTCGTGTACCGAGACATGCCATGGGTTGTGAAGGGCACTTACGCGGTTCCGTATCCGGTATTTGAAATCGAAGACTACGAGGCGAAATACTATTGCGTGATGCGGATCGGCATCGCCAACGAGATCACCTGCGTCGCAACCGCCAATCCTTCTTCGGTCGTCAAAATGTGCGAGATGGCCAATTCTCATGCAGATGCGTTGCTGCGCGACCTAGCCGACGGCACGCTGCGCGCTGATCTCGATATACCTAAACCGATTCGTGAAACGCTTTTGGCACGGTTCAAACCGCTGCCGGAAAAAGCCCGGCGTCTCGAGCAGGCAAGACAGACACGCTCGGGAAAGCTGCTGCCCGCCGATTACTGGCCGAACCTGGCTCTCATCGCTTGTTGGAAAGGGGGCACGGTCGGTCACTACGTCGAAGGGTTCAGCCAATGGTTTGATCCGGATGGAAGAAAAGCGATTCCCGTCAGAGACTGGGGATACCTCTCATCGGAGGCCCGTGGCAGTATCCCCATCAGCGATGAAGGATGCGGCGGTGTCCTCACCGTTGCCAATAATGTTTATGAATTTGTCCAAGTGGAGGAGCTTGAGCAACACCCAGACAGCTCACAGGCATGGCGGATGCTCGGCGTCGACGATGTCGAGGTCGGAAAGCAGTACTACATTTTTATCACAACGACCGGAGGTCTCTACCGATACGACATCAACGATATCATCGAAGTCCTCGGCCGCTATCGTCAAACACCGGTGATTGCTTTCTGTCGAAAAGGACGCGGGATGACCAGCATCACCGGGGAAAAGGTCAGCGTCGATCAAGTGATCGAAGCGTTCGAGCGGAGCGCTCGCGAGGTCGCCGTTGAGGTGAGCCACTTCAAGGCGGAAGCCGATACCGAAGCGGAGCGCTATGTGTTTAAGATTGAGGCCGCAACGCCGGTACCCCAGGAGCGGCTTCGGTCAATGCTCGAATCATTGGAGAAACATCTGAGCAATCTCAATATCGAGTACGCCGCCAAACGAAAAAGCTTGCGGTTAAATCCTCCCGTCTTGATGGTGATGAAAACCGGCTGGTATGACAGCGGTAAACAGCGCCTCGTCGCCGAAGGCAAGCGGCTCTTCCAGGCTAAAACCGTTCTGCTTTCGGAGCGCACAATAGAAGCGGACGAAGAGTTTATTGCTGCGACGATAACTCTAAACGAGAAGCCCTAACGTCATGGCAGCCGAGATTATCTCAGTGCACGCCGCCGACGGCACTTCTCTCGCGGTGGGTTCCTACCTCGGAGCCAGGGGTGGTCCGGTGACATTGGTCGTGCATGGGATCGCTAGCCATATGGGCTGGTACCATGGACTCGCCGAGGCGCTGCAAGCCGAGGGAGTCACGGTGTACATGCCTGACCGACGGGGCGTCGCGCTTTCAGGGGGAACACCCGGACACACCAATCGTTGGAAAACATTGGAAGACGACCTGTCTCGGATTGCGAGCGAAATCGAGTATCGTCACCCGGGCCGACCAATCCACGCCATCGGGATCTCGCTCGGTGGTGTCATTACGTTGGCTTCCTCGATCCTTCATCCCGGCCTCTTTCGCAGCCAGATCTTGTTGTCTCCGGCTCTGGCGGCTTCCGCTACGTTCCCGCTACTCCGCCGGATCGAGGTTTTCTGGCGCGCTCTGTCGGCTCCCCGCAAACTCTATGATTTGCCTTTTGGAGTCAAAGATCTCACCGATAATCTTGACTGGCAGATTGCCCTTTTTGAAGAATCCAAGCGAAACCAGGTCAGCGCTCGGTTTCTGCTGGAAACGTTGCAGATGCAGCGCTTCGTGCGCAAGCACATCAAACACGTCGATCCGCCGATTCTGGCTCTGTTTGGAGAGCGGGATTTGGTTGTTAACAACCAAGCATCTATTGATATCCTCGCCAGGGCCGGATCCGCTCGCGTCCGAGTCGAGGTCTTCGAATCCATGTCGCACATCATCG
>Ga0137369_10008459_pt1 | contig 10258 bp, 5 predicted proteins | sample SagtaG_12_FD_104918 | JGI IMG/M metagenome (GOLD analysis project Ga0137369, IMG submission 104918) | Vadose zone soil microbial communities from Sagehorn Ranch, Mendocino, California, USA - Sage1_L_113_16 metaG | ecosystem: Environmental > Terrestrial > Soil > Vadose zone | place: USA... | reverse complement strand
GTGGACGTGTATTTCTGCCCGATCACGCCGGCGATGCCGTTCATCCGCGACGGCAAGCTCTTGGCGCTGGCGGTGAGCAGCTCCAAGCGCGCTTCCGCCCTGCCGAACGTGCCGACGACCGTGGAGGCGGGCTATCCCGATTCCGATTTCGATTTCTGGATCGGGATGTTCGTGCCCAAGAAGACCCCGCGCGACATCGTCGCCCGCATTCACCAGGAGACGGTGAACGCGCTGGAAGACCCGGGCGTGAAGGACAAGCTCGCCAAGCTCGGCGTCGAGCCCCTGATCATGACTCCGGAGGCATTCGATGCGCGCATCGCCAAGGAGGCCCCGATCGCGGTGGCGCTCGCCAAGGCGGCCGGCATCGCGGTGAAATGATGGGGCGGCGACGTCCTGTCGACCGTGACGGCGTTTTGTTTGGCGCTGAGCTATGAGCGAGCCGGCAGCGGAATTCAAGTATTGGGCTTTCATCAGCTACAGTCATTTGGATCAAGCGAGCGCGGATCAGCTGCATGAAGCGCTGGAGCGCTACCGCGTTCCGCGCCGACTTGTCGGCCGGCCGGGCCGCGACGGCCCGGTGCCTCGGCGTATCGCGCCGATATTCCGTGACCGGGAGGAACTACCGACCTCGTCCGATCTCGGCAACGCCATCCGTGAGGCACTACGCGCCTCGCGCTATCTGATCGTCGTTTGCTCGCCGAGCTCCGCCAGCTCGATCTGGGTCAATGAGGAGGTGCTGACCTTCAAGCGGCTTGGTGGCGCCGGCCGCATTCTGTGTCTCATCCTCGATGGCGAGCCGAACGCATCGGAAAAATCCGGCACCGCCCGGGAATGTTTCTGCCCCGCCTTGCGGTTTGCCGTCGATGCTGGCGGTCAACTCACCACGCAGCGTGTCGAGCCGCTCGCCGCCGACATTCGTCCCGAGGGAGACGGCAAGTCCCACGCGCGGCTCAAGCTCGTCGCGGGACTCATTGGCATCAATTTCGACGACCTCAAGCAACGCGAGAAGTTGCGCCAACGATGGCGCCGCGTGCAGGTCGCGACGGCCGCGATCGCGCTCGCCGTCGGCGTCGGCGCGTCATGGAAGGCCATCAGTGATTATCAGCAAGAAGCCGGCCGGCAGCAGCTTCTCGCCGCCACCAATGAGGCGACGAAACTGTCGCGGGAGAACTTTTTCGTCGATGTGACCAGAATCGCATTGGCGAATCTGCCAACCAAGGTGGCGGGGTCCGATCAGGGCCTGCCCCATGAGCTGATCGCGCTCCTCGAAGTTGCGCTCGATCGCAATCGGTTCGAGGCGCTGCTGAAAGGCCATCAGCAAGAGGCGGACAGCCTCGCCTTCGACACCGCTAGCGGACGGCTTGTGACGGCGTCGCTCGACGGCAGCGTTCGCATATGGGATATCAAGGCCGGGGCCGCGGCAAGGACGCTGAGCAGCGGACCGCGCGCCCGCCACGCCATCTTCAGTCCCTCCGGTGATCGCGTGGCGGTCGCGAGCGAAGACGGCAGGATCCGGATTTTCGACCCGAATTCGGGAGTGCTGGTGCGGCAGCTCGACGGGCACGAGCCCGGCAGGATCGTGCGGCGGCTCGTCTTCGACTCCGCCGGCGCGCTTCTCATGAGCGCATCGGACGACGGCACAGGTCGCATCTGGGATACCCGCGACGGCGCCGTAAAGTTCGTTTTGGACGGCCACCGCGATCGCGACGGCCGTCCGGACCGCGTCATGTCCGTGCGGTACAGCCCGGACAAGCGAATCGTCATGACCCTCTCCGGCAATAGCGCCGTGCTGTGGTCGGTCGACGACGGCCGCCGGTTGGCGACCATTTTGAGTGACGGGCCGACCTTCCGCGCCGGCGACATCAGCCGTCCCGGCACCCGTGTTGCGCTCGCGAGCAATCGGCAAATCGCGCTCTGGGACGTCAGCAATCCGACGGCCCCGCGCATGATCGAATCGCTACGGCATGACGGCCCCGTCAACGCGCTCGTGTTCGATCCGAGCGGCGAGCGCCTTGCGTCGGCGTCGGAGGATCGCAGCGCGCGGCTGTGGGACGCAGCGAGCGGTCGGCCGATCGAGAAGATGCCGCACGCGGACAGCGTGCGCGCGGTGGCGTTCAGCCCGTCCGGCGATCGGATTGCCACCGCCGGCAATGACTTCACCGCACGCGTGTGGAACGGCCGCACCGGCGAGCCGATCCCCGATCTGGTGCTGCGCGGCCATACGCAATTCGTCTTCGCGCTGGCGTTCTCGCCCTCCGGTGACCGGCTGGTCACCTCCGCCGGCATCAATCAGATCGGCGATCCGGCGATCCGCCTGTGGGATATCGCTCCAAGGCCGGCCGCTACGCTCGCGGGCCACGACGAGCCGGTCCGCCGCGCGGCGTTTTCCCCGGACGGCACGCGGATCGTGAGCGCGGGCCTCGACGGGCGGGTGCACTTTTGGGACGCCAACAGCCTGCGCCTCGTTCCGGACATGGACTTCATTCGTCACGAGAGCGCCGTCTACAGCGCGGCCTTCGATTCCGCCGGCGCGCGCGTGGTCACCGCTTCGCAGGACCGCACCGCCCGCATTTGGGATCTGGCGACGCGCCGGCACGTTGCGCTGCCGGTGCAGGATTCGCGCGTGACCTTCGCCGCATTCGATCAATCGGGCCGGCGCGTCGTCATGACTGCGGGCACCAGGGCGCAAGTGTTCGACGCCGCGACCGGTCAGCCCCTCGACATCGTGCTGCGGCACTCCAAGGAGGTGTTCTCCGCCGTGTTCAGCCCGTCGGGCGATTTGATCTTGACGGCGGAGCACGACGAGCGGGCGGTGATCTGGGACGCGCGCAGCGGCCGGCAAGTCCGCGTCCTCGGCGGCCGGCCCGACGGCCACCGCAAGAGCGTCAATTGGGCGTCATTCAACCCCGCCGGCGACAGGGTCGTCACCGTGTCCGATGACGAGAGCGCCCGCATTTGGAACGCCGCCGACGGCAAGCCGATCGGCCAACCGTTCATGCACGAAAAGGACGAATGGGTATTGGGCGCCGCGTTCCATCCGAAGCGTGCTCTGCTCGTGACTTCGACGATCAAGGGGCGGCTCTACTTCTGGGATTTGCTCAGCGGGCGTCTCCTGGCCATCCGCCATGTGCACGACGGCAACTATGTTTTCTCGGTCGGGTTCGATCCCGCGGGGGATCGGATCGTCACCGCGTCGCGCGACCAGAGCGTAGGCGTCTATTCGGCGCGTATCGACCACCAAGCGACCATCGATCGCGCCCTTGCGGTGGCCGCGCGGATCGGATTGACGAGATAACGGCGCCTTCCCACCGGCGGCGAAGCTCGATACAACCGGCCGCGTAGACCGCCGTCGATCGAGGGGGCCCTGCGTGCTCGAAGGCTTCACCCGTACCGAGATCAAGACCAGCGGCGCCCGCATCGTCACCGCGCACGGCGGCAAGGGCCCGCCCGTCCTGCTCATGCACGGCAATCCGTTCACGCACCTCTCCTGGCACAAATTCGCGCCCCGGCTGGCGCAGGAATTCACCGTGGTCGCCACCGACCTGCGCGGCTACGGCGATTCCGAAAAGCCGCCGGGCGGGGCGGACCACAGCGGCTATTCGTTCCGCGCCATGGCGCAAGACCAGGTCGAGGTGATGGCGGCGCTCGGCTTTACCCGCTTCTACGCCGCCGGCCACGACCGCGGCGCCCGCGTGCTCCACCGCATGTGCCTTGATCATCCCGGCAAGGTCGCGCGCGCGGCGATCCTCGACATCATTCCGCAGCACAACCTGTTCACCCAGACCACGCGCGAATGGGCCAAGGCGGCGTATCACTGGTTCTTCATGATCCAGCCCTACGATCTGCCGGAGCGGCTGATGGGCGCCGATCCCGACTATTTCATCCGCACCAAGCTCGCCAAGACGCCGCAGGGGTTGAGCTTCTTCGGCCCGGAAGCGCTCGCCGAATACATCCGCTGCTTCCGCAACCCGGCGACCATCCACGCCATGTGCGAGGACTACCGCGCGACCTACGGCGTCGACTTCGACATGGACAAGATCGACTTCGCCGCCGGCCGCAGGATCGCCTGTCCGGCGTTGATCCTGTGGGGCGCGACCGGCGCGGTCGGGCGCAACCACAAGCCGGCCGAGGTGTGGTCGCACTACGCCGCCGACATAAGCGGCGCCAAGGCGCTGCCGTGCGGGCATTATCTCTCGGAGGAGGCGCCGGAGGAGACCTATGCGGAGTTGCGCGCGTTCTTTGCGGACGGCGAGCTGCGCTGACGGCCGCAAACCGTAGGGTGGGCAAAGGCGCCGGACACGAACTCTCCACCCGCTCCCAGCTTGACGCGCCTTTGCCCACGCGTCGACATTTACTATGCGACGTGCGTACCGGTTGACGGTGCGACCGCGTGCAACTGCGCGCAACACCGTGCCAAAATTCAGCGCGCACGTCAGGGCGCCGTTGCCCACCCTACATCTTCGTCATGGCCGGGCTTGTCCCGGCCATCCACGCCTTTGTTTCTGCGCGAAAGACGTGGATGCCCGGCACCGCAGACAAGTTTACGCAGTCTGCGCAAGCTTGACTGCGTGCCGGGCATGACGAGTCAGGACGCGGGCACCGCCGCCGGCGAGGCGAGGAAGTTGCGCGTCGCGTACCAGAGCAGGTGCCGGTTGTTGCTGTATCCCGGGCTGTGCGCGGTGTGCGGCAGGATCACGAACTGGCGGTCGCCGTTCGGCAGTTGCTGATAGAAGTCGAGCAGATCCTCGTTGGTCGAGTTGCCGTCGTAGACGCCGCGGATCATGAGTACCGGCGAGAGCACTTTCTTCGGATCGACCTTCGGCAGGTTCACCGCCATATCGAGATAGGTTCCGGTCGGGATCTGATCGCCGAACTTCATCTCCTCGGCGATGATCGCCTCGGCCACCGCCGGGTCGTAGCTCGAGGCGTGGCCGTCGCGGGTGAAGATCGAGCGGATCATGGCGGCGTCGCGCAAGCGGCGATTATTGTTGCGATAGGCTTCGACCCGCTGCGCCCGCCGGCCGATCTCGGGCGCGCCGGTGCCCTTGTAGGTGAAGGCGACCAGCACCAGCCGGTCGACCCGCTCGGGATGCACCTGCGCGTAGGCGCCGGCCCGGATCCCGCCCGACGACGTGCCGTAGAAATGCATCTTGGCCTGGCCGGTCTCCTGCAGCACGACCGGGATCGCGGCTTTGAGGTCCTCGACGCTGCTGGCGATGTCGGAATTGTTGCCGGAGCTGCCGGAGCGGCCATAGCCGTCGTGGTCCATGGTCCACACGTCGTAGCCGTAGCGCGCGAATACGTTCATGAGCGAGTACTCGCCCTTGCCCGGCACGGTCAGGTCGTACGACGAGCGCGTGGAGTTCGATGAGCCGTGCACCAGGAACAGGATCGGCAGCGGCGGCTCGCCGGGCTTCGGTGCGCCCGCGCGCTTGCGCCAGAGGTTGAGCTTCACGTTGCCCTTGTTCGCCCAGTATTCGGCGCTCCAGATCGGGCCGTCGGCCGCTTGCGCCGTGGCCGCGCCGGTGGTCTGCGCCTGCGCGGAGGCGAGGCCGGACGTCAAGCCCGCCCCGATGCCGAGGCCGGCGCCCTTGAGGATGGTGCGGCGGGCGAGCCGGTCCGCCGGCTCGGAATGCTGGGTCATGGGGTCCTCCGTGTGCGCCAAGCGCACTGCTCTTTTGCTAGGCAATTGGTCGAACAGGCCAAGCCTGTGTTTTGCCGGCCGACCTTATCAGGTCGTCGCGGCGGGCGTCATATGGGGCGGACGGCCATCCCCGGGGACCGCGGGCCCTGGGCCAGCGGCAAGCCCTCGCGCCGCAACCTGAGTTTTGCTAATCGTTGCCGACCATCGGCCCCCCGCTCGCTCCTTATTTTCGGCTGGGTCTTGCAACACCAGGATCGAAAGCAAGCGTTGCAACGGCGATATGAGCGAGACGCCTACCCCTGAACCCGCCAACGGGATTGCGTGACGGATCGACCGATGGAGCCGAAATCAACCGAGCGTGAGCGAAAGGTCATCGAGACATTGAACGCGGCGGCGCGGTTTTGCGACCAGAAGATCGGCTGGAATCGGATCGGCTTCTTCCTGAGCGCCGCCATCATCGCGATCGCCGGCGTGGCGCTCTATCGCATCCTGCGCAACATCGACGTCCGTGAGGTCGTCGAGGCCCTGGTCACCACCAATCCGCGCCATATCGCGCTGGCGGCCTTGTTCGTCGGTGCCGGCTATTTCACGCTGACCTTCTACGACCTGTTCGCGCTGCGCACGATCGGGCGCACCGACGTGCCCTATTGGGTTGCGGCGGTCGCCGGCTTCACCAGCTATTCGGTCGGCCACAATGTGGGGGCGAGCGTCCTGACCGGCGGCGCGGTGCGCTACCGCGTCTATTCGGCCTGGGGCCTCAACGCCATCGATGTCGCGAAAATCTGCTTCGTCGCCGGGCTGACGTTCTGGCTCGGCAATGCCACCGTGCTCGGCCTCGGCATCGCCTATGAGCCGCTCGCCGCCAGCGCCATCAACCGGTTGCCGGCATGGTTCAACCGCGGCGCCGCGATCGCGGTGCTGATCGTCTTGACGCTTTACGTCATCTGGGTGTGGCGCCGCCCGCGCGTCGTCGGGCGGAGCGGATGGAGCGTCACCTTGCCGGGCGGGCCGCTCACCCTGCTGCAGATCGGAATCGGCATCATCGATCTCGCTTGCTGCGCGCTGGCGATGTACATGCTGGTGCCCGACGAGCCCAATATCGGCTTCGTCACAGTGGCGGTGATCTTCGTCGCGGCCACGCTGCTCGGCTTCGCGAGCCACGCCCCCGGCGGCCTCGGCGTCTTCGACGCGGCCATGATGGTCGCGTTCTGGCAGTTCGACAAGGAAGACCTGCTCGCCGGGCTGCTGCTGTTCCGCCTGCTCTACTATATCGTTCCGTTCGCGCTCTCGCTGTTGATCCTCGGCGGCCGCGAGCTCGTCCTGGCGATGCGCGGGACACCGCCGCCGCCCGTCGCGACGGTTCCGTCGATCGCGCCGACCGAAATTGCGACGCCGACCGATGCACCCGCCGAGAAGACGGAGGTTCGCTGAAGCCGGATGACCGCAAGTCACGATAGCGGGAAATCCACGCGCTGGGACGATTGGCGAAACCGGCTCAGGCGCGCGCGCCTGGTCTTGGCGGCGACCGCGATCCTGTTCGCCGGGCTTTGGCTGGCCGGCATGCTCGGCGCGGTGCCGGCGCTGGTGGCCGTTGCCTGCGTCGTCGCGGTCGCGGCGGTGCTCGCGGCCAGCGGCGGCGAAGACGGGCGCGGCGCCGTGTCGTCCGGTCAGCTTCCGGTGGCGCGCGTCGGTGAACCGCTGATCGAGGCGGTGCTGGCCGGGCTGCCGGATCCGGTGGTCGCGCTCAACCGCAATGGCGACGTCGTCGCGCTCAACGCGCGGGCGAGCGCGATCGCGCCGGCGCTTCGCCGCGGCGAGCCGGTCTCGCTCGGGATGCGCGTGCCGGAGGTGCTCGATGCCATGCGCCGGGCGCGGGCGAGCGGCACGACGCAGCGGGTCGAGTTCTTCGAGCGGGTGCCGGTCGACCGCTGGTACGAAGCCATCGTGACGCCGATCGCGGCCGCCGAGCCCTCCGGCCTGGTGCTCATGGCGTTCCACGATCTCACGCCGCTGCGGCGGGTCGAGGAGATGCGCGCCGACTTCGTCGCCAATGCAAGCCATGAGCTGCGCACGCCGCTTGCCTCGCTCTCCGGCTTCATCGAGACGTTGCAGGGGCCGGCGCGCGACGATGCCGCGGCGCGCGAGCGTTTCCTGAAGATCATGCAGGCGCAGGCCACCCGCATGGCCCGGCTCATCGACGATCTGCTCTCGCTGTCGCGCATCGAGCTCAACGCCCATCTGCGGCCGGAAAAGCAGGTCGATCTGGTCGCCATCATCCGCCAGGTCGCCGACGGCCTGCAGACGCTCGCCCGCGACCGCGGCGTGGACGTCAAGCTGGCCATGCCCGCAAGCCCGCTGCTCGTGCTCGGCGACCGCGACGAATTGATTCGCGTGCTCGAGAATCTGGTCGAGAACGCGCTGAAATACGGCGCCTCCGGCAAGGGGATCGAGGTCTCGCTCACTGCCGGCGACGCCGCGAACGGCGCGCGCGAAGCCCGCGTTGCGGTGCGCGACTACGGTCCCGGCATCGCCCCCGAGCATCTGCCGCGGCTCACCGAGCGCTTCTATCGCGTCGACGTCAGCGAGAGCCGCGCCCAGGGCGGCACCGGCTTGGGGCTGGCGCTGGTCAAGCACATTCTCAACCGCCATGGCGGCCGCCTGACCATCGAGAGCGTGCTCGGGCAGGGGGCGACGTTCACCGCCCATCTGCCCCTTGCTCTGCCGAGCGCGCCGAAAGAGTAGCGCGTAGGGCGGGTTAGGGCTAGCCGTAACCCGCCGCCTCGATTTCATCACAACGCGGGCTTTTGAGGCCGCCGAATATCGTTTGACTCGATCCGGCGAAACACTTACTTGGCGAAATGCGATTCGACGAACTGCGCCCGCCGGCCCCGCTGCGCGGGTGTTTTGATTCGGGCGGCCCCTCGTTCGCCCCCGGACCAAGGCTCTTACGCCTCGAATCGATGACCGTCATCCGGAGTGCGCCCGCCCCTTGGCCGGGAGAGCCTCGCAGGATGATTGGAATGAGCCGTGCCGCCATCCATGGCGGCGGCGGACCGACGTTCGCTGAACGATTTCACCAATGGGACTGCGGAGGGAAACAGACATGGTTTCCCGCCAGACCATTTGGGCAAGAAAGCGATCTGCCGAAGACCCGGACTATCGAAAGAGAAAGCGTGCGTACCGTCGCGCCTACTGGGCGGCCCACAAGGACGAGATCAACGCGCGCCGGCGCGGAAAAAGAGAAGCCGAGAGCCTTCGGCGCCGCTATGGCATGTCCCTGGACGATCGTGATGCGCTCTTGGCCCGCCAGGGCGGCGTTTGCGGGATCTGCAAGAAGCATCATCGCCGGCTCCACGTCGACCATTGTCATGCGACCCGCAAGGTGCGCGGTCTGCTCTGCGGGACATGCAACCGCGGCCTCGGCCATTACAACGACGATCCGGTCCTCACGCGGGCGGCGACGGCCTGGCTGGAGGCTTCGCTTCGCGACCCGATAGCAACAGGGTCGAGCGGCGACGCTGCTGCCGCCGGCCATCCGGCCGGCCGGCCGACGCAAGGCCTCCCAATCGATCATTCGCCGAGGCAACCGCCGTCGTCGGCCTTTGCACGATTCGACGTCACTCACAACGACATCAACCACCTTATCGGTCAGCAAGAAGGAGCCCGCATGACCCGGACGGAAAACACCAATGCTCTCGGCCCCGAGCCGGTTTCGGAGCCCGATCTCGACGTCATCGTCGATCCGCCGCCACTGGTGCCGGCGCAAGCGGCGATGGCGGCTCCCGCACTTGCCCCAGACGACCTTGCAACGCAGGGGTTTACCCCGCTCGATCTCGACGAGCTGTTCGCTCTCGACATCGCGCAACGCGGGATGGTGCTCGACCCGATCATTCCCGAGAAAGGGCTGGCGCTGCTCTATGCCGTGCGCGGCACCGGCAAGACCCACGTCGCGCTCGGCATCGCGCACGCGGTCGCGACCGGCGGCAAGTTCCTCAATTGGCGGGCGCCCAGCGCCCGGCGTGTTCTCCTCGTCGACGGCGAGATGCCGGCGGCCGACCTACGGGACCGGTTGAGGACCATCGTGGCCGGCACCGGCGTCGCGGCCGCACCCGGCATGCTGAAGGTGCTGGCCGGCGATCTGCTCGAGGACGGCATCGGCAATCTGGCCCGCCCGGAGCTGCAGAGGAAGCTCGAGCGATGCCTCGACGGCGTCGAGCTTCTCATCCTCGACAACCTCGCCAGCCTGATCGCGGGGCAGCACGAAAGCGACGCCGATAGCTGGGCGACGATGCAGCAGTGGCTGCTGCGGTTGCGCCGGCGCGGCATCTCGGTGCTGATCGTGCATCATGCCGGCAAGAACGGCGACCAGCGCGGCATCAGCAACCGGGAAGATTTGCTCGACACGTCGATCAGCCTGCGGCGTCCCAGCGACTACAGCCCGGCCGACGGCGCCCGCTTCGAGGTCCATGTCGCCAAGGGTCGTGGGCTGCGCGGCAAGCCTGCGCTGCCGTTCGAAGCGATGCTCGAAACCCACGCCGACAAGGCGATCTGGTCCGTGAAGACGATCGAGGACGTCGAGCGCGCGCGGGTCGAGGCCTTGCTGGCCGACGGACT
>Ga0137369_10008458_pt1 | contig 10259 bp, 10 predicted proteins | sample SagtaG_12_FD_104918 | JGI IMG/M metagenome (GOLD analysis project Ga0137369, IMG submission 104918) | Vadose zone soil microbial communities from Sagehorn Ranch, Mendocino, California, USA - Sage1_L_113_16 metaG | ecosystem: Environmental > Terrestrial > Soil > Vadose zone | place: USA... | reverse complement strand
CGGTGCGCGGCCGCGGCGGTGAGAGCGGCATGCTCGGCTGGAAGCCCGCCACGGTGCGCGAGTGGCTCGAGGAGGAGACCACCTTCTGCTACCTGGCCGAGGACGGGTTCGTGGTCTACGGCTGGGACGGCTCCGACCTGCGGGTCGAGGAGATCGTGGCAGGCTCGGAACCGACGCTGCGCGCGCTGTGGTCGACCGTCGGCACCGGCTCGTCGATCGCCCGGTCCGTGCACGCGTACGTCGGACCGCAGGACCCGATCCACCAGCTGCTCGGCCACGAGGCGGACCAGGTGACCCGGATCCAGCGCTGGATGCTGCGGATCGTCGACGCGCCTGCGGCGATCGCGGCCCGCGGCTGGCCGGGCGCCGCCGTGCTGGAGACGCCGATGCACCTCGGGCTGGAGCTCGAGGACGCCGAGATCCCGACCAACGCCGGGCACTGGTCGTTGCGCGTGGCAACGGACAGCGCCGAGCTGGTCCGTACCAACCCGCACCCGCACGCGCTCCGGCTGACCGCCCGCGGCCTCGCCGCGCTGTACGCCGGCATCCCGGTGGCGGTGCTTCGCCGGACGGGTACGGCGACCGGCGGGACCCCGCACGACGATGCCCGGCTGGACGCGGTGTTCGCCGGGCCGACACCGTACATGCTCGACTACTTCTAGGAGACGGAGCCGATGGCCGAGCTCGAACCGCGACCCGAGCCCGACGAGGTCCGGGCGCTGGCACGCCTGGTCACGGACACCACCGGAGCGGTCGTGGCCACGACGCGCGCCGTGCACCGGGCCATCGCCGACCGGGTCTGGCCGGATGCCGGGCAACCGGCGAAGGCGATGCACGACGCGATCAGCACCGTCGTCTACGCCTCGATCGACGCCGGTACGACGACAGTGGGCGTCGTCGCCGAGCACGGCCTGCGGATCACGGGCGCGACCCGCCGGCTGCGGCCGTGGACCGGCACCGCGTCCGGCAGGTACCTCGCCGGGTTCGTGAACGGGGCGTTCGGCGACCGGCTGCTGCTGCGGCACCCGGTGCTGGCCACGCCGATGCGGATCCGCGCCGGCGGCCGCGACGTACCGCTGACTCCGGAACGGCTGGCCGCCGGCTACCCGGACGCCACGTCGTACGTCGTGGTCTTCCTGCACGGGCTGGTCGAGACCGAACAGTGGTGGGGAACCACCTTCGCGGCCGGGCTGGAGGCGGACCTGGGCTGCACCTCGGTGCAGGTGCGGTACAACACCGGTCGGCACATCTCCGACAACGGCCGGCAGCTCGCGGACCTGGTCGGCGAGCTGGTCGAGGCGTGGCCGGTCGACGTCGAGCGGATCGCGATCGTCGGGCACTCGATGGGCGGTCTGGTGGCGCGCAGCGCGGTGCACCAGGCAGCGGGGGAGCCGTGGCTGGACCTGGTCGCGCACGTGGTCTGCCTCGGGTCGCCGCACGACGGGTCGGTGGTCGAGCGCGGCGCGAACGTGCTCGCCTGGGCGCTGCGCGGGATCGGCGAGACCGCGCCGCTGGGTGCGCTGCTGGACAGCCGGAGCGCGGGCATCAAGGACCTGCGGTACGGGTACCTCGACGAGCGCGACTGGCTCGGGATCGACCCGGACGAGTTGCTCACCGACCGGCGAGGCCCCTACCGGCGCTCGGCGAAGGCGCGGCAGAGTTTCGCCGCCGCGAGTCTCGGACCGGCGGGCAGCCGGTCGGGCCGCTGGGTCGGCGACCTGCTGGTGCTGCCGGACAGCGCCCTGTCCGGCCGGCTGCCGGCGCGACGGCGGTGGTTCGGCCGGATGCACCACTTCGCGCTGCTGCGCGACGCCCGGGTCTACCGGCAGCTCAGGTCCTGGCTCGACGATCGTCAGTCCGCCGCGACGCAGAACTCGTTGCCCTCCGGGTCGGCGAGCACCGACCAGCGCGTCCCGTAGCCGGTGTGCGTCTCGAGGGTGCGGGCGCCGAGCCGTTCGAGCCGGGCGACCTCGGCGTCGACGTCGGGGACGAGCAGGTCGAGGTGCAGGCGGTTCTTCGCGCGCTTGGGTTCGGGAACCCGCTGCAGGGTGAGTGGCACGCCCTCGCCGGCCGGCTCCAGACCGGCGTACCCGTCGAAGCGGTCGGGGGCGCGCCGGTAGTTCAGGGCCGCCGCCCAGAACGCGGCCTGGCCGTCGAGGTCGTTGCAGTCCAGTGTCAGCTCGATGTGCATCACGCCTCTTCTCGGTGTCGTTCCAAGGTCGTGCTTGGCGACGCCGGCGTGGGCGGGTAGACGTGGACCATGTTCCGCACACCCCTGCTGCTCGTGGCCGCCGTGGTAATACCGCTCGGATGCGGGACCGAGCCGTCCGGGCAGCCCGGTGAGGAGACCTCCGTGACACCGTCCGGCAACCAGTCGTCACCGTCATCGGCCGGCCCGGCCGGCGCCGCGGTCACCGACCTCGCAAGGCGCCTGGCCGTCGACGCCGCGGCGATCACCGTGGTGAGCTCGGAGGAGGTCACCTGGCGCGACGGCAGCCTCGGCTGCCCGAAGCCCGGCATGAACTACACCCAGGCCCTGGTCGACGGGACGCGGATCGTGCTCGAGCACGGCGGCACCCGGTACGAGTACCACGCCGGCGGCACGAACCCGCCGTTCCTGTGCGAGAACCCCACCAAGTAGCGGCGCGTCGGCCCGCCGCGCGTGAACCCGGGCGGTTAGGGTGTCGAACACACGTTCGGAGGTGGTTCATGCGAGTGCTCGGGGTCGACCCGGGTCTGACCCGGTGCGGTCTCGGGCTGGTCGAGGGCACGACCGGCCGGCCGCCCAAGCTGATCGCCGTCGGCGTGATCCGCACCCCGGCCGAGCTGGACGTCGCCCGGCGGCTGGTCCAGATCGAGGAGACCATCGACGCGTGGATCAGCGAGCACCGGCCGGACGCGGTCGCGGTCGAGCGGGTCTTCGCGCAGCACAACGTCCGGACCGTGATGGGTACGGCGCAGGCCGCCGGGGTCGCGATGGTGGTCGCCGCCCGGCGCGGGCTGCCGGTGGCGCTGCACACGCCCAGTGAGGTGAAGGCCGCCGTCACCGGCTCCGGTCGCGCGGACAAGGACCAGGTGACCACGATGGTGACCCGGATCCTCAAGCTGACCGAGCGGCCGACCCCGGCGGACGCCGCGGACGCGCTCGCGCTGGCGATCTGCCACGTCTGGCGTGGTGGGGTGGCGAACCGGATCGAGCAGGCGATCGCTGCACAAGGAGTACGACGATGATCGCGTTCGTGCGCGGCCCGGTGGCCGCGATCGGGGTGGACAGCTGCGTGGTCGAGGTCGGGGGAGTCGGGCTGCTGCTGCACTGCCACCCCGGCACGCTGGCGGGGCTGCGGTCCGGCCAGCACACCACCCTGCACACCTCGATGGTGGTGCGGGAGGACTCACTCACGCTGTACGCGTTCGCGGACGACGACGAGCGCACCCTGTTCGAGCTGCTGCAGACCGCGTCCGGGGTCGGCCCGCGGCTCGCCCAAGCCGCGTTGGCGGTGCTGAGCCCCGACCAGATCAGGCACGCCGTGGCCACAGAGGATCTTTCCGTGCTGGTGAAGGTTCCCGGTATCGGCAAGAAGGGCGCGCAGCGGATCGTGCTGGAGCTGAAGGACAAGATCGGCGCGCCGTCCCGGACCGTCGCCGGACGTCCGCTCGCCGTCGCCAGGGCGGAGTGGAAGAACCAGGTGCACGCCGGCCTGGTCGGCCTCGGCTGGTCCGCCAGGGACGCCGACGACGCCGTGACCGCCGTCGAGCCGCTGGCCGCCGGCGAGGGCGAGCCGTCGGTTCCCGAGCTGCTGCGCGCCGCGCTGCGCACGCTGTCGAAGGCGTGAGGCCGCGATGAGCTCATCGTCGTACGACGACAACGTGCGGCCGCTCACGTCGGGTGACGCGGATCCCGAGGAACGCACGATCGAGGCGGCGCTGCGGCCGCGGACCCTTGCGGAGTTCGGCGGTCAGCGCCGGGTGAGCGAGCAGCTCGAGCTGGTGCTGCACGCCGCCCGCGGCCGGAACCGGCCGCCGGACCACGTGCTGCTGTCCGGGCCGCCCGGGCTCGGCAAGACCACGCTCGCCATGATCATCGCGTCGGAGATGTCCGCGCCGCTGCGGGTGACCAGCGGGCCGGCGATCCAGCACGCCGGTGACCTGGCCGCGATCCTGTCGGGGTTGAACGAGGGCGAGGTGCTGTTCCTCGACGAGATCCACCGGATGTCGCGGCCCGCCGAGGAGATGCTGTACATGGCGATGGAGGACTTCCGGGTCGACGTCATCGTCGGCAAGGGGCCGGGCGCGACCGCGATCCCGCTGGAGATCCCGCCGTTCACGCTGGTCGGCGCGACCACCCGGGCCGGGCTGCTGCCGGGGCCGCTGCGGGACCGGTTCGGGTTCACCGCGCACCTGGAGTTCTACGACGCGGCGGAGCTGGAGCGGATCGTGAACCGCTCCGCGGCGCTGCTCGAGGTGACCGTGCGCGCCGACGGCGCGAAGGAGATCGCCTCCCGGTCGCGGGGCACGCCCCGGATCGCGAACAGGTTGCTGCGCCGGGTCCGCGACTTCGCCGAGGTCCGTGCCGACGGCGTCGTCACGATCGAGCTGGCGAGGTCCGCGTTGGAGTTGTACGAGGTCGACCGGCAGGGACTGGACCGGCTGGACCGGGCGGTGCTCGACGCGCTGTGCCGGCGGTTCGGCGGCGGTCCGGTCGGGCTGTCCACGCTCGCGGTCGCCGTCGGCGAGGAACGCGAGACGGTCGAGGAGGTCGCCGAGCCGTTCCTGGTCCGGTCCGGCTACCTGGCCCGCACCCCGCGCGGCCGGGTCGCGACCCCGGCGGCCTGGCGCCACCTCGGGCTGTCCGTGCCCAAGTCCGCCACCTTCGCCGACACGCTCTTCGACGACTGATCGCGGGAACTCGCCACTGGCTCCGTCCGTTGCGCCTTGGGATCGTGTGCTTGTGAGCCAGGTCTCGCAGGACACGAGCCGATCACGTCTGGCAGGCGGACGCGCGGTGGTTGACGGAGGACGTTAGGCTACGCCGGTGGCCGGCCTGTGAGCCGCCGCGCCATGTCCCGACGTACGTTGAAGTCGTGCGCCGTACCCGATGAAGGAATGTTGAGTCCGATGGTTGTGAGCGCTGTGGCGATGGCCGGTTCGTCTGGTGGGAGTGGCCTGACGCTGCTGCTGCCGTTGGCGCTGCTGGCCGCATTCTTCTGGTTCGTGAGCCGTTCCCAGCGCAGGCAGCGGCAGCGGCAGGCTGCCGTGGTGGCGGCCCTGAAGCCGGGCACTCGGGTGATCACCAGCAGTGGCCTGGCCGGCACCGTCGAGTCGGTCGACGACGAGTTCGTCGTCCTCGAGGTCGCGCCCGGCGTCTCCCTTCGCTTCGTCCGGCAGGCGATCGGCCAGGTGCTCGACGACCGCGAGACCGCCCTCGGTGGGGCCGAGGACGACGACGACACGGCTACCGACGACGAGTTCCCCGACTACGTCGATGACGACGACACGGTCTCCGACGACGACGCGCCGGTGACGGACGACTCCGCCGGACCGGATGACAAGCCTCGCAACCCGCCCACGCACACCGAGCACTGAGCCGCAGCACTCCCGGCTAGAGCCTCCATACAGGCAAGGAATAGACCGACGTGGCAACGACGACAAGCCGCCCAGGGCGGCCGCTGATCGCCCTGGGGATCGTGCTGGTCCTGCTGTTCGGGACCATGGCGCTGACCAAGCACTGGGGACCCAAGCTGGGCCTCGACCTGCGCGGTGGCACCACCATCACGCTGACCGCGAAGCCTGAGAAGGGCGGCGGCTCCGTCACGGCGGAGGAGCTCAACCAGGCGAAGGACATCATCGGCCAGCGCGTGAACGGCGCGGGTATCGGCGAGTCCGAGATCACGACCTCTGGCAACGACCACATCATCATCGCCGTGCCGGGCGTGAACCAGGAGAAGCTGGTCCGCCAGGTCGGTGAGACCGCGCGGCTGTACTTCCGTGTCGTCTACCAGGTGGCGGCGGGCGCGGTGCTGCCGACCACCACGCCGACAGCCACGCCGACCACGCCGACAGCCACGCCGACCACGACGCCGAGCGGGAAGTCGACCCCGAGCGGCAAGCCGTCGTCGAGCACGACACCGGCGGGCAACGCGTCGATCCAGCCGTCCACCACGCCCTCGGCCAAGAACTCGGGTCCGGCCGCGGTGCCGCCGCTCAACCGCGCGGCCGCCGGGCTTCCAGGAGTCGCCTCGACGCCGACGCCGACGCCGTCGACCACGCCGGCCAAGACCACCCCCACGCCGACGCCGACCCAGACCAGCCTGCCCCCGGTTCAGCCGGTCACCGGCGACCCTCTGCAGTGGCAGCCGGACGCCACCTCGCAGGCGCTGTTCCAGGCGTACAACTGCAACAAACCGAAGCCCGAGGACGTGTCGAACAAGCCGCTGATCACCTGCGACAAGGAGGGTCAGTACAAGTTCCTGCTCGGCCCGGCCGTGGTCGTGGGCACGGACCTGTCGAACGCGTACGCCGGCGTACCGCAGAACCAGTTCAACTGGATGGTGTTCCTCGAGTTCACCGGCGACGGCGGGAAGAAGTTCGCGAAGGCCACGACGTTCCTGTCGCAGAAGCAGGAGGGCCAGAACAACTTCGCGATCGTGCTCGACGGCAAGGTGATGTCGTACCCGTCGGTGAAGAACCCGATCACCGACGGCAAGGCGCAGATCGAGGGACAGTTCAGCGAGACCGACGCGCGGGACCTGGCGAACGTGCTGAAGTACGGCGCGCTGCCGCTGACGTTCGAGCCGTCCGAGGTGTCTAACATCTCGCCGCAGCTCGGCGGCGACCAGCTGCACGCCGGCATCCTCGCCGGCCTGATCGGCCTGGCCGTCGTGGTCGCGTACTCGTTCCTGTACTACCGCGGCCTCGGCATGGTGGTGGTCATGTCGCTCGCCGTCGCGGGGGCGCTGGCGTACTCGTCCGTCGTACTGCTCGGTCAGTGGATCGGATTCACCCTCACACTGGCCGGCATCGCCGGTCTGATCGTGGCGATCGGTATCACCGCGGACTCGTTCGTCGTCTTCTTCGAACGGCTGCGGGACGAGATCCGCGACGGCCGCAGCCTGCGGACCGCTGTCGAGACCGGCTGGGCCCGGGCGCGGCACACGATCATCGCGGCCGACTCGATCACGCTGCTCGCCGCGATCGTGCTGTACATGCTCGCGGTCGGCGGCGTGAAGGGCTTCGCGTTCGCGCTCGGCCTGACCACCCTGATCGACCTGGTCGTGGTGTTCGTCTTCACCAAGCCGTTCATCTCGGTGCTGTCGAAGACCAGCTTCTTCGGACACGGTCACCCGCTGTCCGGTCTTGACCCGAAGCATCTCGGCGTCGAACGACTGCCCGGCCAGATGGGCCCGTGGCGCCGACGTACCCGCACCGCCGGAGGGGAGGCCTGATGTCGAAGCTCGGATCCCTGGGAGCGAAGCTCTACCGCGGCGAGGCGTCGTACAGCTTCATCGGACACCGCAAGCTGTGGTTCTCGGTGTCCGGCGCACTGGTGGTGATCTCGATCGCGGCGCTCGCCCTGATCGGGCTGAACCCCGGTATCGAGTTCAAGGGCGGCGTGAACTTCATTGCCAACGTGAAGGTCACCGGCTCGACCGTCGAGGACTTCCGCAGCATGGTGCGCGACACGCACGTCGACGGCGCCGAGGAGCCGGTCGTCACCACGATCGGTGACAAGCAGGTCCGGATCCAGACCAAGCCCCTGGAGCAGGACGGCATCACCAAGGTCCGGACCGCGATCGCCGACCTGGCGCAGGTCGACAGCAAGACGGTCAACTACTCGCAGATCGGCGCGTCCTGGGGTGGCCAGATCACCCGCAAGGCGATCACCGCCCTGATCGTGTTCATCGTGCTCGTGTTCATCGTCATCTGGCTCGCGTTCCGCGAGGTCAAGATGTCCGCGGCGGCGCTGATCACGCTGGTGCACGACGTGCTGATCACGATCGGCCTCTACGCGCTGAGCGGGTTCGAGGTGACACCGGCGACGGTGATCGGCGTGCTCACGATCCTCGGCTACTCGCTGTACGACACGGTCGTGGTGTTCGACAAGGTCCGGGAGAACACCCGTGGTATCGCGGCGTCGAACCGGCTGACCTACAGCGACGCGGCGAACCTGGCCGTCAACCAGACCATCGTCCGGTCGGTGAACACCACGCTGATCGCGCAGATGCCGGTAGGGGCGATCCTGTTCGTCGGCGTCTGGGTGCTCGGGTCCGGCCCGCTGAAGGACCTGTCGCTGGCGCTGTTCGTCGGTATCGCGGTCGGTGCCTACTCGTCGATCTTCATCGCGCCCTCGCTGCTCGCGATCTTCAAGGAGCGTGAGCCGGCGATGCGCGCGCTCAACCGCCGGGTGCGCCGCCAGGGTGTGCAGGACGTCGTTCCGGCCGAGGCCGAGGCCGGCGCCGGTGCGCCGGCGGCCAAGCCCGCGGCCGGTCCGAAGGACAAGCCGGCGGAGCAGCCCGAGCGGCCGAAGGCCGGCAGCATCACGCTGTCCACGCGGTCGATGAACGCGTCGTCCTCCGGTCGTCCGCAGCCGACCCGCAAACCCCGGTCGAAGCGCGGGAAGTGACATGCCGGAGTCGCTCGAGCAGATCCTGACGACGCGGATCCGGGACATCCAGGACTATCCGAAGCCGGGGGTGGTGTTCAAGGACATCACCCCGCTGCTCGGCGACCACGGCGCGTTCCACACCGTCGTCGAGGCGCTCGCGGACGCCGGCCGCTCCGAGTCCGGCGAGACCGTCGTCGACAAGGTGGTCGGGATCGAGGCCCGCGGCTTCATCCTGGCGGCGCCGGTCGCGCTGGCGCTCGGCGCCGGGTTCGTACCGGTCCGCAAGGAGGGCAAGCTGCCCGCCGCGACCCATCGGGCGTCGTACAACCTTGAGTACGGCGAGGCCGCCATCGAGGTGCACAAGGACGCGTTCGAGCCGGGGGAGCGGGTGCTGATCATCGACGACGTTCTCGCCACCGGCGGCACCGTGGAGGCCTGTATCGGCCTGGTCGAGCGGTGCGAGGCGGAGGTCGTCCGGACCGCGGTGCTGATCGAGCTGTCGTTCCTCTCCGGTCGCACCCGCCTCAACGGCAACGCTCTCACCTCCCTTCTCACGATCTGACTCCAGCCGGTTTGTGCACAGCCGGTGCAGCGGCCGGTTGGGGCGTCCGCTTAGACTGGTTTGTCTCCGGTGAAAGGAGACAGCGTGGGCGAGGACCCGGCGATTGCCTCGGCGGTACCGAACGTCGTACCGACCGCGCTTCCGCGTGCGCCAGAGGCGGCGCCCAAGCCGGGCCCCACGCCCCAGCCCAAGCCGGCCCGGCAGGGCCCGAAGCATGCCGCAAGCCCGCCGCCCGCCGGCCAGGCGCCGCGGATCGCGCCGGCCCGGGTGCGGGCCCGGCTGGCCAGACTCGGCGGCGCGCGGCACCCGAACCGGGCGCCGATGCTGGAGCCGCTGTTCCGGGTGGTCCGCGCGACCCACCCGAAGGCCGACCTCGGCATGATCGAGCGCGCCTACCGGACCGCGGAGCGGTACCACCAGGGCCAGATGCGCAAGAGCGGCGACCCGTACATCACGCACCCGCTCGCCGTCGCCACCATCCTGGCCGAGCTCGGCATGACCGCGCCCACGCTGTGCGCGGCGCTGCTGCACGACACGGTCGAGGACACGCCGTACACGATCGAGGAGCTGACCAAGGAATTCAGCGAAGAGATCGCCATGCTCGTCGACGGCGTGACCAAGCTGGACAAGGTCAAGTACGGCGAGTCCGCGCAGGCCGAGACGATCCGCAAGATGGTCGTCGCGATGGCCAAGGACATCCGCGTCCTGGTGATCAAGCTCGCCGACCGGCTGCACAACATGCGCACCCTGCAGTACGTGCGGCAGGACAAGCAGGAGCGCACCGCGCGGGAGACGCTGGAGATCTACGCCCCGCTGGCGCACCGGCTCGGTATGAACACGATCAAGTGGGAGCTCGAGGACCTGTCGTTCTCGACCCTGCACCCGAAGGTGTACGACGAGATCGTGCGGCTGGTCGCCGAGCGCGCGCCGTCCCGCGACGAGTACCTCGCGACGGTGATCGACCAGGTCCACGAGGACCTGCGCGCCTCCAAGGTGAAGGCGACCGTGACCGGTCGGCCGAAGCACTACTACTCGATCTACCAGAAGATGATCGTGCGCGGGCGGGAGTTCGGCGACATCTACGACCTGGTCGGG
>Ga0137369_10008456_pt1 | contig 10262 bp, 7 predicted proteins | sample SagtaG_12_FD_104918 | JGI IMG/M metagenome (GOLD analysis project Ga0137369, IMG submission 104918) | Vadose zone soil microbial communities from Sagehorn Ranch, Mendocino, California, USA - Sage1_L_113_16 metaG | ecosystem: Environmental > Terrestrial > Soil > Vadose zone | place: USA... | reverse complement strand
TCAGAAGATCCAGGCCCAGCAGCAGGCCGAGCAGCAGAAATACCAGCTCGCGCAGGCCAAGGTCAAGGCCGAGCAGGATGTCGCAGAGGCGACCGGCCAGGCGAATGCGCTGAAGGCCCAGGCTGAGGGTGAGGCCGCAGCGACACTGACGCGCGCCAAGGCCCAGGCCGAGGCCAACCGCCAGCTGGCGCAGAGCCTGACGCCCGCGCTGATCCGCTATCAGCAGATTCAGCGCTGGGATGGCAAGCTGCCGGTCTTCAGCGGCGGCGGCGCCACACCGCTGATCGACGCATCGAGCATTATCAGCGGGACGGCCAGCCGATAGGCAGTCCGATCCCGGCGTATCAAAAGCAACCAGGAGTGGGCGATGAGCGAACAGCGTCCCAATCCCGACGAGTTGCTGGCCCGCGTACAAGCCGAAGAGATCCAGCATGCACGCGGCAAGCTCAAAGTCTTCTTTGGCGCAACGGCTGGCGTCGGTAAAACCTACGCGATGCTTGAGGCAGGCCTTGAGAAACGCGCCGAACGCATCGATGTCGTCGTGGGTTATGTCGAAACCCACGGCCGGACGGAAACCGAGGCGCTGCTGGGCACGCCTACGCTACGCGGGATGGTGCCGATTCTGCCGCGCCGCCAGGTGGAGTATCATGGCACCACGCTGGAGGAGTTCGACCTGGACGCGGCGCTGGCCCGCCATCCACAGCTCATCCTGGTCGACGAGCTGGCGCATACCAATGCGCCCGGATCGCGCCATCCCAAGCGCTGGCTTGATGTGGAGGAGCTGCTGGCAGCTGGTATCAACGTCTATACGACTGTCAATATCCAGCACATCGAGAGCCTGAACGATGTGGTCGCCCAGATCACGGGCGTGCTGGTGCGCGAAACCGTGCCCGACCGGCTCATTGAACAGGCCGACGAGGTTGAGCTGATCGACCTGCCCCCCGACGACCTGCTCCAGCGCCTCAAAGAAGGCAAGGTCTATGTCCCACACCAGGCCGAGCGTGCGGCGCACAACTTTTTTCGCAAGGGGAACCTGATCGCGCTGCGCGAGCTGGCGCTCCGCCGCACGGCCGATCGGGTCGACGCGCAGATGCAGGGCTACCGGCGCGAGCACGCCATCCCCCAGACCTGGCCGACGGCCGAGCGTATCCTGGTGTGCGTTGGCCCTGGCCCGCTTGGCGTACGGCTGGTTCGCGCGGCGCGACGGATGGCGGCGAGCGTGCATGCCGAGTGGATTGTGGCGACCGTCGAGACGCCCAAGAGCGCACATCTCCCCAAGGCCGATCGCGATCAGATCATCCAGACTCTGCGGTTGGCGGAACAGCTCGGCGCAGAGACCCTCACCTTGAGCGGCCAGAATGTGAGCGAGACCGTTCTCGACTACGCGCGCACCCGCAACGTCTCGAAGATCGTGGTTGGGAAGCCGGCACGCCCGCGCTGGCAGGAGCTGCTCTGGCTCGACCGTCGACGAGCTGGTGCGCCGCAGCGGCGAGATCGACATCTCGGTGATCACCGGCGACCGCGACCCGATCCAGTCACAGGCGCCCCCGTTGAGGATCGAGCGAACGAGTGATTGGTCACAGTATGGCAAGGGCGTGCTGGTCGTTGTGCTGTGTACCGTGCTCGCCTGGCTGATGTTTCCGCATTTCGCGCTCGCCAACCTGGTGATGGTCTATTTGCTGGGGGTCGTGATCGTTGCAGCGCGCTGTGGGCGTGGGCCATCGATTGTTGCAACCGTGTTGAGCGTTGCGGCGTTCGACTTCTTTTTTGTGCGTCCCTACCTGACCTTTGCGGTGTCGGATGCGGAGTATCTCGTCACCTTCACGGTGATGCTGGCAGTGGGTCTGGTGATCAGCACGCTGACGGTGCGGCTGCGACAGCAGGCCACGGTCGCTCGATCCCGCGAACAGCGTGTCACCGCGCTCTATGCCATGAGCCGCGAGTTCGCCAGCACACGCGGCATCAAAAAAGTGCTGTGTATCGCGGTGCAAAATATCAGCCAGACGTTTGATAGCCAGGTGGTGATCTTGCTGCCGAACGCCGTGGGACGCCTCCAGGCCTGGGGCAATGTCACGGGCTGGTGGGGACAAGAGATCAACGAGCGCAGCCTGTTTGCGCCGGACTCGCACGACCAGGGCGTGGCGCAGTGGGTCTACGACCACGGCCAGCTCGCGGGCCAAGGGACAGACACGCTGGCAGGCGCCAAAGCCTTGTATCTCCCACTGATCGCCTCGCGCGGCACGATCGGTGTGATCGGCGTGCGCCCGGCGCAGCCGCAGCGGTTCCTGTGGCCCGAGCAGCTCCACCTGCTCGAAACCTTCGCGAGCCAGACCGCGTTGGCGCTGGAGCGTGTCGAGCTGGCCACCGAGGCGCAGCGCGCGCACGTCCATACCGAAACAGAGCGGATGCGCAGCTCACTGCTCGGCTCGGTCTCGCACGATCTCCGCACGCCGCTCGCGGTGAACAAGGGAACCAGCAGCAGCCTGCTGAAAGGACGCGCGACGCTCAACCCGGCGACCCAGGACGAAATGCTCCAGACGATCTACGACGAAGCCGAGCGCATGAACTGGCTAGTCGGCAACCTGCTGGACATGACGCGTATCGAGTCGGGCAGCGTGCAGGTGCAGAAAGAGTGGCAGCCGCTGGAGGAGGTGGTCGGCGCGGCCCTCACGCGCCTGGAGAGTCAGCTACGCAATCATCCTGTGACGACCAATCTGCCGGCGGATTTGCCACTGCTGACACTCGACAGCGTGCTCATTGAACAAGTCTTGATTAATCTGCTGGAGAACGCCGCCACGTATACGCCAGCCGGTAGTCCAATCGACCTGTCGGCTTCAGCGGCACGCGACGCGATCACCGTCGCGATCGCCGATCGCGGGCCAGGAATCCCATCCGGTGATGAAGACCGGATCTTCGAGAAGTTCTACCGTGTGGCTTCGGCGGATAGTCAGCGTGGTGTTGGCCTCGGGCTGGCGATCTGCCGCGGAATCGTCGAAGCCCACGGCGGGCGGATTCGGGCCGAGAATCGGCCTGGTGGTGGAGCGATCTTTCGCTTCACACTGCCGCTGCAGAGAACACCACCGCTGGTCGCTCCTGAAAGCGATGCGCCGACAGACCAACCAATGACTGCCAATAATCCACATCATTAGTATGTATGCAGAGGGCATCAACTCTATTGGCAGATTCAGTGTTGGTATGTGGTATGATTGCGGTCCTTGGCGTGATCATGCGCGCCCACATTTCACCACAAGCACATAGTACGAGGTGATCGATGTCTTTTGCGGATCGCCTGTTTGGTCGGCGGCTCGCGACCCACGAAGAAGAAGCGCAGAAAGTCGGCCCGCTGGCCGGCATTCCGATGCTCGGGCTGGACGCGCTCAGCTCGTCGGCCTATGGCCCCGAGGCGGCGCTGACGCTCCTGCTGCCGCTCGGTGCCCTCGGCGTGCTCTCTATTGTACCGATCACCGCAGTCATCATTGGCGTGCTGGTGATTGTGTACTTCTCCTACCGGCAAACGATCGCCGCCTACCCGATGGGTGGCGGATCGTACACGGTGGCGAAGGAGAACCTGGGAACCTCAGCCGGACTGCTCGCTGCCGCCGCACTTATGCTCGACTATGTCCTGAACGTCGCGGTGGGCATCTCGGCCGGGGTCGGCGCGCTGGTTTCGGCATTTCCTATCCTCCATCCATATATCTTGCCCTTGTGCCTGTCGATTCTGGTGCTGATCGCCCTCGTGAACCTGCGCGGCGTCCGCGAGTCCGGCCTGGCCTTTCTGCTGCCCACCTACCTGTTCGTCGTCTGCCTGCTGGTGGTGCTCGTCCTCGGCACCTCCAAGACGCTGTTGAGCGGGGGCCATCCCGTGCCGATCGACCCACCACCCGCTCTTCCTGCGGCGACCAGCGGCGTCACGCTCTGGATTCTGTTGCGCGCGTTCGCCAGCGGCTGTACCGCCATGACCGGCGTGGAAGCGGTGAGCAACGGGGTGAGTGCCTTTCGCAGCCCGGCTGTCGTCAATGCCCGGCGCACGCTCACGGCAATCGTCGCTATCCTGATCGTGCTGCTTGTGGGCATCGCGTATCTGTCGCGGGCCTATGGCATCGGCGCGACCGAGCCCGGCGCCCTGGGCTACCAGAGTATCCTGTCGCAGCTGGTCGGCGCGGTGGTCGGCCGCGGCGTCTTCTACTACGTAACGATAGGCGCGGTGCTGACCGTGCTGGCCCTCTCCGCGAACACCAGCTTCGCCGGTTTCCCGCGGCTGTGCCAGATCGTCGCGCGCGACGACTTCCTGCCGCATGCGTTTGCCACCCGTGGGCGCCGGCTCGTGTTCTCGCTCGGCATCTACGTGCTCACGGCGTTTGCCGCAGTGTTGCTGATTATCTTCGGTGGGATCACCGACCGGCTCATTCCACTGTTTGCAGTAGGGGCCTTCCTGGCGTTCACGCTCTCGCAAGCCGGAATGGTCGCCCATTGGCGGCGAGCTCGCGAGCCACAAACCTGGCGCAATATGCTGGTCAACGGCATTGGTGCCACGGCCACGGCGATCACCCTGGCGGTGATCCTGGTGGCGAAATTTGCGGAAGGCGCCTGGATCACGCTGCTGCTCATTCCGGCCAGTCTCATGTTCTTTTACGCCGTGAACCGCCACTACGCCAGTGTCGCGCGCGAACTCGCCTATCACGCGCCGCTCGACCTGCGCGGTCTGCGCCATCCGATTGTGATTGTGCCCATGAAAGGCTGGGATCGGGTCGCGCACAAATCGCTACGCTTTGCCTTGAAGCTCTCTGATGAAGTGTATGCAGTGCAAGTCCGATCGAACGAGAAGATGGACGACCTGGAGGCATTGTGGCCGGAGATGGTGGAAGAGCCGACGCGGATGCTTGGCTTACCACCGCCACATCTCGTCGTGATTGATTCGCCATATCGGCGGCTGGTTGGGCCACTGCTTGACTACATCACCACATTCACCGACGAACACCCCGACCGCCAGATTGCTGTGATCATTCCTGATCTCGTCGAACAGCACTGGTACCATTACCTGCTGCATAATCAGCAGGGCGAGGTGCTCAAAGCGCTGCTGCTGCTGCGCGCTCAGGAGCGCGTCGTGGTCATCGGCGTACCGTGGTATCTGCGCACCTAAGCTGCGGAGCAGAGACTGATGCTGGCGCTGGCCTTTTTCTTTGCAACACCATGATGTAGCGTCGGAAATGGGCGAGATCGCACGCTTTGTGGTCACACGCGGCACGTGATTCCGGCGCTTCACCCACGTACCTTCACCCGTCTCCCTGGAAGCGGTACCCGATGCCTGGCTCGGTCAGGATGTGGGTGGGATGCGCTGGGTCGGCTTCGATCTTGCGCCGCAGCTGGGTCACGAACACGCGCAAGGTCGCCACATCCTGCTCGTAAGCGCCGCCCCACACCGCCCGCAAGAGCAGCCGGTGCGTCAGCACCTTGCCGGCCTGCGTCGCCAGCACCCGCAGCAGATCGTACTCGCGCGGCGTCAGATGCACCTCCTGGTCGCGCACCACCACCAGCCGGCGCGCCAGGTCGATCCGCAGGTCGCCGAACTGGCGCACCGGCTCCGCGGTGACCGAGAGATGGGCGGCGTGGCGCAGCGCCACCCGGATGCGCGCCAGCAGCTCGGCGGTGCCGAACGGCTTGGTCAGGTAGTCGTCGGCGCCGAGGTCGAGCGCGGCGACTTTGTCCTGCTCGGCATCGCGCACGGTCAGCACAATGATCGGCACCTGCGACCAGGCGCGCAGCTGACGGCACACGTCCAGGCCAGCGATCGTGGGCAGCGCCAGGTCGAGCAGGATGAGATCGGGGCGCCAGCTGGCCGCCAGCTCAAGCGCCGCCTGGCCATCGCTGGCCACCGCCACCTCATAGCCGCGTGCGCCCAGGCTGGTCGTCAACAGGCGGCCGATCTGCGGCTCGTCATCGACCACGAGAATGCGTTCACTCATCGGCGATCCTCCCGTAGCTGGCGTGCGGCGCTGCGTGGAGCTGATCCATGCACCGGCGCGTGGAGTGGCAGCGTGAAGATAAAGCGCGCCCCGCCGGTCGGCTGGTGTTCGGCCCAAATACGGCTGGAGTAGAATGCTGAAAGAGGTTGGTCGGCGTCACACCACCGTCGCCAGCACCACGGCATTCCTCGACGCATCGCGCACCAGCGCGCCATCGGCGTGCTCCTCGATCGCGATATCCGCCTCGCGCACGCGCGCCAGCACCGCGTCGAGCGCGGCCTGATCCGGTAGCCGCACGACGAAATAGCGCAGCCCGGCCGAGCCGGCTGGAGCCGGCGGCGCGCCCACGCCAGCCCAGGTGTTCAGGCCGATGTGGTGGTGGTAGCCGCCGGCCGAGACAAACAGCGCGCTGGGGCCGTAGCGCACAATGATATCGAATCCCAGTACGCCGTGGTATAACGCCTCGGCCGCCTTCAGCTCAGCCACGTGCAGGTGCATATGCCCGATCGTCGTCGCCGGCGCCAGGCCATCCCACGGCCGGTCGTCGTGCTCCAGCTCAGCCAGGATGCCGTCGATATCGAGCGGGTCGGTCGCCATCTGGATCTGGCCACCCCGCCGCGGCCACTCAGCGCGCGGGCGGTCGCGGTAGATCTCGATCCCGTTGCCGTCTGGGTCGTCCAGGTACAGCGCCTCGCTGACCAGGTGATCGGATGCGCCGCTGAGCGGGTAGCGCATTTCGGCCAACCGCCGCAGCGAGCGCGCCAGATCGGGCCGCGAGGGCGTCAGGATGGCGAAGTGGTACAGCCCGGTTGCGCGGGCCGGCTTGGGCGGCGCGCCGGGCAGCTCGGTCACCGACAGCAATGGCGTCGCGCCGTCGGCTGTGAGCGTAAGCGTGTCGCCGGTGCGATCGAGCGGGCGAAAGCCGAGCACATCGGTGTAGAAGCGCTTCGAGCGCGCGAGATCGGCGACGGTCAGATGGGTTGAGGCAATGTTGGTGTTGGGGTCAATTGAAAAAGGAGCCATGATATCCTCCAAAGGTAGATTCTTGTAAAATATCCCACCACTGGGGAGGTCTGGCGGGCCTTCGGCCCCGCCAGACCTCCCCAATTGGATGATTATTTAAACGCAAGTCTATTATACCGCAGCAACAACAACAGCAGCGTAAACGGCGGCGTAAGCGCTCTGCAGCGTCATCTTATGCTATAGTTAGAACTACACGATATCGCCAACTTCGTGCTCCAACAATGCATTACGCCGTAGTGCTTGGTTAGCGTTGTTTTCGGGCTGTTCTATGTCACACGACACCACCGGCACCACCGACATTCGGCTGGCCGAGCTGATGGCCGCGCTCTCGCTGGCGACCGACCTGGGGATGGGTCAGCCGCTGGAGTGGGCGCTGTGCGCCTGCGTGCTGGCGGTGCGCCTTGGCGACGCGCTTGGGTTCAGCGAGGAGGAGCTGCGCGAGATCTATTACCAGGCGCTGCTGCGCTACATTGGCTGCAACGCCGAGACGCACATGCTCGCCGCGCTCGAAGGCGACGAGATCGCGCTGCGTACCGACTTCGCCACCATTGATAATGGCAACCTGGCTCAGGTGATTGGCCTGATGACGCGCCATATCCGCCAGGCCAACGCCGGCGCCTCGCGGTTGGAACTGGCCCAGGTGATCGTGCGCAATCTGCTGCTATCGGCGCGCGATACGCCCGGCTTCTTCAGCGGCCATTGCGAGGTGGCCCAACGCCTGGCCGCACGCATGGGCTTTGGCGAGCGGATCGTTCACGCGCTTGGGCAGCTCTATGCGCGCTGGGATGGCAAAGGCATCCCCGCGTTGAAAGGCGAGGCGATCGCGCCGGCGGTGCGCGTGGTGACTCTGGCGCAGGATGCGATCACGTTCCATCGACTCGGCGGTGTGGATGCAGCGCTGGCTGTCGCGCGCCGGCGCAAGGGTGGCGCCTACGATCCGGCGATGGTCGAGCAATTCTGCCGCGCTGCGCCCACGCTGCTGGCTGGCCTGGAGGATGAGCCATCCTGGCAGGCCGTGCTAGCGATTGAGCCTGGCCCGCGCCTGTATCTCACCGAGGCGCAGCTCGACACGGCCTGCCAGGCGATCGCCGATTTCGCCGATATCAAATCGCCCTACACACTTGGGCACTCGACCGGGGTGGCCGCGCTGGCGGCCGATGCGGCGCGGCGCTGTGGCCTGCCGGCCGACGACGCGATTGCCATACGCCGCGCCGGGCTGCTGCACGATATTGGGCGTGTCGGCATCTCGGCCGGTATCTGGGGCAAGCCTGGGCCGCTGTCGAGCCGCGAGTGGGAGCAGGTGCGCCTGCACCCGTACCACACCGAACGAATCCTGGCCCGCCCGACCGCGCTGGCCCGGCTGGGCGGGCTGGCCGCGCTGCACCACGAGCGGCTGGATGGCTCGGGCTATCACCGCGCCGCGCCGGCATCGATCCTCACGCCGTCGGCGCGCATCCTGGCCGCCGCCGATGCCTATCGCGCCATGACCGAGCTGCGGCCCCATCGCCCGGCCTGTGCGGCCGAGGATGCCGCCGCCGAACTGCGCCGCGAGGTGCTCGCCGGACGGCTCGACCCCGACGCGACCGCCGGCGTGCTGGCCGCCGCCGGGCACCCGGCCCACACTGGCCGGCGCGCGCTGGTAGCAGGCTTGAGCACGCGCGAGATCGAAGTGCTGCGCCTGCTCGCGCGCGGCCACTCGATCAAGCAGATCGCCGCGACGCTGACGATCTCCAGCAAGACTGCCGACAACCATATTCAGCATATCTACGCCAAGATCGGCGCCAACACTCGCGCCGGCGCGACCCTGTTCGCGATGGAGAGCGACCTGCTGTGATGCGACTGTGATTAGGCCATCCACCTACATAGTTTCCCTATTGCTTCTTAATACCTAAATTGGGCCCCAATTAACGACCACGTGCGTTGGCGCAAGGAGCTGCGCGCCCAGCTAGAGGATGCGCACGCGGCGAGTGATCTGGCCGTTGCTCTCCCAGTAGGTCAGCTTGTTCGCGATCACCGGGTCGTCCGGGGCCGGCTGGACGCGCCCACTCGTGTCGAATGCCCGCGAGGTGACGGTGTGCTCCCCGCTGGTCGGCTGTCCCCAGTCCAGGCTCCAGCGCCGCCACACGAATCCGCCCCCCTGGTCCTCGTCGACGATGGACGCCGGCAGCCACGACCCGCCGTCGATTCGCACCTCGACCCGCCCGATCGGGGCGCCCCAAGCCACCCCCTCGACTCGGTACCGGGCGCCCCGCACCACCCGTGCCGGGGCCGACTTGAGCCGGGCCCGCCCCACCGAGGTGAACCGTGTCGACGTCTGGCCGTCCTGCTGCACGGTGCGCTGAGTCACGTAGTCGCGCCCCATGAAGCGCCCCTCATAGCGGGTGTTCAGCAGCTCGATGCGCGTCAGCCACTTGACGTTGGCCACCCCGTACCAGCCTGGGGCGATCAGCCGCACCGGGAAGCCGTGGGCCGGGTGGAGCGGCGCCCCGTTCATTTCGTAGCACAGGAGGATGTTCGGGTCCAGGGCGTCCGCCAGGGACATGCTGCGCGCGAACTGCTCGGTGACGGTCTGGTCGCCGACCTTCGCCGGGCCGGCGTCGGCCCCCCAGAAGACCACCTCCATGCCCTGGGGCAGGGGTCCCGCCTCCCGCAGCAGCGGGGCGAGCGGGGTGCCTGCCCAGTGGGCGGTGCCGATGCCCCCCGTGAAGAAGGGAAAGCCGTGGTTGCCCGAGCACTCCAGCGTGAAGGTGACCTCCTGGCGCGGACGCGCCCGCAGCTCGGCCAGGGTGAAGACCAGGGGCTGCTGGACCAGGCCGCCGACGGCCAGCCGCCAGTCCGGCTCGCGGATCACCAGCCAGTGACCGTTGTGCTGGACGGTGAAGAACTTCTCGTTCCACGTGAGTTGGGCGCCTAGCTCCTCCCAGACCAGCTGCGTCGCGACCTGGTCGGGCGAACCCGGGAATGGCGGCGGCTGGTCGAGCCAGGGGACGATCTCCTCCCCCGCCGCGGCCTCGACCTCCAGCGCCTCTAGCGGAAAACCGAGCGCCACCAGCGCGGCCAGCGCCGCGCTCCCCTTCAGCATGGCTCTGCGCGAGATCTCGCGTTCGTTCATCGCTCCCTCCTTGATAATTAGCTAACCTTCACAATTGGGGAGGAAGCTGCACCCTCCCCATCCCGTCCTAGAGCGCCGGTCAAGTATTATTTTCCGTCGTTGTTTTGTCGGCGAAGCCGACAAAACAACGACGGAAAAAGAGGTTCCTTGGGGTCTGCGGCCCC
>Ga0137369_10008446_pt1 | contig 10269 bp, 9 predicted proteins | sample SagtaG_12_FD_104918 | JGI IMG/M metagenome (GOLD analysis project Ga0137369, IMG submission 104918) | Vadose zone soil microbial communities from Sagehorn Ranch, Mendocino, California, USA - Sage1_L_113_16 metaG | ecosystem: Environmental > Terrestrial > Soil > Vadose zone | place: USA... | reverse complement strand
CTGCAACGCTGCCCAAATTTGATCGTGTTGCCGACGCGCTTCGATGTTTATCGGCGCGAAGCGGCGGTCATCCGCGGGATCCTCCATCGGTTCACGTCGTTGATCGAACCGCTCTCACTCGACGAAGCGTATCTCGACGTCACCGAGCATCCCGGCGCACCGGGGCCATTGGCACAAGTGATCCGCGGGACGATTTTTCGGAAAACGAAGCTCACCTCATCGGCGGGAATCGGTCCGAACAAGCTGATCGCAAAAATCGCAAGCGAAATGAACAAGCCGAACGGCCAATTCGAGGTCGCGCCGGAACAGGTGCCAGAATTGATGGAGAAATTGCCGGTCCGCAAAATCTGGGGAATCGGCGAGAAAACAGAGCGAAAACTCGAAGAACTCGGCGTTAAGACCTGCGGCCAATTGCAACGTTTTTCCCGACCGGAGCTGGTTGAATTCTTTGGCAAGTTTGGTCTTGATCTCTATGACCTTTGCAGAGGCATCGATCACCGGCCAGTCGAGCCGGATCGTCCGCGCAAATCGCTCAGCACAGAGGAAACGTTCGCTGCCGATCTTACCACCGTCGATCAATGCGAAGAAAAACTGGAAGAGCTCTTCCAGGAATTGATGGCTGATCTCGCACAAAAGGAATCAACGCGTGAGATCAGAAAAATTTTTGTGAAACTAAAGTTCAACGATTTCACCCGGACAACGGCCGAGCGCGCTGGATTAGCGCCGACTTTGGCGGATTTCCATTCGCTGCTCGCCGAAGCATTCGCCCGCACAGGAAAACCCGTGCGCCTCATCGGCTTGGGCGTTCGATTCTCCGAAACGATGCCAGCCGACGCGCAGATAGATCTGCTGTAGAGGAAGCTGACAGCTTCCCCCTACAAGATCGGCATCCCCGTGATCGCCTGAGACAATCAGTCATTCTCGTCGCTCGCCCGCCGCGATAGAGGGGCTACTGTTGTGCGAAGGAATGACTTCCATCCAGGAACGAAAAATCAGGCAAACCGGGTGCGACGCTCGGTTTGATAATCTGACGCGGCAGCTTTACGCGACCGATGCCTCAATTTATCAAATCGAACCCGTGGGCGCGGCTTTCCCCCGCAGCGCGCAGCAGGCGAGCGCGGTGATTTGTGCCGCAGCCGATGTTGATCTGTCGGTTATTCCTCGAGGCGCCGGCACGAGTCTCGTGGGCAATGCAATCGGCGAAGGATTAATCGTCGAATTTTCGCGATACAACCGCCAGATCACCGAACTCGATCTCGAAAAATGCAGCGTCCGCGTTGGTGCCGGTGTCGTGCTCGACCAGCTCAACGATTTCCTGACACCGCACGGGTTTTGCTTTGGCCCTGATGTGGCAACGAGCGCCCGCGCGACGCTCGGCGGTATGATCGCCAATAATTCCTCAGGGGCGCGTTGCCCAACTTATGGGACGACGGCCGATCATGTGATCTCGCTTGAAATCGTGATGGCCGACGGACGCATTGCAACTGTAGGGGAAGCTGACAGCTTCCCCTACAATGAGGTGGCATCGCTCGAACCTGAGCGGCAACAAATTCTAAAAATAGTTCGAGAACATTCCGCCGAAATGGCCGAACGCTGGCCACCGGGCTTGATAAAGCGCTGGCCCGGCTACGGCATCGAACGATTCCTCCGTACGCCGAATGATCTCACCAAGATCCTCGCCGGCAGCGAAGGGACACTCGCGGCGATATTTTCTGCGGAACTGAAAATCTCGCCGCTGCCGCGCGAAAAAGGGTTGGGCCTGATCTTTTTCGCATCGGTGGGCGAAGCGATGCAGGCAACGGTCGCACTTCTCGATCTTAAACCTGCTGCCATCGAACACATCGATCGACCGTTGCTGGATCAAACCAAAGGTCAGCTCCATTTTCAGGCGGCGCGCGATTTGCTCGAACTCGAAACGAAGCCGTGCGAATCGATTTTGATCGTCGAGTTCTATGACGATGTCGCGGAGCGATTGTCGACCTTGCAAGCGAGGAAGCTTGGGCTGCGCACGAAAATTCTCACAGATTCCGCGCAGATGAATTTGGTCTGGTCGGTGCGCAAATCTGGTCTCTCGCTTTTGACCGGCTGCGTCGGGCAAGCAAAGCCGGTCGCGTTCATTGAAGACGCGGCCGTTCGTCCCGCGCAACTGCCGGATTACGTGCGCGGATTGCAAGCGATCATGAAACCGCTCGGACTGGAGGCGAGTTATTATGGTCACGCCGCCAGCGGATTGCTCCATGTTCGCCCCGTTCTCGATCTCCATAGCGCGGCCGATTTGAAAAAATTCCGGCAAGTCGCCGATCAAACGTCTGCGCTGGTGCGGCAATTCAAGGGTTCGCTCTCGGCTGAGCACGGCGTCGGCATCGCGCGCACCGAATACATGCGCGAGCAACTCGGAGACGAGCTGCTCGGCGTCATGCGAGAGATTAAGCGGACCTTCGATCCAAAAAACATTCTTAATCCAGGGAAAATTTTCGCCGATGGCCAACACACGATCGACAACCATTTACGCGAAAATTTCACTCGTCCGCTCGAGCTTCCGTTCCAGCCAGTGCTCGCCTTTGCATTCAAAGACCGCTCGTTCATTGGCAATCTCGAGCAATGCAACGGCTGCGGCGGCTGCCTTAAACAGACTGGCATCATGTGCCCGACGTTTATGGCGACCGGCGAAGAGTTTATGTCCACACGCGGTCGCGCTAACATCATCCGGGCCGCACTTGAGCTGCGCGTGAACGGACACGATCCGCTGAAATCGGCGGAGCTCGACGCCGCGCTGAGCAATTGTCTCTCCTGCAAGGGATGCACGCCGGAGTGTCCGTCGAACGTTAATCTCGCGCTTTTGAAAGCGGAACTGATGTACGCGCGATATCAGCGCGACGGTCTGCCGTTGCGTGAGCGAATCTTAAGCAACGTCGATTTGCTTGGGCGAATCGGTTGCGCGATGCCGGCGCTCGCAAACGCCATTCTCGATTTCAAGCCGCTGCGATCGGTGATGGAGAAGACAATTGGAGTCTCCGCGAAACGTTCGTTGCCGCATTACACAAGCGAACGATTCGATCGCTGGTTTGCCCGGCATGCTGTAGCCGGGGGCGCTGACCCCGGCACCGCGGTCAACGAACGCGGCTACAGAGGCAAAGTCATTCTCTGGGACGACACCGTCGTACGCTATCACGAGCCGCACATCGGAATCGCCGCGGTGAAAGTGCTCGAAGCGCTCGGCTTCGAGGTGGCACTTGCAGGCGATCGACGTTGCTGCGGACGACCAGCCTTTAGTCAGGGAAATCTCGATGCCGCCGCAAAACTTGGGAAACACAATGTCGATCTTCTTTCATCACTCGATAATGCCAGTCCGGCTCGGACCTCCACTACTCCAATCGTATTCCTCGAGCCATCGTGCTGGTCAATGTTCGTAGAGGATTATCGTGAGCTAAAAATCGAGAACGCGGAGAACCTAGCGAAGCGTTGTTTTCTCTTTGAAAAATTCGTGGATGATCTACTCGCGCAGGAACCAGACGCGCTGCGATTCAACGAACGTCCGGCCACAATTGCCATTCATCCGCATTGTCACGCCAAGTCGATTTTGAATCCTTCTTTCATGGCAACACTTGCGGAACGCGTGCCGGGAAGAACGGCCACGGTGCTCGACACCGCCTGTTGCGGAATGGCAGGCGCGTTCGGCGCACTGGCCGAAAAATACGATCTGTCGGTGCAAGTCGCGCAGCGCTTGCTCGATGCGATCGACAACCAACCGGCTGGGACAGAAATCATCGCCTCAGGCACAAGTTGCCGGCATCAGATTGTCGATCTGATCCCGCAGCGCGGGACGCGTCCAAAGCACATGGCCGAATTGCTCGCCGAAGCGATTGCATGATCACGAACGCGTAACCGCAGGCTTCAGCGTGACAACTGAGGTTTGATGTGAAGAATCGCTGCGACTCAAATGAAACCGATCCGCTGGTCATCCCACGCGCGGAAGAAAGCAGCCAAACGCGAGGTGAAGGCAAACGAAGTGAGCGGACTATCGTGCGACCGGATTCCATTGTTACGGGACAATGGCCACGCCGGATTTTCATGCGACGATATTTCGATGAGATTGTTGGGAGTGAGATGCTGTTGCGCGTCGTGGTGGAGGAGACAGATGTGGAGCTGACTGTGGTGACGCTTTACAAAACATCGAAATTCGCAAAATATGAAGGCGGCGCATGAAGGCTGAGTACGACAAAGAAACGGACACGCTGACCATTACGCTGCGCGATGCGCGCGTAAAGGAAAGTGATGAAATTCGTCCCGGGGTTATTGCCGACTTCGGCTACGACGGTGGCGTGGTTGGCTTTGAAATTCTGCAAGCCTCGAAGGTGGTCGAGCAGGCGGGCGAAATGCAGTTCGCTATCGCCGGTTAAGCGTTGAGCGGGAGATCGGGCGCACTATGCGGCAAAAACGACGACAGCTTTCTGAGATTCGCGAGGAAGTCGAAGATCTGCTGGATTATCTGGAGGTGTTGGAAGCCCGGGTCAGAGACGCAGGCAAGCCACGAATCAGCCACGAAGAAATCAAAAAACGGTACGCTTGATCGAAGCTGACCTACTCGTGGTTCAAGCGCTTCTGTTGGTTGACGTATGCGTAGCTAAAACCTAGCCTTGGTTCCATGAATATCGTTGTTGCGTCAGATAAACTTAAACGCACTGAGGTTTGGGCAGAGGACGATGAGTCCGTCCGGTGGGCTGGGGCTTTTGCGGTCTATGGCGGACACGGTACGACCGCCTCTTCAACAATCGTGTATGAGATTGAGCCTGGGAAACGGCTTGGCTGGCACACCGATGCCACTGAAGAAACGCAGTACATCATCGCCGGCACCGGCGAACTGCACATGGAAGACGGCACCACTCACCGTGTAGGTCCAGGCAGCGTTTTTGCCATTCCGACGCCAGTGAAGCACGACCTCGTTAATGTCGGTAAGGAAACGTTGCGTGCGGTCGCCTTCTTCGCGGCGGCAATGTTCACGCAAAATTTCGACAACGTGATGATGCCGCCCAAGAGCCACATCCTCGGCACTCCCAATCGGGAGGGTTAGTCCGCGTCAGGCACAAGTTGCCGACATCAAATTGTCGATCTTGAAGTCGGGAAATCGCCGCGAAAGTTCCAACGCCGGGCCCGAGGGATACTTAACGGTGTTGAATAATTGGCTCGCCAACCTTGTCTAAGCTCTCGATAGAAAATTGAGGGAAACTATGAAGCGAATTCTATATTTAATATGTATTGGAAGTCTCGCGCTGGGGCTCACGGCGTGGGGTCAGCCAATCAACGACACAAGGCCCGACAGAGCGAAGGCGCATCGAACATCGAATGTTCGGGCGACAAGGCCGGCAAACACCGGCGCGACGATGGGCGCACACCGTTATACTTCGACCGCGCCATTTCGGCAGCGGACTTACATGACGCCACGCGCTAATTCAAACGCGGTGGTCAATCAAGGCGCCAGGATGCGCGCGTTTCATCAGCGAAACTTCTCGAGCAATCAAGATTTTCGCGCGCGAAACAACGTTGTCGTCAATCGCGACCGAAACTTCGCGGTCAATCGGACACGAAATTTCGACGTTAATCGTGATCGCAATACAGACGAGTTTCGTGCTCGCAACGGCTTAGCGATCAATCGCGACCGAAACTTCGCGGTCAATCGGACACGAAATTTCGACGTTAATCGCGATCGCAATACTGAAGCGTTTCGTGCTCACAGCGGCTTAGCGATCAGTCGCGATAGAAACTTCGCAGTCAATCGTCGAGGCAATTTTGCGATTAATAATAACTTCCGCAGTGACGCGTTTCGCGGCCAACAGTATGCGGCCTTCCGCAATTATCACAGACAATGGCATGATCGCGGGTGGTGGAGAAGCCATTACGATCGGATTATCTTTGTGAACAGCTGCTGGTATTACTGGAATGCGGGCTACTGGTACCCGGCATGGGGCTACGACTCCTATGCTCATTATCCATACGATGGCCCAATCTACGGCTACAATGGATTGGCTCCCGACCAAGTAATTGCCGATGTTCAGTTACAATTGCAGCGCGATGGCTATTACGAGGGACCGGTCGATGGGATACTTGGACCGATGACCCAAGAGGCCATTGCAAACTTCCAGGCTGACAACGGATTGGCGGTAACATCGACAATTGATGAGCCGACACTTGCCACGCTTGGCATCTCGTAACTTGTCGGAGCCATTTGGAGAGCCGCGCGATGTGTTACATCAAGCGGCTCTTTTTTCTGAGAAACAAAACCTAGTCATGCCAAAGGCGCGCCGCTATCCCGGCGGTTTCGGTGGCTGGCCGGGCTTTGCGGCTTCGCCAGGCTTCGGCGGCGCAGCGCCCGCAGGTGCACCGCCGGAAAGCTCAGCGTCAGCCGGAACTGCCAGCACATCAGGCTCAGTAAATGACTCTGGATGATTAGCCAAATCTTTGCGCAAAGCGGCAATTTGCTCGGACGTGACCGGGCTGGCGTTGTTGCCCCACTCGCTTCGCTCATAGGTGAGAACATCGGCAATTTTTTGGTCGGTCAATGTCTTGTCCCACGGTTGCATCACCGCGCTGCCAAACTTTTGGCCTTTGACCGTGACCGGGCCTTGCAAACCCTTGAGCACAATCATCGCTGGCCGGCGTGAACCGCCAGTCGTAAACTCGGATCCGGCCAGCGGAGGATATTGACCTGCCACGCCAAGACCATTGGCTTGATGGCAGGTCTGACAATTGGCGGCGAAAATCTTTTTGCCGCGATCGTGCGGGGAAAGTTCCGCCGCCTGTTGCGTTCCCTGCGGTCCGCCCGCTTTCTTCATCGTCTGCGGCTCGCCACCGTATGGGTCAAGGGCGTCGCCGCTGAAGTTTCCGGAGTAACGACCGAGATAGGCGCCGCCAAAAAACACCGCCAGCCCGTAAACTGCGATTAACCAAATCGAGAGCGGTTCGCGTCCAACGCCTGGCTCGCGCTTTTCGCGCTGGACGGCAGCGTGCACCTGCTGCACGTCTGCCAGTTCGTCGTAATCCATTCCCTGGCCAACGCGCGGTGTCGGTTTTGGAGTTTCCTCGTTCATTGCGTTGTCATTTTGCCGGTGCTGGCGATGCCGCTGGTGCCGCAGCGGGCGGCGCGGCCGATCTTACTTCTTTCAAGGGATGCGATTGATTGAGCGACATTAAATAAGCGACCAGACATCTTGCATCAAAAGTGGGAACGATCTCCCAGCCTTCGGGTGGCGCATCGGACCCGGTTAGATGCAATGCCTCAGCTGAAGGCGCGTCACTAATGCGGCGCGTTTGATAAAGAAAGCGGTAAGAAGGCATGACCGAATCGACGTTGATACTGCGCGGCGAATAAAGATGAACATGATGCCAGGCAGCAGAATACATCGGCGGTTCGCCGGTCGTAACTTCAGGCCATGGCGCTGAAGCAGGAGCTGGACTTCCACCCGCAGCTACTGGCGACGCCGGAGACTCATTTGGACGCGGAGCTGATGGCGACGTCGCTGGAGAGCCCGCCGGTGGAGGCGAGCCAGCCGGCTTCGGAGTTGGTGATGCGTTTGGCGCCGGCGACGTGGCGGCAGCCGCTGCTGGTGATGCTGCAGGAGAACTCGCCGGGGAAGGCGATCCAGTTGCGCCCGGAGAAGGTGCGCCGGGAGGGGGCGAACCAACATTTGCCGGCGACGTCGCAGGAGAACTCGCTGGCGTCGGCGAACCGGCCTTTGCCGGAGGTGGATTTGGACTGCCGGACGGAGCAACGCTCGGTGCAGGTGCGCCTGCTTGCGGCGCGGGCGAGGCTGCAGGACTTGCGGCTCCGGGAGGCGGCGGCGCGCTTTCCTCTTCTTTTGGCGCTCGCGCGCCAACATTCGCCAGGTCCTGGCCCATGCGCATCTTCGCTAAAAATACTGGTCGTTCGAAAATGTAGTCGCGCGGCGCGCTCCGGCGGTCGCCCCATTTTCGCTCGATATCGTCTGCGGAGTAATCGGCGCGCACCTGCTGGCTGTGACAATAGAAGCAGCCGTTCGCAGCGTAAACACGCGCGCCCCGCGCGGCCATTCCTGATTGCGGCATTGGATAGATATCGGTGCCTTCCTCGTCGGACTGCGGATTGAGGTGTCCTATTTGCTAATTCGGAATAACCGTCAATCCCATCCAGGAGAATGCGAATGTCCCAAAGATTCCTAGAAAAAGCGGAGCGAGTCCTTTCATACGTGCGCTTCAGAACCCTCCGCCTCAACCGGATTAAGGAACGTGGGGACAGTAGATTTTCGGCCCAACCCCAAAAGCATCAGACCAAAGTGATACGCGAAGATAAAATGCGACACAGTGAGCAAAATACCGGCCAGGCTGCGCCCACGCAGATATGGGAGGATCGTTTCCGTGCTCTCGCTGAAAGCAAGTGATGGATTCTCCATGTTCGCGCCCTGAAGGAAGCCGCCTGCGAGTAGCATGAGCGTCATGAGTCCAATGCCATAGACCGATGCCCAGAAATGCAGTTTGATCAGTGACGCGTAGCGCCATTCGCGCCCAATCAGTCGCGGCACGATGTAGTACATCGAACCGAAAATGACCATGGTGAAAAATGCGTAAAGACCGAGATGCGAATATGCGATGCTCGCCTGAGTGAAGTTCACGTAGCGCGCGACGGAGCGCAGCGAGATTAAAACGCCGACCAGACTAAAAACCGTGTAAGACATCGCTCCGAACACGGTGAACCGCAGTGTGGGGCTGTAGCGCATGAGCGGAAAATAGCCCTGCATGGTCATGTGATGATTCAAGCCGACGGTGGCGACAGGAATGATCGTGAGAATTGTCGCCGCGATGCTGGCGGTAACCATCCACGCCGGGAACGGTCCGTCGACGAGCCGCTGCATTCCGGTCCAGCTCGAGAACAGCGCGTAGCTCCAAAAACCGATCGCCGCCAGATGATAACTGTAAACCGGGCGACCGATCACTTTGGGAATCATGTAATAGGCGGTGCCAAGACCGATCGCGCCGAACCAGAGAAAGAGCAGATTATTTGCGTACCACCAGCCGACCGCCGATTGCAGGACCCCCTGCACCGGCACAACGAACAGCATCAACTGGCCAGCCGCATAGAGCCAGGGAAACCAGAGAAACGCGCCGAGCAAATACAAGTGAGTAATGTAAATTTGTGCTCCGCGCCGAAAGCGAAACATCAGGACCGCCCACGAGACAACAAGCGTGTAAGCGACAAAAAGAATGACCGCTGCGTAGCGCGGAAACTCGAGCCATTGATAACCGGTGCTGTCGCCGAGGACAATTCCGCCGACGCCCAACAAAACACCGAGATTCCAAAATCCAGCGCCCGCAACCAGGAGTAACGGAAAGCGCAGAACCGTCCGGCACAATCGGGCCATCAGCCAAATTGCCGTGCCCATTCCGGCCATCGACGCCCAACCATAAACCATCACGTTCATGTGGGCAGGCCGTACTCGTCCCCAGGTCAGGAAGCTGATGTTCGAAAACAGGTCCGGCGAGTGCAGCTTGAATGAAACGAAACCAGCCAGCAACGTGCCAAGGATCAGCCACGCAATCGCTGACGTGTAGAACATCAGCACAGGCACACGCGTCGAGGCGTCGATCAATGCGCGCTCCAACTGCTCGGCATCGCCAGCGGTGGCGGAAACGGACGGTTCTTTTAAAGGAATCCCAGTGGCGTTCATGTCTTTAGGAGTAGAGCAATTTTCGCTGAAGCTCTGAACGGAACATAGACATTCTGTCTGTGCGGCCAGCGCGAGATTTTCTCCGCTGCTCTCGATTCAGCGGGTTGCAAACCCGCTGGCCGCACAGGCTGAAAGCCTATGTTCCGGCTTGAGATCGATACATTGGTTAGGAACAGCTTCAAAATGCTCATGGAGTTTTGGCTGGGGCCGGTGACGGAGCGGCGGGTGCTGGTGTCGCTTGCCCCGAAGGCGAGGCAGCGGGTTTCGCTGCGCCCGATTGCGGAGAACCGGCCGGAGCAGGCGAGGCTGGGGCGGGACTCGCAGGAGCAGCTTCTGGCGTTGCGATTGGACCAGCCGGCGCTGGCTTTTGCTGCGCCAGTTCGGCGACGGTCAATTCCATGGCGCGCTCGATTGGGATGCGAGCGACGCCTTTGTTCTTATCGATCCAGCCGTAAATGGTCAGAGCCTTTGCCGCCTCCTCGCGTAAAGTTTTCAAATTTTCCATGCGTTTTTTTGCCCGGGTCTCTTTGCAATCACTTCCACGCTGCCCGCGCCCAATCACGGCGAGCACGAT
>Ga0137369_10008441_pt1 | contig 10274 bp, 11 predicted proteins | sample SagtaG_12_FD_104918 | JGI IMG/M metagenome (GOLD analysis project Ga0137369, IMG submission 104918) | Vadose zone soil microbial communities from Sagehorn Ranch, Mendocino, California, USA - Sage1_L_113_16 metaG | ecosystem: Environmental > Terrestrial > Soil > Vadose zone | place: USA... | reverse complement strand
GCCCGTCCATTCCCGGCTGGGCCCGTCTCGGCTTGATCGCCGGCGGCGCCGTCCTGGCGCTGGGGCGCCTGGACGGCTTTGCCCTGGCGGCCGGGCATGATGCGAGCGCCGTCGACCAGATCGGGCTCGACCACGGAGGCGGCCAGGACGCCGCGTTGTTCGCGCTGGCCGCGCCCGAGTCTGGGACCTCTGTCTATGATCGGGGCGGGAATCCACGTACACCGAAGGGTCCGAAGACTCCTAAGGGGCCCAAGACTCCGAAGGCAGCTGGACCCAAGACAGCCAAGCCGGCCCACACCACAGCGGTGAAGACGCCGAAGCCGGCCGTCGTCACGACTGTCGCCACCCCCAAAACCCCACCTTCTGTTCAGATCACCGCGCCAACACCTAATCCACCTACCCCGGCCGTAGCCACCCCGCCGACCCTGAAGAACAACGGCCTGCATTTGGGTACTTTCTCCAACGGGCGGCTGACTGACGCCCAGGCCGATAGTGTGGCGGCGGCGCTTGGCGGGGGGCTCACCGGCGACGACATCCGGACCATGACGCTCGGCGAGGTCCTGCGAGCATGGCACCTCGCGGGCACGACCACCGAGGAACTGGGCTGTATATTCAACCCCGACAGGTCAGGCTGCCCGTAGCAGCGCTTCCTCCCAAATCGTTGCGCTCGTGGCGGGGGTCGATGCCATCCACCCCCGCTTCTTGATATCCGGGCCGCCCCACTGTGCTATCCTGAAGCTGTCGGCGCCACCGGGTGCCGACAGGGAGGTGGAGCGCCATGCCTAGTCGGACAACGACCGTGAATGGCGCCGCGGCGCCGGACCCGGCGACGAGTGGCTTGGAAGGGATCGTCGTCGCCCGAACCGAGCTCAGCGACGTCGACGGCCTGAAGGGGAAGCTGACCGTTCGCGGCTATGACGTCGAAGAGTTGGCCGGCCACGCCTCGCTCGAGGAGGTCGCCCATCTGCTCTGGTACGGCGCGCTGCCATCTCGAGATCAGTTCGACGAGCTCCGCCGCCGGCTGGCCTCCTACCGCCAGCTTCCCAACGAGACGGGGGTTGCCCTCCAGGCTGCGGCCAAACGGATGGAGCCGATGGACGCGCTGCGCTTCGCGGCCGCGTCTTTGACCGCCGACGATCGTGACCCGGACGACGAGTCGCCCGAGGCCAACCTCGAGCGGGCCGAGCGCTTGCTGGCACGCATCCCGGTCATAGTGGCCGACTACCAGCGGCTGCGGACGGGTCAGCGGGCGGTCGAGCCGCGCGGTGACCTGGGGATCGCCGCGAATTACCTCTACCAGATCGCCGCCGCGGAGCCCAGTCCGGCCAAGGTGAAGGGCCTGGATACCTATCTCGCGACGGTCGCCGACCATGGCATGAATGCCTCGACCTTCACGAGCCGCGTGATCGCCTCAACAGCCTCCGATATGGTTTCGGCCATCACCGGCGCGATCGGGGCCTTGAAGGGTCCCCTGCACGGCGGCGCGCCAGGCCCAGCCCTGCATATGATCGAGGAGATCGGCTCAGCCGACCGCGCCGAAGCCTGGATGAAAGACGCTGTCGCCAAGGGCAAGCGTCTGATGGGCTTCGGCCATCGCGTCTACAAAGTTCGCGATCCCCGTGCCGAGGTTCTCTACCTGGCCGCCGAGGCGCTCGCCGACGAGACCGGCGAGCGCGAGTCGCTGGCGCTGGCACGGGAAGTAGAGCGCGTCGGAGTGAAGGTCCTGGAAGAGACGAAACCGGGCCGCAACCTCAACACGAACGTCGAGTTCTACACGGCGCTGCTGCTGCGCGAGCTTGGCCTGCCTAACGACTTGTTCAGCCCGACCTTCGCCATCGGCCGGACCGCCGGCTGGACGGCGCACTTCATGGAGCAACAGGCTGGTGGGCGCCTGATCCGGCCGCAGTCGGTGTACGTGGGGCCAGAAGGCCTGCGCTACTCGCCCATGCCCGAGCGCTAACTGAGTTTCACCACCAAGACACCAGATTTCACCAGTAAGGCACCAAGGACGTTCAAGATCTGACGTTCCTGGTGTCTTTGTGTCTTGGTGGTAAATGCACTCGGCGCTCGGGGGTTGTCACAGCTTCAGCTCCCAGGTCTCGCTGATCAGATCGTGGCCGAAGCTGTGGTGCGGCTCCTCGCGGACCAGGCGGAAGCCGGCTTGTTCGTAGATGTGCCGGGCGGCATGCAGCACGCTGTTGGTCCACAGCGTAATCTTCCGGTAGCCCATTTGTCCAGCGAAGCGCACGCACTCGCCGACCAGGCGCGTGCCGATGCCCATCCCGCGCGCCTTCGGCTCGACCAGCAGCAAGCGCAGCTTGGCCACCGTCTTCGACTGCTTGACGAGGAACACGGAGCCGAGGATCTCGCCTTCCCGCTCCGCTATCCAGCAGCGCTCCCGCTTCGGGTCATAGTGCTGAACGAACTTCGCCACGATGCTCGCCACCAGTGCCTCGAAGTGCTCGTCCCAGCCGTACTCCCGGGCGTACAGCACGCCGTGGCGGTGGACGACCCAGCCCATGTCGCCGGGCCGCAGGTTGTGACGGATCGCTGCGTGCCGGTTGTCCTCTGAAGCCACCGTACCGTCTCCTTCAGGCAGCCCACGCGCTCGCCTCAGGGGAGGCGCAGGAGCCAGTAGACCGCCATTCCAACCAGGATGCAGACCCAGGCCCGGCCGGTCCGCCACGCGGCGAGCCCGGCGCCGGTGGCCGCGACCACCCGGGCGGGCGCCTCATCCGGCCGGCCGGCGAGGCTCGAGACGACCAGGGCGGTCAGCGTGGCCACGGGGACGAACCCCAGCGCCCGCTCCCAGGCCGGCGGCACCGCGGCGCTCGCCAGTAGCAGGCCGGCCAGGCGCAAAGCGTAGACGGCGGCGGCCATGCCCAGGATCGGCGTCAGCTCGCTCATCGCGCGCCCCCGTCTGGAGCCGGCGTGGGGCTGACGTGGGATTCGCGGTCGCGGCCCGCCCACCACGCGGCGGCGGTGCTCCCTACGAGGCCAGCACCCAGCACCGCGACGCCGCCGGGCGCGAGCCACGCCAGCAGCAGCGTTGCCACGCCCGCGACCAGCGCGGCCAGCGCCGCGGCCCGCGTCCGCACAAGTGGCACGAGCACGGCCAGGAAGGTCAGCGGCGCCACGAAATCGACGCCGAGCCGGCGGAGGTCCGGCAGGGCCTGGCCGGCCGCCGCCCCGATTCCAGTCCCCACGTTCCAGGCCACGAACATGCTGACCCCGGTGCCCAGGAGGACTGGCAGGCGCAGCCGCCCGAGCGCCAGGGCGACGCCATACGCGCCGTCGGTCAGGAAATACGCCGCCATCGGACGCGCGGCCCACGACGGGCGCAGCTCTCGCCCGACCGCCAGGCCGATGAGGAGGAGCTGGGCGTTGAGCGCCAGCGCGGCCCCCACCAGCACGAGGCCTGGCGCCCCCGCGTCGAGCAGAGACAGGGCGCTCAGCTGCGCAGCTGCGGAGAAGACCACCAGGCTCATCAACTGCGTCGCGCCGAGGTCGAGGCCGGCTCCGCGGGCCGCCAGGCCATAGGCGATGCCGACGGGGATGGCGCCCGCCCACAGCGGCAGCATGGCAACGAAGCCCCGCGCGAAGAGCGCCAGCGATCCGGTGCAACGAAAGCCTGGCACATTGCCCTCTCCGCTATCCTATCGGCCACGGGAGGCGATGTCATCGTGATCGGAGTCGAAATCGTGCGGCGGGCGGCGAGGACGCCGGGCGGCGCGCGACTACGGGCGCTGCGCGAGGGCGCAGGCAGGACGCAGCTGTGGGTCGAAGCCGAGGCTGAGCTAGGAACCGGCTACCTACAGCGGGTCGAGTCGGGCAAGGTCGCGCAGCCCGAGCGGCCGACGCTGGAGCGTATCCTGAACGCCCTCGAGGCGCGGTACAGCGAGCGGCGCGAGGTGCTGGAGCTGTTCGGGTACACCGTCGTCATCCCGCCACCCACGGAGGACGACATCGCCTGGGCCCGTGAGGTATGCCGCCGCGAGCTGCACGAGGCCGTTTTCCCGGCCTACGTGTTGGACTGCACCCACCGACTCATCGCCTGGAACCGCCACGTCCCGCAGCTGTTCGGGATCGCGTCGAACGACCCAGCCCTCGGTGGGCTTGCGGGCCGCTCGCTGCTGGCGGCCTGGTTCGATCAGACCTCTCCGCTCGCGCCCCTCGTGGTCGAGCCTGACGTCTTCCTGCCGGCCCTGATCCGCGCCCTCCGCTACGAGCTGCAACAGGTCCGCGCCGAGGCATGGTCCGCGGCACTGCTGAAGGGCCTCGTGAACGACCTGCCGCGCTTTCGGCACTACTGGGCTCTGGTGGAGCGGGAGCCGGCGCCGGCCACCGCGACGCGGGCGCTGGCGCCCGTGCGACTGGCCGTGCCGGGCGCAGGGGTCCTCCAGTTCCGGATCTCGTCCGAGCCCTTCGCGCGCGATGCGCGCTTTCGCGTCGTGAACTACTTGCCGGCCGACCCGGCCACGATCCGCCGGTGCGCTGAGTGGGCCGACCGCTCCGACACGAAGTAGACCGCCTACGGCGGCACGTTGTCCGCCACGACCCGCCCGCCCTGGACGACAGCCAGGATGCCGCCCTCGGCCAGGATCGTGGCAACGTTCGCCAGCAGATCGCCCCGAACCAGCAGCAGGTCGGCCTGCTTGCCCACCTCGATCGTCCCTACCTCATCCAGCACGCCGAGCAGCTCCGCGCCGTCGCGCGTGGCGGCGATCAGGGCCTCCATGGGCGAGATGCCGGCCTGGACCATCAGCTCTAGCTCTCGCGCGTTCTGGCCGTGATAGTTGAAGGGCGTGCCGGCGTCGGTCCCGAGAACGAGCTTCACGCCTGCAGCATGGGCGAGCTGGAAGCTGTCGACATTCGACAACTTCACGGCCCGCGCCTTCGCCTGGGCCCAGTCTGGTACGGAGCCGGGCGGAGCGTCGGCGATCCCGACGACCGATGACAGGGTCGCCGACAGGAAAGTGCCGCGCTCGCGCATCAGGCCCACGATCTCGTCGGTCAGGAAGAACCCGTGCTCGATCGAGTTGATGCCGGCCCGCACGGCCGCCAGGATGCCGCTCGAGCCCTGGGCATGGCTGGCGGTGCGGCGGCTGGCTTTGGCCGCCTCCTCCACGCCGGCTCGCAGCTCGTCCTCCCCGAGCTGCGCAGCGCCCGGCTCCACGCCCGGCGTCATTACTCCGCCGGTCGCCATCAGTTTGATCACGTCGGCGCCGTCCTTGATCTGCTCCCGGACCGCCTTGCGGACCTCGTCAGGCCCATCGGCTTCGCGACCGATCCACCAGCCGTGGCCGCCGGTCATGCAGACCACCTTGTTGGCCGCCAGGATCTGAGGGCCCTCCATCAGGCCGGCCCGGATCTGGTCGCGCAGCAAGATCTCGATCCGGTCGCGTCCGCCGAGCGTCCGAACGGTGGTGAAGCCGCCCCGCAGGGTGGCCACGGCGCGTTGAGCTGCCTTCCAGCCCGCGACAGGGGTCGGCTCGTTGGCCTCGCCCAGCCAATCGCCGCCGCCGCCGAGCGTGAGGTGAACGTGGCAGTCGATCAGCCCGGGCAGCAGCGTCGAGTCGGTCTGTGCGATACGGCGTGCGCGCGGCGCGCGGGGCTCTGAGGCGGACACCTGGGCAATGCGCCCATCCTCGACCAGCACCCAGCCGTCCTCGAGAACGGTCTCGTCGCGAGCCGGAAACACGCGCCCCGCCCTGATCAGCAGCGTCCGCTCGTCTGCCATCCGGACCTCCAGTCGCAGCTCAGTCTACCTTGTCTGCGCCCTGGCGGATGGCGCACACTCGAGGACGGACCCCTCCCTGCCCCCTTCCCGAAACGGAGAGGCGAGGGTCCAGCCTTCGACTGGAGTTGCGAGATGGGAGCCAGGCGCGGGGCGGACTACCTGGAAGGGTTGCGCGACGGGCGTGAGATCTGGATCGATGGCGAGCGCGTCAGCGACGTCACGCGCGACCCGCGGCTGGCGCGCGCAATCCGCTCGATCGCGGCGCTCTACGACCTCCAGCTGGAACCCTCTCGCGCCGAGCAGCTGACCTATCTCTCGCCAGCCAGTGGCGAGCGGGTCGGGTTATCCTTCCTGGAGCCGAGCGGCATCGGCGACCTCGTCCGGCGGCGCGAGATGTTCAAGACGTGGGCCGACTGGAGCGGGGGGATGCTTGGCCGCAGCCCGGACTTCCTCAACGCGATGGTCATGGGCTGCGCCGCTAATCAGGACTACTTCGCGCGAAACGATCCGGCCTTCGGTGAGAACATCCGGCGCTACTACGAGTACATCCGCGAGCACGACCTCTGCCTGACCCACTCGTTCCACCCGCCGCAGGTCGATCGCGCCAAGGCGACCGACGAGCAGGCCGACCCGAGCATCGCGCTGCACATCGTCGACGAGAACGACCGCGGGCTGGTGATGTCGGGGGCGCGCATGCTCGCGACCCTCGCCCCCGGCTCAGACGAGCTCCTGGTGCTGCCGGCGCCGTCCCGATCGTACGCCGGCCAGAAAGACGGGAATGCGTTCGGCTTCGCGATCCCGGTCGCCACGCCGGGGCTTCGGTTCATCTGTCGCGAGAGCCTGGACGTCGGCGGCTCGTCGTTCGACCATCCGCTCGGCTCGCGGTTCGAGGAGATGGACGCGGTCGCGATCTTCCACGACGTGCTGGTGCCCTGGGAGCGCGTCTTTTTGAAAGGCGACCATGAGCTGTGCGCGGCGCTCTTCCGTGAGACCGACGTGTTCATGCACGGCGCTCACCAGTTCGTTACGAAGAACCTGTCCAAGACCGAGTTCTTACTCGGCGTCGCGACGCTGGTGGCCGAGACGATTGGGATCGCCGAGCTCCTCCATATCCAGAACCTGTTGGGCGAGATGCTCCATGCCGCGCTCACCCTGCGCGCGTACCTGCGGGCCGCGGAAGCCGACGCGGCGCCAGGCGGCGGGGGAGTCTGGGTGCCGGATGCCGAGACGCTCTTGACGGCTCGCAGCTTCCTTCCAGAGGTCTACCCGCGGCTGGTTGAGATCATCCAAATCCTGGGCTCGAGCGGGCTGGTGACGGCGCCGTCCGAGCGCACGGTCGAGGCGCCAGAGCTGGCCGAGGATATTCAGCGCTTCTACCAGTCGGCGACGCTCGGCGGGAAGGAGCGCACGCGTCTCTTCCGGCTGGCCTGGGACATCGCCTGCAGCTCGTTCGGGGGTCGCCAGGTGCTGTACGAGCGGTACTTCGCGGGCGACTTCTATCGCAACGTCGCCACCCATTACCTGAGCCACGACAAGCGCCCCTATCGCGACCTGGTCGAGGCGTTCCTGGCTCGCGAGCCGGCACCGCTGCCCGAGACCGAACCGGCCCAGGCGCCGTTATAGGCGGGCGGCGTCGCGACCAGAGCGGGAGGCGGCGTCAGGCGGGGGAGGAAGATGCTCAAGATGTCCAAGGTGCTCAACATTTCGCGCTAGGGGTCTTGAGCATCTTGGCGGGCGTGGGGGCTCTCAGCGGGAGCGCGCTGTCCCTGGAAGATGCTCAGTGGCCAAAACTTGCCGGCCAATTTGGCCGTCTACGCTGTCGCGCGGAACCGGCCGCGGTACTCGTCACAGAGCTTCTGGATGAAGCTGTCGTAGTGAAGAGGATCACCTGGCTGTGGCGCGGGGGCTTGGCTGACGTAACGCGCAGCGTCTAGATTCACGTTATCAAAATCCACCACGATCGCGGCCTTTGCGTCAATCCCATAAGGGGAATCGGCTCGGCTCTGGGTGACGTTGCGCATCTCGTTGACGCAGTGTTCAACGACCCTCGCGACCGCTTGCCTCGTGCCGTGCACTGTCGGTGCCGTTCTCAACGGCGAAATGAAGTTTAGAGACGCATTGACGACCAGGACTCCACCGGCGATAGTGCGCGCGTTGTAGTTGTGTACGTGGTCGTGGTGTGCCTCAAAGTCGCGCTTTCGATTCTTGACGGCCTTGCGATGTTCGGTGATGACGCCCTTTACCTCGATGGCAAGTCGTACGGTAGCCGGAGTGGACTTGACGATTGTCTGGCCGTTCGTGTCCACGGGACGGGGTGGTGTCCCCATCACGAGATCCACGTTCCAGTCAACGGTCTGGACGCGCAGCCGCATGTTGAGGTCATAGACGAGCCTGCCTTGGCGCGCATCCCGGGCCATTTCGGGGCACGCCTCGAGGACGTCGTCAACTATCGCCGCACATAGAGCATTCGAGTGCTTGTTAGAACGCGGGTGGTAGCCGAAGTCCCGGAGGTGCTGGATGAAGCTCTCAGGGGGTGGCATCGCGGGGTCGAGACTCTAGCAGGCGCATCGTCCGATTAACCCGGACTTGCCCGTCAAGCTCGTACGCGAACGTCCGCACGGCTCGATCTTGCGCCTCGATAAACCGTTTCTGTGACTCGAAATAGTACCTCGGCTCAATTTCGACCGAGATGGAGCTTCTGCCGGTGAGGGCGGCGGCCTGCGCGGTTGTGCCTAGGCCAGCGAACGGATCTACCACGGTGTCCCCCGCGAAGGAGTACATCAAGATGAGCCGCCTGGGGATCTCAAGTGGATAGGGGGCCGGATGGTCCCTCGTACTAGCACCAGTTATGTCGCTCCAGACCGGGACAAACCATCGGAAATAGTCTTCCTTCGAAATACGACTTTCGGATTCCATCTCCGGCGACGGTTTCCGGTAACCGCCGGGCTTCCTGAGCATGACGATCGTCTCACGATCGTTTTTGATGACGCCGCCGGGAGATAGGGCTTGCCGAGGAAGCGCGAGCTACGACTGGCCTCAAGGGAGATATTCGCCACCTTGAGCCAGATGATCGGCGTCAAGACGTCCAGGCCAAGCTTGCGGCTCCGTACCTGGATGTCCGCCGCGAGGGGCAGGACATGGTGGCGGCCCGCCTTGCGGCGCGAGAGGCAGACGTCGCCGACCACGACGCAGAGCCGACCGCCGGGAACGAGGGTCCGCTCACATGCGCGCCAGACGCTATCGAGTTGATCGAGGAAGTGCTCGTAGCTCGCCAGGTTACCGAGCTGTCCCTCGCGCTCTGGATATTCTTTGAGACTTCCGTACGGAGGAGAGGTTACAACCAGGTGTACTGACTGATCTGCTACCAGCGCGCACAGGTCGCGTGCGTCGGCCAGGTGAAACCAGTGCGTCGTCGGCCCGGGTGCTAGAACGTCAAATCTGCTGGCAAGACCCGGTCCGACGCCGGCGGTGTTCATGGCGCTAGTTTATCTCATCAGGCTTCAAGCAGTGGGGAGGCCTGGGTTATGGACCGGACTGGAAAATACTCAGCGGCAGGAAGGCGCTTACCACCCAGTTCGGGGCATCGACGACCTCGCTGATCTTCAGGTCCACGGCTACGCTGCACAGCGCGTAGGCCTCCTCGCGCCTCAGGCCGTGCGCTCGAACCAGATAGCCGATCATCGCTCGGACGGCCTTCTTGGTCGCCGCCATCAGGTCGGGCGCGATGCCCGTGGTGGCGTAGTGCGGGCCAACGTTCGTCCGCGCGGCGATGGGCCCGCCCGTCTGGAACTCTGGCTCCTCCAGTCGGAAGTCGCGGCGAACGGTGAATCGGAGCGTGGCCGTCATCTGGGTCTCGATCGCCGTGATGCACACCTCGCCATCGCCCTGGGCGGCGTGGCCGTCGCCGGTCGAGAAGAGCGCCCCGTCCACGCAGACTGGCAAGAAGAGCGTGCTGCCGGCAGTGAGCTGCTTGACGTCCATGTTGCCGCCGCTTCTGCGAGGCGGGGCGGTTGGGTGCTCGCCCGGCTCGTCTAGCGCGACGCCCATGACCCCGAGGAACGGCTCGAGTGGGATGCGGATGCCCGGCTTGAACTCGGCGAACTGGCCGTTGCGCAGGTCCCAGATCTTGAGGTACGGCTCTGGAAAGTCCTCGGGCAGCAGGCCCCGGTCGGGCCGGAACTGGGTGAAGCCAAGCTCGCCCGGCGCCAGCTCGAGGACCTCCACCTGCAGGACGTCGCCTGGTCGCGCCCCTTTGACCAGGACCGGCCCGGTCAGCGCATGGCCCTTGAACACGCGCCGCATGACGTCTTCGGCGGTCGACGACCAGGTGTACCAGCAATCGCCAGCGTCCCTGCATCGGAAGACGACCGTGTCGCCCGACTCGATCTCCAGGCGCGGTGGAATGCTGTTATCCCAGCAGTAGTGGACCACATCCCAGTCGAGATGGTGGGTCTTCGTCATCGGGTAACCGCCCATCGTGGGTACTACGCCTCAAGCGTTGCTGTATCTTAGTCCTGATGCACTTGCGGTGCAT
>Ga0137369_10008438_pt1 | contig 10278 bp, 9 predicted proteins | sample SagtaG_12_FD_104918 | JGI IMG/M metagenome (GOLD analysis project Ga0137369, IMG submission 104918) | Vadose zone soil microbial communities from Sagehorn Ranch, Mendocino, California, USA - Sage1_L_113_16 metaG | ecosystem: Environmental > Terrestrial > Soil > Vadose zone | place: USA... | reverse complement strand
GACTGAACGACTGGAACTGATCCTTGCCACGAACGCCACAATCCATATCAACACAGACACAGTCTCGATTGCCTTTGCGGACGAAGCCGTGCGCGATCGTGTCTTTGCTGATCTGCAAACGCTTCCTGGCGATGATTTCGAGACAACGCCGTAGCAAAACTGCCACCCACCCCGCCATTGCGGCCGACGCCGCGGCACGTCGACACGATCGGGGCTATTTTGAACGCAGCATCAGCTAAAACGACACCTCGATCTATCGGTGCAGCGCGGCTGAATGGCACGCCGCTTCGGCAACTTGCTCTGCCCTCTCCAAATTTTGTGAAATATTTCGATAGCGTTGTAAATTACACACTCGCTCCTAACAGCCCTTATGCGCGCCGCCAATCGAGAGCATGGGTGCATTCCTTGCGGCGCGCAGAGAGGCTCGTCCACTGCCACTCAAGTGGCGTGGTTTCCGCCGAAAGGTTTTTCTATGAGCCCGACACTTGCCGAGATCGAGGATGCCCGCCAGGCGATCGCGAGCGCCGCCATCCGCACGCCGCTCGTTCGCCTGAACCTGGACGACGCGCCCGCCGAGATCTATCTCAAGCTGGAGAACCTCCAGCCGATCGGCTCGTTCAAGCTTCGAGGCGCGGCGAACGCGATCGCGCACCTGTCGCCCGAACAGCTCCGGCGCGGGGTTTTCACCGCCTCGGCCGGCAATATGGCCCAGGGGGTCGCATGGATCGCGCGGCGGCTCGGTATCCCGTGTACCGTAATCGCGCCGGATAGCGCGCCCGAAACTAAGGTCAGGGCGGTCGAACGGCTCGGCGGGCGAGTGATCAAAGTCCCGTTCGAGCGCTGGTGGCGTACATTCCAGGAGCGCGCGTACCCCGGCCTGGATGGTGCGTTCGTCCACGCCTTCGACGATCCATACGTTATGGCCGGCAATGGCACGATCGGGCTTGAGATCCTGGAAGATCTGCCGGATGTGGACGCGGTGGTGATCGGGTGGGGCGGTGGCGGGCTGACCTGCGGCATCGCATCGGCGCTGCGCACGCTGAAGCCGGCCTGTCGCATCTACGCCGCCGAAGTCGCAACCGGCGCGCCGCTGGCGCCCTCGCTCGCCGCCGGCGCGCCGCAGGTCGTCGAATACACGCCCTCGTTCGTCGATGGTATCGGCAGCAAGACCGTCTTCCCGCAGATGCTCGAACGGGCGCAGCAGTTGATCGATGGCGCGCTCGTCGCGAGCCTGGACGAAATCGCTGCCGCGGTGCGACTGATGGCTGAGCGCAACCGCGTCATCGCCGAGGGTGCGGGCGCCTGCTCGGTCGCCTGCGCTCTAGCGGGCAGGGCCGGCAGGGGCAAAGTCGTGTGTGTAGTGTCGGGTGGGAATATCGATCTGGGTAAATTCTGCGCGGTAGTGAGCGGTGAGGGATACTAACGCCCTCGACGACAAACCCCGTGAGCATCCCATGGCGCAGACTATTAGCCGTGCCCGGACGTGCGGCCGGTCAGGACCGACTCTGGTACAGCGCCACCAGCGCCGCGCCAATCGCCTGGGACAGGTCGCCCAGCATCGCCTGGACGATGCTCAGACGCGCCCGCTGGGCCTGCCAGAGGTAGGGCGCGGCCGTCTCGCGGACGATCCGCAGGTAGCGCTCGCGGAATGCCTCGGTCGTGGCCTCGGGGTCCATCAGGCCCCCGCCAATGACGACGAACTGCGGGTCGAGGGCCATGGCCAGGGTAGCGACATGCAGCCCCAGCGCCCGGGCCTGGAAATCGAAGAGCTCGACGGCCAGATGATCCCCTTGCTGGGCCAGGCCCCGTAAGGCCAACGCCCGCTCTGAAGGGCCTAGTGGGGACATGGCCAGTTCGTGGTCGGGCTGCTGGGCAAGTTTGTCGGCCAGCAGGTGCGGGAGACCGGAGAGCGTCGTATAGACCTCGACGCAGCCCCAGGTCCTGCCGCAGCCGCACGGGTAGGGCCGGGCGTGCAGCTCGTGCAGCGGCGCGGGCATGTGGCCAGCCTCCATCCCGGCGAGGGTGTCGCCGTCGAGAGGCAGGCCGTTGCGGTCGATATAGGCGCAGCCGAGGCCGGAGCCGGGGGCGAGCATCAGCACGGTGCCCGTGCCGGCGACGCGCACGCGCTGCGCCTCGGCCACACCCCCCATATTGCCGTCATTGCCGACCGCCAGTGGCACGGCGCGTCCGGCCCGCTCGGCCAGCGCACCACTGTAGGCCGTGTGCACGTCGAACCCGACGAAGCTCTCTGGCAAGTTTGGGCCGCGGTCGAGCACCCCATAGCTCTGGCGTGGCCCGGGGATCGCCACCCCGACCCCCTGGACCTGCTCCCACGTCAGCCCGTTCTGATCCAGGTACTCGGTGATGGCCTCGACCCAGCCGCGGACGACCGCTGTGGGACCTTCGCGGGAGTTAGTCGGCCGTTGGGTAAGGCGAGTCGAAACGGTCGTACCGTCGCTCCAGACGCCTCCCACCTTCGACGTCGTGGCCCCGCCATCTGTGCCGATATAGACGTGCTGCGCTTCGCTCATCGTGTCACCTGGCTTTCTGTATGAGCCAACGGCCGATTAGGGATATAGCTTTTCATGATTCTCTAACATGCGGATGAACTGCTCAATACGCTTTGCTCGCGTCTCGGCTTTCTTGGCAGTTTGAATTCTGAACAGAATAGCGTATCGGTTTGTGCTATTGAGCGTGGCAAAAAAGGCTTTTGCCTTCGCGTTTCTATCCAATTCTGCTTGAAAATCGCTCGGCACGCTGGCCCTACTCTGCGAATCATACGCCGCGTCCCATCGCCCGTCTTGCTTGGCACGCTCGACCGCCTCTAGCCCGGCCGGTTTCATTTGGCCGCTTTCGATAAGCTGCTGTACTTTCTCTTGATTGACCTTTGACCAGATACTTTTGACGCCGCGCGGCGTAAATTTCTGCAACCACGACGACTCGTCATAGCTTTTCTTCTGGCCGTCGATCCACCCATAGCACAACGCCACGCCGAGCGCTTCGTCGTAGTTCACCGACGCTATCCCGGATGCCTTTTTTGCAAGCTTTAGCCAAACGCCTGGTGATGTAGCATGGTTTTTGTCCAGCCAGGCAGCCCAGTCTTTTTGCTGCTCAAACATTATCACTGGTAGGTCGTTAGGGGCCTTTCGCGTGGATTTCATTGATCTTCACTCCTTAAACGCCTGATTGTGAGCGCAACCGCAAGCGATCGGCTGTATATTAGGCGCTATCCGGCAGCAGGAAGTTGCGGGAGACCTCGGTGAGGTAAAGGCCAGATCGTAGCCAGAATTAGCCAGCCGGAGCCCATGGTTCGGGGGCACGGTAGTGCAATCCGCTCATGACCTCGACGACGGTGGGCCGCTCTGCTGCCAACGCCTGCCGAATCGCACCACTGATCTCGGCTGGGTGTTCCACGCGAAGGCCTAAACACCCCATGTCCTGGGCGATCTGCGCAAAACTGACCGGTTCGAAGCGATAAAGTTCCTCGGGGTTGCCGGGCCTATCGCCATACATGGCGTGGACGTCGGGTATCCCCTGCGCGAACCCATTGTTATTGTTGATGATGGTTACGGTGTTAATGTTGTGACGGTGCGCCGTTTCCAGTTCACTCAAATGATACCAGAAACCACCATCGCCGGTGAAGCATATCACCGGCCGATCAGGCGCGGCACATTTTGCCCCCAGCGCCGCCGGGAACGCCCAGCCCAGCGAACCAGCCGCTCTCAGATAGGTCTGCTCTGGATGATTCAAGTGAACCATAGTCGCTGTCCAGATCGAGGAATAGCCGGTGTCAGAAACCAAAACGGCGTTATCAGGCAGGGCATCGCTCAGTTCTTTACATAACCGCTCTGGACGGATGGGGACAGCATCCGAACGGCGCAGCGACTCGATCTCGTCACGCCACATGCCGACCAGCATTTGCGTACGCTGTAGCCACGACTCATTCGCGCTCTTTGCGTTAAGCGCGGTGATGAGTTTGGCCACGGCCATCTTCGCATCCCCCACCACGCCAATGGCGCCGGCATAACTGCGCCCGATCTCTGCCGGGTCAATATCAATCTGCACAACCGGGGTTCCCGCCGAGGGGACGGTCCAGTTGTGGGTTACCTGATCGCCGGTGTGGCTGCCGATGTAGATCACTAGGTCGGCCTCCGACACCATCTGGTTGGCACACCGAGCCGAATACGAACCCACCACGCCCACACTGAGGGGATGGCCATCCAGAATCGTGCCCTTCCCAGCGACAGAGGTCGCCACGGGGATGGACAATTTTTCTGCCAGGGCAACCACCTCGGCTGCGGCCGAAGAAATACGAACGCCGCCACCAGCCACAATCACGGGCCGTTTCGCGGCGGCAATAGCGTGCGCAGCCCGTTCTACCACTCTATCCTCCGGCTCGGGCCGAAACGCCGGGTAGCGGGTAAACGATTCTTCAATGACGATCGGCAGCGCCGCTTCCGCCGCTTCCAAAGGCCGCCCACTGTGTCCCAACAAATCCAGATGAACTGGTCCCGGCGCACCCGACGTAGCTTCACGGAAGGCCTGGCGCAACAGATAGGGCAGCTGTGCCGGCGTGACGACATCGACATTGTATTTCGTGACCGGCGCAAACAAGGGGCCGTGCTGCACTTCCTGGTACGCATTACGGTATTGAAATAAGGGCGGCTTCTTCCCCGTGAGCGCGATCACCGGCGAGAGTCCTAAATACGCATCTTGAAGCCCGGAGGCGAGGTTGGCTGCACCCACCGATTGCGCCATACAAACCCCTGCCTTGTGGGAAACGCGGGCATAGCCGTCGGCCATGTAAGCGGCGGCTTTTTCCGAGTGCGTGATTACCCGGCGGATACCGAGTTCTTCCAGATCAACCATCGTTTTCCGCAAAATGGCGTCCACATAAAAGATGTGAGTCACGCCATATCCCTTGAGCGTTTCGGCGATGAATCTGGCACCGGTGATGGTATTGTCGCTCTCCATAAGCTGATCCTTAGCTGTGCTCGGAGATGAGGATTAGAGATTAGGATGCCTCGATCAATTTCCAATCTCTAATCTCCAAAAGGGGAAGTTATTCTTTAAAAGCCCTAAACTCACGGGCCGGCTACCTGATGCGGATAAGCGTGCTTGGCTTCGCGATCTTCGGACAGCGAGGGCAAGATCCGGCTGGTCAACAGCTCGATAGCTTTGGCAAGATGAGAATCCTGGATATTGTAGGCCCCTTCCGCGACCCGCAAGCGATGGGCCTCGAACAAGACCTGGCTATGGGTGACGCCGACGGGCGGCTCGAATTTGTAGCAGGCCAGTTCGAGCCGCTGCCCCAGCGGATCTCGGAAATAGATCGAGTGAAAAATCCCGCGATCGATCTCCCCTGTGTGTTTGATACCGCGCTCGTCGAGCCGTTTGGCGGCCTGAGTAAAAGTCGCCCGCGAGACATTGAAGGCCATATGATGGACATTGCCGATGCCTTCCGGGTTGGGAGTGGGGTCGACTTCGCGGGACTCATTGGTAAAGACGGTCATCAGGCGGCCATCGCCGGGATCGAAATACAGGTGGCTCTCGTCGGGATTATCCAGGTTAGGCTGCTCGAAGATGAAGGGCATGCCCAGGACGCCTTCCCAAAAGTCAATCGTTACCTGCCGGTTTGCCCCGACAAGCGTGATATGGTGTAGCCCTTGGGTTTGAATCTTTTGCATGGTTTTTCCTTTTCGCTAGTGCATAATCAAGTAAGATATTGGGCGTCGTGCATGTCACTTGTGGCGTTACAATGCGCCAGGCACAATCTACAATCGGGTGCCCTTTGGGCGAATCTGCAATCTGCAATTGCGCTAGGCAGCCGAGACGAGCGGGCGCCGGGTCGAGGGAACCGGGTGTATCCAAAACATCGGGTGGTAGAGTGGCAGTACGTGAGATCCACAACCGGTCTTAAACCGGCGTTGGTAAAGCCCCGATACAGATGCGTGGGGCAACCCTCGCGGTGAAGTCGGTAAATGATGCGGCTCAAGCGGGCACTGGAGCAGCGCTGCCCGCGCCAGGCCGGAATCGTGCCTCCATCCCAGATAGAGGCATTGTCGTCGTGCAAAGACTCCCGATTGGTCCAATCTCAACTATTGGACCAATCGGTTTTCATCATCATGTGTGCTAAAGTCTGGTGATGACTCCCGCCTAAATGCGGAAGTACAAACTTCGAACCTTTTTGATCACCTCCGGATCGCCGGTCGCTTCGCCGCCCTGGAAGCGTTGATAGGCGGTCAGAACTAGGTCAGAGGGGTGTGAAAAGTGGAAGACCGCCGGCACGCCGCTCAGGTCGTCGACCGCTTCGTAGCTAAACTGGCCGTCTTTGACCGTGACCTTCCACTGGCCGCCCCACTCGCCGTCGACTTTGAGGCCGTAGGTGACATCGACGCCTTTAGCCGCCTCTTGATCGACCGTATACTGCCAGAGGACAAACATATAAGGAAGCAAAACTCCGGCGGTTCGCTCGTCGAGTTTGGCGTCTTTGTCGCCCAGACCCCAGTGCATGTCCCAGGTATGAACGCCGTAATCCATAATCTGGAAAGCCGGGTAGAAGAACGTCGGCAGGGGACCCATGAAGATGTGGGCGACATTGAATCCGCCCCACTCTTCCTCAGTCAGGTTGTCGAAGGTCGCCATCAGCTTATCGGAGGCCGCTTTGAAACGCGCAATCGCTTCGTCGCGGGAGAGGCTGCGGCGTTCCAGGGCACCTTTGTTCAGCTCATCGGCCATCACCGCCAGGCCAATGCCCTGAGGCAGTTCGCCTTTGCGGGCCATGTCCCAGCGAGCCAGGTAGCCCTCACTGACATCGATCATGTGGCCCACCATGTCCCGGACCTGCCACCCCTCGCAGCGCGTCTCGACAAGCCAGTTAGCCGGGTTGTCAATCACGTCGTAAAACTTACTTCGTTCGGTGCGCACCACGTCGAGCACGACATCTTTGCTGCTGTAAGCCATTGGATTGACTGCCATGGTTTATTCTCCTTTGAATTATTGGGTCTGTCTCAAATCAGGTTTGCGGGATGGGTCTTGCGGGCAGTTGCCCTACCTAATCCAGGCAGCCACCAGCTTGGCCCGATGATTTCAACCCAATCGAAACATACCGTAATTTGGGGTTAAGCGAGATTATAATAGAGGGGGTTGCTTGTGTCAACCAGATTGCCGAATCGGCCGTACTTGACCGGCAAGCCATTCGATGAGAAAATAGAGCCGTCGCTTTTCTCGTAAGACCTGTCGGACCTGGACCTCTCCGCCGTGCCGCAGATGGCTGATCCACAGCGTCGCGGGCGTTCTATTCGCTGTCGTTAAAACTCCGAGGAGACAGTATGCAACACAGCACCGACAGAATCTTAACAACCCATGCGGGTAGCCTTCCGCGGCCACGATCATTGATCGCGCTCCATACCGCCAAGTATACCGGCACGGCTATCGATGATGCAGTGTTCGAGCAGGCCGCCGAGGAGGCAAGTCGGACAATCATCGCTAAGCAGATCGAATCCGGTATCGATATTGGTAATAACGGTGAGATGGGGCGGGAAAGTTTCTTCACGTATGTACAACATCGCATGACCGGTTTTGGTGGTACCAGCACCCGTCCCATTATGGCTGACCTGACCCGATATCCCGGTGCTTTGGAGCGCCGGCGGCGGGCGATGAGCACGGATGAACGTGTCGATCTCCTGAGGGCGCCCAAGGCAATTGCAGAAGTTCGCTATATGAGCGCGGCTCCCATCGAGCAGGAGTGTCGCCAGCTCAAACGTCTGCTCGACGAAACAGATGGTGGTTTCAGCGAGGCTTTCATCTCATCACCTTCACCTGGCATCATTGCAGCAGGCATGCAGAACGAATATTATCAGGATATTGAGGCGTATGTGAATGCTATCGCCGAGGCCTTACGCACCGAATATACAACTATTGCGGCGGCCGGCTTCCTGCTCCAGATCGACGCGCCGGACCTGGCGCTAGAGCGTCACACCCTCTTCCAGGATAAGTCACTGGAAGACTTTCTCGCTTTCGTTCGGATAGTGGTCGCTGCCATTAACAAAGCGCTCAGTGGGATCCCGCGCGAGCGGGTTCGGCTGCATGTCTGTTGGGGAAATTATGAGGGTCCGCACGATTGTGATGTGCCGCTTGAGGATATCTGGCCGGATATCGCGAGGGTCAACGCAGGCGCTATCATGCTTTCCATGGCGAATCCACGCCACGCGCACGAATATCATTGCTTCGAAGATCCCGATATCCTCGGTGATAGGCTGCTGATCCCCGGCGTCATCGACACGACAACCAACTACGTCGAGCATCCGTATATGGTGGCCGACCGCATTGAGATGATTGCCAAAGCGGTTGGTGATCCCCGGCGGATCATCGCGGGTACCGATTGCGGGTTCGAGACTGCAGCAGGATCCAAGACGGTCATCGAAGACATCGTATGGGCCAAGTTGCAGTCGCTGTCTGAGGGCGCAGCCATCGCTTCGAAAAGATTGCTCGGTTAGTATTCCTCATATAGCTGTAATGAGCGTCTCATTGAGCTGAACGGCCAAAGCACCTAATCAACAGCGACCGACGACGAGGTGGATCGTGTCCAAATTAACGCGGTTTTTGCTTGGCCAGCCGCGGATCGAGCGCGACAGTATCCCGGTTACGGTGGATACACGCAAGGCGATCGCCTTGATTGCCTATGTCGCGGCTACCCACCAACGGCATAATCGTGATATGTTGGCTGCATTCTTGTGGCCGGAATATGACCGTGGCCGTGCGTTTGCGAACCTGCGCCGCACCGTTTGAGGGCTGAACAAAGCGTTAGCAGGTGATTACCTCGATATCGATCGGGATACGATTAGTCTGAAACCGTCTGCTGATCTGTGGCTGGATGTCGACCGTTTCAGAGAACTTCTGGGGGCGTGTCTGTTGCACGGCCACCACGAGACGCATATATGTCCCGACTGCCTGCAACTGCTGACCGAGGCGGTCGAGATCTACCGCGGTGATTTCCTGCACGGGTTCACCCTTCACGATAGTCCCGGCTTCGATGAATGGCAATTCTTCCAGGTCGAGAGCTTGCAACAGCAATTCGCCCATGCGCTGGAGCGCCTCGTGCATGGGTACCGCGCATAGGGCGAGTTCGAGGCCGCGATCTCCTACGCCCGGCGCTGGCTAGCGCTCGATGTCCTACACGAGCCAGCGCACCGCTAAACCCTCTTTTTCTCCCACAGACTCTATCCTCATCGGCTTTGTTGAGCTTTCTACAAGATCGTGACTTTTTTGCCTTGCAACGAGCCTTGTGACGCTTTCTGTGACGATCTCGTGACTCGCGCCTGTTATAGTTAGCTAATAGCTCTCTTGAGCTGGCCAAAAGAGCCTAGTGCGCGCGACGGGGAAACTAGTCAGGCCGCATGGTTTCCGAGTACGTCCGAGTGCGATCGACCGTAGCCGTCGCACAAGGCGCGAATATTGTCGGGATATTCGCGTGTGCAAGCAGCTGAGTATCGTTCTGCTCGCATTCTTTTTACCCCGCTCTTCCATAACCTTCGCTGCACCCTCACATTCAAGGGCTGCACGTCTCCGGCAATACTATCCTGAATGGCGCCAATCAGCCCATCCGGCTTTGGGGCATCAATCGCTCGGGCACCGAATACGCGTGTATCCAGAACAACGGCATCTTCGACGGCCCTTCGGATGCCACCTCGGTGCAGGCGATGACGACCTGGAAAATCAATGTCGTCCGCGTCCCGCTCAACGAGGACTGCTGGCTGAACATCAATGGCGTGAATCCAGCCTTCGGCGGCGCCAATTACCAGCAGGCGATCGTCAACTATGTCAATCTGCTCAACAGCAATGGCTTGATCGCGATCGTCGAACTGCATTGGAGTGCGCCGGGCTCGACCCCGGCCACCGGGCAGAATCCGATGCCCGACATGGATCACTCCCCGGCGTTCTGGACCTCGGTCGCCAACACCTTCAAGAACAATAGCTCGGTCATTTTCGACCTGTTCAACGAGCCGTTTCCGGACAGCAACAGCGACACAGTGGCCGGCTGGAATTGCTGGAAGAATGGGGGCACCTGTTCCGGGGTTAACTATCAGGTTGCCGGCATGCAAACGCTGGTCAACACCGTCCGCGCGACTGGGGCGACCAATATCATCGCGCTGGGCGGGCTGCAATTCTCCAACGCGCTCTCGCAGTGGCTGGCCAATAAGCCCACCGACCCGACCGGCAATCTGATCGCCGCCTTGCACTCGTACAACTTCAACATCTGCTCTAACACTAGCTGCT
>Ga0137369_10008436_pt1 | contig 10278 bp, 8 predicted proteins | sample SagtaG_12_FD_104918 | JGI IMG/M metagenome (GOLD analysis project Ga0137369, IMG submission 104918) | Vadose zone soil microbial communities from Sagehorn Ranch, Mendocino, California, USA - Sage1_L_113_16 metaG | ecosystem: Environmental > Terrestrial > Soil > Vadose zone | place: USA... | reverse complement strand
GCATGAGAATGTGCGGCAGGCCGAGCAGTCCGAACATGAGCGCAAGACCGAGCGACACGGAATCGACAGGATCAGTGACCAGCCAGCCCGCCTCGAGTGCCCGCTGGCCGTAACGAGCCGCCACCGCGACGTACAGCTGCCCGACGGAGAAATCAAACCGCGCGAGTACGAGAGCCGTGAGAAGGGTTACGCCACCAAGCAGTAGCACGGCCTTGATGATCTGGACCCAGGTTGTCGCAATCATCCCGCCGAACAGCACGTAGAGAAGCATCACGACGCCGACGATGGTGACAGCGGATTCGTACGGGATGCCAAACATCAAGGTGACCAGATTACCGGCGCCGACCATTTGAGCAATGGTGTAGAACAGCAGTGTGAGAATCCCGCCGATGGCCGCGGCGATCCGTACGGGCGTCTGCCGAAGCCGGAACGCCACCACGTCTGCGAAAGTGAACTTGCCGAGATTGCGTAACGGCTCGGCGATCAAGAACATCAGCGCAGGCCATCCCACCAGCCAGCCTGTCGCGTAGATCATCCCGTCATAGCCGCTGAGCGCCACAAGCCCTGCGATGCCGAGGAATGACGCGGCGCTCATGTAATCGCCGGCCAGCGCAAGACCGTTCTGCAACGGACTGACGGTGCGACCGGCCGCGTAGAAGTCGGTCGTCGAACGCGTACGCCGGGCCGCCCAGTACGTGACGGCGAGGGTCAACGCGACGATGAGAAGGAAAAACGCAATCGCAGAGAAAGTAGGAGTGCCGAGTGTCGTTTCCATGCGTGAGTGGAGTTGATTTCAGCGGCGGATTCGATCGAGCAGCCGCGTGACTTCGGGATCGTAGTGCCGGTTTGCCCAGATGACATAGGTTGCCGTGAGCATCCAAGCCAGCACGATTACGCCCGCACCGAGAAGTATCCCCAGCGTCGTCGCCTCGCCGACACGGATCGAAAGCAGGTCGCGCCGCATCCCGACGAGCAGGATGTACCCGTAATAGACGACAAAGAGCGCGATGGTAAGGAGGAGCGAGACCCTCCATCGCCTCCTCACAAGATGACGGAAGTCATCCGAATCGAGCAATTGCCGTGAAGTGAGCGCCACATCGACCCTTTCTGCGCGTGCTGCCCGTGGAGTCTACTCCGAGTAGGACGCCGCTGAACGCGACGGCCCACACGCGACCCAAAATCGACACAATGTGCGATATTGCCTGCACAACATCGCAAGGAGCTCGCTTCGATGATGACCATCATGCGTTTGAACGTCCGGGGACGTTTCAGAGGAGCGGCAGAGTCAATGAGATATGCAGCGTTACTCGTGCTGGTGTTCGCGTGCGCGACGACGGCCCGCGCCCAGGTTGAATACGACTTCCTACTCAAGGGCGGGCGGGTTATTGACGGCAAAAACGGCATCAACGCCGTTCGCGACGTGGCGATCAACGACGGAAAGATCGCCGCGGTGGCCGCGGACATTCCGGCGGCGCGCGCCTTGAAAACGGTGGATGCCACCGCTCTCTACGTCACTCCTGGACTCATAGACATTCACGTCCACATCTTTCCCGGCATCGCGAGTGGGTATTCCGCCGGAGCATCGAGCCTGCCGCCGGACGGGTTCACCTTGCGAAGTTGCGTGACGACCGTCGCCGATGCCGGGAGTTCCGGCTGGCGCAATTTCGACGACTTCAAGACGCGAATCATCGATCAGTCGAAAACGCGTGTGACCGCCTTTCTCAACATCGTTGGATCTGGCATGGCTGGCATCGCGGAACAGAACATCGCAGACATGAATGCCAAAGCGACGGCAGACATGGTGCTCAAGCACAAAGGCGTGATTGTGGGAATCAAGAACGCGCATTTTGCGGGACCCGAATGGACGCCATACGAGAGGACCGCCGAAGCGGGCCGCCTTGCGAACGTTCCAATCATGGTCGACTTCGACGGCCCTGCGACACGCACGCTCGGGGAACTGTTCGCCAAGTACTACCGCCCTGGTGACATCTACACCCACACGTACGGCGGCAGCAACGGGGAGCAGGATGCCAAGACGAAGGGACCGGCACAGGCACTGCTTGACGCTCGAAAGCGAGGGGTTTTCTTCGACGTCGGTCATGGCGGATCCAGTTTCCGGTGGGCTGTGGCCGTGCCTTTGATGAAGGTCGGGTTCATTCCGGACTCGATTTCAACGGACCTGCACGCGGGCAGCATGAACGCGGGCATGAAGGACATGCTGAACGTCATGGGCAAGTTCCTCGCGATGGGTATGTCGCTCGAGGACGTCATCCTGCGATCGACGTGGAACCCGGCGAAAGAAATCAAGCTCGAAGAGCTGGGGAATCTCTCGGTGGGCGCGCCCGGGGATGTAGCGCTCCTGCGCGCCGAGAAGGGCACCGTCGGCTTCGTCGATTCGCGTGGTGCGCGCGTGGACGGCACGTCCAAGCTCGTTTGCGAGCTCACAATCCGCGACGGCAAGGTCGTCTACGACCTGAACGGCATCTCGAGAGACCGCTGGGATCCCGCGAACCCCGATGTCGGGGGCGGCGATCCGCGCTGGGACGGCCTCTCGCCAAGGCGCACACCCGCGCGCCCGCCGAGCAGGCAATAACCGGCTCCGGTTGCGGATGTGACGGGAAATCCCGTATTATCTTAGAGTTACATGGCACAAGTGTATGCGGCGAAGTATCTCGCCAAGGCGGCGCTGAGCGCTCCGCGCGACCTCATCCGGGCGGCGGTGGCTAAATACGCGCCGCTCCATCCGACGGTTCTGATCTTTCATTGCACCTTTGTTTGCGATGCGCGCTGCGAAATGTGCAGCAACTGGACACGCGGCGATCGCAAGACCGATCTCACGCTCCCGCAAATCGAAAGCGCCTTCGAGTCCCGGCTCTGGAAGAACATCGAAAACGCCTCGCTCTCCGGCGGCGAGCCGACCACCCGCAACGACATGGCGGAGATCTGCCGCCTGATGGTCGACAAGTTCCCCAAGCTGCGGAAGTTGACGATCAACACGACCGGATTGACGCCGCATCGCGCCATCCCGATGCTGACCGACGTCGTCAAGATGTGTCATGAGCGCAACGTCATCTTCTCGACGCGCGTGTCTATCGACGGCGTCAACGACATGCACGGCGCCGTTCGCAATGTGCATCGTGCGTTCGAGAAGGCCGGCCAGACCATTGCGGCCATGCAGGAGCTGCAGAAGAAATATCGGTTCAACTTCGGCATCTCATCGACGATCTTTTCGCAGAACCTGGACGACGCCGACAACATCCTGGCGTGGGCGAAGAAAGAGAAGCTGGACATCGTGTTCAACATGGTTCGCTTCACCGACGCCATGCTGGGCAATCAAGATCTGGCCGGCGACCTGCGTCCGATGGGCGCCGAAGAGCAGCGTATGCGCCGCTTTTTCCTGGACCGCGTGAGGCACGACCCTCTGCTCGACGGACAGAACTATATCTACCTGCACTACGCCGACATGATCGGCAATGGCTATCAGCGCACCGCGCCGTGTCCATTTCAAACGCAGGGAGTGATGCTGAATCCGAACGGCGATCTCTTTTTCTGCGAAAACAGCGACGTCATGGGGAACACCAAGGAAGAAGACCCTGAGGCGATCTACTTCCGCGCCACGTCGCAGGAACACCGCCAGATGATTCGGGACGAGAAATGTCCCACCTGTCTCAGCCCCTGTCAGATGAACGTCGCGGCCATCAAGCAGGTTGTCCCGTACGCCCGATTCCTGGTTCGCGCGTCCATCGAGAAGCGGCGATTCAGCTTTGGCGCCCACTTGCCCGCTCCTCCACCGCCAACCGCGCCTGCGGAATCGGGCGCGCGCCCTTGAATTCTGACGTCGGGACGACGCATCCGCCTACGCGGCCGTAGGCTGCTTCGGCGCGACCTCGCTGAAGCCTGCCTGTATCATGCAAGCGACAGCGGGTGCGGTGCCCCAACCGGTTCATGCCTCAAACGCTCAGCGTCCTCGTACCTGTCTATAACGAACGCGCCACGATCGAGCGGCTGCTCGATCGTGTCGTCGCTGTCGAGACCGGCTTCACGCTGGAAGTGCTGGTCGGCGACGACGGGTCCACTGATGGCACGCGCGACATCCTGTCGCGCCTCTCGCTGCCGCGCGTCACCGTGTTTTTCATGGAGAAGAACGCCGGGCGCGGCGCGGTTCTCAAGCACCTCTGGACGCGCGCCACCGGGGATATCTACGTGCACCAGGACGCGGATCTCGAATACGATCCGCAGGACTATCGCGTGTTGCTCGGCCCACTGGTCGATGGCAGCGCGGATGTCGTGTATGGGAGCAGGTTTAAGGGTTCGATTCAGAAGATGCGATGGATCAACCGCGTCGGCAATCTGACGGTCACGGCCGCAGCGCGCGCGCTGTACGGCGTTCACGTGTCCGACCTGATGACATGCTACAAGATGTATCGCGCATCGCTCGTCCGCGATCTTCGCATCCGCGCCAACGGCTTCGATTTCGAGGCGGAGTTCACGGCGCGCCTCGCGCAGCGTGGGGCGCAGTTTGCAGAAGTCCCGGTCAACTTCAAGGGCCGCACGCTCGCCGAAGGCAAGAAGATTCACCCCTGGGACGCGGTGCGCGTGATGCGTGAGTTGATGCGATGCAAAATGGCGGGAGAGGGGGCGTGAGCAACTTCACAGGCGTAAATCGGCCGCTTGGCGATCGAATGGTCGGCGTCATCCTTGCGGCCGGCAAGGGCGCGCGGATGTATCCGTTTTCGGAGCGCAGTCCTAAGCCCATCCTTCCGATCCTGAACCGGCCGCTGCTCGCGCATCAAGTCGAAGTGATGCGCGACTGCGGCATCACCGACATCCACATTGTCGTGGGGCACCTCGGATATCAGGTGGCGGGCGTCTTCGGTGACGGGTCGCAGTATGGCGTTCGCATCCGCTTCGTCGAGCAGGACGACATGTTGGGCCTTGCGCATGCGGTTGGCGGGCTCGAATCGCGCGTGCAGGTACCGTTTCTGTTGATGCTCGGCGACATCTACTTCCATCTCAAGGCGCCGCTCCGGCCGCTGTGCGATGAGGTGCTCTCGGGCACGGTGAATGCCAACCTCGTGAGCATGTACGAGCCGAATCCCGAGATGGTCCGGCGCAACTTCGTCATTCAGGCGGATGAGCGCGGTCGGGTGCAGCGCGTGATCGAGAAACCCCGGTATGTCGACAGCCAGCTGAAAGGCTGCGGCCTCTACGTATTCGATCCGCACATCTTCGACGCGATTCGCCGCACGCCGCGCACGGCCATGCGCGACGAATACGAAATCACCGACAGCATCCAGATTCTGATCAACGACGGCTACATCGTCCATCATCACCCGATCGTCGAGCGCGATCTCAATCTCACCAAGCCGGATGACCTGCTGACGATCAACCTGATCGAGCTACGCCGCAACGGCCTTTCGCAGCTTGTGGCGGACAGCGTCACATCGCCGGAAGGCACGCGCATCGAGCAAAGCGTCGTTGGCACTGGCGTCGTGATCCGGCATCCGATTCGGATCACGAACAGCGTCATCATGCCGAACGTGATCGTCGACGCGTCAACGGATCTCGATTCGGTCGTCATGGACGGCGAGCACACCGTCTACTGTCCGGGCGTCGCGGCGCAGGCGTCAGCCAGCGTCGCCTCCTGATGTTTACGCATGCCCTGGTAACGGGCGGCGCCGGCTTTATCGGTTCACACCTCACACGCGCGCTGCTCTCACGGGACACAGTTGTCACCGTTCTCGACAATCTGTCCGTCGGCCGGCGCGACGCTGTCCCCCCCGGGGCGCGTTTTGTTCACGGCGATATTCGAGATGAGCGCGCTGTCGCCGACGCGCTTCGGGACGTCGACTGCGTCTTCCACCTTGCCGCCCAGGTGACAATCCGCGGGAGCTTCGATCGCTTTTACGAAGACCTCGACACGAATGTCATGGGGACGGCGCGACTGCTCGAGTCGGCAGACCCCTCGATGGTCAAGTGGTTCGTGCTGGCGTCGTCGATGGCGGTGTACGCGGACGCGGAGCGGCCAGTGCCGCTCAACGAAGATCATCCGACACGACCGCTCTCACCGTACGGTTGCGGCAAGCTCGCGGCCGAGGGAGTGGCGCGGCAGATTCTCGGCGCGCGCGGCATTCCATTTACCGCGGTCCGCTACTTCAACACGTTTGGACCGGGCCAGACCTACACGCCCTACGTCGGCGTGATCACCATCTTCGTCACTCGGCTGCTCCGCGGCGAAGCACCCATCATCTTCGGGGACGGCGAACAGCAACGGGACTTCGTCCACGTGGACGACATCGTCTCCGGCACACTGGCAGCGCCGGGACGTGAGCCGGGAACCTATAACCTCGGCTCCGGCCGGGGCACGTCGCTCAACCAGTTGGCGGAGTTATTGACGGGTCGCATCAATCCCGCGTTGACGCCGGGGCACGCGGAAGCGCCGCCGGGCGAACTGCGCTATTCGATTGCGAACATCACCGCGGCGCGGCGTGCGCTCGGATATGAGCCCACACGATCGCTCGAGAAGGATGTGGATGCAGTGATATCTGATATTCGCGGCCGGCACGCGTAGTGGCGCTGCTTCAGCAGCGCCTTTACCGGCGGGCTGAAGCCCCCCACTACATGCCGCATGGTCCTTAAAATTCCGCGATGCGCGATCGCTCGCTCACTCTCCCCGAAGCGCTGTTCGTCGCGGTCGTGACCGTCCTGGCGCTGGTCATCACCGTCGCCTATCTCTGGATGCGCATCGCGCGCCTGTCGCCGTTTGCAGTGCTTGGCTTCACGATCGCGACCGGCGTAGTGTTCGCGATCAGAGCTTCCCGTCAGGCGCGGCGCGACACTGCTGCTCTCGTGGCTGCGATCGCTGTCTTCGGATTGGTGTTCGGATGGCTGTTGAAGGTTGCCTGGCCATCTCTGCTTCCGCCCGGCGGAGGACCCGACCTCGCGCACCACCTCGTGCTCATCGATTTTCTCGAGCGACATTGGCAACTGCCGGACGCGACTCTCGTCCCGGCGATGGGCGAAATGGCGCATTACACGCCCGGCGTGCATCTAGTCGCCGCACTGTTGGGCGCATGGACGCGTACCGACGGCTTCCACACGATCTACGCGGTCGTCGCCCTCACCGTCGCCCTCAAGGCTGGCCTCGTATTCCTGATCGCATTGCGGGTCGTTGGCGTTGAGCCCCGCGTACCACTGGCGCTGACGGCAGTGCTGCTGATGTTGCTGCCGCAGGAATACTTCGTCGGCTCTTTCGTTCACGATTCATTCTTCGCGCAAGCCGCTGCGGAGATGTTTGCCGTTGCCATGTGGTGGTCTCTCGTCATGTGGGACGGCCGGCCAGAGCTCACGCCACTGGCCCTCTTTGCATCGGCCGGCATCGGCGCATTTCTCACTTGGCCGCTGTGGATCGGACCACCGATCGTGGCACTGGCTGCCGCCGCGCTCACTCACGAAGAGCTGCCACCGCGAGAGCGAGTCCGCGCGATCACGTTCGCTGTGGCGCCAATCGCCGGCATCGCGCTCGTTCACACAATTGGCCGCGTTGGGTGGCTGGCCATTGCCGGTTCACCGGGCGCGGTGCTCCACCCGGCCGTGATCACCTTTGGGTTGCCGTTTCTGCTTCTGGGCGGAGCCGGGTTCCTGCTCGCGCTTCGGCAGCGCCAGGCGAGAACAACGTTGCTCGTGACGCTCGCAATCGTCGCTCAAGCCGCGACACTCTACGCTCTTGCGCGGGCGCGCGGCGTCACATCGCCGTACTTACCGCTGAAGATGATCTATCTATTGATTTACCCGGGTGCGGTGCTGGGCACTATCCCGGTGGCGAGTCTTTGGAGACTCGTTCTGGCGAAACTCCCTCGTGGAATCTCCATTCCGCGCTACACCCATGGGTTAGCAGTCTCGGCGCTGCTGCTGACAATCGTGCTCGCCTATCGGAAACCGCTTTTCCTCGTTCCCCGACGCGCTCCTGTTGTTTCAGAGGATCTCTACGATGCAGGACGCTGGGCGCGAGCGAATGTCGAGTCCGCGTGCGTCGATTATCTCGTGCCGAACGGAGACACCGCGTACTGGCTGCACTATGCGGTGCTCGGCAATCCACGCTCGTCGGTGCGGAGCGCAAATCCAGACACCTTCGTTCCAGCACGCGCCATCGCACGCTGGATTGAGCCTGGCGGGCTGCCCTACGCGGTGGTTGATCTCACGACGCTGCCGAACGAGATCCTGCTCGACGTAGACGTGCTCGAGGCGTTCGGCGCGGCGGCAGTCGTCAAGCGTCGCGGGCTTTGGGATTGTCCGGACGCGGAGCGCCTGGCCGGTCGCGTCAGCCCGCCCTGAGAAACCGGCGCGCGACGTACACCTCTGGCATGTAGTCGAAGTAGAGGTGCTTCAAGCGTGTTCGCGCGATCGGCCGATAGGCCTGGGCTCCGAACCGCGCCCACCACGGCACCGTGTACTCGTCGTACTTGCGATCGTTGAAGAGAGTCGCGAGATACAGGCGCTCGTAGAACTCACGATCCTGGCCGCCCACCTGCACGAAGCCGTGCCCCTCGAAGTCAAAACTCGACCACCCTTCCAGTGAGGAGGGCGGGACGAATCCGAGCTTGACCGCCTGCTCGAACATCGGTGTGCCCGGGTACGGCGTGTAGTGGTAGACGGGGGAATTACGGAAGTTGGGGTTCGCCCGATGGAGTCGATCGATCAAATCGAGTGTGAGCTTGATGTCGTCGAGCGTCTCACCCGGGAAGTTGGAAATGAAGCTGCCGTAGATGATGAAAGCGAACTGCGCCAGCCGCTCGAACGTTGCGATAATCTCCTCGACCGAGCCCTCCTTTTTCATCAACTTCCGCATGCGCGGCGAGCCTGTCTCGATCCCGATGGTAAATCGCCTGAAGCCGCTCTGCTCGAGCATCTTCAGGAAGCCAATATCCATCTTGCCGATATTGACGATGTCGGAGCCCTGCACCTGCCACGTCACGTCAATCCCGCAGAGGCCCTCGATAATCGCGCGCGATCGTTTGGCGTTGATGAAGAAGTCATCGTCGACGAAATACACATCCTGCACGCCGAAGGCCTCGCGCACGTACTTGACGCGCTCGACCACTCGCTCGGGCGTCTGCGCGCGCCACTTGCGGTCGTTGAAGTAGACGTTGTAGCAGTACGTGCACGCGTACGGGCAGCCTCGCGAGCTCTCCATGTAGAGACTGGGTCGGCCTGCGTAGATCGGCTTGTACTCGTCGACACTCACCAGGTGGTAAGGAATTTCCGGCGCCGTGCTGAGATCGAGATAGGGCACTGCCGGCGTCGCGACGTAGCGGCCGTCCTCGAGATAGGAGATGCCCGGCACGTCCGCGAGATCGCGGCCTTCGCGCAGCACATCGGCGAGATCGAGCAACGATTGTTCGCCTTCCCCTCGCACGATGATGTCGATGAGTGGATGCGCGAGCGACTGCTCGGGCAGTATTCCGACGTGGACACCGCCCCACACGATCGGCACGTTCGGATTTGTCGCTCGCACGACGTTGGCGATGTCGAGTGCGCGCGCGATCATCGGGCCGGTGTAGCACGTGATGCCGACAAGCAGTGGATCGGCGCCCATCTCGGCAATGAGCCGCGCACGCCACGCGGGATCCGTGCGCTGATCGATCAGAGCGACCTCGTACTGTTGGACAGCGAGAGACGCGGCGTGCAGCAGACTCAGCGGCATCGCTGGCTTGCTGCGCATCTTGTCGATGTAGCCGACTCGTGGCTGGACGAGAACGATCTTGCCGCGCGGATTTACCCTCCAGCGCGGCGGACGCACCCGTGTGACGGCCGCGGGCGCCATCTGCAACAGGTTCCCTTCACGAAGGAGGGCGCCAGCCGATTTGACGCGTACGCGATCCGGCGTACCACCGTTGCGACCGGACTCCGTTGACATGAATGGGCGAGAATAGCACGATTTTTTTGTTTAGAATTCGTGCATCGCGGCTACTTGCTTATAAAAATCTGTTGAGCCAGTGAGCGGCTCAGCGCGCGACGCCGAAGATCTCGACGACACCGTTGTCAAAGACCGGAGGAAAGAACTCTGGGTGCGCGGCGATTTCGTGTGTCGCCTTCGCGTACGCGTCGCGCTCCGGCGTGCCGACGAGCAGGTAATCAATTCCGAGACGACGTGCCACCGCGTGGGCATCGGCGGCGCGGTCCGCCCGAAAAATGCCGTTGCGCACGTCCTCCGCCGCCTGCTCATATGGCTGGAAAGGAATCCTTGCGCCTGACACTCCCGCCGCCATGCGTCGCTCG
>Ga0137369_10008428_pt1 | contig 10282 bp, 8 predicted proteins | sample SagtaG_12_FD_104918 | JGI IMG/M metagenome (GOLD analysis project Ga0137369, IMG submission 104918) | Vadose zone soil microbial communities from Sagehorn Ranch, Mendocino, California, USA - Sage1_L_113_16 metaG | ecosystem: Environmental > Terrestrial > Soil > Vadose zone | place: USA... | reverse complement strand
GCCCTGGCGGCCGGTGCCTGCACGTCCTCACCGCATCGTGCTGCGGTCGCATCCTCGCCGAAGAGTCCCGGCACGGTGGCTTCGGCCACCGCCTCGGGTTACCGGCCCGTCATCGACCCGGCGAACTTCGGCTCCACGATCGACAACCCGTACTTCCCGCTGAAGCCCGGAACGACCTTCGTGTACGAGGGTGTGAAGGACGGCGACAGCCAGCGGGACGAAGTCGTCGTCACCGATCGAACAAAGGTGGTCCTGGGGATCCCGTGCGTGGTGGTCGAGGACACCTCCACCCATGACGGCACGCTGCTCGAGAAGACGGAGGATTGGTACACGCAGGACGCGGAGGGGAACGTCTGGTACTTCGGAGAGGACACCGCCGAATACGAGAACGGCAAGGTCGCCAGCACCGAGGGGTCGTGGCAGGCGGGGGTCGACGGGGCCCAGCCGGGGATCGTCATGCCGGCCCACCCGAATGTGACCGATTCGTTCCGCCAGGAGTACTACCCGGGCCAGGCCGAGGACACGTTCTGGATCGTGAGCCTCACCCAGCCCGTCTCGGTGCCGTACGGCCAATTCGACGACGCGCTGCTCACCCTGGAGTTCACGCGCCTCGAGCCGAAGGTGATCGACGAGAAGGAGTACGTCCGAGGCGTGGGGCTGGTCCGCGAATCCTCGGCCGCCGGACCGAAGGAGGTGGCGGAGCTGGTGAGCGTCACCGGGAAGTGACCGGATGGATGCTCAAGTCGTCTCGAGATGCGTCGATAATGGCGCCATGCGCCGGATGGTTCGCCGCGTTGCCGTCTCGATCGCGGTCGTCGCGGGGGTGATGATCCCCGCGCACGCGGCGCTGGCATTCACGGACGTCCCCTCGAGCTACTGGGACTACACGGCCATCACCTATATGGCCCAGACCCACACCTGGATGCAGGACTACGGGACGTCGCTCTTTCAGCCGACGACCTACGAGACCAGAGAGCTGTACGCCCGGTCGCTGGTCCAGATGTACGCCCCGGACGAGCCCATCGACCCGAGCATCGTCATCAAGGACCTGCCCGCCACCGACCCCTTCTACCGGTACGCGAACGTTTCGATCAAGCTGGGGTGGATGCCGCTGTTCACCAACGGGAACTGGGCACCGACCAAGGCGATCAAGACCGACGCGACGGACCGGGGAATCGTCAGCGCCATGGGCTCCCTGGGGGACGCCATCAAGGGGCTGGCCGCCATCCACGAGGATGACGGAGACGTCTACACCGTGGGCACGTACTTCCCGTACATCCAGCTCGCCCACTGGCTGGGGCTGCACTACAACCACGGTGACGAGACCCTGGATCTCAACATCCTCAGCCAGGTCAAACGGGACGAGATCGCCTACACGCTCTGGATGGCCCAGACCGTGCCCTCCTGGGAGATCGGCGATGCCGCGGATTTCGACCACATCTCCCTGCCGGCCCTCACGTCCTCCGACAAGCAGCGCCACGACGTCACCCAGTACGCGCTCAACCAGCTGGGGTTCCCCTACATCTGGGGTGGCGAGTGGAACGTGGCGAGCCCGACGGGCTACTGCTGCGGCTCGCAGCCACAGGGCGGCATGGACTGCTCCGGGTTCGCCTGGTGGGTCATGAAGAAGAACGAAGCCAACTACAACGCCGCCCAGTACCATCCCGCGTACGCCGGATGGTCGCTGCCCGAGCGGGTCAGCCACGACATGGCCAAGGGCACGGTGTCGCAGATCAAGTTCGGGAGCCTCAAGGTCGGAGACATCATGTTCTTCGCCACCGACGGGGGCACCTCGTGGTCGGACGTCGACCACGTGGGGATCTACCTCGGCAACAACTGGATGATCCACTCCTCGGGTTCCGGCGACGGCCCGGACCTCGAATCGGTGGCCTCGGGCTCCTATTACAACGACATCTTCGTGTACGGCCGGCGGCTCATCGGCGTGTCGGACAACCCGATCCATCACCCGGTCGACGTCCTGGCAGGTGACGGCCCCAGGGAGGGCGGGGAGCGGCGCCGGTAGCGATCGACCCCGTCCGCGGGTCGATGGCCCTTCGAGCCGCCGGTGGGATGTCCGAGAGAGAGTGCTTGCCTCCAGGATGACGCTTGTGGTACCGAATAGGCCTCCCAGTAGCCGGTGTTTCGAAGCATGAGCCGGTGAGGATGACGACATGGACAAGGGTGGGCGACGAACGAGATGGTCGGCAGACGGGATCCTCCTAGCCGCCGGCGCGATCGGTGTGGCATGCACCCTCCTGCTGGTTCTCCCCGCCGCTCCGGCGGGCGCGGGTGCCGCGGGCGGGATCCGCGGGAACGTCGTTTCGTACGAGACGAACGCCCCGGTCCGGGGAGCCACCGTGTTCCTGCCGGGTTATGGCGCCCGCGCCGTTTCGGGCCGGGACGGAACCTTCACCTTTCCCCAGCAGTTTCCGACCGACCACCCCTACCGGCGGATCGAAGCGGTGGTGACCGCCCCCGGGTTCGGGACATGGACGATCTCGGGAGTCCCGCTCTACGAGGGGGACGTGCTCGAGCTCCACGCCCAGCTTCGGCCGCACGACTGGACCCACCACGTCACCACGCCCCAGGAGCGGATGGCGGCCCGACGGCAGGCTCCCTCCCATCCGGCCTCCTACACCTCGACCTGCACGGGGTGGAGCGACACGCTCCTCCCACCCCAGAACATCTGGGTGTGGATGGTGGAGAGCGGCGTCTCGGAGCAATACGACTTCGCGTTCTACCTGACCCATGTGCTGCCGGACGAATGGATCGCGTCGTGGGATGCCGACGCCCTGGGAGCCGGGGCCATCGCGGCGAAGACCTACGCGTGGTACCGGACCAAGCCCGGACACGCGTACAGCGGTGGGTCCGGATGCGCCGACCTCCAGGACACGACGGCGGACCAGGTGTTCGATCCCACGTGGTCGAACGCCGCAACGGACCAGGCCGTCTACGCCACCCTCGGCAGCATCCTGTGGAAGGACGGCGACATCTTCCTCAGCCAGTACTACGCGGGGGCCAAGGGAGACCCCTGCGCGCCGGTCGAAGGTGAGTACGCTGGCCGGATGTCGCAGTGGGGCACCGAGACGTGCGCCACCGAATCCGTGCTGTGGCCCGACATCGTCACCACCTTCTATCCGACCGGGACGAGCTGGAACTACCGCTTGAACTGGTTGCTCGACCCAGGGGCCGAGTCCACCTCTTCCTATCCCTGGACCAAGAAGGGCGCCGACAGCTTCACCCGAGACAAGGGATCGGCTCACGGCGGCGGGTACTACTTCACGTTGACCCCCAAGGCCGGCGAGACCGGCTCCGGCCGGAACCAGCGGCCGATCAACGGCACTGCCAACACCACGTATCAGACCTCGGTCGCGCTGCTCTGTCCGCAGTCGAACCCCAGCAGGTGCTCGATCACCCTGAAGGTCCTGGCGATCACCGGGACGGGCAGCAACCCGACGCAGACGCTCACGTTCACCGAGGGCCGGCTGGCGGGCTGGAAGGTCTACACCTTCAACACGACGGGCATGGGGGCGACCCACATCGCGGTGATGTACGTGGTGTCGAGTCCGCAGGTCGTCCAGATCGACGACGCCTCCGTGAAATCTGCGTTCGGCGGTCCCTGAACGACGCTGGGCCAGCCCTCTGCGCCCCGGAGCCTCCCGGGCAGGACCTGACCGCCCGTTGCATTGACACCCCCCTCGAAAAGGCCGAGTGTTGAGGGTGCAATCGACTTCGAGTGCTCTCGGCCCTGATCGACGTGCCCGAAAGGCGTTCCTCCCGGCCCTGGCCACGACGAGTTTCCGTCGAGCCCGAAGGGGGCCCCCCATGGGGGAATCGTTCGATCTGGCGCCGCCACCGCTTGGAAATCGTCTCCTCGACGCACTCCCTCAGGAGAAGCGCGAATCACTTGCCTCGAACCTGAGGCCGGTCGAGTTCCGGCCTCACGACCTGCTCTACGAACCCGGCAGGAGGATCGGGAAGGTCTACTTCCCCCAGAGCGGGGTGATCTCCCTCATGGCCCCCCTCCTCAACGGCGAGGCCATCGAGACCGCGACGATCGGGAACGAAGGCATGCTGGGGATCAACGTCTTCCTCGGAGGTGGGACCTACGGGGCAGGCATCGCCATGGCCCAGGTCGCCGGCCGAGGCCTGTACATGAGCGCGGACGCTTTCCGGGCGGAGATCGCCGGCGATGGGAAGCTGCGCGAACTCCTACTGGGCTACACCCAGGCGCTGTTCGCCCAGATCTCCCAGAGCGTGGCCTGCAACGGCACCCATTCGATCCAGGAGCGGTGCGCCCGCTGGCTGCTGGAAACCCACGACCGGGCCGGTTCCGACCAGTTCGTGCTGACCCAGGAGTTCCTGGCCGACATGCTGGCCGTTCGGCGGCCCTCGGTGACCGTGGCGGCCGGGATCTTGCAGAAGGCCGGGCTCATCGAGTACCGGAGGGGCCAGATCATCATCCTGGACCGGATGGGGCTGGAGGCAGCCTCCTGCGAGTGCTACCAGGCCATCCTCGACGCGTACGACACCTTCGTGCCGATCCCCTGACGCCTCCCTTGGAGGCACGGACGCCCGTCCGGCGGTTCCTGCGCTTCGGACCGCTCGGCTAGAATCGCCCATCGAACGTGGGTCGGGATGGGAGGAGCGTGAGGTGGCGGACCAGGACCCGGTAGGGCTGCTGTCAAGCGTCCCGCTGTTCTCGGGATGCACGAAGAAGGAGCTCCAGGCGATCGCCAGGGCCACCAAGGAGGTCAACCACAAGGGAGGGGCCGTCATCGCCCGTGAGGGGGAGAAGGGGATGGGCTTCTTCCTGATCCTGGACGGGACGGCCCGGGTCAGCGTCGGCGGGCGATCCCGGGCCAAGCTCGGCCCCGGGGACTACTTCGGTGAGATCGCCCTACTCGACGAGGGACCCCGCTCCGCCACCGTGACCGCCGAGACGCCGATGAAGCTGTTGGGGCTCACGGCGTGGAACTTCAGGCGGCTGATCGCCGACAACCCCTCGATCGCCCAGAAGCTCCTCCGGGCGATGGCCGATCGACTTCGGGGCTCCAGCCCGGATCCCAGGCACTGACGGAGCCCTCGAGCCTGTAGCCCTCGGGATCGTGCAACTCGGCCTGGTCATCGGCGGCGACCTCCGCGAGCTGGGCGGCCAGGCGCGGCAGGCCGAGCAGGCGGGGTTCGAAAGCGTCTGGTGCGCGGAGACCTCGCGATCGGCATACGTCCAGGCCGCGGTGGCCTGTTCGGCCACCTCGTCCGTCACCGTGGGGACGGACATCGCGCTGGCCTTCCCGCGCAGCCCCACCATCACCGCGATGACGGCCCGAGATCTGTCGGAGCTGTCCGGCGGCCGGTTCGTCCTCGGGCTGGGGACTCAGGTGAAGCGGGTCAACGAGCAGCGGTTCTCCATCCCGTTCGAACATCCCGCCCCGAAGCTGGCCGAGGCGGTCTCGGTGATCCGCCGGGTCTGGTCGACGTTCGAAGGGCGGCCGATCGAGCACCGGGGCCGGTTCTACACGGTGACCATGCCGCCCTTCCCGGGGGCCGGCCCGCCCCCGCGCCCCGTGCCCATCTATCTGGCGGCGGTGAACGAGCTGATGGCGGAGACGGCGGGCCGATGCGCGGACGGCGTTCTCGGCCACCCCATGACCAGCCCCGGGTACGTGCGCGACGTGCTGCGTCCGGCCGTTGAGCGCGGGGCGAGGGACGCCGGCCGCGATCCGGGCGAGGTGAACGTCTCGACCGGCCTGATCATCCAGGTGTCGGATGACCCGGACGAGGCGCGGCGCGACGCCGCGTTCCAGGTCGCGTTCTACGCCACCACCCGCACCTACCGTCCGGTCCTGGCCCTGCATGGATTCGACGGTCTGATCGAGCCGCTGCGACAGGCGTTCGCCAGGCAGGACTTCGCCGAGATGGCGAACCTGGCTGGACCGATGGTGGGCTCCCTGGCCGTGGCCGGATCGCCGGACGAGTGCCGCGAGCGTATCGCGGCGTTCGACGGCCTGGTCGACCGCCTGATCCTGGGGGGTACGTGGGTCGGGCCCTCTCCCGAACGGATGGCCCGGAACCACCGGGCCATCCTGGAGACGTTCGGCCCCAGCCGGGCATGACCGCTCGCCTCACGCCATGCCGTTCCTGAACCGACCCGGCGGCTGCCGCCTGTACTTCGAGTGGCACGTGCCCGAATCCCGGGTGCCGTTGTTGCTGCTCGAAGGGACGGGTGGGGACATCCCCGGTTGGCGCCGGAACATCCCGCGGCTGTCGTCGGGACGAAGGGTGGTCGCCTACGACTTCAGGGGCAACGGGCGGTCGGACAAACCCGACGAGCCGATGACGATGCAGACGTTCATCGACGATACGCTCGGGCTTCTGGACGAGATCGGCGCGGAGAAGTCGCACGTGTACGGGCAGTCCTTCGGCGGGATGGTGGCCCAGGAGCTGGCCCTGGAGCGTCCGTCCCGAGTGCGCTCTCTGGTGCTTGCCTGCACGCACCCGGGGCCATCCCACGCGATCAGGCCGGGGCCAGGGGAACGCGTGCCGAAGACGAAGCCGTATCTCGCGCTGTACTCGGAGAGGTTCGCCCGGGAGCACCCCGATCACGTGGCCGAGGACATCCTGGTGGGGAGTCAGAACCCGCAGCCCGCATATGCCGGTCGGCGCCAGTGGGAGGCCATGCAGGGATGGTCGTCGTTCGAGCGGCTGGGCGAGATCCGGTGTCTGACCCTGGTCCTGCACGGGACCGAGGACCGGCTGGTTCCGGTGGCCAACGCGTACCTGTTGGCCGATCGGATCCCGAACGCCGAGCTGGCCTTGCTGGAGGGAGCGGGGCATCTCTACCACTCCGAACAGCCGGAGCGCGCCGACCAGGCCGTGCTGGCCTTCCTCGACCGTGTGGAGGCCGCGGGGTGACCGAGATCCCGGAAGACGTCCGCCGGCTGGCCGCCCGGCGCGAGCAGGCCCGCCGGGTGCGGGACTTCGCCCAGGCCGACCGGCTCCGGGACCGGATCCGGGAGGCCGGATTCGACGTGGTCGACACGCCCGAGGGTCCCGAGCTGGCGGCGGCTCCATCGGGAGAAACTCGAGCGGAGCCTTCCGTCTACCGGCGGAGCGGGGACGTTCCCTCCCTCCCCGACCGGGCTCCGGCCGTGGAGTTCAGCGTCCAGTGGGTGGTCCAGGGGTGGCCCGAGGACGTCGAACGCGGGATCCGCTCGTTCGGCGCAGGACCGGACGTTCAGCACGTGGTGGTGGACGCGTCGGCTTCCTCGGCCCCTCCGGACTTGAGAGGCGTGGAGGTGGTGAGGCTGCCTCCGGCCCTGGGTTGGGCCGCGGCCAGGAACGCCGGCCTGCGACGGGCGGCCGGCCGGATCGTCGTGCTGGTCGACGGCTCGGTGGAGGCGGCCGGGGACGTCCTCTCGCCGCTCCGCTCGGCGCTCGAGGATCCCACCGTCGGGGTGACCGGGCCGTTCTGCCTGATGTCGGACGACCTGCGGGAGTTCCGGGAATCCGAGGGCCCGGAGGTGGACGCCGTGGAGGGCTACCTGATGGCCTTCAGGAGGGAGTTGGTCGAAGGGGGCCTCCGGTTCGACGAGAGGTTCAGGTTCTACCGCACGGCGGACGTCGAGGTCAGCTTCCAGATCAAGGCGATGGGCCTCCGGGCCACGATCACGCCGGTCCCGGTGGTCCGCCACGAGCATCGGATGTGGGCGAACACCCCCGAACAGGAGCGAGCCCGGCTGTCGAAACGCAACTTCTACCGATTCCTGGACCGGTGGCGCGGCCGCACGGACCTGCTGGTGTCGAACCGGAGCTGAGGGGCTTCGCCCGGCCGGGGGGCAACGACCCCGAATCGCGAGCTCAGTCCGGGCGGCCCGGGATCTCCTGGGTCACGCCCAGCGGGGCGTCCTCCCTGGGCGGCGCCGACGGCCTGATGGCCGGTCCGGGCTTGATCTCCTTGGCCTCGCCCTGGCCGTTTTCGACGGCCTTCTGGTCGACCTCCCGCTTGAGCTCCTCCTCGGTCGGGATCGGAACCTTGCCTTCCACGAAGGCGTGCAGCTCCTTCCCGTCGATGACCTCCCGGGCGATCAGCACCTTGGCCAGCCGGTCGAGCAGGTCGCGGTCCTTCGTCAGGATCTCCGTGGCGCATTCGTGGGCCTCGTTCACCAGCCGCGCCACCTCGCCGTCGACCAGGCGCGCCGTGTCCTCGGAGATGTCGGGGCGCTCGCCGGGGAACAGTGGGCGCCCTTCGGGGTTACGGAAGCCGTTCGACCCGAAGGAGAGCGGTCCGATCTTCGAGCTCATGCCGAACTCGACCACCATCGCCTTGGCGATGTCGGTGGCGACCTGCAGGTCGTTCTGGGCCCCGGTCGAGATCTGCTTGAACACGAGCTCCTCGGCGGACCGGCCGCCTAGCAGGATGGCAAGGCGGTCCTTCAACTCGGGCTCGGTCAGCAGGTAGCGATCCTCCAGCGGACGCTGCATGGTCATGCCGAGGGCCGCGGCGCCCCGGGGGATGATCGACACCCGGTGGACCGGGTCGGAGTTCTTCGACCGCAGCGCGACCATGGCGTGGCCCATCTCGTGGTTGGCCACGATGATCCGCTCCTTCTCCGAGAGCACCCGGCTCTTCCGCTCCAAGCCGGCCACCACCCGGTCGATCGCCTCTTCAAGCTCCTCCATCCCCACCGCGTCCTTCTCGCGGCGGGCGGCCAGCAGGGCGGCCTCGTTGATCGCGTTGGCCAGGTCGGCCCCGGTGAAGCCCGGGGTCCGGGCGGCCAGCACCCGCAGCTCCACGGATGGGTCCAGGGCCACCCCTCTGGCGTGGACCTTGAGGATGGCATCCCGCCCCCGGAGGTCCGGCCGGTCCACGATGACCTGGCGGTCGAACCTGCCGGGCCGCAGCAGAGCCGGGTCGAGCACGTCCCCACGGTTCGTGGCCGCCATGATGATCACGCCCTTCGACGTGTCGAACCCGTCCATCTCGACCAGCAGCTGGTTCAGGGTCTGTTCCCGTTCGTCATGTGACCCGAACGAACCGCCCAGCGCGCCGGCCCGGGACTTGCCGATGGTGTCGAGCTCGTCCAGGAACACCAGGCAGGGGGCCTTCTCCTTGGCCTGGTTGAACAGCTCCCGGACCCGGGCGGCGCCCAGGCCGACGAACATCTCGACGAACTCCGAGCCCGACATGAAGAAGAAGGGGACCTGGGCCTCGCCAGCCACGGCGCGGGCCAGCAATGTCTTGCCGCATCCGGGGGGACCGAGCAGCAGCACGCCCTTCGGGATGCGGCCCCCCAGCCGCTGGTACTTCTTCGGCGTCTTCAGGAACTCGACGATCTCCTTCAGCTCCTCCACAGGCTCGTCGAGCCCGGCGACGTCGGCGAAGGTTGTCTTCATGTCCTTGCGGTCGTAGATCTTCACGCCCTTGCGACCGAGGTTGAGCGCGCCGGCCGCCCCACCTCCGGCCATGCGGCGGAACAGGAAGACGTACACCCCGATCAGCAGGAGCAGCGGCAGGGCCCACTGGAGGAGGAACCCGGTGAGCGCGCTGGGTGGATGCGCGTCCACCTGGACGCCCTGTTCGGAAAGCTGCTTGACCAGGGTCGTGGGGTCGAAGTTGAACGGCAGGGTCGCCTTGCGGAGGCTCCCGTCCTTGGTGGTCCACTGGACCGAATCGTTGAACAGCTCGACCTTGTCGACCTTTGAGGCCTGCACCTCGTTGAAGAACGTGTTGAGCGGGACCGTGACGGGCTGGGGCTGGAACTGACCCCGGACGATGAGCAGCACGATGAGGCCAAGGGCCGCGTAGGCGATCAGGAACCGCCACCGGTTGGCTCCGGTCGGCGTTCCCCCTCCGCCGCCCAGGCCGGGCAGCCTTCCTTTTCGCCTGTCGTCGTTGCTCGGCATCGCTTCCTCTGTCTGGGACGCCTGTCTTGGGACGCCCGTCTTGAGACGCCGGTGTTCGGCGCCCCTCTGTACATCTTCCCACCCCTGGCCGGGAAGTCCCCCTCAATCTCCCGCGCCGCCGTATCCTGCGGGATCAGGTGGGACGCCAGGTGAGGCGGGAAGCGGAGCCGAGAACGGGCGGATCGGTGCGACGCGGGGCGGTGGCCGGGCTCGCTGGATCGTCCGCCGCGACGGTCGCGGCCGCGCTCATTCATACGGCATTCCCATCGGTGCCCTTCCCGCCGCTCTCGATCACCCAGGCCGTCGTCCGGGCCGCGCCGGGGGGATTCGCCACCACGTTCATCGACCTCCTGGGCCACTGGGCGCTCCGGTTGGC
>Ga0137369_10008420_pt1 | contig 10285 bp, 9 predicted proteins | sample SagtaG_12_FD_104918 | JGI IMG/M metagenome (GOLD analysis project Ga0137369, IMG submission 104918) | Vadose zone soil microbial communities from Sagehorn Ranch, Mendocino, California, USA - Sage1_L_113_16 metaG | ecosystem: Environmental > Terrestrial > Soil > Vadose zone | place: USA... | reverse complement strand
CTCACGTTCCAGCCGCTCACGTTCCGCCGTTTGCACCGCCACATAGGCCGCCCCCGCTACTTCGGTGTGGTGCCGTACGCTCGTGTCACTCACTTCCACCCGCGTGAAGTACGCCAACTCCGTAGCGGCGCGCTCGAACGGCATCCAAGTGCTCAGATGGACCAGATCCTCTTGCAGCCGCGGACTCGGTGGGCCAGGTAGCAGTTCCAGTTCTTCATCGAGGGGGAAAAGCCCGCTCCCGCAGGCCGGGCAGCGCGCGTAATCGCGTATCAAATGCACTTCGCGGCCTCCATGCGTCAGGATGGTACGGTCTTGCTTGCCCTGACCCTCCAGCACTTGCCCGCAATCGGGACACCGTTGCAATCACGGATTTCACAACGCGGTTGTCGATTTCTCTTGGTAATCGTTCAATCGTTTAGCCAGCTAGAACTGCTGTTCGATTCGGACCGACTCAATGCCGCAAGCCCTTATGCTGGTCACGAGCGAGCCGCGACAGGAAGCCTGTCGACGGAACCGCGCGACGCGCCGTCGTAGCCGGCGGCACGTCAGCACCCTCTGCTCCATCGGACCCTCACCGGGCGCCTTGGTCAGGTGAGCATTACCGTGGCTTATTCACCGATTTCCGGCCACATCTACGCCGGCCTGTACTAGCTGGTGACGTTGGTATGATTGACGGCGATTGGAGGCGCGTCGAACACGGGGATCGTTCGTAGGGTGTAACCGACCTTAGTACCTGAGTCAGGCGGCTTGCTTGAGGAGGTCATAGTTGAGGAGGGCGCAGCGGAGGTGGAGGATGGCGCGAGCGCCCAGCTCGCTCCAACGCATGCCCGCCCGCTTCATGCGTTGTTGGACCAGATGTTTGGGCGCCGACTCCACCACGCCTGACCCGATCGGCAAGCCCTGGTCTCGGTAGGTCGCGTACCGCATCCGCTCAGCATTCGCCCGGAAATAGCCTCGTTCTGTTTCGAGCGTCTTTGCTGCCTCGTCATTCGGAGGGCGGCAGTTCGCCAGCAGGCGGAGCAGGGCATCTGGACCTTCCTGCCAAAGCACATCCTTGGCGTGATTTACCCACGCTTCCGCCTGCGGTGTCTCTGCACCGTACACAGCGGCGCCAACCGCCCCGATGTGTTGGCAACAGTGATACCAATCGAGAATCTCCACCCACTCGCTGCCAAAGGTGGTGGCCACGTGCTCCCAGATTCACTTGGCGCCATCGCCAATGCGACGCATGGTCGTTATAAGACCGCCTCCTGGCCACCACCGTCCGTGCCCACGCCGCGCCAGGCCACGATGTCTAACGCCCTACGTCGGGCCGCTTCTGTCCCCAGCCGCGGCGCGAAGGCGCTGGCCGTTTCGCGCGCCGCCACATAGCTGGGATTGACCAGTTGGCCATCTTGCCAGCCGCCCGCCAGGCCCAGTTTGATCTCGTGCCACTCGCCTTCGATCAACGTCCCATCCAGGTGGCGAGATCGATAGCGGGCCATCACGCCATCGGCCTCGACGAGCAGAACGTGATCATCACCCACCGGTGCGTAGTGCAGCGGCGGTTCCTGGGTGGCCGCCACGTGCGCCATAGTCGCGCGCTGCTGGTCTTCGAGTCGGTGCCGGCCGCTTCAGCGTGGGTGCGCAGCGTTTCGATGCCCACGTCCACCCCAGCCAAGGTTTCGAGCAACTGAGCCGCCTCAGCGAAAGTGGTCAAGCCACCGAGCAGCGCTTCCCAGTGCTGGAGACCACCACTGGTGCGCTGCTTGGCAGCCCTGCCCAAGACTGAATTGAGCGGCAACCAGCTATGACCACACCTGCGGCAGGTCAGCCGCATACGCGGGAAATGGACACTGCCACAGCGACTATTCACGGTGCGCGGCTTGCGTCGCCGGCGTACCGCATTCAGCGAGTGGATACCGCACTTCGGACATGCCGGGCTGCGTGGCCCTGCGGCGCTGGCCAATTGGCCTAACCAGGTCGCGAGGAGTTGACGCCCAATCTTCAGCACGCGCTCTTCGCGCGCGTCAAAGTCAGCCAGTGGCTCATCGTGCGCCCACGTGCACAGGGCATTGACCGCGTCGGTCGCGGATGCGAACATCTGCTCGCGGAGGGCGGTGTCCAATCGGGTCCTCCGTCCGGACCGCCGTGCTTCCTTCACGGCGGTCCTCTTTTTGTGAGATGGCCATTCAGCCTATCCGGCCGACCGGCCATTCCGGAAGCCCCAGGGACCATTTCCGGGTTCACCCCCGTTCGTACGTCGTGTTGAAGAAGGAGCCTGGTATGCTACAGTTCGGGAAAGCGCTGCTAGCCGAAGGAATCGGAGCCTTCGCCCTCAGTTTCATTGGTGTGCTGGCTATCACCGCGGCAGGTGTAGTCAGTGCACCCGCCGGAATCGCCAATCTGGCGTCCATCGGCCTGGCGCACTGCCTAGCCATCGCCGTCATGATCGCGGCCATGGGCGCCATCTCCGGCGGTCACTTCAACCCGGCGGTGACGTTCGGCTTCGTGGTCACCGCCCGCATGAAGCCGCTGACCGCCCTGTACTACTGGATCGCCCAACTGGTGGGTGCCTCGAACGCGGGTCTTGTGCTGGTGGGTTTCGTCGGCGGCGCGGCCGTCGCCAACGGCACACCCAATCTCGGGACAAACGTGTCACTGTTCAGCGGGATCATCCTCGAGACGACCATGACATCTTTTCCTCGTGCTGGTGATCTTCGGCACCACCGTCGACGACCGCGCGCCAAAATCGATCTTTCCGCTGGCTATCGGCTTGACTATCGCCCTGGATATCATGGGTGGTGGGCCGCTCACGGGCGCCTCGATGAATCCGTCGCGCACCTTTGGTCCGGCGCTGGCCTCGCGCATGTGGAGCAATCACCTGGTGTACTGGATCGGTCCGCTGATCGGCGGCGCCGTGGCGGCACTTCTCGAGCACCATGTGCTCATGGAAAGCGCGCCGAGCCCAGAAACCGCAGTATGGGGTGATCCGGCGCCCGCTGAGGAGCGCGGAACCGTCCGGGCCTGAGATCGCCTGTCGCCAACCAGCGAGCTTGCTATTTTGCGGGCCGCACGTCGGTCGTCCCTTGGATCGCCCACGAGCTGCTACTGGATTACCTGGGCTGAATCCAGATTATCATTAAGTGGCGCCTCACCCGTCGTCCAGTCGTCGTTGACGTACGCTTTGAGCGAGACAATCCGTCCGTCGTCGTCAATGCGGAACACGTCGACCCCGTTCAGAGTTTCCACACGCCCCGATTCGAGTTGTCGCATCACGCGAAACACGAGCGCGGCTTCGCCTGCTGTGACGTAAAGTTCGCGGACCTGCAAGTTCATTCGCTCGGAAGTGCTGACGATCGCGTCGAAGAAAGCGCCGATGGCGTCTCTACCGAGGTTGGGTGGCGAGCCGACCGGGTCTTCGTGTCGTGCATCAGCAGTGAACAAGGCCATGAACGCGGGCCTCGCCGCTACCCCGACATTCCAGGCCTCGACATAGGACGTCACCGCTTGCCGGACCTGCTCGTCTGTTGGCATTGGTGCTCCCGCGCCTGATGAGGCGACTCGAGTGTAAACCTGTGGTCAGCGACGCCGCAAGGCTTCAACAACAGATGGACGTGCCGTATCATGCACACTTGGGCACTACCGCGGGAGCAGGCGTGGTCGGGGAAGTTGAGCGGATCGCTGCACGACTTATACTAAATCAGGATTAGCCGCGTCGCAAGGAGCCTCCAGTGCGTACTCAAACACCCGATGGGCCCAGGCGAGGTCCTGCTTCAGGGATTCTGGTCGTAGGTGGGCCCAGTCTGCACCCCGAGGTCCGCAGCCTGATCCAGCGAGTGAACCATGCCGCTGTAACCACCCTGCTTCCCAGCGGTCAGCCGCAAACTCAACTTACTTGGATTGACGCTAACGGCACACATCTGCTCGTGAATACGCGCCCATCCACCCAGAAGTTCCGCAACATCCAACGTGATCCGCGCATCACCATACTTATCTGGGATCAACGCGACCCGGAGTTCTATGCCGAAGTGCGCGGGTGGGTCGTGGAGACGGTGAGCGGGCGGACGGCCATCGAGCACGCCGACCTGCTCGCCCATCGCTACCTGGGCGGCCCCTACCGTGGTCCCACTCGGCGCATCATCTTATGCATCGAGCCGGTGCGCCAGCTGATCCGCCGTCCTACCTGGGCGGCCCAGACCGTGCATTCAGGCGATCTGTCGGAAACCCGCGAGACGAGTCCCACTGGGGGCGATTGACGGGCTCCGGGCCGCGCGCGTACATTTAGCGACACAACGAGAGCTGCAGAACTCTCAGTTGGACGAGGAGGGAGCGCCAAGCGTGATTGATGTGCGGGCGAGCCGACCCGACGACTTGCGTGGTGTCGGCGCCCTGGGAGGGGCGATAGCCCTGGTGACGGGGGCAGCCAGAGGGATCGGGCGAGCCTGCGCGCTAGAGTTGGCTTGCGCGGGTGCCGACGTGGCTGTCGTGGACGTGCAGCACGAGGCCGAAGCCGGGGTGGTCGTGGCCGAGGTCGAGGCACTGGGACGGCGGTCAGGCTTCTGGCAGGCAGACGCCGGCGACCGAGAAGGCATGGCTCACGTGGTGGCCGACGTGGCGAGTCGCTTTGGTCGGGTGGATGTGGCTGTCGCCAATGCAGGCCTGAATGTGCGGGAGCCCTTCCTGGAGATCAGCCCAGAGGGGCTGGCGCGCACACTTCACCCCACACTGTTCGGCGTGCTGTGGACGCTCCAGGCTGCGGCCCGCCAGATGGTCGTCCAGGCAACGGTGCCAGGGCGAGAGAGCCGAGGCAAGCTGATCGCCATCGCCTCCGTGCAGGCCGACCATCCCTTTGCCTCCTCCGGGAGCTACAACCTGGCCAAAGCCGGGGTGGTGCACCTGCTGCGCACGGCTGCTGCCGAGCTGGCCGCACACAAGATCAACGTCAACATCGTCTCACCCGGGTTAATCGATACCCCGGGCGAGCGCCAGTACGCCACTGATGCGCAGCTGGCCGCGGTGGCCGCTCGCCTCCCTTGGGGACGCATGGGACGCCCCCAAGAGATCGGGCGAGTGGTCGCCTTCCTCGCCGGACCGGATGCCGACTTCATGACGGGGGCGGTGGTACGCGTGGATGCCGGCGAGCTGGTCGGTCTCACGTCGGCATAGCAGCTCCACGGTGCGCGTTACTCGCGGAGTCATTTCAGGCCGCTCGACGGCGTGATTGCTCCTTCAGCAATGTGGCAACAAGCGCGGTCCAGCCAGTCTGGTGACTCGCGCCAAGGCCGGCGCCAGTGTCGCCGTGAAAGAATTCATAGAACGGCACGTAATCGCACCACTGCGGATCAGTCTGCTGCATCGGACTGCTGCCGAGTACCGGCCGACACCCTTCGGCATTCCGTAGGAAGAGCGCAACTAACCGCCGTGCCAGCTCATCCGCAATCTGATCGAGGGTGAGAAACGTGTTTGACCCAGTTGGGCATTCGACGAGAAAATCGTCGCCGTAGTACCGGTGGAAATTGCGGAGTGCCTCGATCAACATATAGTTGAGGGGGAACCAGATCGGTCCACGCCAGTTCGAATTCCCCCCGAACAGACCAGTCGTCGATTCCGCCGGATCATAGCTGACCGAGAACTGCCGACCCGCCATCTCCAGCACGAACGGATGTCTGGCGTGATATTTACTGAGCGACCGAATCCCGTAATCGCTCAGGAACTCGTCCGGATCGAGCATCCGTCGCAGGAGTGCTTTCATGCGGTGGCCGCGTACCAAAGCCAGCAGGCGCTGCTCGCCGACGCCTGGTTCGAGCCAGCGCGACACCTGACTGGCCAATGCTGGCCGGTTGCTTAGAAACCACTCCAGGCGGGCTCTAAACGTCGGCAGGTGCTCGAGCAGATCCGGCGTGATCGTCTCGACCGCTAGCAGTGGGATGAGCCCGACCAGCGAACGCACGCGCAGCCGGCGAGTCTCGCTGTCAGGCAGCAGCAGGACGTCGTAATAGAACTCGTCCTGCTCATCCCACAGGGCGAAACCCTTGCCGCCGATGTTGTTCATGGCGCTGGCGATGAACAGGAAGTGCTGGAAGAACTTGTTGGCGACATCTTCGTACACGCCGTTGTCCCGCGCCAGGTCGAGAGCGATGACCATCATGTTCAGGCAGTACATGCCCATCCACGCCGTGCCATCTGACTGTTGCAGATGCCCTCCGCCGGGCAGCTCGGCGCTGCGATCGAACACGCCCACGTTGTCCAGTCCGAGAAACCCTCCCTCAAAGACGTTTCGCCCGTTGGGATCCTTGCGGTTGACCCACCAGGTGAAGTTGAGGAGCAGTTTGTGGAAGACCTGCTCGAGGAAGGCGCGATCCGCGCGACCTTTCAGACGGCGCTCGATCTGGTAGACGCGTAACGCTGCCCAGGCGTGGACGGGGGGATTCACGTCGTCGAACGCCCACTCATAGGCGGGCAGCTGCCCGTTCGGGTGCATGTACCACTCGCGTAACATGATGCTGAGTTGGTCTTTCGCAAGCTCCGGATCGAGCAGCGCCAACGGGATGGTGTGAAATGCCAGATCCCACGTAGCGAACCACGGGTACTCCCAGCTATCTGGCATCGACAGCACGTGGGTCGTGTTGAAGTGCCACCATGCGGCATTGCGGAGTTTGCGGTCTGGCGGCGGTGACGCAGTGGCCGGATCGCCTGTGTGCCACAGATCAACGTCCCAGATGTAGACTTGCTTGGTCCAGAGCAAACCGGCGAACGCCTGGCGCTGAACGCGACGTTCATCCTCCGACAGTCGCTCTGCTCCGAAGCCGCTGGCGTAAAAAATATCTGCCTCACTGCGCCGCCGCTCGAGCACCGCTCGGGCGGTGCTGAACGGTTCCTCTGGCCGATTGGCGCTGAGCCGCAAGTACACCAGCTGCGTACCGCGCGGCGGTAGCATCCAGTGGTAGTGGACCGCCATTTTGGTTCCAACGGCCGCGGGATTAACTGTGGCCTTACGGCCGTTGACGATGTATTCGTGAAAGGCATCTTTCACGTATGGCGTCCGGTTAGGAGCGCCCCACAAACGCTCCGCGTTGCTCTCGTTCTCCGTAAACAGCAGCTCTACTGCGGGCTCGAAGGCGAGCCAATATTGGCCGAGTGTCGGATGCCAGGCACGGACCAGATCTGATTCTTCCAGGCTGAGCTCGGGCCTCTGGGGGCTATGGCCCCAGGTCCAGGTATTGCGGAACCACAGCGTTGGCAGGAGGTGTATCGGTGCTGCCTGTGATCCGCAGTTGGTTACGCTTATCCTGATAATCAAGTCAGTCCGAGCCGCCTTGGCGTATTCCGCGTGAACATCGAAGTAGCATTTCTGCGCGAAGACGCCCGTATCGAGCAGCTCGTACTCGGGCTCGGTGCGATCCCGCCGACCGTTTTCCGAAACAAGCTCGGCATAGGGAAACGCCGCGTGAGGGTACCTGTAGAGGGCACGCATGTACGAGTGGGTGGGCGTGCCGTCCAGGTAGTAGTAGACCTCCTTCACGTCCTCACCGTGGTTGCCTTCGGTGCCGGTTAGCCCAAAGAGGCGCTCCTTCAGGATTGGGTCGCGCTCATTCCACAGCGCGAGGGCAAAGCACAACCGCATCTGGTCGTCACAGACGCCCAACAGGCCGTCTTCGCCCCAGCGATATACTCGCGAACGAGCGTCGTCATGGGAAAAGGACGCCCACGGCGTGCCGTGGGCCGAGTAGTCTTCGCGTACGGTGCCCCACTGGCGCTCGGACAGGTAGGTTCCCCAGAGGTACCAGGTCGCGGGCCGCCAGTCGCTGGTACCGGCTTCACGCCGTGCCGGGTCGTTCCCGCGGTCATCCTCCAGCCGCTGTCGCTCGGGGTCCAGGTCGCTCAAACAGGTAACCGATCCGCCGCCATGCGGCCTACATCGCACTAGGCCGTCGCACCCCTGCCGCTGCGTGAGCCATAGGATTGCATCAGTGTAGCCCCGCGCCGACAGAGCCGCAACGGGAACGTGAGGCGCGTCTGCCTTCGTCGGGTTCGGAGCACTCGAAATCGTGCGGATGTTTCTGTACCCTGTTGGTGAACTAATCTGATCCTGACCAACCAGCGTAGGGAACACGCGCGCGTACGGATCGTCTGGCCGACTCACAGTGTTCAACCCACGGGGGCCCGATGACAACGCTACCAGACACAAGAGGCGGAGAGAAGCTGCCATGAAGTATGACCACATCGTCGTCGGTGCAGGCTCCTCGGGCGCAGTCGTTGCCGCCCGACTCTCGGAGGATCCTGCCTGCGCGGTTCTTCTCCTCGAGGCAGGTCCAGACTGGCCGGAGGTGAACCAGTTGCCTCAGGATGTGCGAGACGCCCTGACGGTCTCGGTCACGGACCATGACTGGGGGTATTGCGCCGAGGTCGTGCCCGGCCGCCAAGCGACCTACGCGCGCGGAAAGCTCGCCGGCGGCTGCTCCGCGATCAACGGCGCGCTTGCTCTACGTGGCCAGCCGGGCGACTACAACGATTGGGGCGAGTGGGGGAATGACGAGTGGACCTGGGAGAAAGTCTTGCCGTACTTCTGCAAGATCGAAGACGACCAGGACATGCGCGGCCCCTACCACGGGATCGGCGGCCCGATCCGGATCGTTCGCTGGAAAACGGAGGAGCTCGTCCCCCTCCAACAGGCCTACCTCGAAGCGTGCCTGAAGCTCGGCTTCGCCTACGTCGAAGACCACAACGACCCGACGGCCCTTGGGGTAGGGCCACTCCCGATGAACCGGCTCGGGACGCTGCGCCTGTCCACGGCGATCGCCTATATGAATCCGGCTCGGGGTCGGCTGAATCTGACCATTCGCCCGAACGCCCTGGTCAACCGCGTCGTCTTCGAGGGAACTAAGGCGGTCGGATTGGAGGTCGAGATGGACGGACTGCTGCAACAGGTGTACGCCGACCATATCACCCTGTCTGCAGGGGCGCTAAATACGCCGGCGATTCTTCTGCGCTCTGGGGTCGGCCCGAAGGCGGACCTCGAGCCGCTCGGGGTCCACGTCGTCCTGGATCAACCGAACGTCGGGGTCAACCTGATCGAGCACCAACAGATCGCGGCAGGTATCATCCCCAGGGACGGCGTCGCCAACGCGGACGACCCCGATGTCCAGATCATCGCCCGCTACAGCTCGAACGGGACGACCGACCCGACTGACCCGCGATTCAACGACATGCAGATGTACTTCGTCAGTCGCTACGTTCCGATCACGCATCGCCCGATCAGCGCCATGAGCGTCCTTCAGAAGCCACGCTGCCGCGGCCACGTCTCGATCAACACGGCCGATCCGCATGCCCAGCCGGTTATCAAACTTAACTCTTACGGCGACCCCGACGACATGCGAATCGCGCTCGACGGCTTGCGTCTCTGCTGGCAGATCGTCAACGAGCCGCAGATTAGACGGATGTCCGCGCAGTCAGCCTTCCTTACTGACGACATCGTAGCTGACGACGACAGTCTGGTGGAGTACATTCGAGCGAACTGTGCCACGATCTGGCACCCAGTCGGCACGTGCAAGATGGGGCCGCGGCGGGATCCGACCACCGTTGTCGATCAGCACTTCAACGTACATGGGCTCGACAACCTGAGGGTCGTCGACGCGTCAGTCTTCCCTGGGCACACACGCGCCAACCCGAACCTTACCTGCCTGGTGATGGGCGAGCGCGCGGCGGAGTGGATGCGCGCAACAGCGATCTGACGCGAGTTGTGCGCGATCGTTCTGCTCGGCACCGGAAGGACGTAGGTCCGCTGATCCGTAGCTCGCGAACTGTCACTTGATGGAGGTTAGAATGGATTCGGACACGCGGCACGTTGACGCTCTAATTGTTGGATCAGGGCCGGCGGGGTGTACCTACGCACGGAAGCTGGTTGAAGCTGGGCGCTCCGTGTACTTGGTTGACATGGGCGCGAGGCTCTCGCCCCGGCCTGGCGCACATCTCAAGAACGCCTTTTTGTATCAGCGCGACATCGACCTATTTGCGTCGGTCATTCGCGGCCATCTGCATGTCTTGTCGGTGCCACCGAACCATCAGCCTATCCTAACCCTCAATCCAAGCTCGTTCTGCGTCGACTACGGCACATTCCCAGGCATAGCCCACAACAACCAGAACCCTGACCAGAACCCGTCCGCGAATCTGAGTGGAGCAGCGGTCACCTACGCGGTGGGAGGGATGGCGACGCACTGGACCTGTGCCACGCCACGTCACCACCCCACGATCGAGCGCAGCGACATCTATTCGGACTGGGAGTGGGACCGCCTCTACACCGAGG
>Ga0137369_10008416_pt1 | contig 10292 bp, 12 predicted proteins | sample SagtaG_12_FD_104918 | JGI IMG/M metagenome (GOLD analysis project Ga0137369, IMG submission 104918) | Vadose zone soil microbial communities from Sagehorn Ranch, Mendocino, California, USA - Sage1_L_113_16 metaG | ecosystem: Environmental > Terrestrial > Soil > Vadose zone | place: USA... | reverse complement strand
TGGACGCCGAGCGCGGCACGTTCGTGCAGCTGGTCCGGGCGGCGGCGAACAGCGGGCTGCACGAGCACGCGTGGCGGATCGCGGCGGCGTGGGGGCTGTACCTCGACATGCGGGCCGGGTTCGACGAGTGGGACGAGTCGCACCAGGTCGGCCTGGCATCGGCGCGGGCGTGCGGGAACCGGCGCGGCGAGGCGATCATGCACCGTGACCTCGGCCAGCTGGCGCTGTACCGCGACGACTGGGAGCCGGCGTACGAGCACCTGACCGCGGCGGCGGAGCTCTTCGACGCGATCGGCGACCGGCTCGGCGCCGGTGTCACCGGCGTGGGCCTGGGCACCTGGCACCGCGAGCGTGGTTTCCTCGACGTGGCTCTGGAGCACTGCGTGCGCGCGATGCGCGCGTTCGTCGAGGTCGGCGACGCCAACGGCGAGGCGGTCGCGCGCAGTGCGACCGCGGCGATCCACCTGTTGCGCGACGACGCGGACACCGCCTCGGCGTATCTCGCGCCGGCGTTCCGGCTGGCGCGGCTGCTCGGCGACCCGCACCGGGAGGCGAAGGTGCGACGCCGGATCGCTGAGGTGCGCGAGCACCAGGGCCGCAACGACCAGGCCGTCCGCCAGCTGCGCACCGCGCTCGCGATCTTCGAGGGGCTCGGGGACGACCACTGCGCGTCGTACACCCGTGCCTCGCTCGGCCAGGCGCTGCTCGCGCTCGGCGACCAGGCGTCGGCGCGGCGGATGCTGCTGGCCGCGCTGGAGATCGGGCACCGGCTCGGCGACCGCAGCGCGGAGGCGCAGGCCGCGTACCTGCTCGGCGAGCTGCACCGCCAGGCCGGCCACCTCGACCCCGCCCGCCGCTACCTCGGCCGCGCCGCCCGGGTCTGGCAGCTCGTCGCCAACGACGACCGCGCCGCCGACATCCGCCGCACCCTCGCCACGCTGTAGCGGACCCCGCCCGGGCGGGGATTCGGAATGTATGGGGGATGTATACGTGCACGGCAGGATCGGTTCCGGCTGACGGTAAGGGGCCGGCGAGTCGGGGTAATCGCGGAGGTGCGCGTGACGCGGGGGGTCGAGGTGCAGGAGGGGAACCACCGCGGTCTCGCCGGCTCAGCCGTCAGTAACCGGATGCAGCGTGGGGACGCACACCGGGAGGACACACACCGGGGGGACGGGGGGCGTCGCGGGGGCGCGGCGGAGTGGTTGATCACCGCCGCGAACCCGCGCGACGTCGACGCCGCCCTGGACTGGCAGCTCGAGCGGGTCGGGTCGCGCGCCTGGCAGGACTGGTCGCTGAAGTTCCAGCGGATGGCGTTCGGCTACTCGCTCGACACCGGCTGGCACGACGAGGCCGAGGCGCGGCGCTGGCTGACCGACCACGGGCACCTGTACGACGGGCTGCCGCCGCGCGGTGCGCTGGTCTGGTACGACGACGGCGGCACCCCGCGCGTCGCGTGCTCACTCGGCCGCGGCCGGGTCGTCGGCGCGATCCCCGTCGTGGCGATCGCGGACCTGGACTGCCTCAGCGCGTCGTACCGGTGGTCGGCGCCGCTGTTCCCTTTCGCGCATTAGAGCGCTTGCCGAGGATGTACTCGACCGCCATCGGGATCACCGAGACGAACACGATCAGGATGAGGGCGGCCTCGAGGTGGTCGTGGATGAACCTCACCTGGCCGAGGTAGTAGCCGAGCACCGTGACGCCGGTGCCCCACAGCACCGCGCCGATGCCGGTGTAGAGGAAGAACCTCCGCGGGTCCATCCGGCCGGCGCCGGCGACGACGGTGATGAAGGTCCGCACGATCGGCACGAACCGCGCCATCACGATCGCCCGGTTGCCGTACTTGTCGAAGAACTCGTGCGTCCGGGTCAGGTACTGCGGCCTCAGGAACCGCGCGTCCGGTTTGCGGAACAGGGCCGTGCCGAGCGCGCGGCCGATGTAGTACCCGGACACGTTCCCGGCGAACGCGGCCACGCTGAGGATCACGCAGGCCAGCCACAGCGGCACTCCGATGGTGCCGGCGGCGACGAACAAGCCGACCGCGAACAGCAGCGAGTCGCCCGGCAGGATCGGGAACAGCAGCCCGCACTCGATGAACACGATCGCGGCGGTGCCCCACAGCGCCCAGTCCCCGAGCTGGTTGAGCACCCACTCGGGGTCCATCAGGTCGGTGAGGTCGAGTGAGATCAGCTGCGTGATCAGAGCAAGCACCGGCACAGGGTAGCCGTTCCGGCGGCGGGCCGGGTCACCGGCGACGGCTAACCTTGCGCGGGTGAAGCCTGTGCCTGCTATGGATGGGGTCGGCGTCGGGCCGTGGCAGGGCGAGTGGCCGGACGACCCCCGGTACGACGCGGAGCTGCTGGCGCACGGCGACCGCCGCAACGTCGTCGACCGGTACCGGTACTGGACGGTCGAGGCGATCGTCGCGGACCTCGACACCCGGCGGAACCCGTTCCACGTCGCGATCGAGAACTGGCAGCACGACCTCAACATCGGCTCGGTGGTCCGCACCGCGAACGCGTTCCTGGCGGCCGAGGTGCACATCGTCGGCAGGAGGCGCTGGAACCGCCGCGGCGCGATGGTGACCGACCGGTACCAGCACGTGCGGCACCACGCGGACCTGGCCGAGCTGGCGTCGTACGCGAAGAGCCACGAGCTGCCGCTGCTGGGGATCGACAACCTGCCGGGCTCGGTGCCGCTGGAGACGTACGACCTGCCGCGCGGGTGCGTGCTGCTGTTCGGCCAGGAGGGCCCGGGGCTGACCGGCGAGGCGCACGCGCTGTGCGACGCGGTGCTGTCGATCGCGCAGTTCGGGTCCACCCGCTCGATCAACGCCTCCGCGGCCGCCGCGATCGCCATGCACGCCTGGATCCGCCGGCACGTCTTCGGCTGACAACTCCGGTCGCCGGAGATTTCGTGGCCCGGTGGCACTCCCGGCGGTAGCCTGTGGCGCATCGCACAGCCAGGCCCGCTGCCGACCGGCGCGGGGACTCGTGGAGGGGTACTGCAGATGAGTGAATCGGTCCCGAAGTTCCTCGCGAAGATCGACCTTTTCGAGGGGCTGTCGCCGGACGTGCTGTCCGACCTCGCGAGCCGCGGCACCACCCTGTCCAAGCTCGCCGGCGCGACGCTGGTCGAGCAGGGCAGCGCCGACGCCGGCCTGCAGATCGTGCTCGAGGGCTCGGCCGACGTGTCGGTCAGCGGGGTGGCGCGCCCGTCGTTGTCGCCGGGTGACTACTTCGGCGAGGTATCGCTGATCGACGGCCTGCCGCGGTCCGCGACGATCGAGGCCGGGCCGGACGGAGTGACCACGTTCGCGCTGTCGGCGCTCTCGTTCGCGCCGGTCATGAGGGAGAACTCCGACGTCGCGCAGGCGCTGCTGAAGGCGCTGTGCGCGCGGCTGCGGTCGCTCGAGGCGAGCTCTACCGAGGGCTGAGCCGCCGCTACGGCGCCGGTGTGACGACGCTCAGCCGAGCTCGTCGCGGCGGCCGCGCAGGAACGCGATCTCGGCCGCGTTCGCGGTCCGGGCCAGCGCCTCGTCGTACGCCGTCGCGGCCTCGGCGGCGCGGCCGAGCCGGCGCAGCAGGTCGGCGCGGACGGAGTGGAAGACGTACGACCGGTCCAGGTCGAGGCCGTCGACGATCGCCAGCGCCGCCTCCGGCCCGTCGACCTCGGCGACCGCGACCGCGCGGTTCAGCGCCACCACCGGGCTCGGCGCGACCGCCATCAGCTGGTCGTACAGCTGGAGGATCTGCCACCAGTCGGTGGGCGGGCCGTCGCTGTGTACGGCGTTGATCGCGGCCTGGATCTGGTACGGCCCGGGCTGGTTGCGGCGCAGGCACCGCCGCACGATCTCCTGACCCTCCGCGACCAGCTCGCGGTCCCACAGCGCGCGGTCCTGGTCCGAGAGCACCACGAGCTCGCCGGTCGCCGAGGTGCGCGCGGCCCGGCGGGACTGGGTCAGCAGCATCAGCGCGAGCAGGCCGAGCACCTCGGGCTCGTCCGGCATCAGCTCGGCCAGCAGCCGGCCGAGCCGGATCGCCTCCGCGCACAGGTCCTCGCGGACCAGCCGGTCGCCGGAGCTCGCGGCGTACCCCTCGTTGAAGATCAGGTACACCACCGCCAGCACTGCACGCAGCCGCTCCGGCAGGTCCGCGTCGTACGGGATCCGGTAGGGGATCCGCGCGTCGCGGATCTTGCCCTTCGCGCGCACGATCCGCTGCGCCGTCGTCGCCTCGGGCACCAGGAACGCGCGGGCGATCTCCGGTGTGGTGAGGCCGCCGAGCAGCCGCAGGGTGAGCGCGACCTGCGCGGCGGGGGCCAGCGCCGGGTGGCAGCAGGTGAAGATCAGCCGGAGCCGGTCGTCGCGCACGGGACCCTCCTCTCGCGGCGCTCCGGCCTCATGGAGCAGCGCCGCCTGGGCGTGCTTGGCGTCGCGCCGTGACTCCCGGCGCAGCCGGTCGATGGCGCGGTTGCGGGCGGTGGTGATGATCCAGCCGGCCGGGCTCGGCGGGATACCGTCGGTCGGCCAGCGCTGCACGGCCGCCGCGAAGGCGTCCTGGACCGCCTCCTCGACGAGGTCGATGTCACCGAGCACGCGGACCAGGACGGCCACCGCGCGGCCGTACTCCTCGCGGAAGACCGCTTCGACGGACGTCGGTCAGCCCTCGCCCTGGCTGAGCCCTTGAATGGGCCGGACCTCGACCGCGAGCGGGCTGAGGACCTCCGCCAACTTGCGGCCCCACGCGAGGGCCGCGTCCAGGTCCTCGGCGGCGACGATCGTGAAGCCGCCGAGGTGCTCCTTGCCCTCCGCGTACGGGCCGTCGGTGACCAGCACCTCGCCATCGCGCGACCGCAGCGTGGTCGCGGTGCTCGCCTCGTGCAGCCCGACCGCGAACACCCACGCGCCTGCGGCGCGCATCTCGTCGTTCAGCTTCGCCAGGTCGCGCATGATCGGGTCGAGCACCTCGGGCGGCGGCGGATCGCCGTCGGGCTGGTAGATGCTCAGCAAGTACTGCTTCATTCGTCCTCCCTGTTCAGAACGTTATCGCCGGCCTCTCACCCGCTACACGAACGCATTCCCCGCGAATCGACACCAACCCCCAAACATCCCGTCGTCGGGCCCTTGTGACCCGGCGTGTCGCGGATCGTCGGGCCCTTGTGACCGCGCGTCGCGCGCCTCGACAGGGCTCGAGGCCGCGTACGGCCGGCAGTCGAACAGGACGCCGGAACGTCGTACCCCTTGACGGGGCGACGCACATGACGCGCCGTGTTCGACGGCTCGACGAGGTGTTCACACCCGCGAGTTCCTGTACGACGGTCGCCGGCGCGGAAGTCACGAGGGCCCGACGATGCGCGACACGCCGGGTCACAAGGGCCCGATGAAGGGGTTGGGTCAGTCGGTTTGGGTGACCTTCTTGAGGCCTCGGGGGGCGTCGGGGTCGAGGCCGAGGCGGCGGGCCAGGGCCTCGATGGTGCGCTGAGCCGGGATGACCAGGGCGAGTGGGGCGAGGGTCTCGGGGAGGTCGGGGCCGGGGAGGTCGACGTCGCAGCGGCTCGCGAACTCGGTGTCGCCGCCGATGCCGAGGATCCGGCTGCCCTTCTCACGTACGGTCGCGGCGAGCTCGGTCATGCCGGGCAGTGCCGGGCCGTCGCCGGCCGCGACCAGGATGGTCACCAGGTCGGCGTCGACGACCGCGATCGGGCCGTGCTTCAGGTCGGCGTACGACAGGCCGCGCACCGGCTGCAGGCAGGTCTCCTCGAGCTTGAGCGCAACCTCGAGCGTCGTTCCGAACGACAGGCCGCGGCCGCTGGCCAGCACGTCGTGGGCGCTCGCGAGCAGCGCGGCGGCGTCGTCGACGCGCGCCTCGAGCGCCTGCGCCGCGACCTCCGGGACGCGGGCGATGCCGGCGTCGAGGGTGCCGGGCGTGGGCGCCAGGGCGTCGACGGCGACGGCGATCGCGGCGAGCTGGGTGGTGTAGGTCTTGGTCGCGGGCACGGCCTTCTCGACCCCGGCCTGGGTGGTCAGCGCGACGTCGGCCACGGAAGCGAGCGGGCTGTCCTCGTGGTTGGTGATGCCGACGACCGCGGCGCCGTTGCGCCTGGCCCATTCGGCGGTGTCGATGATCTCCTGGGTGGCGCCCGACTGGCTGACCGCGATCACCAGCGAGTCGCTCAGGTCGTACGACGCGCCGTAGAGCGTCGCCACCGACGGCGCGGCCAGCGACGCCTGCCGGCGGGCGTGGATCTCGGTCAGGTAGCGCCCGTACACGCAGGCGTTGTCCGACGATCCGCGGGCCACGAACATCACGTGGCGGCGGCCCTCGCCGAGTCGGCTGACCCGCTCGCGCAGCGGCAGCACGTGCTCGAACGTCGCGGCCAGCGCGGCCGGCTGCTCCGCGATCTCGCGGGCCATCTGGGTCGTCTCGGGCGTATCGGAAACCACGATGCTCACTGGTCCTATCTGGTCTTAACAGGTATGCTGCACACGCTAGCAGTGGCGGCAACCAGAGGGCGAGGCTCCGGTGATGGCGGCGACGAAACGAGCCCAGGTACGCGAGGTGCTCGAACGGCTGGTGGACAACGAGTTGCACCCGGGTGACCCGATCCCGTCCGAACGGGCACTGGTCGACCGGCTGAACGTGTCCCGGGTGACGGTCCGGCAGGCGATCAGCGACATGGTCGAGAACGGCGCGCTGGAACGCGTGCACGGCAAGGGCACCTTCGTCACCGGCCCGCAGGTCGACTCCCAGCTGCACCTGACGTCGTTCTCCCGCGAGATGCGCGCCCGCGGCCTCGAGCCCGCCACCGTCGTGCTGTCCGCTACCGAGATCGACGCCGACGCGCACACCGCGCAGGGCCTGCGGGTCGCCGAGGGCACCAAGGTGATCCGCGTCGAGCGGCTGCGCACCGCGGACGGCTCGCCGATGGCGTACGAGATCGGCTACTACCCGGCCAAGCTGTTCCCCGGCCTGCTCGGCCGCGAGCTCGGCACCCTGTACGACGTGTTCGCGAGCGAGTACGACGTGGTGGTGACATCGGGCGAGCAGACCGTCCGGGCCGACAACGCCGACGGGCACGTGGCCCGGATCCTGGGCGTCGCGCGCCGGGCGCCGCTGCTGGTGCTGGAGCGGACTACCTTCGCCGGTCGCCGTGTGGTGGAGTTGTCCTGGTCGGCGTACCGTGCGGACCGCTACCGGCTGCACATGGCGCTGACCCCGCGGGGGCCACGGATCACCTGAGACCCCGGGCTGTCGCGCAACGGTGCGTCGTACGGCCCGCATCGAGACCGAACACGAACTGAGGAGTACCGCGACATGCCCATTGCCACCCCTGAGGTCTACGCCGAGATGCTCGACAAGGCGAAGCGCGAGAGCTTCGCCTACCCGGCGATCAACGTGAGCTCCTCGCAGACCCTGAACGCGGCGCTGCGCGGTTTCGCCGAGGCCGGTTCGGACGGCATCATCCAGGTCTCGACCGGCGGCGGTGAGTACCTGTCCGGCCCGACCGTGAAGAACATGGTCACCGGCGCGGTCGCGCTGGCGGCGTACGCGCACGAGGTCGCGAAGAACTACCCGGTGAACATCGCGCTGCACACCGACCACTGCCCGAAGGACAAGCTCGACGGCTTCGTCCGCCCGCTGCTGGAGATCTCCGCCGAGCGCGTCGGGCGCGGCGAGAACCCGCTGTTCCAGTCGCACATGTGGGACGGCTCCGCGGTGCCGCTGACCGAGAACCTCGAGATCGCCAAGGAGCTGCTGGCCAGGGCCGCGGCCGCCAGGATCGTGCTGGAGATCGAGGTCGGCGTGGTCGGCGGCGAGGAGGACGGCGTCGCCGCCGAGATCAACGAGAAGCTCTACACGACGGTCGAGGACGGCCTGGCCACCGTCGACGCGCTCGGCACCGGTGAGAACGGGCGCTACCTGACCGCGCTGACCTTCGGCAACGTGCACGGCGTGTACAAGCCGGGCGCGGTGAAGCTGCGGCCGGAGATCCTCAAGGACATCCAGGAGGCGGTCGGCGCCAAGGTCGGCAAGGACAAGCCGTTCGACCTGGTCTTCCACGGCGGCTCCGGCTCGACCCTGGAGGAGATCCGCGCCGCCGTCGACCACGGCGTGATCAAGATGAACGTCGACACCGACACGCAGTACGCGTTCACCCGCCCGGTCGCGGGTCACATGTTCGCCAACTACGACGGTGTGCTGAAGGTGGACGGCGACGTCGGCAACAAGAAGGTCTACGACCCGCGCTCGTGGGGCAAGGCCGCCGAGGAGGGCATGGCCAAGCGCGTCGTCGTCGCCTGCGAGGACCTGCGCTCCACCGGGACCTCGCTCGGCACGGCCTGATCGCTGGCGCGCGACCGCGACCCGGACTAGCGTCGGGACCGGCCCACGATCGGTGGGCCGGTCTCGCGCGTTTTGGGGAGGTTCCCGCGATGAGCGGACGCGTGGTGCACTTCGAGATCCCGTACGACGACGCCGAGCGGGCCCGGGCGTTCTACGCCGACGCGTTCGGCTGGAACCTGCAGACCTTGCCGGACATGGGCTACACGCTCGTCACGACGGGTCCGACCAGCGAGCAGGGCATGCCGAGCGAGCCCGGGTTCGTGAACGGCGGCATGCTGCAGCGCGGTTGGGGCCCGATCTCGGGCGGCCCGGTGATCACCGTGGACGTCGATGACATCGACGACGCGCTGGCCACCGTCGAGCGGCTCGGCGGCAAGACCGCCGCGGCGAAGCAGCCGGTCGGTGACATGGGCTTCTCGGCGTACTTCACCGACCCCGAAGGCAACCTGATCGGCCTCTGGCAGAACGCCTGACCGGGGCTGACGAGCGCGGCGGCCCGGGTGGTCAGCCGTCCGCGTCGGCCTGCGCCGGCTCGTCCGCTTTCTCCGCCGCTTCGTCCTCGGCCTGCTTCTTGGCGGCCTGCTCGGCCTCCCATTTCTTGCGGCTTCTCGGCTTCGCATTGGCGATCATGACCGCGATCGGGTCGGGTTCGCGCCCGTCCTCGCGATCGAGCCGGAGGACAAGTTTCGCTGCGGCCACTTGGTCCGCACCGACCCACAGGACCTTTGAGTCATCCGTTGCGGACACGTATGCCTCCCGCGGTGTCGGCGTCAATCAAGCTCTCCTCGTACTCAGAGTAGTCGACCGTGCCGGCAATGTTGGTCACCACCGCGGCGGCGACTGCCCGCATGAACGTCCTGTCGTCCCGGACAACCATCTCGGCGCCGGTGAGTGCATCGCGGGCGACCATGCCGGCCGACCGTCGGCCGACGTCTGGTTCAACAGCGAGCTCGACCGCCCAGCGCAGCAGTCGCATCGTCTCCTCGCTACGACCTCTGCGGTGCTGCCAGTAGGCCGTCCGCTCCGAGAGCGCGTGGGCCTTGCGTGACGTCCCGAACGACACCACGGCGGTGAGCACGGCGACGAGAGAGCCGACTAGTGCGATCGTGCTGGTCAGCACGGGACGCCGCCGTCGTCCGGCACCGGTCGCGGACGGCGGCGTCTGCGCCGGCGCGTCGGGTCGAACTGGCGCACACCCGACCGCGCCGCCGCGCGGGCGAAGGCGGTACGGACCCGTTCGACGACGAGGTCGGGATGGTCCAGGTCCGCCCAGGAGACCCAGACGTGCTCCACCGCCGGCGGCCCGTCGTACGCCGAAGGATCTGGCCGCAGCCCGTCCGCGTCGTCGTCGCCGTAGTCGTGCCAGTACAGCTGCCACGGCTCGAACTCCACCACCGTGCGCTGCTCCGGGAACCACAGCGACGGCACGTCGTACTCCCGCGGCTGGACGTCGGGTGGTCCCGGCTGCGACGACGGCTCGGGCAACCCCGCGGCCCGCAGGTGGTACCGCAGCCGCGACTCACCCACCGATCCAGCAGTCCCGGTGGCCGCCCCGATCGTGCGCTCCGCTTCGGGCGCCCCGGCCGGCAACGCGCGTGCCGCGAACTCCAGCGACCGCCGGTTGACCAGCCCGGCGTGCATCGCGGCGTCCACGCAGACCACGGCCGCCTCCGAGCGGGCGGTGGCCGCGACCTCCGCGACCGCCCGCGCCGGGCTCACCAGCGGCAGCCGGTTCCAGGTGTGCACGTGCTCGGCCGGCAGCGCGCACACGTGCCGGTGCACGCCGTCGGCGACCCGGCCTGCGCGGCCGGCGCCGGTGGTGACGTGCACCGCCGACAGGTCGAGCCCCCACAGCGGCAGCCCGTAGAGACCGGCCGCCGACTGATGGCTCGCCACCAGCCCGGGCCGGGCGCCGGACAGCAGCCCGTACGACCTGCGCAGGTAGACCAT
>Ga0137369_10008413_pt1 | contig 10294 bp, 13 predicted proteins | sample SagtaG_12_FD_104918 | JGI IMG/M metagenome (GOLD analysis project Ga0137369, IMG submission 104918) | Vadose zone soil microbial communities from Sagehorn Ranch, Mendocino, California, USA - Sage1_L_113_16 metaG | ecosystem: Environmental > Terrestrial > Soil > Vadose zone | place: USA... | reverse complement strand
CGGTTCCGGGTACGCGGGATGCTCCATGATGACGTCCGCCCGATACCTGTCACGAACGCGATCCCAGTCACGATCGTTAAGCGCGTTGATCAATCCGCGGACGGTGCGGCTCTCACCTTCGGTCTTCATCCCTCACCCACCACCGCTCCCACATCGGCAAGCCTCCATATCTGGGTTCCGGGCGTGAAGCGATTCGCGGAGATCGGGCGGTTCTATCCCGCCGGTTGGAGGCAGTCCACCGGGCGCGTCGGGGGTTCGCGCGCGAAACATTTTCCGGGTAGGATCGGTTCGGGGGTTTACCGTCTCGTCCTCGGGGTGAGAACGACATGTGCCGGAACATCAAGACCTTGTTCAACTTCGACCCTGCCGCGACCGACGCGGAGATCCGAGAAGCCTCGCTCCAGTTCGTCCGGAAGGTATCCGGATTCAGCAAGCCTTCGCGCGCCAACGATGATGCGTTCAATCGTGCCGTCGTTGACGTCGCGGCGGCCGTCCGGAACCTGCTCGACTCCCTGGTGACCGGTTCGGAGCCGCGGAATCGGAAGGTCGATGCGGCACGCGCTCACGCGAGGGCCACGAAGCGATTTGGCGCATCTTGAGGGCCGACCGGCTCAGGCCTCGCATTAATGAGGAACGAATCGATGCCGTTCGCTGTGCCCCCTCGCGACCGGGATGCTTGGCTTGCGGACCCCGTACAACCGGCGGCGCGGTGCCGCTATCTAGTAGAGGTTGAGGGCCGATCGCCGGAATCGGCGGAGGCCCGCGCCGCGCGCCGCCAGATCCCAACGCGCGGATGGGCTGCAGAGATCCTCGACGAACAGGATCCGCACGGCTTCTGGAAGACCCGGGAGAGCCTGTATCGGCCCAAGTACGTCGCGACGAACTGGCGGCTGCTCGCCCTCGCCGACCTCGGCCTCACCGTCCGCCATCCGAAGGTCCGCCGCGCGGTGGACCTCATGCTCGAGGACTACGGCAAGTCCGATGGACCGTTCTGCCGAGCGGGTGGCGAGCCCCACTTCTGTTTCGTCGGGAACACCGCCCGGATGCTGATCTCCTTTGGCCTCGCAGAGGACGGCCGGGTGCGAGCGGCGCTCGACTGGCTCGCCGACCAACAACTCGAGGACGGCGGTTGGGACTGCTTCGGCCGCACGAAAGGGACGCTCGACTGTTGGGAGGCCTTGGCCGCGTATGCGGCGCTCGGTCGTCGGCGCCTGACCCGCAAATGGAAGCACGCGGCCGAATGCGGGGCCGAGTTCTACCTCGAGCGAGGGCTGCTGCGCGAAGGCCGTCAGCGCTATGCAGCGTGGGAGCGGCTGCATTATCCGGTCCATTACTACTACGACATCTTGGTCGGTCTCGAGATGCTCGCCCATCTCGGATACGGGGACGATCCGCAGACGGGGGCCGCGCGAGAGCTGTTGCGACGAAAGATGCGGCCGGATGGAACGTGGGCGATGGACGCCGTCCATCCGGACATCGCTCGAGGGGCGAACTATCATCGCGAACCGAGCCAACGATTCGTCCTCGAACGGCTCCACGCGCCGAGCAAGTGGATCACGCTGCGCGCTCTTGGCGCGCTGGGCGACACGACCTAGGCGCCGCGAAAGAGGTCGGTGCTGAGATACCGCAGGCCGGAATCGACCATAATCGTCGCGACCGTTGCCTCCGGTCCGAGCCGCTCCGCGACGCGAATTGCCGCAACGACGTTCGCGCCCGACGAGGTCCCGACGAACAAGCCTTCCTCCTTGGCAAGCCGGCGGGCCATCGCTTGTGCGTCCGCCGTCGTGACGCTCAGGACTTCGTCGACCAACGCCGGATTCCAGAGCGGTGGGATGAATCCGATGCCGATCCCCTCGATCCGGTGGGAGCCCGTCGGACCTCCGGACAGGACCGCGGACTCGGCGGGCTCCACCGCGGCGACGTGCAGATTCGGCTTGTGCTTGCGCAGCGCAATCGTGACGCCGTGGATCGAATGGGCCGTGCCCACCGCCTGCACGAAGGCGTCGACATCGCCGCCGGTCTGCTCCCAGATCTCCTCGCCCATTGGATAGTATCCCTGGATCGCATCGTGATTCGTGAGCTGATCGGACCACCAGTGGTTCGGACGCTCGCTGATCTTGCGGGACGTCTCGATCATCTCCTTGATCAGCTTCTCGGTGATCCGACGGCGATCGCTCGGCACGTCCATCACCTCGGCCCCGAAAGCCTTCATCGTCCACCGCTTCTCCTCGCTGAAGGCATCCGAGAAGACCGCGTGGAACTTGTAGCCCTTCGCCGCACAGAGGAGGGCGAGGGAGATTCCGGTCGTCCCCGCCGTGTATTCCACGACCGTGCCGCCCGCCCGTAGGCGCCCGTCCGCCGCGGCGGCCTCGATGACCGCCTTCGCCATGCGGTCCTTCATGCTCCCCGTCGGATTGCCCCATTCGAGTTTCGCGACGATCCGGGCCGCGCCGCGCGGGACGACCTTGTGCAACTGGACCAGGTCCGTGTTGCCGATGGACTCCACGACATCGGCCGCGATCCTCATGCGCGCTCCCTGTGATCGTCAGGAGCCTGGAGGGCTAATCCTGCGACGACCGGTATCGCGGAGGTCATGAAGCACGTCTCCGCCTTCTCGATCAGCGGCGCGGGATCGGGATCCAACGCCTTTCTCTCCGGCGACCCGTAGTACTCGGCGTCCCGAGCCGCGAAGCCTCGCGCATCGTCGAACGTCAGAATCCAAACGAATCGGTCCTCGCCGACGACGACCCAAGCTCCGTCGATTCGGAAGCCGAACTTGCGGCGCAGCGGGAGTACGCCGCGGGTCCACCCGTCGAGCCACTCGCCCATCTTGCCTTCCTTGATCCGGTAGATCCGGAGTTGCGAAATCGCGGCCACGGTCTCCTCTGCCTTGGGGAGCGTTTGCCGGCACATGTGGCTTCCGGTCGGCCGCGCGGTCAGGCGGGGACTCGAGTCCCGCAGCTCATGCAGAACGCGGCCCCGGTGGGCAACGCCACCCCGCACGTCGGACAATTTCCCAGGGCGACCGGAGGCGGCGCCGGCGGGGGATTCGCGGGAGCCGCCGTGGGCGAGGGTGGCCACGCCCACGCCACGGGCGGAGGGACGGCCCGGTACAATTGCGCGAGACCGACATCGAGCCGTTGCCGCGTCCTCGCGTAGACGGAGAGGAATATCACATATCCAATCAGGGCGAGGCCCGGCGGCAGAAACACGCCGCCGATCAGGAGCGAGAACAGGCGCGCGGCTTCCTCCGACGTGACGGAGGACGGGTTCGCCGCCACGTCGAGGACCCGGACGGTCACATATCCGACCGCGGCGATGCCGATGACGCCGAGCGCCGGGATGAGGAAACTCGCGATGTCGGCCCACCGCCGCGTCTCGGGAGGCTGGAGGGATCGCACCATGAAGCGATACATCTGAGCCTTCGAGCCCACGCCGGCCGTCCAGAAGATCGTCACGAGCAACGGCACGAAGACGGTCGACTGCACGCTTCCCCCTCCTAGGAAGAGCGAGGTGCCCCCGATGAGCAGGTACACGACGAGGATCGCCGCGAGCGTGGAGAGCGTCGTGCCGATCCATTTGAAGAGGACGCCGCGGCCCGCGTTTCGCGCGTGCTCCGCGCCATATTCGTTCGCCCCGTGGTGCATCCGGATGACCGACATCAGGGCGACGATGAAGTTAATCACGAAGACGATCACGAGCCCGCACGCGGCGGAGCCGATGACCGCGGCCGCCGCGATCGCGGCGCCCGGATTCGACGTCGTCAGGAGGATCGACGCGATTCCGACGGTCAGCGCAAACGCGCCGAAGATGATGTCGAGGATCAGGTTGACGTAGTACGTCTGCACGCCGCGGAGCGTGTCCGGCTTCACGACGACGGACGGCCAGTACGGCACGGGGGGTCCGGCGGGTGACGGGAGCGGTGAGGCCACGGCGGCGCACCGGGTCGACGCGCAATAAACGTATCGACGGAGTTCCGAGAATCCTATCCACGGGCGATCGGATCGAGCGGGAGGACGAATCGGATCCGGGAGCGCGGCCCGTCGACCGTGATTCGCACGCGTCCGCGGTCCAAGGTCTCCGCGGCCGGATGAAGGTCGTCACGCTCGAGCAGACCGAGGAATCGATCGAGGCGGACGCCGGTCCGCGCGTGGCAGTCCCGCTCGAACGCGCGCCACTGCCGCGTCACCGAGACACGAGGCACGCTAGCCCGAGAGAGCCGGACCGCGCCGATTGCGGCGAGTCGCCGAAGCCGCATCGTGAGGGTCGGAAGGGAGAGGCGCGCCGCTTCCGCGATCCGATCGGTTTTCGTCGTCGGCCTTCCTGCGAGCGCGACGAGAATCGCGCGGTCGATGGCGTCCTCCCACGCGACCAGGAACCGTTCGGATGCCCGCGGATACATCCCGGTAGCGAAGAGGGCGGTGCGCCCGCCGTATTGGCGACGTTCGAGGAATCCTTGGTCCACGAGCTGCGCCACGTGATACCGGAGCGACGGAAGCGGTTGGAGGAGCAGGCGGGACGCGGATCGCAGGTGCAGGCCCGGATACGCAGCGGCGGCGAGCAGGACCTCGAGCCGGCGGGGGTGGAGGAGCCAGCTGCGGCCTCCACGGCGAGCCGGCGGAGTCATCGGGACGTCTTGCACGTCGAGGATCGTCCGGATCTTGCGGGCGATGCCGGATGGAACCGCCACGAAACGCGAATGCAATGAAGTCCACATGAGGCTTCGCCGCTCAGAGCGGGCCCGGCGGCGATGCGCTCCCGCGTTCCTTCGCGGCGGCCTGGACGACCTCGAGGGCGGCGGGCGCCAGATCGTACTCCCCGAGCTCTCGAAGCGGGATGAAGCGGGCATTCTCGGCATCCGTTGCCGGGAACGGCTCTCCGCTGACGTAGTCGCACAGGACGTCGATCAGGATGTAATGCCAGGTCACCGCGGACCCATCGCTCTCGATGTAGTCGCTCACGCTGAACACCTTCCGCGATCGCACAAGGACGTTCGTCTCTTCGCGCGTCTCCCGGACCGCCGCCCCCTCGACGGTCTCGCCGACTTCGAGGACGCCGCCCGGGATGCTCCACAACCCCTTGTTCGGTTCGGTTCCCCGCTTCACGAGGAGGACCTCTTCGCCGCGGAAGACGAGGGCGCCGACCGCGGGGACGGGTTCCTTTGGGAATTCCGCCGATCCGGGCACGGCCTCCCGAAAGCGCCCCCCCGGCCTTAAGCCTGCGAGGCCGGAAGCTCGAGGCGCCCCGCATGCAGGGGGACGAAGTCGTCGAACGTCCGCTGGTGCAGGACGTACTAGCGGACCTCGCTCATCCGAACCACCGCCTTCGATCGGGACGTCAAGGCGAGTCAGCAGGTCGCCAGCGCCGTCCGACGCAAAGCAACTGCAGAGCGCTCTAAGGGGGAGAGAGCGACAAGACCAGGCGCTCCCGAATGCGGCGTCTTTCCTTGCCAGTCGCCCCGCGAAATGTTTTCGACTTGCCCCGCACAGGTACTTTCACCCATCTCCCCGCTTTAGGTTCCTATAGACCCCGAACACTACCATGGCAAGAAGCCCACTGATGGGATGGGACGCCATCGAGGGTTCAAGCGGTGACAACATTACACATTCCACCGGTGCGAACAGGCGGGCTGTCGGCTACGTGAGAGTGTCCAGGGCTTGTCAGGTAAAGGATGGAGAATCCTTGGAGGCCCAAGAGGCTGAAATTCGAGCTTGTTGCCAGCTCCGAGGGTGGAATCTACTGAAGGTTTACCGAGACGAGGGGGCATCGGCTTGGAGTCTAGGCGCCCGACGGCGGGGGTATGAACTGTTGATGGCCGAGCGCGAAGGCTGGGACACCGTGATCTGCTACAAACTCGACAGGCTTTGGCGCCGATCCGACATGGCCATCGGCGCCCACAAAATCCTGAAATCGGAGGGCAAGACAGTTGTTAGCCTGACAGAAAACCTGGACACCTCGACACGGGCCGGAGAAGCCATGTTCGCGATGATGTGCGTTGTGGCCGAACTCTTCAGCAGCCAGAGCCGAGAGAGAGTCCTCGCGATTCAGCGGCATATTTTCGAAACGGATCCAAACGCTGTTCTGGGTCTTCCGCCGACTGGATACAAGAACACCCGGGAGGGTGGAAAGCCCAGGTACGGAATCGCGTCTCACAACGCTGAGGTTGTCCGCCAGATTTTCGCCTACGCGGGTCAGGGACTTACGGTAAGACAAATCGTCGCGCGACTGCGAGCCCAGGGAGTCACCTACCTGCGCTGGAACAGGCCTCCACCAAAGCGCGTGAATGTGTCCACGGTTTTCAACATCCTTCACAACCCATTCTACTGCGGTTACGTTTACAAGGAAGGAATTCTTAAACGAGCGGCCCACTCCAAACTTGTGAGTGACGACGATTTCAACCGTGTCCAGATAGCTCTGCTCATCCGATCTCGCCAGAAGCGATCCCTCCCACTTCTCGTGGGAGCGGATAGGATTGAAGTTCGAAAGACCGTTGACCCTCGGCGGGCTCACCGGGGCGAAATCGTCGGCGGCCCCACGAAGTACATTCCCCTTCGGCCTGCGGAACGCATCGAGGCCTACTTCCTCGAGTACGGAGAGGCATCCGGCAAGTCCCTCGAGAGGATGCTGCGAGAGCAGCGGAAAGGGCATGACTAGGTCAGCCTGCGACTTGTGATATTCGGCGAGCTCGCGACCGACCGGATGAAGCGCGTCAAGGCTGTCACAACGGGAAGTCATCGAGGCGACGCTGGTGCAATGCTTCCCCCAAAAGAGCGCTGTTCCTTACCCAACGGTCGAGAGGAATAGCGAGGCGGTTCGAGAGATAGCCGAGCGCCTCGCCACGACTCTCGAACCGCTCCGGCTCGCGACCGACAGCCTTCCGGACCTGTTCTCTCACTTCCCATACACCGAGGGGCATCAGGAACCCGGGATGAGTTTCGCGGAGGACTAGGACGGCTGCTTGACGCCGTTCACGAACCAGCGCTTCGCCCACCGCTAGGCGTGCGGCGTAGTAGCACCCACCGATGCTCGCATACTTGGTCCGGCCCTCGAACCCTTCGTGGTCTCCAAACATTACGACATCCCGGCCGAGGGGGTTCCATAGCGTATTCGGATACCATGCCTCGATCAACTCGTACTGCCAGGGACGCGGAGCCATGACGACGAGAAAGCGGTCGTCGAAGACCACCGACTCGTAGACGCGGAAGTCGTCAACGCTCGGGAAGGTCTTCACGCGCTCGCGGAGGGCTTTCCCGATGGTGTCGTCCACGGCCGTGATCGACCACCGCGTCGGCACGAACCGGCGGTTCTTCTGGATCCCAAATGCGCCGACGCTGAACGCCCGCTGGATCTTGGAGACCGGGACCTTCCGTTCGAAGAGCCCGAGGACGGCGTCCCTTGCCTTCAGGTCCGTGTCCGAGTATGCGCGGTCGAGGGCCGAGTCGACTTTCAGCGTGCCGACATCGAGGCGCGTCAGCGGCGCGGACGGCCCGAACGGTTGCACGTTGTCGTCCAGGACGACGCGACCGTGCGGCTTGCGGCTGAAGCCCGCCTCGACTTCCGCAGGCGACGTCGCGAGGGCGAGCTCCCGCGTCGAGTCGACGAGGCGGCCGCCCCGCTCGACGTCGCTCACGTGCACCCGATGCATGCCGCGGACGAGCTGCGACCGGAACCTCACGATGTCGTCCATCGGAAGGCCGACCCAGTCCTCCGGCGAATCGAGGATCTGCGTATCACCATGGACCGGCGGAACGAGCGGCCCGACGAAGACCTTCGGGTAGCCGAACCGGCCGACGAACACGCCGGGCGGAGAGGAGCCGTCCAGGTCCACCCGGTCGATCATCGGGGCGGTCTTCATGATGGAATCCCAACGGACCATGATCGGGCAACGCGATTTGCCGCAGAGGAGCTTCGCGCCGCGACACGAGATGCAGAGGCCGCTCGCGATCGCCGCCCGCGTGTCCGCGTCGAACAGCGCGCCGAACTGCTGCGGCAGCGGTTGCATCGGTAGGGTCAGCATGGGCATTGGACCGACTCCGAAAAGCCTTTAAGAACATGCCGACCGGGTCCGCGAATCGGACCACGCGAAGGATTATCCGCTATGCGAAACGTTCCCGGGCCGTGAAGCCGGATTCGCCGCTCGCGCTCGGGACGGAAGACCGCATCCTCCTCTACCTCTCCGACTTCCGCAACACGGAGGAGCGGTACGTGCTGCCGCAGGCGCTCACCCAGAAAGGGATCGCCTTCGCAGCCGGCGTGCAGCGCAAGCATCTGTCGCGCTACCTCGACGAGATGGTCCGCGACGGCTTGCTCGTCGAGACGAAGGCGCACATCGAGGGCGAGAAGCAGCGCATGCTCGCGTACTACCTCGCGCCTCGTGGGTGGGAGCGGGCGATGGGGATCAAGGAGCGTGTCTCGGCCGTCCGCGTGCCGATCAAGATCGCCGGCGTGACGGAAGAAATGACCTTGGCGGAGATCGACGGCGCGACGTCCGTCCACCTGACGTTCTCCGATATCGTGCGCGAAGCGATGAACGTCGACGAGCTCGATCTCGAGTCTCTCGAGGGCATCGACGACCGCCGCAAGCGCGCGATGGACGAGCGGGTGAAGCGGCTCGAGGAGTACACGCGCGCCGTCATGACCGCGTGGAAGGACGGCCGCGTGACGGCGACGGAGCGCCTGCTCGTCGAGCAGCTGCGGGACAACCTCGGCATCTCCAGGGAAGAACAGGAACGAATCGAGAGCCAAGTGCTGGAAGAGGTCCTCGAGAACCGGACAGGTATCTACCGGGCGGTCGCCGTCGAGGCCCTCGAAGGCGGCCCGATCTCGGACGAAGAACGGGAGCTCCTCGAAGCGTTGCGGAAGAAGCTCGGCCTGTCGTCCCACGACGTTCGGGAAATCGAGAGGGCACTGACGAAAGCTTCCTAACGGGCGACGAACAGGCGGTACTTCTGCGTCGGGTCCGAGATCTCCATCTCGATCCGCTTAGCGATGAGCTTCTCCGGATGGTGGACGCTCCCGACGCGCTGCTCGAGATCCTCGAACGATTTGAAGGGGCCTTTCTTGCGCTCCTCGAGGATCGCCCACATCGTCTTCTTGCCGAGGCCGGGCAGGAGCTCGAGCATGTGGAACCGGGTTGTGATGGCCTGCGCGCGGTTGAAGAAGTCGACGAACTTCGCCTCCTTCTCCTTGACCGTCTCCTGGATCACGAACGGCAGCTCCTTCTGCGCGGCCGTCGTCAGCTCCTCGTAGCCCACGCGCCTCTTGACGTGCAGGACCTCGGCCCTCTGATCGATCTCCTTGCCGATGTACACCCGCTGTCCGATCGACAAGGCGACGCCTTCCTTCGGCACGAGCTCGAACAGCTTGAACTCGTCCACACCGAGCGCGTACGCGAGCGGCTCACGGTGGAACTTCGACTGGTCCGGATGGCCTTGCGGTAAGTAGTCGAGGATGCGGGCGTAATCTTCCATGCGACTCGCCTCGTCAGCGGTACTTCCCCACAATCTCGAGGACTTTCTCCGCATCCTCTTTCGAAAGAGCGAATCGTTCCTTCGCGAAGATCGCCCGGACGTCGTCCATGTGGGTCGGCGTCAGGTCGACGATCTTCACCGCGTTGAAGGGCGACATCATGGGGATCTCCATGAGCTCCTTCACAATCGGAGGGACCTTGTCCGCCGGCACGCGGGCGAACAGCGACGCGTGGGAGAGGGAGTACTGCTGCTCCGGGTTGAGCTCGCCGCGGGCCGCTTTCTCCTTCTCGAGGATGACCTTCAGCTCGGCCAGGGAGACGAACACTTCCTCCATGATCTCCCTCCTACGCCCGCCTCAGGTGCTCGGGCCGGACCACGGCCTGCTTGATCTTGCCGCCGAAGCGCACGTCGACGAGGAACGACCCGCCGCGCCGCCCGACGACGGTGCCCGTCATGCCGTGGAAGCGGTGGTGCGGCCAGCCGCGCTGGACGCTCGAGTCGATGACGATCGTCACGTGTTCGCCGTCCTCGAACGTCTGGAACGACCGCGTGATCGGGGAGAGCCCGCGCTCGCGGGGGCTGCGGCGGAACTTCTGCCGCGTCTTCTCCATGATCCCTTTCGAGGCCTTCACCATCGGCTCACCGGTCGTCGTGGACGTCCAAGACGTCGAGCTCGATCACCTCGCAGGCCACCCCCAGCCGTTCCGCAAGGGACGGCGAGGTCCGTCCGCGGTCCCCGTGGACCCACTCCTTGACGTAGGTCCCCGCCTCCGCCGTCACGCGGATCTCCGCGCGGTCTCCGTCGACCCGGACGACCTCGGCCG
>Ga0137369_10008410_pt1 | contig 10296 bp, 5 predicted proteins | sample SagtaG_12_FD_104918 | JGI IMG/M metagenome (GOLD analysis project Ga0137369, IMG submission 104918) | Vadose zone soil microbial communities from Sagehorn Ranch, Mendocino, California, USA - Sage1_L_113_16 metaG | ecosystem: Environmental > Terrestrial > Soil > Vadose zone | place: USA... | reverse complement strand
GCTGCCGGGGGGCATCGTGCCCTACAAGGATCGTCCCGAGGTTCCCTACACGGCGGTCGAGCCCTACAGCGGGCAGCGGCGCACCTGCCGTTTCCTCGTCACGCATCTCCAGCAGAAGGCCAGGGGCTCCACCCTCGTGCTCTTCCGCTGGATCGGACCAAACTTGCGCACGCTCGTTCGCCTGGATCGCGCCCTGATCGGCTTCGTAATTCTGGGGTTCCTCGGGACCGCGGCGATTCTCGCCGGCGTCGTGACCCGGGCCTTGAAGCCGGTGGAAGAGGTGACGAGCCTGGCCGAGCGTGTCGAAGCGACGGATCTGTCCGAGCGAGTGCGCGTGCCGAAGCGAGGCGAGGAATTTCGCCGGCTTGCCGCGGTCATCAATTCTCTGCTCGAGCGGCTGGAGAGCGCCTTCCGCGCGCAGAAGCGCCTGATCGCGGACGCCGCGCACGAGCTGAAGACTCCCACCGCCGTTCTCGTCGGCGAGGCGCAGGAAGCGCTGCGCCCGGACGCCTCTCCGCAAGAGCGTCACGAATCACTTCAAACGATCGAAAGGGTTTCCCGCGGCCTCGCCCGCGAGGTGGACAGTCTGTTGCACCTGGCGCGTGGCGACGGCGCCCTTCCCGCGCGCCGCGACGCGACCGACCTGGCGATGATCGCGGCCGAGGCCGTGGACACGACCGAGCCGCTCGGCGCCGCCCGACGCGTCCAATGCGTCTTCACGCACAACGGCTCGGCCTGGGTTTCGGGAAACCGCGAAGGCCTGCTGCGTCTGGCCTCCAACCTCGTGTCCAACGCGGTGCTCTACACCGACCCCGGAACGACGGTCGAGGTCGAAGTGGGCGCGGGCGCCGAGGAAGCCTGGCTGGAAGTCCGTGACCGCGGGCCGGGGATCGCGCCGGCCGAACGCTCGCGCATCTTCGAGCGGTTCGTGCGTCTGGAACCCGCGCGCGCGCGCAATCCCGAGGGGTCCGGTCTCGGACTGGCGATCGTGGAGCAGGTCGTGCGCGTCCATCGAGGCCGCGTAGACATCCTCGAGCGTCCCGGCGGCGGAACGGTCTTCCGAGCGGTCCTGCCCCTGGCCGAAAAGATGTCATCCTGAGCGAAGCGAAGGATCTGCTCTTCCTTCAATAGGGCAGATCCTTCGGCGCTGCGCTCGCGCCGTCGCCAAAGCGGCTCTGGCGCGTCGGCGACCTCAGGATGACATTTACTTGGACTCTACCGGCCAGGCGAGGGCGTCGCGGCAGGACTGGGAGAGGGCGTCTTTTGGGCGGCCGGTTGGCCGATGCTCACCGAGGTCGCGATGTGTTTCCCGTCCTTGTTGAGATAGCGAAGAGTGACGTTCGCGCCGGGTTTGAGCTGACCTCCCATGACCGTGGTCGCGGCCGTCCAAACGAGGGATGTGTCCTTGCCCGCTGCGTTCTTGACAACGAAGGTCTTCCGGCTTTCGTCCACGCTCGCGATCGTCCCGGACAACGCGTATCCGTGCGTCTTGGCCTTGTTCGGAGCGTCGCCGGAGAGGGCGGCCGTCAGGGCCACAGCCAGAACGGAAACGATCCCGATCTTGCTCATAGAATCCTCTCCTTTCGCCCCGACAGTATGGCGCCACGAGTGAACAGAAGGTGAACGGGGGAAGAGAGGGTCCATCATTGCTGGGATTGCGCCGCGCGGGTCTGCTGGACGACCCACGCGGTCAACAGATTTGTGACACCCGGGGCTGCGCGCCACCAGTTGAACGGTTCGCCCGGCTCGGGTGTGACTGTCAGGTTGTGCGCCGCCCGCGGAATGATTATTGCCGCGTAGCTCTGGTTTCCTGCCCGATGGAGGGCACCTTCGATTTTGCTGATGCTTTCGCCCACAGGAACGAGCTGGTCCCGTTCGCCGTACACCAGAAGCACCGGCACGCCGATTCGCTCCCAGGCTGGAAGCGCCTGGAAATTGCCCGTCCCGCGGTAGTACGTCCAGAGCCAGTGTTCCCGCGGTGGAATTCCGAGCCACTTGTACCACCGCTCATTTCGGACGGGGGTGCTCGCCGCCTCCAGTTCCTCCCAGCTTCGGTCCCCGCGAGCCACGTCAACGAAGAGCCGGTAGACACCCATCGCCCGGGCGACTTCGTCCTCGCTGAAGTTCTGTTTCTGGATGCTCTTTCCAACGCGGTGGATGTCCTGCTGCCAGACTGAATCGGGGAAACTGGCCGCCGCCACGAGGAACGCAACCGCATCCGGCGCGCGCGAGGCGGCCAGCGGAGCGATGAGCCCGCCCTGACTGTGGCCGTAAAGACCTATCCGCCTGGAATCGATGTCCTCGCGCCGCTGAAGGAGGCGGATCGCCGCGATCGCATCGTCGGCCAGGTCCTCGAACGTCGAACGCCGCCAATCACCCGCGGAGGTACCGGAGCCACGCTTGTCGTAAATCAAGGCCGCGATCCCAACCCTTGCGAACTGGTCGGCGTAGAAGCGCGACGTCCCCCAGCGGATCTCGGGGCCGCTCCCGTGGAGGAAGACGATCGCCGGATGGGCGCCTTTGGTGCGCGGAATGAACAGCGAACCCGAGAGGGTTGCGTCCCCGTTTCGAAACGTGACGTCCTCTCGGTCGTAAGGTTGCGGCGATGGCCGCACGCGGCGCAGCGCGAATTCACCCGGCGCGTCCTCATCGCGAAGCTTGCCGGCGAGCGACTCGCCCTCCAACCGGCCGTCGAACGCGAGGGATCCCTCGCCGAGCGTGAAGTGAACCGTCCGGCCGGCGATCGCAACTTTGTCGAGCGGATACTCCATCGCGCGCTGGGTCAGAGAGGTGAAGGTTCCAGCAACGCCCGTCGGTCCTCTAGAGAAGTCGAAGCTTACCGGCAGCCGGGCGCCCTGCCGGACGAGCTCGCCTTCCCAATGCCCCGTGATGGAGGCCCGCGAGTCCCCTGTCGGGGAGTCCCATGTAGCGACGCCGCAACCGAAGAGAACCGACGGTATGGATGCGAGCGCGCAAAGGAGATGTCGTCTCGATTCGACGCGAGAGGAGGTACGGTGCCTACCTGCGCTCACACGACACTCCAGGACTCAAGTGGGCACCTGCTTCGGTTCGAGATAGTCCTCGCCCCGCTCGAGCAGCCCGCGCGCGAGATCTTCGTAGAGAGCGACCGCACGCTCGACCTCCCCCAGGTCCACTTTCTCCTCGGCGCCGTGGGCATCCAGGATCGAGCCGGGTCCTACGAGGATGGGCTCCCCCCAGGCCGGCAGCAGCGGCAGGTCACACGCGAAGGAAACGAGCTCGGCCGGCGCGGAGAGGCCCCTTGGAACACGGAGGAGGATCGGGTCGGAGCGGTAAGGGATCTCGAGAGCGACGCGGCCCTCGGCCGCAGCCTGGATCCTCGAGAGGAGAGACTCGACCGGCTCCCCCGTCCTGAAGAGCACCTCCGCGCGCGCGCTTGCGGCGATGACATTGGGCGCGGTCCCCCCCTCGAGCACCCCGATGTTCATCGTCGTCTCGCCGAAGACGGGATGCGCGGGCGTGTCCAGGGCTCGCATATCGGAGAGAAAGTCCAGCAGATCAAGCACGGCCGAGCGTCCGCTTCCCGGCGCCGAGGAGTGCCCCGAGACGCCTCGCGCCTCGGCGCGGATACGCAGGCACCCTTTCGATCCGGCGATGAAGCGGTTTTGCGTCGGCTCCCCGCAAATCAGATACCGCGCTCCACGAGGCTCGCGGTTGGCCGCGAGCGCGCCGTCGGAGCCCCGCTCTTCTCCCACGAGGACGAGCAGACCCGCCGCCGCCCCTTCTTGCGCCAGGTCTTCGACCGCCACAGCCTGCGCCGCGAGGCTCCCCTTGGCGTCGCATGCTCCGCGCGCGAAGAGAACCCCGTCGCCGCGCCGCGGCGGGAAAAACGGGGGCACGGTGTCCGCGTGCGTCATGAAGACGACGGCCGCGGGGCCGCGGTGGATGAAGAGGTTGCGGCGCCCCGGGGAGACTTCCCGGGTCTCGACGGAGAAACCGCGCGCCCGGAACCGCTCTTCGAGGAAGTCCAAGAGAGGCCCCTCAGCGCCTGTGATTGAGGGGATCACGACCAACTCTTCGAGGAGTCCGACCGCGCGAGCTCCCGCGCCGGAAGCCATCGGGAGAATCACGAAACGATCATAGACTGACCGTATGAAAAGACCTCTTCTGCTCGGTCTCGCGCTCTGCCTCTGCGCCGCCGCGCCCGCCCCGCGGAAAGCGGCTCCTTACGACATCCTGTTCACCAACGCGAGAGTCGTGGACGGGACCGGCGCTCCCTGGTTCGCGGCCGACGTCGGCGTGCGCGGCGGAAAGATCGCGGCCGTCGGCAGGCTCGCCGGCGCGCCGGCCAAACGCACGATCGATGCGTCGGGCCTCGTCGTCGCCCCCGGGTTCATCGACCTGCTCGGACAGTCGGAGTACTACGCCCTGGTTGACGGCCGCGCGGCGTCCAAGATCACCCAGGGCATCACGACTGAGGTCACGGGCGAAGGGGAATCGATCGCGCCGATCGACGAGAAGATCGTCGCGGAGAGCCAGGACATCTACAAGAAATACGGCGTGTACCCCGACTGGCGAACGCTCGAACAGTACTTCGCCACGCTCGAGAGGCGCGGGATCGCCGTCAATCTCGCCACCTTCATCGGCTCGGGGGGAGTTCGTGCGATGGTCGTCGGCCGCGAGAACCGGCCGGCGACGCCCGCGGAGCTTCACCGCATGGAGGCGATGGTGGACCAGGCGATGAGGGAGGGCGCGCTCGGCGTCTCCTCCTCGCTCCAGTACATCCCCAACATCTACTCTTCGACCGAAGAGCTCATCGCACTCGCGAAGGTCGCCGCGCGCTACGGCGGGGCGTATTTCACGCACCAGCGCTCGGAGTCCGGCCGCCTGTCCGCCTCGCTGGAGGAGGTCTTCACGATCGCGCGGGAAGCGAAGATCCGCACGCAGATCTGGCACCTGAAGACCGCCTACAAGTCCAACTTCGGCCGGATGCCGGAGATCCTGAAAAAGATCGAGGACGCGCGCGCGCAAGGCCTGGACGTCGCGGCCAACCAGTACCCGTGGAACCGCGCCTCCAACGGCGTGGACGCGTGTCTGCCTCCCTGGGTGCGCGAAGGAGGACGGGAGGCTCTCTTGAAGCGCCTCGCTGACCCGGTCACGCGCGAGCGCGTGAAGACCGACATGGCGAAAGAGACGGCGGACTGGGAGAACCAGTACCTGGGCTCGGGCGGCGCCGAAGGAGTGATGGTCGCCGAAGTTCTGAATCCGAAGTTGAAGACTTATGAAGGCAAGACGATCGCTTCCATCGCCGCGGAGCAGAAGAAGGACCCTCGAGACGTCGTCATTGACATCGTGCTCGCCGACCGCGCCAACGCCGGTTGCATCATCGCGATCATGGACGAGAAGGACGTGCGGGCGGCGCTCGCGCATCCGCTCGTCTCCTTCGGAACCGATTCCCCGGCCAAGGCGACCGATGGACCTCTCTCGCACGAGACCTCGCACCCGCGCGGCTGGGGCTCGGCCGCCCGCATCCTGGGCTATTACGTCCGGGAGGAGAAGGTCCTGCGCCTGGAGGAAGCGATAAGAAAGATGACGTCCTTCGCCGCGGAGGCCGCGGGCCTATCTGACCGCGGCCTCGTCAAGGCCGGCTTCGCCGCCGACCTCGCGGTCTTCGATCCCACGACCGTCCGCTCCGTCGCGACCTTCGAAGGTCCCAACCACTACAGTGAGGGCTTCCGCTACGTCGCCGTCAACGGCGTCCTGGTCGTGGACGACGGCAAGATCACCGGCAAGACGCCAGGCCGTGCGCTGCGCGGTCCAGGCTACGAGGCAGGTCCAACGTCCAAGGTCCAAAGTCCAAAGTAATCGAGCGTTAGGCAGACTGTCAGCCCTTTGCTCCGATCCCCACTTGGTTCGCTACCAGACGGATTCGACGCCGGGCACCGACCGGAGGCGCGAATCTTTCGCGACGCGGACAAGCGATTCCTTTGAGGAGAAGACTCGCCCCGCCTACCTCGCTTTACAACCAGCGCCTTCCCCGCTATCAAATAAATAACTCATTCTCAGGACCTTAAAATGCTTGTCGGCTGCGGCGGCCTCGGCAGCGGCGATACCGGGCACGGCCGCGAGGTATTGGACTAACGTCCAAGAGCTGAGAATTCCCTTGACCCGTGCCCTTTGTACAAATAGTCTTCTCGCAATCGCCAGGGTGTTATCTGGGTTCACAACTGGATGGAGGCCCGAGATGAAAAGACGAACCAGATGGATTCCTATCGCACTGATTGTCTTGCTTCTGCCGGCCGTGATCTTAGTGCCTTTGAGCAAGGCTCAAGTTACCAAAATCTCAACAGGTGTTCTCCTCCTTCCGAAGAAGCTCTTGTCTTTGCCTCCGAGAGCCCTTGGCAGCGCCATGCTCCAGTCGCCCGTGATGCCTGCCGCTAAAGAACAGGCAAGCAACGGCGTCATAGTGGGCAACTCATATCACAACGACACCTCGCCGCCGCTGCGCAACATCAAGCAGTTGCCGGTAGAGTTACGCCCCGAGCGCGAGGCAAACCCAAACCCAAGAGTACCCAGACATCATAAAGACAGCTCCGATGAAGCCGTTCAGGACCAGGCAGTCGCCTCCCCCAGTATCCCCGGCACCACCCTGAACTTTGACGGCATTCCCTTCCCGGGTGTGGCGTGCAATTGCGCGCCGCCCGACACCAATGGCGAGGTTGGGCTGACTCAGTACGTCCAGATCGTCAATGAAGGCTACCAGGTCTTTAACAAGAGTACGGGCGCCTCGGTGTTGGGGCCTTCGGGCATCGCCACGATCTGGAGCGGCTTTGGCGGCGTTTGCCAGAACAGTGGCAGTGGAGACCCCGTCGTGCTCTACGATCAGCTCGCCAACCGCTGGATCATCAGCCAGTTCGCCGGCGTGTCGGTCCCGACGGACGAATGCGTCGCGGTCTCAACCACGAGCGATGCCACCGGCTCATACAACCGCTATGCCTTTCATCTCGGCTCAAACTTTTTCGATTATCCCCACTTGAGCGTCTGGCCCGACGCCTATTACATGAGCATGAACGTGTTCAACTCGTCTGGCACAGCCTTCCTCGGGCCGCAGCCCTTCGCCTTCGACCGCGCGGCGATGCTCGCCGGCAACCCGGCCACCTTTGTCAGCACCGGCATCACCGGCGGATCCACCGAGGATTCTTACTTGCCCGCCGACCTGGACGGTTCGACCCCGCCGCCGGCCGGCGCCCCGGCGACCTTCGTGGAATGGCCGGGCACCGGCGTCTATAGGGTATTCCACTTCCACGCCGACTTCGTCATCCCCGGCAACACCACCTTCACCCTCTTCGCCAACCCGGCCGCCGCGGGCTTTACGGAGCTGTGCCCCACGACGCGAGCCTGTGTGCCCCAGCTTGGCTCGACGAGCAACCTTGACGGCATCGGCGACCGGTTGATGTTCCGGTTGGCTTACCGAAACTTCGGTCCATTCGAATCGGTGGTCGGGAATTTCAGCGTCAGCTCGGGCGGAGTGGCCGGCATACGCTGGTTCGAGCTGCGCAACGTGACTTCCGGCCCGGTGGCGGTTTTCCAGGAGAGCACCTACCAGCCCGACACCACCTGGCGCTGGATGGGGAGCGCGGCGATGGACAAACTCGGCAATCTCGCCATCGGCTACAGCGCGTCGAGCGCCAGCATTAACCCGCAGATCCGCTACGCGGGGCGACTGGCGAGCGATCCCCTCGGCACGCTGGCTCAGGGGGAAGCCCATCTGTTCGACGGCACGGGCAGCCAAACGGGCACCAGCAACCGTTGGGGCGACTACAGCGATCTGACCGTCGATCCCGTGGACGACTGCACGTTCTGGTACACACAGGAGTACTACGCCACGACGAGCCAGTTCAACTGGCGCACGCGCATCGGGAACTTCAAGTTCGCCAACTGCACGGCGACTCCGACACCGGTGATCGTCCCCAACGGCGCGACCATCACCGCCCAAAGCTGCGCGCCTTCAAACGGCGTCATTGATCCTGGCGAGACGGTCACGGTGAACTTCTGCCTCCAGAACGTCGGCTCCGGCCCGACGACGAATCTCGTCGGCACGTTGCAGAATACCGGCGGAGTCACGGGCGCGAGCGGGCCGCAGACCTACGGCGCGATCTCGCCGGGAGCGACGGTCTGCCAGCCGTTCACCTTCACCGCGAGCGGGACCTGCGGCGGCACCATCACTGCGACCATTCACCTCCAGGACGGTGCGACCGATCTCGGGAATGCCACTTACACGTTCACGCTCGGCGTGTCGAACACCACCACCGTGTTCTCCCAGAACTTCGACGGCGTGACGGCGCCCGCGTTGCCCGCCGGGTGGACGACGACGGCCAGCGGTGCCGAATCTCCGTGGGTGACGTCAACGACCACCCCCAACAGCGCGCCGAACGATGCTTTCGCGCCGGACCCGGACACCCCCGGCCTCACGGAGCTCGTCTCTCCGGTCATCGCGCTGCCAGCGGGCTCTACTCAGTTGGCTTTCCGGAACAACTACAACACCGAGAGCTCGTTCGACGGTATGGTGCTGGAGATCAGCATCAACGGCAGCGCCTTCCAGGACATCCTCGCCGCGGGCGGAAGCTTCGCGGCCGGCGGCTACAACAGCACCATCTCGACCGTTTACCAGAATCCGCTCGCCGGACGGGCCGCCTGGACCGGCAACTCCAGCGGCTATATCACCACGACGGCGAACCTGCCGGCCGCGGCCAGCGGGCAGAACGTCCAGTTGAAGTGGCGCATGGGGAGCGACAATGGCATCGCAGCGCCGGGCGTGCGGATCGACAACGTCTCGATCGCCAACTCCGTCTACGTCTGTTGCGTGAGCAGTGGGACTCAAACGCCGACACCGACTCAGACGCCGACCAATACGCGGACCAACACGCCCACAAACACGCCGACCAATACGCCGACGCGCACCCCAACCAACACGCCTACGAATACGCCAACCGGCGCGCCGACGAATACCCCAACCCCGACGCCAACGAATACCCCGACTTCAAGGCTCTTGACGGCGCTCTCTCCGGCGAAACTCTGGGTCGGCTTGGCGAGCAGCAACGACACGGGGCTAAAGCTGGACTTGAAGGCGGAGGTGCTCATCAACAGCAACGTCACGCCTGTGGGCACGGGCGAACTGGACAATGTAAACAGCCCGGCCGGCGCCTTCAAGAGCAACATGCTGAACACGATCAACCTGGCGCTGACGAGCGGGCCGGCGTCCCTCCCGGCGGGCGCCCAGTTGCGGTTGCGGGTCTCCGCGCGGCGCACGTGCTCGGGCGGGGGTCAGGTCCCCTCTGGCACAGCGCGGCTCTGGTACGACGGCGCAGCCATCGACAGAGGGTCCAATGCAGATGCGGGCACCCGCTTCGACGCCACCATCGGCGGAGGCAGCAGCGACTACTACCTCCGGAGCGGTTTGCTCTTGTCCACGACGGCGGGCTCATCCCGGACCTTCATCGACAAAGCCCTGGATAGCCTCACACCATGCCCTGATCGACCCTTCACTGAGTTTGGCACATGGAGCATCACCGTACCCTAGCAGGCCGCTGAAGAAGGTCGAAAACCCCGACGAGGGAGGGCGGGCCTGATGCCGGTCTGGCTCGAAGAGCGCCGGTGCGATCCGGTAGCGGGGACTCCTGTGACGCGACAGGCGTAGGTCTTTACGGTTCGAGCGTGGTCGATCGTTTATATTCCATTCTCGCGGGAGAGTCGGTTCAGGGGTGTCGAGGCGAGTCCAGGGTTGAGCCACCTCTAAGGAGTTTGGAGTATGTCAAACGCAACGCGCACTGAACTTGGTTCGGTAGTTTCCCTTTGGCGATATCCCGTCAAGTCCATGATGGGGGAAGAGCTCAACGCCACCGAGGTTACGGAGCGCGGACTTCTCGGAGATCGTGCTTACGCGCTGGTGGACAGCTCCGATGGAAAGGTCGCGACCGCCAAGAACCCCAGAAAATGGCCGAATCTGTTCGACTTCCGGGCTACCTTCATCGAACCGCCGCGCGCCGGCCCGAACGTGCCTCCGGTCCGGATCACCCTGCCGGACGGCACCATAGCCACGAGTCAGCAGAGTGACCTCAACCAAATCCTCTCCCAGGCGCTCGGCCGTAAGGTGGCACTTTATTCGGCGGAGCGCGGTCACGTGGGCCCCGCCAATGCCGAGGAGTACTGGCCGGATATGGAAGGCCTCGACCACAGGGACACCGTTACCGATTTCGCTCTCCCGGAGGGGACGTTTTTCGACTGTGCCACTGTCCATCTGCTGACGACGGCCACGCT
>Ga0137369_10008408_pt1 | contig 10297 bp, 9 predicted proteins | sample SagtaG_12_FD_104918 | JGI IMG/M metagenome (GOLD analysis project Ga0137369, IMG submission 104918) | Vadose zone soil microbial communities from Sagehorn Ranch, Mendocino, California, USA - Sage1_L_113_16 metaG | ecosystem: Environmental > Terrestrial > Soil > Vadose zone | place: USA... | reverse complement strand
CCGCCGCCATGTCCTCGAGCGGCGAGAGCACCTGAACGCCCGGAACAGTCGCGGTGCCGCGCTGCTCGTCCGGCGAGCAGAACCGAACCTCGAGGTCGTGAGCACCCTCCGGGAGGGCGAGGGCGAGCGAGATCTCTCCCCTCACGACCTCGACACGGCGCCGGCCCTTGCCGCACGCAGGAGCCGGCTCGTCGACCGCCACGACGGCCCAGGCGGATCTGGCAGGCGCCGTCCCCGCGACCGAGATCGAGTCGAAGAAGGCCTGACGAGGAAGCGGCGAACGGAGCACGACGGTCGAAGTCGGCAGAGCCGTCGGCTGGGCGTGACAGCGGGAGAAGACGGCGTTGTAGCGGGCAACCGCGGCATCGGCGTCACGCCGCGCGGCTGCCGTCACCGCCGGATCGGGGAGGTCGTACCCCTCTGCCTGCCTCACCTCCGCCCGAGCCAGCCGCAGCGCCGCCTCGGCGAGGGGTCGGCACACGCGGCTCGTCGACCCCGCAGCCCTGAGCGCCTCCTCGAAGTCGCGCGCGACGTCGTACTGGCGCTGCACGGTGTCCGGATCGCCCCGGCTCGCCCGGGTCGCCTTGTCGGCCGCGACGACCTCGGCGCCGTATCGGTTCACCGCCCGGATCACGTCCGCGTCGCTCGCCTGCGCGAGGGCCGGAACGACGGCAGCCGCGGCCAGGGCCGGTGCGAGGGCCCCACAGAACCGGACCCTCATGCCCCGATCCGAACCCGGTTGACCCGCACGTAGTGGTCGCCGATCGTGAACGTCTGACCCGAAGCGGTGTCGGTGCAGGTGATGCCCCGGCTCGACGAGCCGCACGAGATGGCGCCGGTGGGAGTCCGGAAGGAGGTTCCTATCGGCATCGAGGGGCCGCCGTTGTCGGTCGATCCCAGCACGCCGAGATACCGGGCCCTCCCGCCGGCGCGAAGCTCGACGGCCTGCCCCGACGGGCCGGATCCGCAGCGAACGTAGTCGCTCGTCGCATAGCAGTGCTGCAGCCGGTCGACGGACGTGAAGTTCCCGGTGTACGTGCTGGGCACCCCGACGTTGGCCGACGGGACCGTCGGGGCCGGCAGCGGCGAGGGTGTCGCCGAGCTGCCGGAGGTGAGGAAGTGCTTGCGGTCGCCGATCGTGAAGCCGGCGCCTGAGGAGCGGTCGGTGCAGGTGATCCCGCGGGACGAGGACTCGCACCGGATCGCGCCGCCGGGAGAGGTCACCGACTCGCCGAGCCGGAGTGCGCGACCGCCGCGGTCCTGCGACCCGAGTCGCCCGAGATAGACCGCCGGACCTCCGGCCCGCACCTGCACGACCTCGCCCGAAGGGCCGGATCCGCACCGGGCGAGCTTCGCCGTCACGTAACAGTGCTGGAGCCGGTCGATCGAGGCGAAGAACGTCGCAGCCGGCGGCGTCTGGACGATGCTCACCAGCCGCTGGTGCACGTCGACCGACATCTCGACAGCCGGAACGCTGTCATCGAGCCGGTTGTAGGCGACCTCCGCCTCGGCGGCCGCGGCGACGATCTTCCGTGCTTGTGCCTTCGTGAGCAGCCGCGGCAGCTCGGGCAGGTTCCGGAGGAGATTCGCGTAGGCCAGGTGCGTCGCGAGCGCGCTCCGCACGCTGCCAAGCAAGCCGCGGTCTTCGGTGGTGCGAGGCGTGAGCGTTTCGAGAGACCCCTGCGTCCTCGAGATCGAGGTCGCGAGGTCATCCGAAGCGGCCCGGAGAGCGGCGAAGGATCGCACTCCAGCCTGGACTGTCCGAACGCGCGCCGTCACTACGCGTTGCTTGCTCCCGACCCGGCTCAGGTACGGACTAACGCTGAGCGAGAACGGGGGCGGAGCCGCGGAGACGGTGCTTGCTGTCGTGGTGGCGGTGACTTTCTCGTCCGAGCCCCGCGTCAGGGCGAAGGCGGCGATTCCACCGCTCGCGGCCGCGAGGACGAGGAGCACACCGGCAACGAGCGGCCAGCGCCGCCGGCGCGCACGGCGGTCGTCTGCGATCGGCGTGGTCGCGACCCGCTCTTCGACGACCGTCGGCTCGAATGCCGGCTTGGGAAGCGTCTCCGGGGCCGGCGCCGGGGCGGCCTTCGTCGGCTCGGCGACGGCTTGCGCGAGCGCGTCAGCGAGCTCCTTCGCAGTCCCGTAGCGAACCTCGGGATGCTTCGCCATCGCGATCACGATCACCCCGTCTAGCGCGCGCGGGAGGTCGGGCCGGACCGTCGACAGCGCGGGCGGCGGGTCGAGCAGGTGAGCCTTGACGACCGCGACGTCGGTGCCCTTGTCGAACGGCGGCCGGCCGGCGAGGCAATGGAAGGCGACGCAGCCGAGGGCGTAGACGTCTGCCTTGCCGTCGACAGGCCGGTCCTCGATCTGCTCGGGCGCGCAGTAGTCGACCGAGCCCAGGAAGGAGCCCGTCCGCGTCAGCCCGGTGGTCGCGATCCTCTTCGCGATCCCGAAGTCCGAGAGATACACGTGACCGTCGCCGGCGAGCAGGATGTTCGCCGGCTTGACGTCGCGATGCACGAGCCCTGCCCTGTGAGCCGCGTCGAGCGCTCCGGCCACCTGCGACATGACCTCGACCGTCCGCTGCGGCGAGAGCGTGACCTCCTGCAGGAGGAACGCGTGCAGGTCCTGCCCGTCGACGTAGCGCATGGCCAGGTAGAGGACGCCGGAAGCTTCGCCCGCGTCGTAGACCGGGAGCACGTTGGGGTGCTCGAGCGAGGCGGCGACCTCGGACTCGCGCATGAACCGCTCGCGAAACTCGTCGTCCTCGGCCAGCTCGGGAGCGAGCACCTTCAGGGCGACCCGCCGTCCAAGCCGTTGTTGGATCGCGAGGTAGACGATCCCCATCCCGCCGCGCCCGACGATCGACTCGATCCGGTAGCTGGCGACCTCGGCGCCCGGCTGCAGGACGACGGTTACCCCTGGCACGAGTCGAGTGTGGCACTACGGCGGCACTGTTCCAAGTGGCGCACCGTGGACGTCGTGGTCGTGCGGCCAGCCGGAGCGATGCTCAGTCCCCGAACGCTTCTCTCACGTCTTCGGAGGAGGTGACCGGGGGTGCGCCGACGCCGAGCTCGCCGTCGTGGTCCGTCCGCTCGGGCACGACGATTGCCGGGTCGATGCGGAGCACGGCGTAGCCGGCCACTGCGCCCGCTCCGAAGCCGGGCGCGAAGAGGCGCATCGGCCGATCGATCACGCCGTCCTGGACCGCGTCGTAGATCGCGAGCGGGATACTCGCCGCCGAGGCGTTGCCGACCTTGTCGATGTTGAAGTAGAGCCGCTCGGGCGCGAGGCCTGCGGCTGCGGCCAGCTGGGTCACCATCGTCTTGTTTGCCTGGTGCGGCACCACGAGGTCGATGCTGTCGAGCAGCGTCGCGCCGGCGCCGTCGGGGTGCGGGACCGAGCGAAGCTCCTCGAGCATCTGCACGATGTAGCGCTGTACGAGCGCCCGTACCTCGGGCCCGTAGACGGTGATGTTGTTGTCGAACGCGGGGTTCGGCCAGATGATCGAGTTCACCTCGCTCGCCGGTCCACTCGCGTAGCTCTGGACGACCTCGAGGTCGGAAGGCTCGCCCTCCGCGGCCGGCGCGACGATCATCGCCGACGCGCCGTCGCCGAAGATCATCCGGGACGGCCGCACGCTGCCGATCTTGTCGGAGAACTTCTCGCCGAAGACGACGAGCACAGGGCGCCGCACCTCCTGGAGCAGCCGCACGGCCTCCGCGAGCCCGTACGGAAAACCCGCGCAGGCAGCGATCAGGTCGAAGGACGCGTGGGTCTGGAAGATGCCCAGCTGGCCTGAAAGCCACGTGGCGACCGAGGGGATCAGCCGGGTGCTCGTGCAGGAACAGAAGATGACCGCACCAATTTCCTCCGGCTGGCGCGACGCCCCGGCCAGCGCGTCCTCGGCGGCTTCGAGCGCGATCTGGTCGAGTCCACGCTCGGTGTAGAGGCGCGCCTCGATCCCCGTCTTCTCGCGGATCTCCTCCGCCGACATCGGCGACCAGTTGTACGCAGCGTTACGGATCAGGTCATCGTTGGTGCAGATGTGCTCGCCGCGGATGACCGCTAGCGACTCGAGCCGCGGCAGCACTGCGAAGCTCTCCGAGACGACCACAGGCGGCAAGGGCGAAACAGGCTGCCGCGGCGACGCGGCGCGCGGCCGCGGTCGGGCCGGTCGCTCCTCCTTGACCCGCCGAATGAACTCGAGCACTTCGCGGTCACGCGGTGCGAACACGACCACGAACTCGTCGTCGCCGATGTCGTCGATCGCGGCGAGCCGGGCGCCGGAGCGGTCCCATGGGTACTGGTTATGCAGCACCATCGCCAGGCGAGCGAGAGACTCGAGCTCGGGGCGCTCCTCGCGCGCGTCGAGGATTTCGGGATACCCGAACGTCGGGTAGTCGGGATCGTAGTCCCGCAGGCAGAACGTGAGGCTGGATCGGTCGCTCGCGAACTCGGCCACCGTCGGCTTGATCGCACCGAGCTCGCCGGCCTCGTGGCGGCGATGGCGAAAGACGTCGAACAGGAGCGCGAAGATCCGATCCTCGGCCTCGCTGTCCCAGGTGACCGGCAGCGCGGCGTACGCGGCCTCGGCGGCGGCGATCTTCCGCGCGGCCTCCGTCCAAGGGGTGAGGTTCGGGAGGAAGAGGTCATCGCGGCGGCGGGCCGCGTCTCGCCATCGCGTCGGCCGCTTCTCGTACATCGTCATCGCGAAGCGGTTGACCCAGAGCAGGTTGAGCGTCAGGTCGCGGAGCAGCTCGTAGCGCGTCGTGTACGCACCCGACTCGACCCGCTCGAGGATCTCGCTGCCGGTCGGCGCCTTCGCCTCGAAGTCCCGCTGAATAACGGCCTCGAGCTGCTCGTGCGTCTCGAGGACCGAGAAGTCCAGCTCGGGGAGAAAACTCGATGGGAAGACGAGGCGCCCGTGCCGGTTGAGGACAAACGGCTTCATCCAACGCCCTCGCTGTCTGATCGGAGTCTCGGAGGGGAGGATCGTAGACGGTGGTCCTGCTCCCGACAACCGCGCGCTTGCTGTCCCGATCGGCGCGCGCCGATCGGGACAGGATCACCAGTAGTAGCGGCGCGGGCCGACCGCTCGATCGAGCATGCCGAGGATCGCGAGGATGATCCCGACGGCGATGAGGATCAGTCCGATCGCCCAAAGCAGCCCCGAGCCGAGGATGAGGCCGAGAATCAACAGGATGGCGCCTAACACGATCATCGTCAGTGTCTCCCTCTCGCTCTGCTGCGACGCTACCCCTGCTCGCTCCTTTCACACGCGCGCCGTAGCGGTGAGTCGTGCTGCGATTGCTCTTGACTGGGCTGGGGTGGCCTCCTAACGTCGAGAGGTTCCTCGCATTCAGGGAGGTGGGGGGTTTGTCATTCCTCTCCAGAGACAGGCAGCGGGGCGGCACGTTGCTGAAGGTCCTCGCGGTCGTTGCCCTGGCTACCGGCGTCGGCGTGACGAGCGCCGCCCTCGGCGGAGTCGGCGCCGAGCGCAGTCACGCGCCTCAGGCGCTCGCGGCAGGGTCGCCCGGCTTCGGCGACCTGACGCTCGACCAGATGCTCGCGGCGCGCAAGGGCATCCCGGTCCCGAAGAACTTGCCGAACTTCCACGGCGTGACCGTCACGACGATGGGCGACGCGGGCCACAACATGAACGTCTTCGGCTTCTGGTTCCCGGAATGGAAGAAGGCCGGGATCACCTTCAAGGCGATCGAAGTGCCCTTCGCCGACGTCTACACGAAGGAGAAGGCGGAGTTTCTCGCGGGCACGAGCGCAGTCGACCTCGTTGTCTTCTACCCCGCGTACATCGGCGACTTCGCCAGCAACGGGTACCTGCGGCCGCTCGACGACTACGTCAGATGAAGATGTGGACGTCGCCGTCCTCCGGCAGCGCGTACACCTTTCCCGCCCAGCTCCATCAAGGCGTTCCGCAAGCTCTACCTGACCGAACAGGCGGCGTTCAAGCAGAAGTACGGCCGCAAGCTGACGGTGCCGAAGACCTGGGACGAGTACCTCCAGGTCGGGCAGTTCTTCACGCGCAAAGCGGGTGAGAAGCTCGCCGGCAAGACGCTCACGCGGCCCTTCTACGGCTGCGACGAATACGGGCAGCGCGGCTTCTCATGGGCGTGGTTCGTCGACCGCTGGGCCAGCGCCGGCGGCGTCTACTTCGACGAGAACATGAAGCCGCAGATCGACTCGCCGGCAGCCGTCAAGGCGCTCCAGAACATGGTCACCGCGGTGAAGACGTGCGCCCCGAAGGACGTCTTGAACCACGGCTACGACCAGCTGCGCGACGCGCTGCTGAAGAACCAAGCGTTCATGGTCGTCCAGTGGACGGACGTTCCGAAGAAGGGCGCCGATCCGACCCAGAGCGACGTCGTCGGGAAGCTCGGCTACGCGCTGCTGCCGGGAACGAAGACGGGCGGCAAGATCGTGACACGCTCGATGATGCCCGTCGGTCGAGTGCTGGCGGTGACGAAGAACAGCAAGAACCCAGAGGCTGCGTACTGGCTCGCCAAGTACATCTCGGACGACACGAGCAAGTTCAACGTCTCGACGCCGCTGACGGGTCTCGACCCGTACCGGTACAGCCAGCTGAAGCCGTCGTTCTACAAGATGTTCAAGAGCAAGTCCGACGCCCAGACCTACCTGAAGACAGTCGAGGGCGCTCTGACCGTCGGCTTCCCCGAGATCTACATCCCGGGCGCGGCGCAGTACGAGGACGCGCTCGACTTGGCGGTGAACAAGGCTCTCTCCGGGCAGCAGCAGCCGGAGGCCGCACTCAAGGATGCCGCCAAGGCGTGGGACTCGATCACTGAAAAGCTCGACCGCAAGCACCAGACGGAGCTCTGGCGGAACGCGCTGAAGACGTACCGCGAGCTCGGGCTGGTCAAGTAGGGACTCGAGGCTCCCCCGCCGGCCCGCGCGGCCGGCGGGGGACGCGCCCACGATGGCGAGAGCGAACAGGCGAGAACCGGTCGGCGGGGCGGGAGCCGCCGCCGCCGCCGCCGCCCGCGTGCCGCGCGCGCGCCATCGCCGCCGGCTGCCGCTGTTCGCGTGGCTGATGGTGCTGCCGGCGGTCGCCGTTCTGCTGGCGGTGACGGTGTATCCGCTCGTCTACTCGCTGCGGGAGAGCTTCTATCGGATCGAGCTCACGTTCTCGCCGACACCCGAGTGGGTCGGCTTCAAGAACTACGTCGACGCCCTGACGAACGACCCGCGCTTCTGGCCGGCGATGGGCCGCAGCCTGTACCTCGTCGCGTTCGGAGTCGCGATCGAGCTCACGCTCGGCTTCGGTCTTGCCGTCGTGCTCAATCGGCTCGGCCGACCGCGGACGCTCGTGACAGCGCTGCTGCTCGTGCCGGTGATGATCGCCCCGGTCGCCGTCGCCATCGAGGGCGTCGTGATCTTCAACAACTCGTGGGGGCCGCTCAACTACCTGCTCTCGAAGATCGGGATCGACGGCCCGGTCTGGCTCGGCGACCGCTCCGTCGCGCTCAACACGATCCTGCTCGCGGACGTGTGGCAGTGGACGCCGTTCGTGGCGATCATCATGGCGGCCGGCCTCCGGACGCTTCCGGAGGAGGTCTACGAGGCTGCTGCGGTCGACGGCGCCGGACGCTGGCGGACGTTCCGGACCTTGACACTGCCGCTGCTCCAGCCGCTGATCATCGTCACCGTCCTGATCCGCGCGATGGACATCTTCAAGACGTTCGACACGATCTTCGTGATGACCGGCGGCGGCCCGGGCTCCGCGACGGAGACGGCCAGCTTCTACACATATCTCCAAGGGCTGCGCTTCTTCAGCTTCGGCTACGCCGCCGCGATCAGCTACATCCAGCTGATCATCATCACCGTCATCGCGACGATCCTCGTCCGCCGGATGCGGAAGGGGCTCGGATGAGACGGCGCCGCATAGTCGAGCGAGCGGCGACGTGGTTGGTCGTGCTCGCGGCCCTCGCGTTCTTCCTGCTGCCGGTGATCTGGATCGTGCTGACGTCGTTCAAGTCGCAGCGCGAGGTCTTCTCCTATCCGCCGGTCTTCCTGCCGGAGCAAATCGACTTCCGCCATTACTCGGCGGCGCTCGGCGGCACGGGCGGCAAGGCGTTGAAGGACAGCCTGGTCGTTGCTTCCGCGAACACGTTCCTTTCGCTGCTCGTCGGGGTCCCGACCGCGTACAGCCTCAGCCGCTTCCGTGTCGGCGGTCAGCACCTTGCCTTCTGGATCCTCAGCATCCGGATGTTCCCGCCGGTGGCGTCCGCGATCCCGCTGTTCCTGCTCTTTCGCAACTGGCAGCTGCTGGACACGTATTGGGCGCTGATCATCGCCTACTTGACGTTCAACATCCCGTTCGTCGTCTGGTTCGTGAAGGGTTTCTTCGATGACCTGCCGCGCGATCTCGAGGAGGCGGCGCTCGTCGACGGGGCGAGCCGCTGGAAGGCGTTCACCGGGATCGCGCTGCGGCTGGCCCTGCCTGGGGTGGTGACGAGCGCCCTGCTCGCGTTCGTCTTCTCGTGGAACGAGTTCCTGCTCGCGCTCTTCCTGACGCGCTCGAACGTTCGGACGCTGCCCGTCGCGCTCTCCAACCTCGTCGGCGGGCACGAGATCTTGTGGGGTCAGATCGGCGCGCTGACGGCGATCGCGATCCTGCCGGTGATCGTGCTCGCGCTCGTGTTCCAGCGCTACGTCGTCCGCGGCCTGACGTTCGGAGCGATCAAGGGATGAAAGGAGCGATATGTCGAAGCCGGTCAAGCTGATCGCGCTCCTCAAGGCCAGACCGGGTCTGAGCCGTGAGGAGTTCACCAGCCGTTGGGTCGAGGGCCACGCGCCGCTCACGCTCCGTTTCAAGAACCTGAAGGGGTACCGGATCAACGTCGCGATCGACGAGTACCAGGAGCTCGAGGGTGAGCTGCCGTTCGACGGAACCGCCGAGCTTTGGTGGGACTCGCTCGAGGAGATGCAGGAGGACTTCGCGTCGCAGGAGGCCGATACCGCGGTTGCCGACGCCGACACCTTCACCGCGGTGAGGACGCACATCTACACCGAGGAGTACGTTCTCAGGTAGGAGGCATGCGATGGCGGAACCGAGCGTCTGTGTCGTCGGTGCGGCCAACATCGACCTGATCAGCTACGTTCCGCGGCTGCCGCGATTGGGTGAGACTCTGCACGGCACTCGGTTCCAGATCGGCTACGGTGGCAAGGGCGCGAATCAGGCGGTGATGGCCGCAAAGCTCGGCGCGCGCGTCAGCATGGTGACCAAGCTGGGCCGCGACGTCTTCGGCGAGGGCACGCTCGCGAACTTTCGCGAGTCGGGGGTCGACACCGAGCATGTCCTCTTCACAGACGACGCTTTCTCCGGCGTCGCGCCGATCGCCGTCGATCCGGACGGCCACAACTCGATCATCATCGTCACCGGGGCCAACGATCTGCTGTCCGAGGAGGACATCGAGCGGGCCCGGCCGGCAATCCGCGCGGCGTCGGTGCTCGTCTGCCAGCTCGAGATCCCGCTCGAGATCTCGCTGGCGGCGCTTCGGGTCGCGCGCGAGGAGCGTGTGATGACGATCTTCAATCCAGCCCCGGCGCGCGACGAGCTGCCGGCGGAGATCTACGCCCTAAGCGACGTCCTCTGCCCGAACGAACCCGAGACCGAGCTCCTGACCGGCCGAGCAGCCGGCGCGGAGGCCGCAACGGAGCTTCTCGCGCGCGGCGCCCGTTCAGTCGCCCTCACGCTCGGCGACCGCGGCTGCCTCGTCGTCACCTCCGACTCCGAAGTGCATGTCGGGGTCGAGCCGGTAGAGGCGGTGGACACGACCGGCGCGGGCGACGCCTTCGTCGGTAGCCTCGCGTACTTCCTGGCGGCGGGGAAGTCGCTTCCCGAGGCGGCTGAGCGCGCGAACCGGATCGCCGCGATCAGCGTCCAAGCCCGCGGGACGCAGACGAGCTTTCCAGCCGCGCACGACCTTCCCACTGGACTGCTCGACTGACGCACTCGACGGCATGGTCCCCGGATGTGGAGATTCTGTTGTGGGCCGGGTGCGATTCGAACGCACGACCTTGGGATTAAAAGTCCGCCACAACTAGCCGCAGCGAACCGCGACGAGCAGCGAACCGGCTGCTAAACGGCACTTTCCCGACGCGACGAGACGCAGGGAAATGCAGCTTCTCGCGGCAAGCGCGTACGCGCACGGTACGCGCAGCGTCGTACGCGGATGAGAGCGCGAAGCTCGAGGCGGCACTCTTCGGGGCGAGCACCGCAGACTGCGGAGTCGGCCGGCTGACCTTT
>Ga0137369_10008406_pt1 | contig 10298 bp, 8 predicted proteins | sample SagtaG_12_FD_104918 | JGI IMG/M metagenome (GOLD analysis project Ga0137369, IMG submission 104918) | Vadose zone soil microbial communities from Sagehorn Ranch, Mendocino, California, USA - Sage1_L_113_16 metaG | ecosystem: Environmental > Terrestrial > Soil > Vadose zone | place: USA... | reverse complement strand
GAGGATGAACCAACGACCATCTGGAACGTTCGTCCGTGGACTCAACTGCGGCTGCCCTACACAAAAGGCATCAAAACCGGCCGTGCATGAGGCTGGGAAACGCATCTTTTCCTGACTATTGCGATCAGGTAGATCATAAACAGGAGCGCCGTTGGAACTCGTCTCGCCTCTGTAAACGGCGTCCGACACCTCAGCGTCTCGACAGTCGCCGGCGAGTGTAATATAAGATGTGAGATCATAGCTAGTCTGGAGCACTGAGAATGCGATGACGAGGAGGGCAATCAGGCCCGCGGTCCTTGCGGCGCCTTGAAGGCGGAGTCCCCTTGTCAGTAGTACAGCAATCAACGTGGCGCCAAGTAGCCAGACAATCCAGCTGACTACTTCTCCTTGCGCGAGACCTGTCCAAACGATCAGGTAGGCCAGGACGAGGGTGATTGCCGCGAACCCCGCGCTAGCCTTAAGTCTTGGAGTTTCAATATTCAAGACGACTCGGGTCGTAAAGTATGGAAGCGCTAGTGTGATAACGGCGGCGACTGCTGCTGCTGAGATCCATTGAGAATCATCGAGCACTTGCAGAAAGGGCGCTGGAAGAAAGGCCGTCCCCATTGCAAGGCTAATGACCGCAGCGTGTAACGCGTATGCGCGCCTAAGGGTTATGTCGGCTAACCAGTCAACTAGCGAACTGAGCCTTCTCTCTTGAAGTTCAGGGAGACTGGAATGGGGCTTCGGTAGTTGAAGTGGCTTGGGTTTCTGTATAAGTGCGACATAGGCCGTTGCACCGATGATAGCGCCAGACAGGAAGATGGCCGGTAGGATTCCCCTAGCAGGGAAGAGTCCTTCCTCTCCTCTATCCAGTGCTGAGGTTATGCCAAGGACTCCAGTGTATAGCGTGACAATAGAAGCGGCGGCGTTACGGATAAAGTCTGCTGCAGAATGCGCTCGTGCTACTGTTTCCTTGGCGATATCGATGCGAGCCTGATGAATGGCCTGATTGTCGGCGTATTCCGCAGCCCAGGCGGCTCGCTCACGCTCCCACCGCTCAGCAGTTTCTGGATCCTGAGCCTGTGCCAATCGCTGGCGTAGTCGACTCACCTCATCAACTAGCGCTTCATACTCCGGGCCTCGTTCGTCGCTCATATGTCTGCTCCGCTTGCTGGTTCGTCGTCTGTCGTCGTGATGCCACGCTCATCCGAGGATGAACGGACGATCAGACCGGTAAGCGTATGCGGCGACACGCCGTTGGAGAGGTTTCGGGCATGAACTTCACCGACGTCGTCTCGGACCTCGAACTCCGTACGATCGAACCAGTTCAACTCGTACTGACACCAGTTCCGCGTTGGCGACATAGGACCCCCGTCGCCTGTGAGATCAGCGAACGGCGGGCATCCTACAGGGCAGTGTGACGGTCAGAGGGAGCGACTGACGCTCGCCGGGCCGCTTACAGTACCGTTCCCGACCGATGGTCAGGCTTCGTCGGAGGGCTAATGTCGTTCTCACAGTCATTCCACCGGCCGTAACCAGACCGAATGTCTGGCGACTCGCCGGACTCGGCACCCGACCTGACCAGCAAGAACTGCACTCGTCAGGTCATGCCGGACGGTGCGCTCACATCTTCTAAACAGTTGGAGGCGGGTTCGAATCCCTCCGGGCCGTCGGGTACGGTCATCGCGTGTAGGGCGGCGCGGGTCTACAGAACGCGAAGAGGTGAAGCGCGGAGGTGGAGCAGGTCGAGTATCGGCCCATCGTTGCGTGTCTGCGTCCGCCGCGGGTCGCGGTCGCCTACCAGGCGCGGTCGAACTGGGTGCACTCCGCACGGCAAGCCATCAGCTCGCTATGCCGGGTCTGGGGTGGCGCGGGCGCCACGGTCCTGCCTCTCGATGATCATGGCGCGATTCCGCAATGCCTTCTGCCGCTGCTGCGTACCTTCGACCCAGATGGTGTCGCTGTCCATGCGAGGACCGTGGCCGACCTCGCCGTGGCGGACCCGGGCGTCGTTGACCGGCTGGTCGAGCAGTTCGGCTTCGAGGGCGAGACGCGTGATGCGACGTGGGCGCGCATTGCCAGCGAGCCTGTCCAGGATGAGCCGTGGGATGTGGCCGCGGAACAGGTCGACGGCTGGTGCTCCCCGTTCAAAGGCCTCCGGCAGGAGGCGAGTGCTTTCGAGCGAGCGGAAGTCGACGTCCTGCACCGGGACGGCCGGCCGGGTGGAGGCCTTTCGCTGCTGCCTGCGGCCACAGGCGAGATCGTTTACACCCTGAACCTGGCTGGCGTTGACCCTTTTCTTGCCTTGGCGGTCGAGTCCCGTGTTGGTGCTTTGGCGCAGGGCGCCCGGCAGGGCCTGCACGTGATCGAGCTGCCAGTGCTCGACGAGGACTTGCCGGCCCTGGTCTGGTTGGCGATCACCGGGGAAGTTTCGCCCGGAGGGTGGGATCTGCACCGTCGATACCTGACGACGCTCGGGCTCGCGATGACCGGCGAGCCACCGTCCGCGCTCACTGGGGCGAGCTACCTTGCCGGCACGCCGTTCGCCCGCACGCTCCGCGGGTTGAGCAAGGTCGGAACGGCCGAGCCTCCGCCGACCGTGTGCGTGATTGGCGACACGCCCGAGGATCACGCGCTTGGGGTGCTGTGTGATCGGGTGTTCCACCACGGCGCCTGGGTCCCGATGCGGCTGCTCACCGAGGACGGCCAGCTTGGGCGCGCGGCGCGGTTGGCGTTGCTGCACCTGCGCTGGCTGGGGGCGCCGACCGCTCCGTGCTGGTCGTGAGCACCAGCCAACCCATCGAGGTGCTCGCCGAGCTGGTGCAAGAGCTGGACGGCATGCTGGGAGTCGAGATCAACGGCCAACCGGTCCAGCAGCAGCCTCTGCGGGCCGTCCCACTTGAGGAGCTGTCGGAGGTGTCCGGCTGGTACTTCCTCGCGGATCGGTGGTCGTTCAACGTTCGGCGGACGGTGCCGGTTCGCCAGGCCACCGGGGAGTTGTCGATGCTGACCCCGGTGCCGCTTCCCACACCAGCCGCACTTGAGGAGCTTGGACAGGATCTAGAGTGGTGCGTTGACGTTTGGGTGCCCGATCACCAGCCACCGGCGCGGACGGGGATTCCCAGCTCCGCGCTCCTCCAACCTCCAGCCGGGTCGCTGCCTGAGGCGGTCGTGCGCATCAGTCGGTCGGGCCTGTCGTTCTCGTCCGCGAACGTCGGCTACGTGCCTGCGGGCGTTCCTCTTGAGGGCCGCCTTGCCCACCCGCTGCTGCGCCTGCCATCCGCCGAGCAGATTTTCGCCCAGCTTGCCGTCAAGCACGGCGCGACGGTGCAACCCTCCTCGGCAGGGCGTCGGGCCGCGAACGCCGCCAAGTTGTGGGGCTCATTCCCGCGATTACGGCAGACCTCACTGGCGACGTTCGACGGCTGCTTGACGCGTTCCTGCCAGGCGCCGTGAGGAACGGGGACTACGGACGCGGCTATGCGATCCGCGGCGATGGCTACCTCACCCTTGGACACGCCGCCAAGGCCTTGGGGGTCGATGACCACCAGACGCGTGACGTGCTTGATCGCCTGCTGGCGATCAAGGTGCTGCGGCATGGCCTGCTGTTGAACTGTGAGCGGTGCTCCGCGCTGGCGTTCTACCCGATCGGGGCCGTGGGCGATGACGGGTTCACCTGCTCGGTCTGCCGTTATCCGAGTCGGCTGGCGCGTGGCCGCTGGTATAGGCGCGATCCAGAGCCAGCATGGAACTACGCCCTCGACCAGGTCGTACGCGAACTACTGCGACAGCATGGCGACATTCCGCTGTTGGCCGCGGCGCACCTGGCGAAGGGCAAGCACTCGTTGCTGTGGGCGCCAGAGCTCCTGGTCGAGTCCAACGGCGAGCAGGCAGAGGTTGACCTGTGCCTGATCCTCGATGGCAGGATCGTGATCGGAGAGGCCAAGTCCAACAGCCGGCTTGCCACCGCCGATAAGGGCACAGCTCAGGCAGCAGTACGCCTTGTCCGCGCGGCACACATCCTTAGCGCCGATGAGATCATGCTCGCAACCGCACAGCCCGCGTGGGCACCAGGTGCAAGGACCGCGATAGAAGCGGCGATCGCCGCCGAGTGGCGCATTGGGCCGAAACCGAAGCTCTCTACAGTGATCGGCATCGGCCGTCATGTCGACGGGAGGGGCGAAGCTCCTCAGCCATAGTGGTTCATGACCTCGGTCACCCCTCACGGATGACGATGGGTAGCATAAGACGATCCTGGGCCGTTACCTCCTCCGCGGAGGGGCGAGGTCCGCGCCGACCGATAAGGGGTCTCCGCTGGGTTACCTTGCCGTCTGTGGTGTTGTGCCGCCGGGGTGGAGGCTGCAGTCTGGCTGATGTCGGCGATCAGCCGAGTCCTTGGTTCCTTCCCACAAGGAAGTACGTGACGATCTCTCCCTTGCCCTTGACGGGGATTGGTCCCCGCCGCTCGAAGCGGTACCCGTCCTTGAGGCGCTCGTACGTGCGAGCCGTCACCTGGATGCAGCCGGCGACTCCTTGGGACTCCATGCGGCTGGCCGTGTTCACAGTGTCGCCCCACAGGTCGTAGCTGAACTTGCTGGTCCCGATCACCCCGGCCACGACCGGGCCGGTGTCGATGCCGATGCGGACCGCCAACGGCTGCCCGCCCGGGTCGGTGCGCCTGGCGACCTCGTCGCGCATTGCCATGGCCATCTCGATCACCGCTTGGGCGTGGTCGGGGCGCGGGTCGGGCAGGCCCCCGGCTACCATGTAGGCGTCGCCGACCGTCTTGATCTTCTCCAGTCCTCGCTGCCGAGCGTGTTGGTCGAAGACCGAGAACAGGTCGTTGAGGGCTTGCACCACCTGTTCCGGGGCGATCCGCTCGCTGCGTCGGGTGAAGTCGACGATGTCGGCGAACAGCACGGTGACGTCGGGAAACCCGTCGGCGATCACCCCCTCGGTCTGTTTGAGGCGGGCTGCGATCGGGGCGGGCAGCACGTTGAGCAGCAGCCGTTCGGACTTTTCCTGCTCCAAGCGCAGCGCGCGGTGGGTCCGCACCGCCTCCCCGAGCAGCAGTACGGCAGCAAAGAGCACCACGTCCGGCACGCTGTCATTGAGCACCAGGGGCAGCGGTTCGGGGTCGACCAAGGTTCGGAACAGGAGCGGTGCGCCAGCGAACCATGCGACGACCAGGAGCGACCAGCGCTGGTGGCCGGCGGCCCAGGCGGTGGCGAGCGCCGCCGCAAGCGGCACGGCGGGGCGGATGCCTGGGTAGTCGAGCAGGTAGTAGACCTGCACGGTCGCCGCCGACACCAGCAGGACGGCCACCGGCCAGCGCCGCCGGACCAGCACCAAGGCGGCGACCGTCAACCCCAGCGCGTAGGCGAGCACGTCGGGGCTGTCGCCCGGCTGGGGCGACACGCGGATCGAGATCGTGATGACGACCGCGACCGCCAGCGCCAGGCCTGCGTCGATCACCGGCGCGGGTAGGCGCTGCAGCCGATGACGCAAGGGCGTCACATCCAGGTCTCCAGCGTCGTGCTCGGTTACCTTGCCGTTGGTAGTGGTTGCGCTGCCGCCGGGTGCAGGGTGTAGTTCCAGTCGCCGTGGAACTCATGCCGCACAAGCGGCACCGCCGCCAGCTCCTCGTCACGCACCTTGACCCCCAGCGGGTAGCGGCCGCGGTCCAGCTCGGCGCGGACCCGCAAGCCCGTGTGGGTCCTGGTCGCCCCGATCAGCTCCACGATCACCTCGTGGCTTGTCAGCGGGCGGCCGCGCCAGTTCATCGAGATCGCGCTGAACAGCCGGTGCTCGATCCGGTTCCACTTGGAGGTCCCCGGCGGCAGGTGGCACACGGTGATCTGAAGCCCGGTCTCGGCGGCGAGCCGGGCCAGCTCGGTCTTCCATGCCCTGACCCGGTAGCCGTTGGACCCGCCAGCATCCGCACAGACCAGCAGCCGCTCGACCTCGGGGTAGGCGAGCCTGCCGACCTGCTGCCACCAGCGCCGCAGCGTCTGGACCGCGAACGCCGCGGTGTCGTGGTCGACCCCGACACCGACCCAGCCGGTGTTGCGGCCAAGGTCATAGACCCCATAGGGGATGGCCTTGCCGAGGGTGGGGTCGGGGAAGTCATGGACGTTGACCCGCTCGGGCTCGCCCGAGGGCTGCCACTCCCGGCCACCGTTGGCGAAGCTGCCGACCAGCTCCTTCTTCTTGGTGTCCACGCTCACCACCGGCTGCCCGGCGGCGAGATGGACCTTGGCCTGCTCGTTGAGGTAGCGGAACTGGGCATCACGGTCGGCGTGCTGGGCGCCCTCCAAGGTCTTGACCGTGCGCTGCAACCGGTAGCCCTGCTGCTTGAGCAGCCGGCCCACGGTGTCGTCGCTGACCGGATGGCCCTGGGCGGTGAGCGCCTCGGCCAGCTCCCGGGTGGACTTGCAGGTCCAGCGCAGCGGGCTCTCCGGGTCGCCGCGGGTGTCAGGGTCGACCAGCCGGTCCAACGCCTGCAGCAGGCCTGGGTCGGTGTCGCGCCGCCGCTTGGGACCCTCGTGCTGGCGGATGCGTCCCCGCGGGTCGGCCGGCTGCTCCAGCTCGGCCGCGCCACGGCGCACCGTCGGCCGGGACGCCTCGGCCAGCCGCGCGACCCGGCTGACACCCCCATACCCCAGCGCCCGGGCCGCCGCGCCGAACAGCAGTCGGCGCTGCCGCTCGGTCAGGTGCGGCGCGACCAGCGAGAAGGTCGCGGCCAGCACCTCATCCAGGTCCACACTCGGAAGCTACTCCAACCACTCACGCCTGGCAAAGTCGCCAAGCGGGGACCCCAAAGACGGCGTTCCGCACCTTTGGTCCGGTATGACACCCTCGGCTTGGTCGTCATGGGCGAACAGATCAGCCGCAAGCAGCCGGCGCCGCTGCAGTCGGCGCGCTGTGGCGGCTTCGTGCGGTGCTCATCGAGCCGTGGAAGGTTTTGCGTGTAATGAGTTTAACGGGATGATATGAGCACCTTGTGTCCGTCAATCACTTCCGCGAAGCTGTTGTCATACGGCGGTGGCCGGCGGCGATTGGTCCGCACAGCAGTCATAAGACCGAGGTACTGATGGCAGACGTATTCATCAGCTATGCGCGCGAGGATCGTCAGGTTGCGAGGACGGTCGCCGAGCTTGTGGCGAGTGCGGGCGCAACAGTGTGGTGGGACCCGGAACTTCTCAGCGGTGACGACTTCCGCGAGACCATCGAGGCGGAGCTTCGGGATGCGAAGAGCGTCATTGTTATCTGGACTGCAGCATCTATCACCAGCCACTTCGTGCGCGACGAGGCAGGTCGCGCCCTCGCTGCTAACAAACTCTGTCCGATAACCGTCGGTGGTGTAGAACCTCCGCTGGGCTTCGGTAGTATGCACGCATTGGCCTTCGACGAGGACGGCGTAGACGACGACATTCGCAGCCATCGTCTCCTACGATCCCTTGAGCGAATGGTCAAGCGGCCGCTCAAGCTTGTGGCCGCTGAGCCTACGGCCGCAGCCGGAGTGATCGAGCAGTCAGCGTCGACAAATACGAGGATCTTTGATATTGACTCCGAGGCCTTGATGTGTGCCGTTTGCGAGCCACTGGGTCTCGTGTGGGTGACAGCACGCACATCGATACGTGCGATCGACATCGCTGAAGGAGCAGTACTGACGGATCATAAAACAGGGATTCACGGAAGTGTTCCTGCACAAGGTAATAGCGCGGTATTCACGTATCGCTCAGGCGGAGGGTACCAGGCGCCGGACACGTATCACTTCGAGGAGTGGAAGGCCAGCAGGGCTGATTCTTCAGTGTCGTCTCCTGTTTCAGTGCAAAGAATTGACGAGTTCTTCGCGTGGTCCTGGGTTGACGGCGCAGTAGCAGCCTCGCTAGCGGGCGACTTCGCTATGGTGTTCAATGAGGACGGTAAGTTTGTCCGCGTTTGGAGTGAGCCGCCTGGCGGAAGGGAGCCTCGGGGAGGAATCGCTCTTCCGCTTGAAGAGAGCGAGACAGTAGGCGCCATCTGTTTCTCGGATCGCGCGGACATGCTCATATCGATCGATTGGATCTCGGCCGACCCCGATGCGAAGCGCATTTCCGCTTGGAGCCTTCCAGAAGGCGAGTTGCGCCACAGGCATCAGATACGTGAGAGATCGGGGCCGTCGTTCATCGTCCCCGGACCGACTCCAGATACGGTCGTCCTTGGGTTTGACAACTACATCGCCGTCTATCTGCTGTCCGAAGGCGTCTTGGAAAACACGATGGAGACGCCATATCGTATTCGAGCCATGTCCGCCAGCTCTAACCGCCAGCGCGTGGCGATCGTTACCGACGCAGAGCTTGCTGTTGTTGACCTGGTGAGTAGTACGGAAGGGCCCTGGACTCTTGGCCACGACGGCGGAAAGGGCATAGACTGCTCGCTCGGCAGCGAGTATCTAGCTGGTGTGATAGACCGCGATTCACGACACGGTCTCCTTCTCTGGAAGTACGTGGCCGATACCTAAAGAGTTTCGGGTGTTGCGGTGACGCCGTGGGGCTAGTCGAGCGTGGGGAATGACCAGCGCGTCGTCCCCGTCAGGGTAGGCTCCGAGGCGTGGTCGACTCCTTCTTCCTGGCGCGTACGTTCGTCACCCTGCTGGTGATCACCGACCCGGTAGGCACGGTGCCGGTGTTCATCTCCATGACCACGACCGCCTCGCGGCGCGAGCGCAACCGGGCCGCCTGGCAGGCGGTCCTGGTCGCCGGCTTAGTCATCGCCACGTTCGCCCTGTTCGGGCAGCAGATCCTGCTGTACCTCGACATCAGCCTACCCAGCCTCCAGGCTGCTGGCGGCCTGCTGCTGCTGGTGGTCGCGCTGGAACTGCTGCGTGGCGAGGTGGGCGGGCTGGCGGGCGGGAGCGCGACCAACATCGCGTTCGTGCCGCTGGGGACGCCCCTGCTGGCCGGGCCGGGCGCGATCGCCGCGGTCATGGTGTTCGCGCGTCAGGCCGACCGGCCCGCCGAGCAGCTCGGGGTCGCCCTCGGCCTGGTCGGCGTGCTGGCCGTGCTCTACCTCTCGCTGCGCTTCTCGGGGCTGCTGCTGCGTCTTCTCCGCCAGGCCGGAGTGGACCTGATCACCCGCATCTCGGGTCTGCTGCTGACCGCGATCGCGGTCGAGCTGATCGTTGACGCCACCCGCGAGTTCGTCCGCCTTGGGGTATAACCATCAGTGGCCAACTGCCGACCGGCCTCGACTAGGTCGTGGAGGCGGACCGGGCCGCGGTCGCCGCCGCCGAGAAGGCATGGGCGTGGTCCGGAGACGACAGGTGGCCTTGGGAGCTAGGTGACACCCGCTCCGCTCGGGATGCCGCCTCCCCAGCGGTTCGTCCAGTCGGGCACTCGTCACTCCAATGCCCGAAACCCAATACAATAAGACGTCGTCTCACGCCTCTTGCTTTCAGAGCCGGTGAGCAGACGACCGCGCAGGCCAGCGGGTCGCGGGCGGGCACAGCGATGCTGCCGGGGCGGGCAGCAGCCGCCACGGGGTCGACGTGCGGGCCATGAACACGATCGCAGCAAGGCAGGTGCGATCAGGGATGGCACGGTGTCAGCCGCCGTACGGAGGCCGCAGCGGGACCGGTAGCAAGGGAGCCACCAGGCGCCCACAGCTCGTCCGGCGCAAGCTCATCAGCAAGGGTCGTCATGGCGCGCGATCATGCCGGACCGACTCCAAAGGAGCGAAACAGCCTCTAAGCACCAGCCAGCTTGCCACCGAAGCCGAGGATCCTCACCTGAGGATGTAGTCAGGCGTCCGACTGCTGATCGGATCGTCGAGGCCTAATTGCTCGCCTTGCCATCCGATTCATTGTCTGGTGCCACTGAACCGTCCCGGGTCAAGGGTCGCGTAGGACATACAGAAACGCAACAAGGTCAGCCCCGGCTAGAAGGCTTAGCAAGACATAGTTAATCGTAGTAACTCGCCCGAGTCGCTGTCGTACAGTACGCTTCTGACCACTCATACCAGGTGTAGTCCTGATAATAGGAGCCGGCGGTTGTAGCAGCTCCTCTAGGCGTTGCACGCCGTCACGAGCAGTCCTGTAGTACATATGTTGGGTGTGTGTCGCGAATACCGAGAGGACAGCGCTCACGCATCCTATTATGAATATCCCTAGGATAAGTATCCGGACATCTGATCCTTGCAGCTTGACCAAACGTAACTATTCAGGACCCTGTCGTGTCGGCGATCCGGGGAATCGCCGCTTGAGGGCGTTGTGTGGTCTCACCGCATAGTTGACAGGACGGCCTCACCGCATGCTGGTGGTGGAACCCGCGGAG
>Ga0137369_10008404_pt1 | contig 10301 bp, 6 predicted proteins | sample SagtaG_12_FD_104918 | JGI IMG/M metagenome (GOLD analysis project Ga0137369, IMG submission 104918) | Vadose zone soil microbial communities from Sagehorn Ranch, Mendocino, California, USA - Sage1_L_113_16 metaG | ecosystem: Environmental > Terrestrial > Soil > Vadose zone | place: USA... | reverse complement strand
GAGGTGGTGGCGCTGCTGGGGCCCAACGGCGCCGGCAAGTCGACCGCGCTGCGTACGCTGGCGGGCCTCCGGCCGCTCGACGACGGGCAGCTGCGTCAGGACGGCGTGGTCTGGGACGATCCGGCGCGGCGGGTCTTCGTACCGCCGCATCGCCGGTCGGTCGGCGTGGTGTTCCAGGACTACCTGCTGTTCCCGCATCTGTCCACGGTGGACAACGTCGGGTTCGGCCTGCGGTGCCGGGGTACGCCGAAGCGGGCCGCCCGGCTCGTCGCCGGCGCGTGGCTGGACCGGGTCGGCCTCACCGGGTACGCGGCGCGCAGGCCGCGGTCGCTGTCGGGTGGCCAGGCGCAGCGGGTGGCGTTGGCGCGGGCGCTCGCGGTCGAGCCCGAGTTGCTGCTGCTGGACGAGCCGCTGGCGGCGCTCGACGCCGAGACCCGGATCGAGGTACGCAGCGAGCTGCGCCACCACCTCGCCGACTTCCCGGGAGCTGCGCTGGTGGTGACCCATGACCCGCTGGACGCGATGCTGCTCGCGGACCGGCTGGTGGTGCTCGAGGCCGGTCGGCTGGTGCAACAGGGCGGACCGGCGGAGGTGGCCCGCCGCCCCCGTACCCGGTACGTCGCGAAGCTGGTCGGGTTGAACCTGCTGCACGGCCACGCCCACGGCGGGCGGATCAAGATCGTCGAGCCGCAGGTTTCGGGTGGCGCGGAGACGGTGCAGGCGATGGAGTCTCCGGTGCCGGACGGCGACGTACTGATCGCGTTCCGGCCGGCCGCCGTCTCGGTGTACCGCGAGGCCCCGTACGGCAGCCCGCGCAATGTCTGGCCCGCCACCGTGGCCAGCGTGGACCCGTACGGCAGCAGCGTACGGGTGACCGTCACCGGGCCGGTGCCGCTCACCGCCGAGGTCAGTACGGCGGCGGTCGCCGACCTGGCTCTGGTGCCCGGCGCCCCGGTCCACGTGGCGGTGAAGGCCGCCGAGATCGAGGTCTATCCGGCTTAGCTCGGCGTCGGCAAACGGCCGCGGGGCTGTGTGGGACTGGCAGATCAGGCAACATATCCCGCAATTTCCACCGGGTTCATCGCTGTGACCATTGACACTTTTCGCCACGACCGCTTTTCTTATGGGAAGAAATCTCCTGGCCACCTCACGCGACGCGCGATTCCTGGCCACTCGGGAGGAGGAGACCTGATGGCGCCGGACCGACCCGGACCCCCGACACCCCACTCGTCACCGTTGTCCCGGCGGCGCCTGCTCGGCGGCGCCGCGCTCGCCGCCGGCGTCGTCCTCGGTGGAGCCGCCGACCTGGCCGTGCCACGGCGGGCCGACGCGGCGGTCTCGCCACCGCGGATCTACACCCGCGTGGAGTGGAACGCCCGGCCGCCGAGCAGTCCGGTGACCGTACTCGACCGATGGCCGGACCACGTCATCGTGCACCACACGGCGAGCGACAACAGCACCGACTACTCGCTGGCCCAGGCGTTCAACCTGTCGCACTGGATCCAGGACCTGCACATGGACACCAACGGCTGGATCGACGCCGGTCAGCAGCTGACCATCAGCCGCGGCGGTTACCTGATGGAGGGTCGGGACCGCAGCCTGTGGGCGATCCAGAACGGACAACACGTACAGGGCGCACAGTGCGCCGGGCACAACGACCACACGATCGGCATCGAGAACGAGGGGCTCTACACCTCCGTCGACACCACCACGATGCTGTTCGACCAGCTCGTCGCGACCTGTGCCTGGCTGTGCGACGTGTATCGCCTGGACCCGCACCAGGCGATCGTCGGCCACCGCGACTACGTCGCCACCCAATGCCCCGGTGACGTGCTGTACGCACGTCTGCCTGAGCTGCGCGATCGCGTGGCCCGGGCGCTGGGGGCGTAGCCGCGGTTTTGGAGAACTGCCGCAACCCCGCGGCGCTCCGACTGCTCCTGATCAGGGAGGTTCGCAGTGACCCACCACCACCCCCGGTCGTTACGGCGCGTGCTGTTCGGCACCGTTTCGGCTCTCGCTCTCCTCGCCACCGTGGCAATGTCGCAGCCCGCGTCGGCGAACACCGGCTCGACCGTCAGATCCGGCGACGACATCGGCATCCAGACCCTGCTTCCCGGCATCGACGTCTCGCACTGGCAGGGCTCGATCAACTGGACCTCGGTCCGCAACGCGGGCATCAGGTTCGCGTACATCAAGGCGACAGAGGGTACGAGCTACAAGGACCCGAACTTCAACACGTACTACCCGGCGGCGTACTACGCGGGCGTGATCCGCGGGGCGTACCACTTCGCCCGGCCCTCGTACTCCGGCGGCGCCACCCAGGCGTCGTACTTCTTCAACAACGGCGGCCGCTGGTCGGCCGACCACCGTACGCTGCCCGGCGCCCTCGACCTCGAAGGCAGCTGCGCCGGCCTGAGCCAGAGCGCGATGCGTACCTGGATCTACGACTTCTGGGCCCGCTACAAGGCACTGTCCACCCGTGACGTCGTGATCTACACGACCGCCAGCTGGTGGAGCACCTGCACCGGCGGTTGGACCGCCCAGGCGGCCCGCAGCCCGCTGTGGGTGGCCCACTGGGGCGTCAGCTCGCCGACCAAGCCGGCCGGCTGGTCGTTCTACACCTTCTGGCAGTACACCAACTGCCGTTCGGTCTCCGGTATCTCCGGTTGTGTCGACGGCGACTACTTCAACGGCGACTCCTCGCGACTGCTGGCGCTCGCCGACAACACCCCGTAGACCAACCCCCAACCCCCACCCCGACGTGGCCGGTCCTCACAAGGGACCGGCCACGTTCCGGTCCGGAAACCCTGCTGTGGTACGCACAGCAGCGTGACAGCGCACCTGGTGACCGCCGCGGAGAGTCTGGCCGCGCAGCGCCGCGCCGCCGGCGGACTGCGGCGTGCCGGACTGGCAGCCGGCGACCGCGTGGCAGTGCTGGTGCCGCCGTCGGGCGACCTGCTGGCGGTGGTGCTGGGGGCGCTGCGTACCGGAGTGATCCCGGTGATCGGAGATCCGGCGCTGCCGGCCGCCGAGCGCGCGGAGCTGCTCGCCGACGCCGAGCCGCGGCTGGTGCTCGACACCCCAGCGGCACTCGGTGCGGTGCTCGAGGCGCCACCGGTCGAGCTGGCCGACGCGCCACTGGGCCGGCCGATGCACTACACCTCGGGCACCACCGGTCGCCGCAAGGGCGTGTGGTCGGGGGTGCTGAGCGAAGCCGACGCACGCGCCCTGCTGGCCGAGGAGACCGAGCTGTGGTCGCTGGCCGCCGACGACATCCACCTGGTGCTCTCGCCGCTGCACCACTCCGCGCCGCTGCGGTTCTCGACGGCCACGCTGCTGGCCGGGGGATCGGTGCTGCTGGGCGGCAAGTTCGACGCGGCGACGGCGTACCGGTTGATTGCCGGGGGACGGCCGACGACCGCGTTCTGCGTACCCACTCAGCTGCGGCGGCTACGGGCGACGGTGGGTGAGGGGCGGCCGGACCTGGCGTCGTTCCGGCTGTTGGCCCACGCCGGGGAGGCGTGCCCGCAGCCGTTGAAGCAGTGGGCGGTGGACGTGTTCCCGACCGACTCGGTGTACGAGTTCTACGGCTCCACCGAGGGCCAGTTCACGGTCTGCTCCACGGCGCAGTGGCGGGAGCATCCGGACAGCGTCGGCCGGGCCCGCCCGCACCGGCGGCTGTCCGTCGACGACAGCGGCGCGATCTGGTGCCGCGTCCCCGACTACGCCCGGTTCGGGTACTGGCGGGACCCGGACAAGACGGCGCGGGCGTGGCGCGGCGACGCGTTCACCGTCGGCGACGTGGGCCGGCTCGACGCCGACGGGTATCTCTACCTCGACGGACGCCGCGAGGACCTGGTGATCACCGGCGGCGTCAACGTCTACCCCCGCGAGGTGGAACGGGTGCTCGCGGAGTGTCCCGGCGTCGCGGAGGTCGCGGTGTTCGGCGTACCCGACGAGGAGTGGGGCCAGCGGTTGTGCGCGGCCGTCACCGGCTCTGCCACCCCTTCCAGCCTCTCCGAGTACGCCGAGCAGCGCCTCGCCCCGGCGAAGCGCCCGAAGACGTACCGCGTGGTGGCCGACCTGCCGCGCACGGCGACCGGGAAGATCCGCCGGGTCGACCTGGCCGGGCTGCTCGACCGGTGACGGCTACCGGTGCCGGGTGAAGCACACCACCTGCTGGAACGTCGACCGGTTCTGCCAGTCGATCGGCCGTACGCCGACCACCCCCGCGGCGACCGGCCGGGTGTAGTCCTGGCTCTTGTCGTACGTCAACGAGCCGGCGTCGGCCACGCCCTGCGCTGACCCGGCCCGCTTCACGGCGGCGGCCAACGAGGCGCGCAGCGTGTCCCGGCACGCGTCCAGGGAGCCGTCGCCGCAGTAGGTACGGGACCAGCCGCCCCGCACCGGCTCGCCGAGCAGCTGTCGCAGGTCCTTGTTGACCCAGCCGTACCAGGGCGGGCCTAGCCACGAGGACGCGTTGCCGACCCGCGGGTGGTCGTCGAGGCCGAACCGGAGATCGTCAGTGAGCCCGCCGAGCCCGCCGCGCAGCACGTCGCGGCCGACGGCGTACCGACCGCGGGGGGTGGAGTCGGTGGGGGCGGACTCCCACCACTCGTCGAAGATCGCGATCGCGGCCTGGTGGGAGTAGCTGCCGTCGCGGTCCCGGTCCTCGCGCAGCGCCCCGTCGGCCAGCCATCCTTTCAACTGGTCGGTCGCGCCCCTGGTCTGCGGGTCGTCACCGATCACCTTCAGCAGGTACGGCAGCGTCTTCGCCGCCCTGGTGTCGGCGAACCCGGCGTCCGCGACGGCGGCGAGCAGCGACTTCGGGGTCACGCCACCGTCCCGTACCAGCGGCGCGATCCGGTCGGACAGGGCGAGGCTGCGGTGCACCGAGCCGTTGTCCCAGGTGTCGTCGGCGACCACCGGCCCGGCGCCCGGCTTGTTGTTCCACGAGATCAGGTACCCGCTCGGCGGATCGATCTGGTGCAGGTGCTCGTCGAACGACAGCCAGCCGTTCCAGTCGTACCGGGAGTCACCCCAGCGGGGCAGGTCCAGGGTGGTCGCGGACGAGCGGTGGGGGAGCAGACCGGAGCCGAAGTACGCGATGTCGCGCGAGTCGGCGTACTGCCAGTTGAACGTGTACCCGATCTCGTTCACCGCGTGCTGGAACGACGCCGCGTCGGTCACGTAACCCGGGTCGTTCGCCCGCGCGAAGCCGACCAGCGAGTCCACCTCGTGGTGGTACGTGCTCCGCTGGCTCACCAGCGCCACCGGCTCTCCGTCCACAGTGGTACGCAACTGCACGATCCCGTGGCGCGTACGCAGCACCTGGAAGGTGTACCGCCGCGGCGGCTCGACCGAGCCGATGCTGGGCAGCGCGGTCTCGGTGTGGGTGCGCCGGTCCATCGCCACGCAGTCGCCGTCGCGCAGGTAGTGCACCGAGTTCACCGTCGGCTGCGAGCCGTCGGGTTCGCAGAGCCGCTCCGCCACGGTGTCCACGTTGTCGAAGCCGGCGCTGGTCGGGGACCACGCGTAGTCGGTGCCGCGCCCCACCTGCACCACGATGTTGGTGCCGGCGAAGGCGACGCCGCGGGCGTGGATGCCGGGGCCGTCGAGCGCCATCTCCGTCCACAGCTGCGGTGCGTACTGGCCGGTCTGGGGGCCGGCGACCATCACCGGGTGGCCGCTCGCGGTGTGGTCGCCGGAGACCAGCGCCGCGTTGCTCATGCCGCGCGCCGCGCCGGCCAGGTCGATGGTGCCGAACGGCGCGTCGAGCGTGCCGCCGTGCGAGGCGATGTCGCCGGTGAGCAGGTTGTCGATGCTCGGCCGGGCGCCGCCGGTGGCGCCGGTGCCGGGCGCCTGCGGGCCGCCCTCCGGGTCCGGCATCGCGACCCCGTCCAGCGTCGGGTCCACCGCCCCGCCCCCGTACGACCACCGGGTGCTGGCCGTCGTCGGCGCCTCCGGGTCGTCGCGGCCGCGCAGGTCTTCGTACACCGTGGTGCCTTCGGTGGAGCCGTACTTCTTCTGCAGCTGCTGCAGCAGCAGGGCGTTGCCGTACTCGGCGCCGCCGCCCTTGCCGAAGATGCCGCCGACCAGCCCCGCGACGTAGACCACGTCGGTGAGCTGCCACGCGGTCGGCAGCTTGCCGAGGGCGGCGTACTCGGCGGGGCATCCGGTGCCGGTCGGCAGCGCGAGCGGGCACATCGCGTTCTGCGCGGCGTTGATCCCGGCCACGTACGACTCGGCGGCGGACTTCAGCCGGGCGCCCTCGGCACCGTAGCGGGTCGCCACGTTGTCAATCTGCGCCTGCGCCTCCGCCTCGGTGTAGTACGAGCTGCGCAGCACGTCGGAGTCCATCGCGACGTTGGCGTCGGAGGCTCCCAGGAACTCCGCCGACCGGGCCTTGCCGGCGTGCCGCAGCACGTCCTGCAGGAACATCCGGTCCCTGGTCCCGGCGTACCCCGCCCCGTACGCCACCGCGTCGTAGCTGGTGCCCTTGATGTGCGGCACGCCGTACGTGTCCCAGGTGATCGTGACCCCCGGTTTCGGAGTCTCGACTTTCGCGACCTGGTCCGGCGGCACGTCGAAGCCCTCGGACTTGAAGTACTTCGTCAGGTCGGCGGACCTGATCTGGGACGGCGTCAGGCGGCCGAGGGCGTCGTACATCTCCCATTGGTTCGCGAAGTTGCGGGGCGCGTTCTTGCCGTCCACCGCTTCCCGGTCGACCGGGTCGCCGGCGAGTACGGTCGCCAGATCGGTCGCGGTGACCGTGCCGGACTGGCCCGGCGGCATGACGTTGAGCACCTCGCCGTAGTCGTCGCCGGCGGCGAGGCTGGCGCGACCGGGCCCGGTCAGCACGAGCAGAGTCGCGGCCGTGACCACAGCGATGACCAGACGAGGCGTACGCATCCGAAGCTCCCTCTGTCGCGCCCGAAGGTCCGGATCGCAGCCGTCGTGGATGGTTCGGGACCGTATTAGAAGCCTTTTCACGTGTTTGTCGCTGTGGCAATTTCTGCCGTTACTGCCGGTTGTCATCTCACTATTCGTGCTGGCGCAGTGCACTGGCGGTGGCGATTCTTCACGGTTTGAAAAAATCGCCCGTAAAAAAGTAACGGTACGGTCTTGCGGCGGATTTGAGGTTGTGAAGAAATGTGCAGGTCATGCTCGGAAAGGGTTTGTCCGGCGTGCCGGGCCGACCCACAGCGGGGAGGTTCTATGGCGAACACTCATCGCCTGCACCCCCGACATGACGGCAAGGCTCGTACTCGTGGCCGGCGCACCTGGCGTACCGCCGGCGTGGCGCTGATCGCACTGTCGATCGCGAGCTTCGCATCCGTCGGGGGACTCACCATCACGTCGGCGAGCGCCGACGACAACCGGGTTCGCGGCATGGACGTCGCGTCCCACCAGGGCAACGTCGACTGGAACTACTGGTGGGGCCAGGGAATGCGCTTCGTGTACGCGAAGGCGACCGAAGGCACCTCCTACCAGAATCCGTACTTCGCGCAGCAGTACAACGGCTCCTACCAGGTGGGCATGATCCGCGGCGCCTACCACTTCGCGTTGCCCGACCGGTCCAGCGGACGCGACCAGGCCAACTACTTCGTCGACCACGGCGGTGGCTGGTCCGACGACGGCAGGACACTGCCCGGGGCGCTCGACATCGAGTACAACCCGTACGGCGCGACCTGCTACGGCAAGTCCGCGTCCGGCATGGCCGCGTGGATCCACGACTTCGCCGACACGTACCACTCCCGGACCGGGCGCTACCCCACGATCTACAGCACCACGAACTGGTGGCAGACCTGCACCGGCAACGCGGGCTCGTTCGGCGAGACCAGTGCCCTGTGGCTGGCCAGGTACGGCCCCGAGCCCGGCGGCCTTCCGGCCGGCTGGGGCGTCCACACCATCTGGCAGTACTCCAGCGACCCGGTCGACCAGAACTGGTTCAACGGCTCGTACGAGCGGCTCAAGGTGTTCGCGAAGGGCTCGGAGAACCCGCCGCCGGCGACCACCGCGCCACCACCGCCCCCCACCACGACGGCTCCGCCACCACCGCCCCCGTCCGAATCGCCGACCACCTCGCCAAGCGACACCGCTGAGCCGTCCACGTCGGCTCCGGCGCCCGGAGGCGGCGGCGGGCTACCGGTCACCGGCTCGAGCATGCTCACGTTGGGCGGCATCGGCGCGCTGCTGCTGATCGCCGGTATCGCGATGCTCGTCCTCGGCCGTCCCGCCCGCACGGCCGGGCTGCACGAACGAAGCGGCTGAGGCCCGGGTCCACTCCCGGTCCGAGACAGTCGGGCTGCCGTACCTTTTCGGGTACGGCAGCCCTTCGTCGTTCCCCGTCCGGCTGCCCCGGGCCGGCCTGATCGCTAGGCGGGTTCGCCGCTGAGCACAGGTGCCCGGTCGGCGGCGTGGCGTACCACCACCACGTTGCACGGCGCCTCGCTCAGCAACGTACGGGTGGCGCTCTCGTCGATCAGCGCGGCGAACCGGCCGTGGCTGGGGCCGCCGACCGCGATCGCCCGGGCGTTCACCGTCTCGGCGTACCGGGCGAGCGCCCGGCCGACCCCGCCGTGGTCCCCAACACTGCGCAGTACGTGTCCCGTAGCCGCGACCCCCGCCCCGGCGAGTACGCCCACGTGCCGTTCCACATCCGCGCGCGCCTGCTCGACCGACTCCCGGTCGACGGCGGCGTCCTCGAACACCTCGGTCTCCAACACCCGCAGCACGTCGACCGGACAGTCGGCCATACGCGCCATCCCGATGACCGCGTCGATCACCTCGTCCGCGGCGTCGCCGGCGGCGGGCGAACTGGCCACGGCGACCACGATCGGCCGCTCGCTCGGCGTGGCCGACGATTCAGTCCCCGCCGCAAGTTCAACCTGCACGGCGTCCCGTCCGCCGCGACCTGACTGGGCAGCCGCGAGACCGAGCTGGTCGGCAAGCAGGGGCTGGTCGGCAAGCAGGGGCTGGTCGGCAAGGTCGGGCTCGGCCGGTGCCGGCGGTGTCGCGGTGACGAGGTCCTCGGACTGCCGCCGCTCCGCCTCGGCGAGCAAGCGGTGGCCGGTCACCAGCACCAGAGCGGCGAGTACGAAGGCTCCCGCTCCGATCAGGAAAGGCAGACTCACCCCGTACGACTCGGCCAGCCTGGCCGCCACGTACGGTGCCAGCCCGCCACCGATGAACCGTACGAACCCGTACGCCGCCGAAGCCACCGGGCGGGGCACCGGAGACACGGTCATCACGGCCTGGGTGGTCAGGGTGTTGTTGACCCCGATGAACGCCCCGGAGACGATCACCGCCACCGCGATCGTGGTACGCGACCCCGGGTTCAGCCCGATCGCCAGCATGACGACGGCGAGCGCGGCGAAGTTGGCGTACAGCGACGCGGCGGTGCCGAACCGGGCCTGCAGCCGCGGGGCCACGAAGATGCTGAAGATCGCGACCAGGACACCCCAGCCGGTGAACACCAACCCGAGATGGTGCGCGTCGAGGTGCAGCGGGAAGGGGGCGTACCCCAGCATCGTGAAGAAACCCCAGTTGTAGCAGACCGCGGTGAGACTCATGATCAACAGCCCGCGGTGCCGCAGCGCCTTGATCGGATCGGCCAGCGACGTACGCCGCGCCGGCGCCGGAGTCGGCTCCAGCAGGACGACCGTCGCGATCAGTGCGATCGCCATCAGGACGGACACACCGTAGAACGGGCCCCGCCAGGAGATACTGCCAAGCTCGCCGCCGAGCAGGGGACCGGCCGCGATGCCGAGGCCGAGGGCGGTCTCGTACAAGATGATGCCGCCGACGAACCCGCCGCTCGCCGACGCGACGATGACCGCCAGGCTGGTGGCGATGAACAAGGCGTTGCCGAGCCCCCAGCCGGCGCGGAACCCGACGATCCCGGCGATGCTGTCGGTCGATCCCGCGGCGGCGGCGAAGATCACGATCAGCGCGAGCCCGCCGATCAGCGTCCGCTTGGCGCCGAGCCGGCTGGAGAACCACCCGGTGACCAGCATCGCCACGGCGGTCACGACGAGGTAGCTGGTGAACAGCAGGCTCACCTGGCTCGGCGAGGCGTGCAGGTCGTGGGCGAGCGCCGGCAGAATCGGGTCGACCAGGCCGATGCCCATGAACGAGATGACACAGGCGAACGCGACCGCGTACACGGCCTTGGGCTGACGGAACGGGTTTCCGATGGCGGGGGCTGACACGGTTGGCTGCTCCAGGTCTAGTGGGTCAGTGGGCGAGACTGATGAGCCGGTCGATGGCCGGCAGCGCGGCCGCGATCGCGGTCCGCT
>Ga0137369_10008399_pt1 | contig 10304 bp, 9 predicted proteins | sample SagtaG_12_FD_104918 | JGI IMG/M metagenome (GOLD analysis project Ga0137369, IMG submission 104918) | Vadose zone soil microbial communities from Sagehorn Ranch, Mendocino, California, USA - Sage1_L_113_16 metaG | ecosystem: Environmental > Terrestrial > Soil > Vadose zone | place: USA... | reverse complement strand
TGGAGCAGGTCGCGCGGCGGGGTGTCCTTGAGGAGAAAGCCGACGGCGCCATGCTGCAGCGCGGTGTGCACGTACTCGTCCAGCTCGAAGGTGGTCAGCACGATGATCTTGGGCGGGTCGGGCAGCGCGGTGAGCTGCCGGGTCGCCGCCAGGCCGTCCATGGTGGGCATGCGGATGTCCATCAGCACCACGTCGGGCCGGTGCAGCCGGACCTGCTCCACGGCTTGGGCGCCGTCCGCGGCTTCGGCGACGACCTCGATGTCGCCCGACGACTGCAGGATCATGCGCAGGCCCGAGCGCACCAACTGCTCGTCGTCCACCAGCAGGACGCGGATCACGGCGGCACCTGCGTGGGGATCGAGGCACGCACCTCGAAGCCACCGTCAAGGCGCGGGCCGGCGTGGAAGCTGCCGCCCAGCAGCGTGACGCGCTCGCGCAGGCCGAGCAGGCCGTGGCCGTTGCTCGCCAGCGCCAGGCTGGGGTCAGGCGCGTTCGCGGGCCGGGCGTTGCGGACGATCACCTGCAGCCGCTTGGCCTCGTACTTGAGACAGATCTCGGTGGCGGCGCTGGCCGCGTGCTTGTGCACGTTGGTCAGCGCCTCCTGCACCAGCCGGTACGCGGTGCGCTCGACCGTCGCGGGTAGCGTGCGGCGCTCCCCCTCGACCGCCAGCGACACCTCCATCCTGGCGTCGCGTGACTGCTGGACGATCTGGTCCAGGTCGGCCAGGGTGGGCTGGGGGTCCAGCGGCGGGCCGCGCGTCGGCTCCCGCAGCACCCCGAGGATGTGGCGGAGCTCCTCGAGTGCCTCCCGGCCGGTCTGCCGGATCAGGCCGGCCTGCTCTGCGGCGTCGGCGTCCGCCAGCGACACCTCCAGCGCGCCGACGTGCAGGATCATCAGGCTGACCCGGTGGGCGACCACGTCGTGCATCTCCCGCGCGATGCGGGCGCGCTCCTGCGCCTTGGCCTGGTCGGCCTTGAGGTGCTGCTCTCGCTCCAGCCGCGCGGCCTTCTCCTTGAGGTTGGCGACCAGCGCCCGGCGGGTCCCAATCCACAGGCCCAGCAGGACCGGCACCACGACCACCAGCGCCGTCACCGTCGCCGCACCGAGGGCGCTCACGTCGGGCGTGACGGCCGACCTGGTGAACACGGCCACCGCGAGCACGCCCATGAGGACGCCGTACCAGCGGGGGCGACGCGACTGCGCCGACAGGGTGTAGCAGCCGACCATCAGCCCCACGGGGGCGCTCATGAGGAACCACGCCCCCGTGCCGAGCGCGAGCAGCGGGTAGGGGCTGCTGCGGCGGATCAGCACCGGCAACGCCACCAACACCGCCAGGAGCGTCCGGGTGGGCCCTTCGCGCACGCCGGTGAATCCGAACGCCAACTCCCGGCCGCTCTCGTCAGCCGTGGCAACGAACACCAGCAGGGCAAGCCCGAGATCGACGACCACGACCCGGCGCGCCCACCAGCGCCGCGCCCAACGGCGCAGCGGCTGCTCGAGCGTCGGCTGCTGCTGCATGGCACCGAGCGTACGGCGGGGCTCGGCCGTCATCCACCGACCTTTGGCGACCGGCGGGTTCGACTTTCGTCGGGGCTCGCCGTCGACCGGCGGCCGATGCCGCGCCCCCGCCGGCTCGGCGAGCATCGCACCGGTCAGCCGAGAGCTTGCAGCCAAGGAGCGATGACCATGATGGCTGGTAGCGTGAGCGCGCCCCCTGACCCGGCGGTGGCCGCGGTCGGACTGCGCAAGGTGTACGGCCAGGGCGCCACCAGCGTGGTCGCCCTCGACGACGTGGACGTGGCGTTCCCGCGGGGGCGGTTCACCGCGATCATGGGCCCGTCGGGGTCTGGGAAGTCCACGCTGCTGCACTGCCTGGCCGGGCTGGACACGCCGACCAGCGGCCAGGTGGTGGTCGGCGGTGCCGAGATCACGGGCATGAGCGACGACGAGGTCACCCGCTTGCGCCGCGACCGCATCGGCTTCGTGTTCCAGGCCTTCAACCTCGTTCCCACGCTGAACGCGCTCGAGAACATCACCCTGCCCTTGGAGCTCGCGGGCCGCCAGCCAGACCAGGAGCTGCTGACCGCGGTGGTCGGCGCGGTCGGGCTCCAGGCCCGCCTGCACCACAAGCCGGCGCAGCTGTCCGGCGGCGAGCAGCAGCGGCTGGCGTGCGCGCGAGCCCTGGTCTCCCGCCCGGAGATCGTGTTCGCCGACGAGCCGACCGGCAACCTCGATTCCCGCTCCGGGAGCGAGGTGTTGGGGTTCCTGCGGCGGGCAGTGGCCGAGATCGGCCAGACGATCGCGATGGTCACCCACGACCCGACCGCGGCGTCGTATGCCGACCGGGTGCTGTTCTTGGCCGACGGCCGGATCGTGGACGAGCTGCCGCAGCCGACCGCCGACCGCGTGCTGGAGCGGATGAAGCGCCTCGACGGAAGGAGCTGACATGCGCCGCCTTGCGATCCGCACCCTGGCCACGCACAAGGCGCGGCTGGCCATGACGCTCGCCGCGGTGTGCCTGGGCTCGGCGTTCGTGGCTGGGACGCTACTCTTCACCGCCTCCACTGAGCGCGCCGAGCTGGCCATCTCCCAGCGCACCGATGTCGCCGTGCAGGTGTCCGCCGCATCCGGCGCCCACGGCCAGCTTCCGCAGTCCGCGCAGGACGCATTGGCCCGCCTGCCCGGCGTCGCACACGCCTACCCGGTGGTGTCCGGCCAGGGGTCACTGCTCGGCCGGGTCGGCAAGGTTGTCGAGGGCGCCGACGGCGTGACGAACTTCGCGGCCACCTCACGCTTCACCGTTACCGCAGGACGGCCGCCTGCTCGCGCCGGCGAGGTCGCCCTGTCGGCGTCGGCGGCGCGCGCGTCCGGCGCCCGGGTCGGCGACACGGTGGGCATGCTGCTCGGCGGCTCCCGGCACCAGGCAGGCGTCGTCGGCATCTACGACTACCGGACCCTGGGGCAGGAGACGCCGCCGGCGATGGCGTTCGACACGGCGACCACCCAGCGGCTGCTCGGCATGCCGGGGCAGGTCACCGCGGTCGACCTCGTGGCCACGCCCGGCACGGCACCTGGCGAGCTGGTCAGCCGTGCCCAAGCCGTGGTTCCGGGCGCCCGCGTGGTCGATGCGCAGGCCGCCAACGCGGCGGCTCGACGCCAGCGCGCCGAGGAGGCGGGAACGCTCCGGAACGCCCTGCTGGGGTTCGCCGCCATCGCCGTGCTGGTCGGGACCTTTGTCATCGCCAACACGTTCTCGATGCTGGTCGGGCAGCGAACCCGCGAGCTGGCCCTGCTGCGCGCGGTCGGCATGTCGCGGCGACAGCTCCGGCGAATGGTGCTCGCTGAGGCCGCCATGGTGGGGTTGCTGGGCGGTGTGGCCGGAACCGCCGCCGGCTACGCGTTCGCCGCGGCGGCCGTGCGGTTCCTGGACGGTGAGGCCGGGCCGGTGCCCGTCGTGGTGCACTGGCCGGCCTTGCTGGCCGCACTGGCCATCGGGGTGGGCGTGACGGTGCTGTCGGCCTACGCCTCGGCGCGTCGGGCGGCGCGAATCCCCCCGCTCGCCGCCCTGCGCAGCGAGACCGTATTGCCGCACCAGGACCTCCGGCGGCGCACGCTCGCCGGCCTGCTCGTGGCCACACTCGGCGCCGGCGTGTACGGCTACGCCGCGCTGACAGATCGGGTCGACGAGCAGGCCGGGCTGGTGGGCCTGGCCGGGGCGGCGCTGCTCATCCTCGCCGTCGTCGTGCTCGCCCCGGCGCTGTTCGGGCTGGGGCTGGGAGCGCTGTCCGCGCCGCTTGGCCGGCTCGGCGTCACCGGCCGGCTCGCGGCCCGCAACGCGCAGGGCAACCCACGGCGGACCGCGGCCACGGCGTCCGCGTTGATGATCAGCCTGTCGGTGGTGACCGGCCTGGCCATCGGCGGGCAGAGCCTGAAGGACAACGTCACCGCCAGCGTGCGGCGCGACGTGGGCGCCCAGCTCGTCGCCGAGCCGACCGGTCGCGGGGCCACCATCCCGCAGGGTGCGGTCGAGCAGCTCGCCGCGGTGCCCGGCGTGCGGGCGGTCGCCGCGCTTCGCTACGCCTACCCCATGGTGCGGCTGGGCCCGGTCAGCACGCGGCAGCCCCTGACGGTCGTGGACCCGGCCGCGATCGGCAGCGCGCTGCGGCTGGCCATGGTCTCCGGCCGCAGCGAGGAGCTCGCCGGTGGCGTGTTCGTCAGCGCCGACCTGGCGAGGTTGTACCGGCTGTGGGTCGGCGACCGGATCACGGTGCGCTGGCCGAGGGGTGGCGAGGGCGTGCTCACGGTCACCGGGGTGTACCGGGGCTCCAGCCTCGTCCCCGGCGTGCTGGTCCCAGAGCAGGTCGCTCTGCCGCACCTGGAGCAGACCGGCGCCTCGGTCGCCTTTGTGGCGCTCGCCCCCGGCGCGGACCAGGCCGCCGTGCGCGCGGGGCTGGAGCGGGCCGTCGCCGACCGCCCCGACGCCGTGGTCCGCTCGCTGCGGCAGTACCTGGACCACCGGCTCGGCGCCGTGGACGTCGTCTTGAGGGTGTCGTATGCGCTGCTCGCGCTCGCCGTGGTCATCGGGCTGCTGGGCGTGGCCAACACGCTGGCGCTGGCGGTGCTGGAGCGCACCCGGGAGCTCGGCCTGCTGCGGGCGCTGGGGCTGACCCGGCGGCAGGTGCGGACCCTGGTACGGGTCGAAACGGCCCTGGTCGCCGTGCTTGGCGGGCTGCTCGGCCTCGGCGGTGGCTGGCTGCTCGGCGCGATGTTCCAGCGGACCGCCCTGCGGACAGGGCTGTTGGACGCCTCCGTGCCGGTCGGCCAGTTGGTGCTGGCCCTGGCCGGGCTGGCCGTGGTCGCCATGGCCGCGGCGGCCTGGCCGGCCAGGCGGGCCGCTAGGACCAACCTGCTGGCCGCCATCGCCGCCGAGTGACCGTGTCGCCCACGTCCACTGCCGTGCGCGAACCGGGGGTGTGATGATCCAGGCCAGAGGACTGACTAAGCGGTTCGGCAGCACGCTGGCCGTCGACGACCTGTCGTTTGTGGTCGAGCCGGGCAAGGTGACCGGGTTCCTTGGGCCGAACGGCGCTGGCAAGTCCACCACCCTGCACCTGATGCTGGGCCTGATCCGTGGTGGCGGCCGCACCCTGTTCGACGGGCGGCCCTACCGGGAGCTGGCCTGCCCGATGCGCGTGGTCGGCGCCATGCTGGAGGCCAGGGCGTTGCATCCGCGCCGCAGCGCACGCGACCACCTGCGGATGCTGGCGGCCGCCGCGCGCGTCTCGGACCGGCGGGTGGACCAGGTGCTCGACCAGGTCGGGCTGACCCCGGTGGCCCACCGGCGGGCGGGCGGGTTCTCGCTTGGCATGACGCAGCGGCTCGGGCTGGCCGCGGCGCTGCTGGCCGAGCCGCGGGCGCTGCTGCTGGACGAGCCGGCCAACGGCCTGGACCCGCACGGCGTGGCCTGGCTGCGAGCGCTGCTGCGCGCGCAAGCCGCCCAAGGCCGGGCCGTGCTGGTCTCCAGCCACCTGCTCGCGGAGATGCAGCTGTTGGCCGACCACCTGCTGGTGATCGGCCGTGGCCGGCTGCTCGCCGACGAGCCCACCGACCGGCTCCTGGGGCGCAGCCGCCGCAGCCACGTGCTGGTCCGCTCACCAGACGCCGACCGGCTGGCCGAGCTGCTCGTCGGCCAGGGCGCGACGGTGCAGCGGCGCGGCGCCGGCGAGCTGACCGTCCTCGGGATCAGCGCACAGGTCGTCGGCGAGCTGGCGCACGAGCACCGGCTGCGCCTGCACGAGCTGGCCAGCCGGAACGCCTCGCTGGAGGCGGCCTTCCTGGAGCTGGTCGACGGCGAGGTCGAGTACCTCCAGGGAGGGGCAGGCCGGCAATGACCGAGCTGCTTGTGTTCGAGTGGCGGCGGATGCGCTCGCTGCGCGGCACCTGGGTGCTGCTTTGGCTGGTGGTGGGCTTCGCGCTGCTGGCCGACCTTGCGGTCGGCCTCGGCAAGTTCAGAGAACCGGTGGATGCGGAGGGCGTGGCCTTCCACGTCGTCCAGCGTGACCTCATCGTGCGGTGGCTGGTGGCGGCGGCCATCGGCGCGCAGGCGTTCGGCCACGACTTCCGCTACGGCACGATCCGCCCCACGCTGCTGGCGTTCCCGCGACGCGGCCAGGTGCTGGCGGGCAAGGCCGTGGCCAGCTTCCTGCTCGGCGCCGCCGCCCTGGCAGCCTCCACGGCCTCCATGGCGCTCCTGCTGGTGCTGAGCACCTGGGACGGGAGCCTCCTCGCCGACCCGCGGCTGTGGCGGTTGATCGCGCTCGGGACCGTGACGGCCGGCCTGGTCGCCGCGCTCGCGGTCGGGCTGGCCGCCCTGGCCCGTGGCAGCGGGCTGGCGGTCGTCATGATCGTGCTGTGGGGTGGGGTGGTGGAGCCGCTCACCATCGTCGGTCTCGGCGGCGGCGCGGCCCGGGCGCTGCCCTTCCTGTCGCTGTTGCAACTGACCGCCTACACCCCCGTCTCCCAGGACCTCGGCTCGCCGGGGCCGCTGGCCTGGGCGGTGTTCCCGCTGTACCTGGCGGCGGTCCTCACCGCGGCCACGATCGCGCTCGCCAGACAGGACGCGACCACATCGTAGGATGCGCGGCAACCAACGGCCCGGGCGGGGGTGAACCTCCGAACCTCTCGGCGCCGGGAACCTCGTGTATGACCTTGACCTGCTGCTTCGCGTCGGGGCGGAAGTCCATGAGGATCACCGTCATGGCGCTACAGCTCTATCTCATCTTCTGTCCGCTCATCGGCCGGCTTGCATTGCCGGCCTGCGGACGGGCGTCCAAGAACGCCGAGATCCTCGTGCTGTGACAGGAGTTCGCGGTCTTGCGCCGACAGGTCACCCGGCGACGCCTAATCCGGCCGGACCGCGCCATCCTCCCGGCGCCGACCGGCATGTTGTCGGGGCAGCCGGAAGGTGCTTTCCACGACGAGTTCACGCTGATCCAGCATGGCACGACCAGCGGCTGCTGGTCGTGCCATGCTTGGTGTGCCCTGGCAGGGCACATGCCGGAGCGTCCTGGTGGTCAACGCGCCCGCGTCCGGTATCCGTCGCGGCGGATCTTGGTGTGGCGCCTGGGCAACCGAACCGCCGGACCCTCAACCAATGGTAGAAGGTTCGTATGCTGGCTGGTTGGGACCACCGTAACGTCGCATCTCAGATGCCATATACGCGCATCTGTGACGGCGCCCGGCCGATGCACCCCGACAGCGTCTCCCATGCATTCCGGTCACTCGCACAGCGCCTCGGCGTGACCTGCCGGCTGCACGACCTCCGGCACTTCATGGTCGCCCAGCTCGTCGCCGGCGGCGTCGACTGGCGCACCGTGTCGGGCCGTGCCGGACACGCCGACGGGCACGTCACCCTCACCCCACGCCCACTTCCAGCAGGCTCAGGACCGCCAGGCTGCCGAGCTGATGGAGTGCCTGCTCGCCGCCCCGGTCGCGCCCACGGCCCGGTAGGCTGGCGGGCATGCGAGGTCGCTTCGTTGGGTGACGACGGCGGCGGGGCGCCGAGGAAGCGCGTCGTCTACGCGATCGTCTGCGGCGCCCCACCCGCGGCCGACGTGGGCGGGTTCGTCAGGCTCGCCCAGGCGCCCAGGCCGCCGGGTGGGACGTGTGCGTCCTCGCCACTCCGGAGGGACGGCGGTGGGTCGACGCCGAGGCCCTTGAGCGCTGACCGGCCACCCGGTCCGCAGCACGTTCGTGCTGCCGGCGAGAACGAGGTGCCGCTGCCGCCAGCCGACGCGATCCTCGTCGCGCCGGCGACGCTCAACACCGTCAACAAGTTCCGGTACGGCATCGCCGACAACTTCGCCGTGGGCGTCCTATGCGAGGCGCGGGGACTCGGCATCCCGATCGTGCTGGCTCCCAACGTTAAGGCTGTGCTGGAGAGTCACCCCGCGTTCGGCGAGAGCCTGGAGGAGCTGAAGCGGTGGGGCGTCCGCGTCATGGACCAGGCGCCCGTCCCGCGAGGCGTGCGGCAACCGCCGTGGAAGGTGCTCCTCGAGGAGCTGGACCGGCTCGCTTGAGCTGTGCCGTTCCTGGCCGAGCTGCTACGGTTGACACGGTTTGTCCCGTCTGCCGTCTCGGAGGCACGTCCGTTGCAGGAGGACCAGGCCGCGCCGGACCTGTCCATCGGGGAGCGCATCAAGCGGCACGCCGCCGCCGGGGCCTATCGCAGACGGCGCTCGCCCAGCTCGCCGGCCGCTCCGAGAGCTGGTTGTCGCAGGTCGAGCGTGGCATCCGCGGGGTGGACCGCTTCTCGACCATCCTGGCGCTGGCCAAGGTCCTCAAGGTCGATGTCGTCGAGCTGACCGGGCGGCGGTTCCGGCTCGCCCCGCCAAGACCCTCTCGCGCGTCGGGGAGGCTGGCCTCGCGTGGGTCGTCGCCGAGCGCGCCGTGGCCGCTGCGGGGGCGGTCCGAGGCGCCGGTGCTGATGTCCGCCGGCGCCTACCACCTCGGGCAGGCATTCCTCCGCGCAGGCCAGCTCGACGACGCTAGCTCGGTCGTCGTGGGCACCGCCGAGCTGCTGGAGCGTGACCGGCGGAACCTCACGCCAGAGCGGCTGTCGGCCGCCGGCGCGCTGTACCTCACCGCCGCCATCGCCGCCGCCAGGGACAACGACCGCGGGAGGGCCGAGCAGCTCCTTACCCGCGCCGCCCGCCATGCCGAGGCGATCGAGGACGGCCTGAACCACCTGTGGTTCGCGTTCGGGCGGTTGAACCTCGCCATCCACCGGGTGGCGGTGGCCATCGAGCTCGGCGACCCGAGAGCGGCGATCCGCCACGGCGAGGCGCTCGACCTGACGCGGCTCCCGGCGGAGCTGCCCCCACCGCCAGGGCAGTTGGGGGGAACTTCCGGCCCGTCCAGCGTGTCGCCAGCCAGGTCCAGCAGTGTGGCCACCACCCGCGTCGCGTCGCTGGGCGCCGACCGGGTCGGCGCGACCCGCCCAAGCCGTCGCAGCCAGCCCTGCATCGCGCCAGCCCGGCGGTCAGGTCACCACCGACCGCCGGGCTGGCGGGCCTCGGCCCGCCGCCGAAGCTTGGTGACCAGCACCGCAGACTTGCCCGCGACCACGCGGAACGCCTCCGGCCCGCCGCCGCGGCGGAGTCCAGGGCTGCCTGATGAAGTAGCTCCGCAACTGGACAGACATTCGAGGCCTGGGCCGGCAGCATCGCCCGGGCGCTGGGAGCACCGCACACGGCGCCGCGCTGAGGCGAGCGCCCTCCAGGGCGCTCGGGAGCGCCAGTCTCGGCGGTTGCCGGCGGACCTGACGGCAGAAGGAACAAGGGGGAGTCATGAACGGGACGAGATGGGAGCGGTGGGGGGCAGCCAGCGGGTTCGTGGCGCTCCTCGTCGGTGCCGCGGCTGGTGCGCTGGAGCGGGGTGTCAGTCCCCCAGCCAGCACCAAATAGCACATCTGGTGACTGGCTGGACTGGGCACCTAGCCTGAGCTGCACAAACAGCACTCAAAGAGCACTGCGTAGACGCTGACCACTAGGCTACGGATGTGGCGGTTGGGGGTTCGAGTCCCGCCCATGCGAGCGAGGAGGAGCAACGATGGCCACGGGTGCAGGTCATACGGAGCGACAGACGGACGGGGACCGCCCGGGTGCTCGCTGGCTGATCGATGGCATGAACCTGATCGGCTCCCGACCGGACCGGTGGTGGAACGATCCGGACCGGGCAGTTCGGCGGCTCATCGAGGAGCTGGACCGATACGCCGCTGCCACGGGCGAGGACGTCACGGTCGTGTTCGACCGCCAGCCTCCCAACGTCCCACCCGGCGCCCACGGCGCGGCCCTGGTGGCGTTCGCCTCCAGGCGCGGGCGGGATGCCGCCGACCACGAGATCGTCGGGATGCTGGCGGACGATCAGGCCCCAGAGTCATTCAGGGTCGTGACGTCGGACAGGGGACTGGCGGAGCGGGCCCGGCAGCTGCGCGCCAGGGTGACATCCTCACTGTCGTTCCGGCGCCGAATGGACGAGGCGCTGGCGAGCACGCCCACCGAGAGCACGTGAGCCCATCCCCCCGCGCCTGTGGGTCTCAGGGCCGGGGTTCGCTGGCCTTGCCATCCGATTGTTGTCGGAAGGTGCGTGATGATCCAAATGATCATCCAGTCGTTCCGACTGCAACCGTCGAGACGCCTCTGGATCGAAGGGGCACCCCACGTGAGCAGGCTAGACCCAATCAATGCCTTCCAGTTCGACGGCAACCATCCGGCTCGTAATCGGGTGAAGGAGTGCCTGACCG
>Ga0137369_10008396_pt1 | contig 10305 bp, 2 predicted proteins | sample SagtaG_12_FD_104918 | JGI IMG/M metagenome (GOLD analysis project Ga0137369, IMG submission 104918) | Vadose zone soil microbial communities from Sagehorn Ranch, Mendocino, California, USA - Sage1_L_113_16 metaG | ecosystem: Environmental > Terrestrial > Soil > Vadose zone | place: USA... | reverse complement strand
GAGGTTCTGGCCGCCGACGGCGTAGAACGCGCCATCGGGGGCGAGCGCCACGGCCACGTACCCCAAAACGTCGGCCTGTGTGAAAACCCAGCGTACGGAGCCATTCACCGGATTCAGTGCAACGACATGCCATCCTTTCTTCACGGTCACGTTGACAGGGATGTATCCTGCAAGGTAGATCGTGCCATCGGCGCCCACAACCGGGGGGGATTCAAACCGCTCGTAGGCGTTGCCGACCAGGGTAGCGGTGGGTACGCGCGCGCGCTCTGTGCCATCCGAGTTGACGAGCAGCACCTCGTTGTCGGAAACCGCGATTAGGCCACCGTCGCGCAAGGTGACTGCTGCGGACCGCAAAGGGCCGGTGAGGTCATACTCGTGCTTTTTCTCGCGTGTATCGGTCACCCAACCGGGTCGGCCAGTGCAGGGAACCGGTCCGGAGCAGGTGACATCCGCGACCCGCACGCCTCGGTTGGGGGTGATCGACTGCACTTCTGCAGAGTTAGCCAGCGCCGGCAGCTGATCGATCGAGACTTGCGCGGCGACACCGTCAATCAGCCACAAATCGCTCGTGATCTGGCCGCCAGCGCGTGTAACGGCATGTGCGGCGGCCCTTGAATCGGTGGCTGTTACGATAACCGACACAGCTCGGCTCGCGGCCGACAACAACGATGGGTCGATATAGGCCGGCCCAGGAATCCCGATCGTCGCTTGTGGTGCGCTAGTGATCCCAGCAAGCGATAGACCCGCGACCAGCGCGACCAGGACATACGACCTCAACTTCACAGCCATTCCTCCTGTCGTGCTCACCAGGGCCTGGCGCCATCGGAAATCCCGATTCGGCCTGGCGCATACTTCCAGAATGCGATCTGGCTAACCGTCGCCAACCGAATAGGCATGGCCGGCGTCGGGTACTTGTTCCAGTGTGCGCTCGACGCGCGCGAGATCGATGCGCGCTCCCAGGCGCTCAAAGGTCTCTCTGGCGGCCTGCAACAAGCGCTCGGCCTCGGCTAGATCGCCTTCAGCGAGGCTGATCCGCCCGGCCAGCGCCGCGACCCGCCCGCTCTCCAACGTCGCGGTCATCGTGTCGAGCGCGAACGTGGCTTTGGCGAGCACCGAGCGAGCGGACTCCAGATCGCTTTGTTGGATCGCACATTCCGATGCCACCCGCCAGGCCGCCGCCGCGTGGCTGCGGTTGCCGGTTTCGGCGGCGAGGGCGGCCGACTTCTTCGCCGCGTCAAGCGCTCGATCCCAGGCCGACTGCGCCAGCAGAACCTCAGCCTGAATCAGGTAGGCTTCGGTCAGCACATCCTGTGCGCCGATCGCATTCGCCTGGGCCAGACAGCTGCTGATGGCGGCTTGGGCCTGATCGATCTGGCCTTGTAACAGGAGCACATGTGCCAGGCCCACAGTCGAATTGGCGATGTGGAAGGCCATCTGTGCCGGCAGCGCGGCCGCTAAGCTTTCTCGAAAGTGAAATTCAGCCTGATCGAGGTCGCCCTGATCGCGCGCCAGCGAACCCAGGTTATTATGGACGATCACTACGCCTTCCACGTCCCCCATCTCTTGTCGGAGCGTCAGGCTCCGCTGGAAGAATGTTCTGGCTTTGTCCCACTCGCCGGCCGAAACCGCGAGGATGCCAAGATTACTGCTCGTGGCGGCGACCCCCCAGGTATAGCCCATTTTTTCACGCAACGCCATGGCCTTAATGGTATGGTTCAGTGCCGGTTCCCATTCGCCGCGCCGGTAGTAGATTCCGCCCAGAATGTTCTCGGCCGTCGCCAGATCGTTCCAGCTGCCGGCGCGCTGCGCGTGCTCGCGGCCGACCCGGCCCGCGTGCAGCGCCTGGTCAAAGTGTCCCTGGAGAAAGTCAATCCATGCGAGACCAGTGAAAATCCGGGCAGCCTCGGCCTGCTCCTGTTGATCAGCCGGCTGCCCCAGCAGAGTAAGCGCGGTGTCGAAGTGCGACCGCGCCACATCGAGCACCCCTTGCTTTTGCGCGGTTTCGCCAAAGCGCCGGTAGATGCTGGCGCGCGTGTAAGTAGGCAGCTGTTGAGATTCCACGAGCGACCGATTGGCTTCCAGGATGTCGGTCGACTCGGTGAACTTGCCGAGAAAGCGGTAGACATCGCTTAGCCCAACGGCGATGCGCCAGCGCAGGTGATCGGTCGCCTGAGGCTGCGTTGGCAAAAGTTGCACAACCTGTTGAAAATAGGTCAGGGCTTCTTCATTTGCGCACCGGGCCGCCGCTCGCTCACCAGCCACGACGAGGTAGTTCAACGCTTTGGCGCTCTCACCGGCCTGCCTATAGTGGTATGCCAGCACGTCGGCATGGTCGTCTTCCATCCCCGCCCAGCTAGCCTCTAACGCCTGGGCAACCGCGAGGTGCAGCGGCTCGCGCCGGATTCGGAACAATGTACTGTAAACGATCGACTCGATCAGCGAGTGGCTGAACTCCCAATGATCGACTTCAGCGGCGGCGCGCAATATGCCGCGCGACTCTAATTCAAGACAAGCGCGCCTGATGTCGGGCATATGTGTGACCGACTCTAGCAAGCGTATATCAAAGGGGCCGCCTATGACAGCGGCGTACTGCAGCAGTCGTTTCAACTCTAAGGGCAGGATGTCGAGGCGTGATCGAATAAGCGCTCGCAACGAGAATGGTATTGGGAGAGTCCTCGGATCGATCTCGCGATCGAGGTCCCAGCGACCTTCACGCTGCTGCAAGTAGCCATGTTCGATTAGCATCCTGACGATTTCTTCGATGTAGTAGGGATTTCCCTCGCTTCGTTCGAGGAGGATCATGCGGAGCGTGCTGGGCAATGTTGTGGCTGACACAAGCTCGAATAACAGTTCTTCGCTGTCGGCTGTGGAAAGTCGGTCGAGCAGCAATTGGGTTGTCTGCGACGGATAGAGACTCTGGAACTTTACCAGTCGATGGTCAGCCGTCCCGGCGTGCTCCCAACGCCGCGCACATACAAAGAGAACCGGGGACGACGTCACCATGGTCGAGAGAAACAGCAGCAGTTCAGCCGACATCGGATCGATCCAATGGAGATCGTCCAGCAGGAGCACCAGGCGCTGCTCGTCCGCCAGACTCTTGATCAGTGTGCGGAGCGCGACGAATAGCTGCTGGCGCAGCTGCTCAGGCTCTAGGCCCGCTAGCCGCTCTGTATCCTGGTCGACTGGACGCACCCCCAGTAATACCTCGATGTAGGGTCGAATCGACTCTCCATCCAGCGGCAAACCCTGAAGCGTCTGGCTGATCTTGGTGCGGATCTGATCGGTGGTATCGGCGCTGTGGAGGTTGAATACCTGCTTGAGCATATCGGTGAACAGCGAAAACGCGCTGCGCGTCGTCTTGGGGGAGCACCGGCCAGACCAGTTGAGTGTGCCGATCGCTGCCATCAGCGTGGCAAATTCGCGCATCAGGCGGCTCTTGCCGATGCCGGCCTCGCCCTCAATCCAGATAACGCCGCCGCTGCCACGTGTCAGGTTCTGGGCCAGATCAACCATCGCCAGGAGCGAGCGCTCGCGCCCGATCAGCCGGGCCGTTCCACCAGCCGAGCCGCGTTTCAGTGTCGGATGTTGACGCACGCCGACGACTCGCTGCACCGCGAGGTCGAGCGGGACGGTATCGCTGGCGAGCGGCGCGGGCTCGTAGATAAACAGGTGCTCCGTCGCGGCGCGAACTGAGTGAGTGACATAAACCGCGCCAGGAAGCGTTGCCTCAGCGACGCGCTCGGCCTGCATGACCGGCTCACCCGTGAGCACAAGATCGGTTGGAGACGGGTAGCCAGGACGGCCGACCACAACATCGCCCTGGCTCACTGCCAGGCTGAATGCGAGGGCTGGTTCAAATCCGGGAGCGCGCCCGCGAAGGTACTCTCCGATACGCCAGGCGGCGTGAACTGCCCGCTCTGTATCATCCTCGTGCGCAACGGGCACCCCAAAGGCGATCCTGATCCCACGCTGATGCTGCGCGACCTGGCCTTGATATTCCTGAGCGATATCGATCAAGGTCGGCATTGCCAGGGCCAGGCTTTCGAACACCACCTCGTCATCGACGCTCGCAGGCGGTGTGAGATTCAGCCAGACAATCGCCGCTGTGTGCCATTCGCCATCCGGCACATCGGTGCGTGACTCGGCGCGCACCTGCTCGAGGGCCGACTCAGCCAGCTGGAGGTCATAAGCCGCGCCGATCAGTTTGAACAGGTCGATCGCCTGGGCATATGCCATCAAAGCCTTGACATACCATTCCGCTTGATCAGGGCCGGTGCCAGATGCCAACCGCACGTAGAGATGGCCGAGGTGTAGTAGTGCCAAGCCTTGCTGATAGGAGTCACTGCGCCGGCGGGAGAGCTCGACAGCCTCGTGCAAGAGGCTCTCGGCCTGCATGTATTCTCCGGCGCGAGCACGCAATATCCCAAGCACGCGCCGGCATTCCGCATCCGTCTCCGTGATCTCGGCCTTGCGAGCCATCTCCACAGCTTGCCCGGCGAACTCGAGACCGCTGTGCAGATCGCCGGTCTCGGTGAGAACAAGGGCCTGCAGCCAGAGCACCTGGATCCGCTCGTCTTCTCCGCAGGCGTCACCATGCTGGTTGGCGACCACCAGATGCGCTTCAGCTTCGGCAAAGCGTTCCTGGACGACGGCGAGGTGGGCTAACCCGATCTGGGCACGGACGATGCCGTAATCGTCGCCCAGGCGCTGACTGATCGCCAGGCTCTCCTCCAGGCTGCGCCACGCCAGGTCATGATCGCCCATCGCCATGCGTAGCAGCCCTAAGTTGAGCAGGTTATTAGCCAGCTCGGGTATATACCCGATATCGCGTCGGATGGCATCCGATCGCTCGAAGCTCTCGGCCGCTTTGCGCCATACCCCCCGAGCGTAATAGAGGATTCCCAGGTTTGTATAGGCTCGCGCGACACCCCAAGAGTAGCCCATAGCTTGGTACAGGTTCAGGCTACGCTCAACATAGCCGATCGCTGTCGCGAGATCGCCCCGCTGCCAGAGGATGCCGCCGAGGGTGTTGTAGAGGCTCGCCAGTGTGGCCGGGTCATCCATATTCTGTGAATCGAGTCCAAGTGTCGCCGCATTCGCCAGAGCGTAAGCCTCCTCGATTCGTCCTTGCCGGAATCGAACCCAAGACATGCGATCCACCAAGGCGCACCAATGCTGCCGGTACTTCTGAGCACCGACTGCCCCCAGGACGGCGAGCCCATCCTCAAGGTAGGCGATCGAATCGTCCAGCGCGCCCTCGCGCTGCCTGATGTCCGCCAGCTCGCGCAGAACGCTCAACATCATGGTCAGATGGAAATCGGATTGGAGCTCCTGGCGTTGTAGCTGGCGCCGCGCTTCGTCCAGAGGCTGCATGGCCTCGGCGTACTTCCCAACAAATTTGAGCACCTGACCCAGGCCCAGGTAGGCGCGAAACAGCTCGTCGCTCTGTTGAACCTCATGCTCACGCATCAAGGACAACGCTCGCCGATAGTGCTGGATGGCCGTCTCATTTGCGTAACGCCGGGCGGCGTTCTGCGCGGCCGCGAGCAGGAACGGGATCGCCTTCGACGGAGCGGCGCTTTCGGCGTAGTGATACGCCAGCACTTCGGCCTGCTCGTCCGGTGGCAAGAGCGCGTCGTGCTCGATCACCTGCGCGACGCGCTCGTGAAGCTTATGCCGATCACGCTTGAGCAACGTGCTGTAGATGGCTTCCTGAGTCAGGGCATGCTGGAAGGCGTATCCGCGTTCTGGTCCGAACGGCTCGGTGACCAGAAAGTGCCGCGCCTCCAGTCGGTTGAGATCGGCAGCGATTGTTTCAAGGCTTGCTCCGTCGACGAACTGGAGCAGGCCAATCGGGAATGAGCGTCCTAATACGGCAGCGTGCTGCAACGTTCGTCGCAAGCTGTCGGACAGGCGGTCGAAGCGCGATAGAATCAGTCCTTTCAGAGTACCAGGGACTTCGTGCACCAGTTCATCAGCTTGACCAGTCAATCGGCGGGAGCCAGAATTATCCACCAATCCGCCGCGATCAATCAACATGCGGACGATTTCTTCGATGTAGAAAGGATTGCCCTCTGCGCGCTCCGCAATGCGCTTCCGGAGCGGTAGCGAATCCAGGCCGGTGTGTCCAAGGAGCTGGTCGACGAGTGACTGTCCTTCTTCTTCGGACAGCGCCTGGAGCTGGACCTGAACAGACAGATCGCGGTTTTTCTCGATCGTCGTCATCAGCGGTCGCAACACTGCCTCATGTTCGGAGTCCCGCGAAACCAGGATAAGCATGAGCGGCGCATCGATTGTCGTCTGGATCAGAAATTCAAGGAAGTCACGCGAGGCCGGGTCCACCCAATGCAGATCCTCGAACACCAGGACCGTCGGCGCGATTCGGGCCTCGGCGAGGAAGACGTGTCGCAGCGCGGTATGCATCTGCCGCTGTAGCATGGACGCATCCAGCAACTGCAGGCGTACTTCAGTATTCAGGTCATTCTGTCCCAAGCCGAGGAGATCGTTCAGGTAGGGCAAGACATCGTAGGTATCAAGGCCGACACGCTTCAGATAGGTGCGAATGGCTTTGCGTTGGACATCGACCGGATCAATTTCGGAGAGGTGCATGATATTGCGCATCAGATCCGACGCAAGCCACAAGGGAATCGATCTGGCATACGCCAGACAGTGGCCTTCGTAGATTCTAACCTGTGGGTCGACCAGAGTCTTGCGGAATTCAGCCACCAGCCGGCTTTTCCCCAGACCAGCTTCGCCGGTCAGCAGCACTATTCGACGCAGGCGCTGCTGGCAAACTTCGGCGAGTGTCATGTGCAGCCAAGTAAGGTCCTGAACGCGCCCGATCATCGGCACATGCAAGTCTGGTAAGCCACGCACCCAGACTGGTCGTTCCTGTAACTTCATCGGACGGAAGGCCTGGATGGGGTCGCGCGTCCCTGCGGGCGTGATCGATGGTGCGATCCGGTAGGTAAACAGCGGAACGGTGCGCTGATAGGTCTCGAAGCTGACAAGGATCGCGCCAGGCTCAGCAGCCTTCGCCAGCTGATCGGCCAGGTTGACCGTATCGCCGATAACTGTGTATTCCATCTGAGCAGCATTATCGAGTTTCCCGGCGATGACCAGACCGGTGTTCATGCCGATACGAAGCTGAAAGTCAAAATCGTACCTATGCTTGACGCGCTCGCGTAACGGTTGAAGCAAGGCCTGCATCTCCAACCCAGCCCGGACAGCCCGCTCTGGGTCGTTTTCATGGGCGAGCGACGCCCCGAACAGCGCAATGAGCCCGTGCCCGGTGAATCTGTCGACCGTTCCCTCGAATTTGTAGATCACATCCACCAAGAGCCGCATCGTTTCGTCGCTCCAGATGAAGGTAGCCTCAGTATCCAGCGCGTGGGGCACCGTGGATGCCTTCGTGATGTCAACACAGACGACGCTCACCTCGCGGCGCTCGCCGATCATCTGGGCCGCGGCCGTGCTTATCTTCTCCGAAAGCGCTGCCGGCATCATCGTGCGCAGGCTCTGCAGCATGTCACTTTGCCGCAGCGACGCCGCCCTACTAACGTGATCCTCAGGCAAGCGAGCACCACACTGTCCACAGAACGTATGCCCGCTTGGCACAGGCTGTCCACAGACTAAGCAACTTTGACTCAAAGCTGCGGCGCAATTCAGGCAGATATCAAAATTGTCAGGATTGCTTTGGCCACAGGAAGGACAACGAGGCATGATAGCCTCCTAACATGCTGAGGAGTAGCATCGTGGCGTGGGGACAACGCTCACCGTGGCTGTGAGCCGTTCTCGAATAGTCGCAACCACTACTCTCCAACCATATTGCGTCCAGTCGAAATGAATAGGCCTCTCGGACCGATCGGGGAAAGTACTTGTTGAAGCTGCCTTAGTGCTTCTGTATTTGAATATTGCCTCGTTTAATAATGCTATAGCTCGTCTATGATTGTATTAACAAATGTTATCAGCGGATGAAAATACGCTAATATACTACAGCCACACTAACTCTCGCATGTCACATTACTACAATAATACTATAAACTAACGTGCAATTACTACGATATTGCTCACTATCTGCTTACTATCTGTGTAAAGTTGCTATCAAGTTCGTATCTCGAATATCACTGAGGGCGTTACTACAGTAATGGTGATCAGGCAGGAGGTAGTTATGGGATCTGATCTCGAACATGGCGATGATGAAACTGTCCACGACGTTGACCGCGCTTCTGGACAAAGGCAGATCGGCATGCTTCTACAAGATGATGAACATTCCTACTACCCAATCGTGCAGCATACCCACGACCTTATTATTCTGATCGATCAGACCGGCACCTTTGTCTACGCTAGCCCATCACATCTCGATTTGCTCGGCTACGATCCTGCAGCGCTCATTGGCGGATCTGTATTTGATTTTATTCACCCGATCGATCTGGCGGCGCTGATGGAACAATGGCCCCCTCAGACCGTTGAAGGAACCCTGCATACCGTCTTTCGTTTACGTCACGCCGATGGTACCTGGCGGTGGGTCGAGATATGGGCGACCGCGGTTCTGCGCCAGGGAGAAGGTCAGATCATCTGCGTCGCCCGCGATATCACGAGCCGCCAACAGACCGAGAGGATCCTTGTGCGACTTCAGCGGCACTACGAGCTGATTTTGAACGCAGCGGGGGAAGGAATCATCGGTTTGGACACAAACGGTAATCTGACGTTCGTCAATCCCGCTGCGGCGCGTATGCTCGGATGGAACGTTGTAGACTTGATCGGCCGATCAATGCACGCCCTCGTGTACCATACGAAGCCTGATGGGACGCCCCATCCCGAAGCAAGCAGCCCGATCTCTGTCACAATCTCGGAGGGGCGAACCGCTTCCGTGACAGATGAACTGTTCTGGCGAAAAGACGGGACGAGCTTTCCGGTGGAGTATACGAGCACTCCAATCTGTGAGGGCGGAGTGAGCGTCGGTGCCGTCGTCGTCTTCCAGAACATCAGAGCGCGCAAGGAGCTGGAAGCGCGCTTGCTGCAAGCTCATAAGATGGATAGCATCGGCCGGCTGGCGGGCGGTATCACCCACGATTTGAATAACTTACTGACGGTCATTAGCGGGTATACCGATCTTGCGCTCCGAACGCTGCCGGTTAAGTCGCTGATTCACCGCGATCTCGTAGAAATCCAGAAGGCTGCCGATCGCGCTGCGGTGCTCAATCGACAGTTGCTGACATTCGCACGCAAACAGGCCGTCGAGCCACGCGTTCTCAATCTGAACGACCTGCTCCTCGATGTGTCCAAGCTGCTGCGCCGGCTGATCCATGAATCGATCGAGTTCGTTATCCTACCCTCGGCTGATCTTGGACTGATCAGAGCTGACGCTGGCCAGATTGAGCAGGTGATCGTCAATCTGGTCGTTAACGCGCGGGATGCGATGCCCCATGGAGGCAAGCTGACCGTCAAGACGGCAAATGTTACGCTCGATCATACGAACATTCCAGTTGCGCTCGCTAGTGCGGCTGGTGCCTTCATTCTGCTGTCCATCACCGACACAGGCACGGGGATGAGCGATGAGGTCAAGGCGCACGCGTTTGAGCCCTTTTTTACGACCAAGGAAGCGGAGTCTGGAACTGGTATCGGCTTGGCGACCTGCTATGGCATCGCCCGCCAGCATGGGGGCTATATCTCGATCGACAGCGAACCGGGTCAAGGGACAACGATGAGTGTCTTCCTGCCTCGCATCGAGGCAGCAGCGGACAAAGTCCTCCAGCCGGGCGGCAACTACGACATACCACTAGGCACAGAGACGGTCCTGGTCGTCGAAGACGAACCAGCGGTTCGCGAATTTATCTCAAGAGCTCTGCGCCAGCAAGGCTACGCTGTTATTGAGGCAGCCAATGGTAACGAAGCACTGCGTTTCCTACGAAAACGAATTGGAACGGCGATTGACCTGGTATTGACGGATGTGCTCATGCCACAGATGGGCGGTGTAGAGTTGCTCAATCAACTGAGATATTCACACCCCAACATCAAAGTATTGTTTATCTCAGGCTATAGCGACGATGTGATGGTGCACCGCGGGCAGCCAGCACCGAACGTCGCGTTCTTATACAAGCCATTCACGCTAACTACCCTCGCCCAAAAGGTGCGCGAAGTGCTGGACGCTTGAAAGCTGGGATTGTCCATCGGCAAGAGGAGAGGCCAGATCGCGATAGCAGGCGCAACGTCGCTTAGTGCGTGTGCGGCGGCCAACTAGAGGGCGGATCAGCTCCGGTGGTGGGTGTCGGCACGGCCATTCAGCCCGAAGAGCTGGCGGAT
>Ga0137369_10008387_pt1 | contig 10312 bp, 11 predicted proteins | sample SagtaG_12_FD_104918 | JGI IMG/M metagenome (GOLD analysis project Ga0137369, IMG submission 104918) | Vadose zone soil microbial communities from Sagehorn Ranch, Mendocino, California, USA - Sage1_L_113_16 metaG | ecosystem: Environmental > Terrestrial > Soil > Vadose zone | place: USA... | reverse complement strand
TCGCTGACACTCGGCGCGACGCTGAAATTCGAGATAGTGCGGCCGAACGGTCCATTTACGACGAGCGTTGTGGTTGCAGGCTACGAGCGTCCGACCGTCACGATTGGTGAGCTCCCGGGCATTACCGAGAAGCAGCGGCGGCTGCAGACCGCGTGGGTTGCCGGTACCCCGTGACTGTCACGACGCGCGAGCACAACTGCCAGCTACGCCCGGAGCGCTTTCACTGCAGCTTCGGCCTGCCGAATGTGACGATGCTGATGACGGGGCAGGATCGATAGCGCCGAGTAGACGCTGTATCGAAGCCGACTGTTGAACGGGGACACGATGCGCACATTGCCCAGCGGAAGACCGTCGGCTTCGCGGACACATTTGACCTGCTCCTGCTGAAGCTGAGCGAACTCGTCGAGCACGACCTTGCGCGAAGGGTTACCCGTCGGAACGAAGGCGGGTGTCGTGCTAATCCGTCCGAATCCGCGAGTGGGGCCGGACGCTCGCCAGACCATCCACCCGCTGAAGTCGAGGCGATAGCGCACCGGAGGCTTGCCGTCGAGGACTCGGCATTTCTCCAGTGCTTCGCGAACGATCGGAATGAATGCGCGCGACGTAAGGTTGAGATGCTGAACGCATTGAGACGCTGACCAGCGGGTGGGATCGACGGTACCGGACCATTGCTCGTCGGACAACCCCGATACGAGGTCGTCGAGCCTTTGCTGCGCGGACTCGAAATCCTCGATGATCGCCTGGAGCTGTCCCTGCACCCTCCCCCCTTACTGATCGCTGACCGCTCTACCCCGTCGTCGTGCCGACGCTGGCCCCACGTCGATACTGAAAGCAATCAGGAGACCAACCACTGTCCAAAACGTCCATCTACCACCGAACCAGTTCTGGACAGCCGAATACCAGAGCAGCGTCGTGGGCAGGAAGAGGAATCCGAGGATTGGCCAGAGCGGGTTTGGAAACATTCCCTTGAACCAGCTGCTCAACAGCCAGAGTCCGGCGACGACGACGCGCGGCATTGCCAGGGCGAGAAGGACGAGAAGGCAGGGCATTCGCTAGTGAGGATAGGTGACTCATTCTTAACGTATCACTTCGTGGCTGGTTTCAGCGAGCCGGCACACGGCTCCCGCCGCGCGGTTCCCACTTCCCCAGGTCCGGCAATCGCGCGCGGATAAGCATGAACTCCGGATACTTCATTAGCCGATCGAACGCGTCGGGTTTGGTCTCGCGAAATGTGTCGTCGGGAATCGGCTCGACGAGCCGCTCTATCACGAAGCCGGCGTCCGTTAGCGCACCCGTGATCGCACTCAAGGGACGCCGAAAAAATCTGACATTGCCCGCCCAGCTCCAGTAATCCTCCAAAGACTCGGTTCGGAAATAGTTCGCGACGTCGAAACGCGCGGCCTCTGTAGTGGGATGATGTGTCGACATCACCAGCCAGCCACCGGGTTTGAGCACGCGTCGAAACTCGCCGAGTGTAGGCGACCAGTCGCGCAGGTAATGCATAACGAGGGCGGAAACAATTCCGTCGATGTCCTGGTTGTCGAGGAAGTCGAGCGGTTGCGACAGGTCGGCGACTCGCACCGACGCGCGCGGAGCGCCCTGCGAGGCGTCAAGCAATCCGAGCTTGGCAAGCCTTCGCTCGGCGTGCCTGGCCATCTCCGCACTCCCGTCAATCGCCGCGACCCGCGCGCCCAGTGCGACCAGCTGCTCCGTATAGAAGCCAGAGCCGCAACCTGCGTCGAGGACGTGCGCACCCGTGACGTCCGGGAGCAGCGCCAGGGTCGCCGGCCGCTCGTAATGAGCGTTGTACGGTGCGCTGTCCACACCTGCCGCGTAGGCCTCGGCAATCTCGTCGTAGCTGAAGCGGGAATCGATCGCTGATTCTCCCATAGGCTCAAAGCGCGTTATCCGAACGCTCAGCGCTTCATGTATTTCCAGTTGCGCGGCTTTCCCTCGGCCATCCACTCCACGGCGGTGGCGACCCGCCGCTCACGGGTTTCGTCGGTTTTCGCGTCGGCGATCCACTCGAGGTATTCGCGCTTGTGACTGGGGCTGAATGAGTCGAATGTAGCGCGCGCTCTGGCGTTCTTTCTTAGAGCGCTTCGCAGAATCGGCGGGATTGCCAGCGGCTTCTTTGGCTTGGCCGCGAGTCTGGGCACTTTGACGCCCGATTCGTTGAGCTTCATCGCCTTTTTGATGTACCTGGAGAGCACTCTGTCTGTCGGAAGATCGCTTACACTCGTGAGCCTTCCGAATTGACCCATTGCTTCGTCCGCACGCCGCCCATCCTTGTTCAGGATAAGGGGGCCCTTCCAAAGTATGAATCCGCAATGGTCCTTGAACGCCGCTGTGGCGCACATGATTCCATGGTACATGAAGGTCGGAGCGCTCCACTTCAGCGTCTCTTCCACTTCGGGGCAAGCGTCGTGAACTACCTCCCGGATGCGCGTCAGTATCGGCTTGGCGAAGTCGGCGGATTTCGCGATGTAAGCGTCTACGCGAGGGTCACGGTTTCCCATTCTTCAGACTCCCGGTGTCGAAGCCCGCGCCGCCTTGAAACCCCACCACGCAAGAAAGAGAGTGACGATTGCTCCAGCGGCCGAGGCCCATCGCGGCAAATCCATGCTCCCGATCTGGAAGGTGAAGCCGATGGCCAGGCGAACCAGGTGAACAATGCCGATCAGGAGGAAGATCACTGCTGAGACGGTGCTGTACGTCTTGCTGGACATTTTGACTCCGGATAAGAGGTCTGAACGGTCGTAAACTGCGACACTCTGGCGGCAGCAGCCAGCCCGCTAACGATAACCGGACATCGGCTGGATTCTTGCCTTCATCGAGAGGCGATACGTGGAGGACATCCCGGAGGCGGAGGGCTCGAACATGAAATGGACTCCAGGCGGAAGGAGCGGCAATCTCGAAGATCGGAGATCCGGCGGCGGGCTCGGGGCCGGCCTTGGGATCGGAGGCACGGTTGTCGTGCTGGCGCTGAGCCTCTTGTTCGGGCGAAATCTGTTTCAGGATCTTGGAGTGGAGCCCGCCGTAGGCTCGGGCGCTCCGATGACGGCGGAAGATTCCGCCCGTGAGGAGCCTGAGGTTCAGTTCGTCTCATACGTGCTCGACGACGTTCAGAACACCTGGGCAAAGGTACTTCCACAGTACGGAGCATCGTTTCGTCCGGCACACCTCGTCCTGTTCCGCAACTCGACGGAATCAGGATGCGGGCTCGCGCAGTCGGCGATGGGTCCCTTCTACTGTCCATTGGACGAAAAAGCGTACATCGACCTTGGTTTCTATGATGAGCTGAAGCAGCGGTTCGGGGCGGCGGGTGATTTCGCACAGGCGTACGTTCTGGCGCACGAGCTCGGCCATCACGTGCAGCATCTTCTCGGCGTCGACGAGCAGGTGCGCGAGCAGGAGCAGCGTCGGCCGGATGCGGCGAATCAGCTCTCGGTGAAGATGGAGCTCCAGGCGGATTGCTTCGCCGGCGTGTGGGCGCACTCCACGCAGCAGCGCCAGCTGCTCGAGCAGGGCGACGTCGAGGAAGCAATGAACGCCGCATCTGCTGTGGGAGACGATCGAATTCAGCAGCGAACGACTGGAAGAATCAACGTGGATTCTTTCACGCACGGCTCGGCGGCGCAGCGAGTCCAGTGGTTCCGTCGAGGTTTCGATTCCGGCGATCCGAAAGCGTGCGACACGTTTTCCTGATAACCGAATTGACCGATTGACCGACTATTGGTCACCGGTTACCGCTGAGCGTTCAGCGCTAGTGATTCCATAGAGCCTGGCCGCGTTGTCGCCAAGTATCAGCTTTCTCTCTGTCTCCGAGACGCGAAGCGCTGAAAGACTCGTCTTCATCTGCGGGATGCTTCCGATCTGGTGAGGATAATCGCTCCCCGCGAGAATCTGAGCGGCTCCGGCGAAGTCGACCGCCAGTCGCAGCGCGATGGGATCGAAATTCACTGTGTCGAAATAGAACTGCCGCAGATAATCGCTCGGCGGCTTGTCGATATTGGCGCGGCAGTCAGGGAATGCACGCCATCCTCTGTCCAGTCGTTCAGCCAGATACGGGATGGCGCCGCCAAGATGGCTCAGAACCCAGCTGATATCAGGATAGCGCGCCGGGACTCCGGCGAAGACAAGCTTCGCCGCGGCCAGCGTGGTATCGAAGAGAAAACCAACCAACGGCATCAGCCAGTAGTCGGTCATCGCCTCTACACCCACGGGATCCGTTGGATGGATGTGCAGCACGGCACCGAGCCGATTGGCTTCGGCGTAGAGCGGCTCAAAGCGAGCGTCAGATAGTGCGACGCCATTGAGGTTGCTGAAGAGCATCGCTCCCGGGAGACCAAGCTCCGTCATCGCGCGGCGGAGCTCCACTACTGAGGCTTCCGGGTCGCACAGGGGAAGTGTCGCAAGAGCGGAGAATCGCGGCGCTCGCTCACGCGAGATTGCGGCGAACGCATCATTTACCTTGCTCGCCAGTCTTTTCGCTCTCTCTGGCGGCTCTACGTGCGTTCCGGGCGTTGTGAGCGTAAGGATCTGCGTATCGACGTGCTCGTGCTCCAGGACCTGCTGTCGGTAGACGATATCGCGATGTCCGAGGACCGCGACATTGTAGTCGCCAGGGTAATGCAGGCACGGGTTGCCTTCGGCGTCGACGGTGAGCCTGACCACGCTGTCGCCACCGCGAATTGCATCGAGGTACGATGGCGGATAGAAGTGATTGTGTACATCGATCAGCATGCCGGTTTGTTCTCACAAAGCGAGCGATTAAACTGCGACACTGATTCGCCGACGGTAAGCGGGGCCGGTTGCCAGTTCCCGGCTGGCAGTTCCCAGTTCCCAGTTGCACAAAGGATTCAAATGAACCGCAGAGCTATCATCGTTGGACTCGTGTCGATGTTGCCGCTTGTCGCGTCCTCGCAGGTGCCCACCGCGCCGGACCCGATCATTCAGCGGATTCGGGCCATTGGAATGGACAGCTCGCTCACCGAGCGGCTTTCGCATCAGCTGTTCGATTCCATCGGGCCGCGACTCACGGGGAGCCCGGACGCAAAGCGCGGCAACGACTGGCTCGTCCGGATGTACAAGTCGTGGGGTATCGACGCGAAGAACGAGCAATACGGGACATGGCGCGGATGGCGGCGCGGCTACTCCCACATCGACCTCGTGTACCCGCGAGTGCGGTCGCTCGAAGGAACGATGCTCGGCTACAGCCCGGGAACGGGAAAGAAGGATCTGACGGCCACGATAGTAATCCTCCCACGTTTCGCCGACAGCACGGAATTCGTGAAGTGGCTGCCGGCGGCGCGCGGGAAATTCGTGCTTGTCTCGGGGCCTCAGCCAACGTGCAGGCCGACTGAGGACTGGCAGCAGAACGCCACGCCGGAATCCAAAGCGCGGATGGATTCAATGCGCGCGGGAGTGCGGGCAGAATGGGGCGGACGAAACGTTCGAGGAACTGGCTACGGCCTCGCGATTGGAACAGGCGAGCTCGGACTGAGACTCGAGGAGGGGGGCGCCGCCGGCGTGGTAACGTCGCGTTCCAAGGACGCCTGGGGCACTATCGAGATCTTCGAGACGTACAACCTTCGGGCGCCGGCAATCGCGCTCAGCTGCGAGGATTACGGGCTGGTCTACCGACTCACGGAGAATGGTCAGCGACCGCGCATCACGATGAATCTCGATGCGCAGCCACTTGGCGAGCAGCCATCGTACAACACGGTCGCGATGGTTCGGGGAGCGGAAAAGCCCGACGAATACGTTGTGCTCTCGGCGCATTTCGATTCGTGGGATGGGTCGTCGGGGGCGACGGACAACGGGACCGGCACGCTGACGATGATGGAAGCGATGCGTATCCTGAAGACGGTGTACCCTCGGCCAAAGCGGACGATAATCGCCGGCCACTGGACGGGCGAAGAGCAGGGCGAGGTCGGATCGAAGGCGTTCACCGAAGATCATCCCGAGGTAATCAAGGGATTGCAGGTCCTGTTCAACCAGGACAACGGAACGGGCCGCATCCTTCGCCTGGGCGGAGCGGGATTGCCGAACGCGGCCGAGCACATCTCGCGCTGGCTCGGTCAGCTTCCGGCGTCTTTCAAAGAGCAGCTCGACTTTCGCGGACCGGGATTCCCCGCCGGCGGTGGAAGCGACGACTTTGCGTTCGCCTGCTACGGCACGCCGGCGATCGGTCTCAGCTCGCTCAACTGGAATTATTTCAACTACACCTGGCACACCAACCGCGATACCTACGACAAGATCGTGTTCGATGATCTCAGGTGGAACGCGACGCTGACGGCGATGCTGGCGTACCTCGCGTCGGAGGACCCGACGATGATCACGCGCGAGCGAGTGGATCTTGCGGCGGCAGCCGCAGCGGCGGCAGCGACACCTTCGGCACCGGGGCGAGGTGGGCGCGGCATACCAACGACGTGGCCCGAGTGCGTCAAGGCTCCGCGAACAACGAAGCCGCGCCTCCGTTAGCAGAGAATCAAGTAACTCACTGCCTCATTTGTGCTGCATCTTTTTCTCGACAGCTTCCCGGACGTCGTCAACAGTCGGGAGAACTCCTAGAAAGGCAAGAGGTCCCGCGCTCAACACCTCTTCGCCGTCCACGAACACCTTGAACTCACCATACCGACCGGAGACTGTCTCGACGTCAACGCCGAGGTCCTTTCGCAGGGCGGCCGCCGCACGGGCGGCCTGGATTCCGGTGATTCAATAGCTGCAGCGGCGAATCGTGACTGACATTCAAGCTCTCCTCTAGCTGATCCACGTTCCCATGGCCATCCCGGCGACGCCAAAAACAAAGAACAGCGCTGCGGCGACACCGATCGTTACTGATACTGTCCGCAAAACGAGAAGGGAAGCGGCTACTGCCGGGCGCCGGCTGAATCCGCTCGGCTGATCGAGCGCGCGATCGGCCAGCCCCCACGCACCGAATGTCATGAGACAGAGCGCGGCACTCGCGATCACAGCCCATCCCGCCTGCCGCCAGAACGCTGCTCCCGCCGCGACGAGGAGGCCAGCCGTCACATCGAGAGTGAGCCGCAGATTGGATCGCGTGCGCGCGCGGTGAATGATGGCGGCAGCGAGGCTGAGAGAAGGGCGGGTAGCGTAGAATTCCATGGACAACCTCCTCACGCGATCGGCAAAAGAAGCGTGAACGTCGCGCCTTCACCCACGTTGCTGGTCGCGGTCAGGTCTCCTCCCATTCCACGTGCGAGGTCGCGACTGATCGACAACCCGAGGCCAAGCCCCACACTCGGATTCGCGGGACGACTCGCGAGCTGGACGAACGGCTCGAAGATTGTCTCGAGCTTTGCCGGAGGGATGCCAACCCCGCTGTCGGTTACGCGCACGGCTGCCATGGCGGGCGATCCGTCACACTTCCGGGCCTCCACGGTAATGCGTCCGCCCTCGGGAGTGAACTTGATTGCGTTGCTCATCAGGTTCAGCAGAATCTGCTGCGCTTTCTCGCGATCGGCCCGAACCACTATCGAAGGGTCCGGCGCATAGGGAGAATCGACCACGTCACACGTGAGCGTATTCGAGGAGAGCAGGGGCTCGATCATCGCCAATGCTTCGGCCACCAGCGGCTCGAGCGGGATCTCCGTGATGTCGTAGTCAACTCGACCGGTCTCGATGTGCGTGAGATTGAGGTGGTCGTTGGTCAGCGACAGGAGATGCCGCTGGAGCCGCTGGACCCGGAGGAGCGCTTCGCGCTGCGCGTCGTTGACCGGACCGTGTACTCCCATCTCGATGAGCTGGATGTGTCCTCCGATCGCATTCAGAGGCGTGCGGAGCTCGTGACTCATTACCGCCAGAAATTCCGACTTCGCGCGGTTCGCGGCGGCTGCCACCGCGTGAGCGCGGCGAAGATCGACTTCGGCTCTGCGCTGAGCAGTCACGTCGCGGAACACGAGAACGCAGGCGACGATCTTTCCGTCCGCGTCCCGAACCGGGGCTGCGTTGGCCATCACTTCAACCGCCGGCGCGTTGCGCGGGACAATCCGGATGACTTCGTCCCTGACGATCTCGCCGCGACGCAGCGCGCGCGTCGTCGGCCACTCGTCTGCCGCGACCGGTTCTCCATTCGTGTGGAACCCGGTAAAACCAGCGGCATCAGAGTCGAGTGCGTTGCTCAACACCGGGCGCATCCCGAGGATTCGCTCCACCTCACCGTTGATGAAGAGGAAGCGTCCAGTAAACGCGTCCACGATTCCGATGGCAACCGGTGTCTGTTCGAGCACCGCGATCAGTCGCTGGTGAGCCTCGTCCCGCTCGGCGAGCATGAGCTGCTCGCCGGCGATCGCGGACTGGAGTCGCTCGACCGCTTCGCCACGCTCGGAGACAGAGGCGCCAAGCATGAGGAAGGTCGCGGCTGTCACCGCCATGAATGTCTGCAATGCGAAGAGGCTGAGATGCAGTTGCGGCTGAACGAACGGACCTCTGCCGGTCACCGTCGCCCAGATCGCTATGACCGAGACAATAAACGCTGTGGTTACCGATCCGCGCTGGCCGAACCGCACCGCTGCCCACATGAAGAGCGGGAAGAATAAATATGCCTCGCCGAATGCACCCCCATTCGCTGCTCCGGCGCTGCGGAAAACGACGAAGCTCACCGCAATCAGGCAAATTCCGAGCGTGGCGGCTTCGAGCCAACTCTCCCGGGTTGCGTGGGGCTTTCCGACCGACCAGACGAGAATCAGCGGTGCGACAAGGAGGTCACCAATCAGGTCGCCGAGCCACCAGACGCGCCACGTCTTCGCAATTCCAGCTTCAGGCAGGATCCCGCCGAGGTACAAACCAAGGACGCCGACCGTGGCGCTGATGGCAGTGCTGAGTATCCCGGCGACTACAATCAGCGCAAACGCGTCGATGATTCGGTCGAGGGAGTGCCGGAATCCCGGAATCCGTTGCAGGGCGTACGCGGCGGCGACTGCCTCCAGCGTATTGCCCACCGAAATTGCGAGAGCCACAGGAATTGGAGCGCCATTCAACAGGTTGGCGAGGAACGCTCCGAGCATGATTCCCGGCCACAGGCGGTAGCCGCGCAGAATGAGAGCGCCAAGCGCAATCCCGGTGGGCGCCCAGACGAGCGCGGCGTATCCGGCGAGCGCGTCGAGCTCGAGCCCCGTTGTGGCGGCGACGACGTAAATGGACGCGAGTGCAGCCAGCTCGAGCCCATGCGCGAGACGCTTCTTTGTGGCGTCGCTCACACGCTCACCAGGCTCGGACGGCGCAACGATTGTCCCCGACAATGTTTCGCTCACAGGTCCACGGAACGGATTGGCGTGGATTCACTGATCAATGACGTACAAAAACTGGCTGTGGGACGGCCGGTGCGGAATACCTGGGACGAACAAACGGCGGCGGTGGGAGATTCCCAACCGCCGCCGCATGTCGATCCGAAAAGTGCCTACTTCGTGGGTGTTACTGCGAACCCGTCGACGTGCAGGTCGAGATTGTGGTTCACTCGCACTCCGGCTACGCCGGTGGTTCCCTGGCCCATGCCATCGAGATTCGACCGTGGCATGCTGTTCACCTCGGTGCCATTGACGAGGAAGCTTACCTTGTCGGGCGCGACGACTACCGAAAGCTTGTTGGTCGCCTTGCCACTGGCGTCGATTGCCTTGACTGCATCGTTTGCCGTCCAGTCGACGATCTTGTGGATGGTGGAATCATTCGCCCGGTGGTTGATGAGATACTTTCCGTCCTGCCGCACGAGGAAATACGCGTAGGACTGATTCGGCGCTTTCAGATCCTTGCCGCCGATGAACAGGCCGTATGCCTCCGGATGCGTTGCGGCTTTTGTCTGCGTGAATGACGCGCTGACGGTGTAGTTGCCGCTCGCGGTATTCGCCGGGTTCCAGTAGATCGCCGCAGGTCCCGAGGTGACGTGGAAGCCGCTTCCCATTGCGACAACCTTGTCGTCGCTCAGCTTTCTGCCTCCCTTCGCGGCCTGAGGATCTATGCGGCCGGTCCATCCAGCCAACTTCACTCCGCCTTCCTTCACAACCTTGTCGGGATCGTTCCCCTGCGCGCGCAACGAGCCCGCGAAGAGTCCCAGTCCGGCGACTGTTATCGCAAGAATTTTCATCCAGCCTCCAGCAGAAGTGTTCGGTAAAAAGTGTGGGTCAGTACTCCGGATATCCATAGTCCGGACGAGAAAAATGTTCATGAACGCGTTGCGAAAACCCCCGGCTCCACGTCACGCGCGGCGAGGCAACGCCGAAGGTCGTTCACCATTGACTGGTCGTTGATAACGATGAATGCCTGGTGGTGGAGGTACGTCGTGATGCCCAAG
>Ga0137369_10008385_pt1 | contig 10314 bp, 9 predicted proteins | sample SagtaG_12_FD_104918 | JGI IMG/M metagenome (GOLD analysis project Ga0137369, IMG submission 104918) | Vadose zone soil microbial communities from Sagehorn Ranch, Mendocino, California, USA - Sage1_L_113_16 metaG | ecosystem: Environmental > Terrestrial > Soil > Vadose zone | place: USA... | reverse complement strand
TAGTCAGCGCCCTACAGTTGGCTTCGATTGTTCGCTCCTCAGGAGGGAACAATCGAAGCCAACTGTAGGGCGCTGACTATGTCGGAACAGACTCGCCTTGCGCACGCTATCCTTTCGCTCTTCATGGAGAGCGCCGCCCGAGACGCCCTACGGGTGCCGTGATGGCGAAAGGCACCAAGATCGAATGGGCCGACGACACCCAAAACGCGGAGATGGGGTGCGACGGCTGCGAGTTGTGGGACCCCAAGAAGGGCGTCCGCATCTGCTACGCCGGAGTGCTCACCGAGATGAGGGTGTCGAAGGGCCGGCGCAAAGGGTGGCCTCCCGCGTTCGATAACCCGACGATCTTTCCCGGACGGATCGCCGAGGCCGCTCGCTGGCGAGACCTGACCGGAACCACGCGGCGCAAGCCGAGGTTCAAGCCGTGGCTCGACGGGATGCCGCGCGTGATCTTCGTGAACGATATGGGGGACGGCTTCACGGCCTCGCTGCCCGACGACTGGCTCGCGCCGGAGTTGCCGGTGATGGCCGCGAGCCCGCACTTGTGGTTGTTCTTGACGAAGCGCCCTGACCGCCAGCGGGCGTTCTCGCTCCGTCACGAGTTGCCGAGCAACGTGTGGGCGGGCACGAGCATCACGAGCCCGCAGGATCAGCGGCTTCGCCACCTGATGCGGACGCGCGCGAGCGTCCGGTGGGTCTCGTACGAGCCGATGCTCGGCCCCGTGGACTGGCGTCCCTATCTCGCGGACGGGCTCAATTGGCTCGTCGTGGGAGGCGCGAGTGGGCCGACCTATCAGAACCAGATGATGGACTTGGCGTGGCTCGCGGATACCGTCGAGCAATGCCGGGCGGCGGGGGTGCCCATCTTCGTCAAGCAGGACAGCGCGCGGCATGCTGGTGTTCGAGGACGCATCCCGGATGAATTGTGGATCAGGGAGTACCCGCGAGGGATTCCGGGGTTGATTCCGGTGTCGCCCGATCCGTCCGTTGTTGTTTCTCGACGACGGAGAGAGATAGACGTTGAGATCGTCAAGGGGACAAGAGAGAGCCGCGAGATCGAGGTTGAGATCGTCAAGGGTTCCTTGCGCGGCATAGAGGAGGACGAGGATGCCGAAACGGACCCCGAAGCGACGCCCCGTCACCCCGGCGGAGATCACCCGGCTCTCCCGGCTGGCCGCGACCGATGCGGCCAAGATTCCCGGATGACGAGTTCGAGAAAGAGGAGGAGGAGGAGAAGAACATGGAGCGGTTAAGAGAGAGGTTTGGAGCGACAGCGTGGGGAAAAAAGTGGCTCCAGTGGCGCGGTAGGTAAGAGGGAGACCCAAATGAACTCGCACCCGAGCACGTTCAATGAACTGGTTCCGGAGCCGAAGGAGCCATCGCCCTGGACGCAGATTATCCCGGCGGGGCTGGACGGGGATGCCGCCGTCAAGTGGCTGCTCGAGTACATAGTCGCGGCGCTCCGCGAGAGGGCCGCCGACCACCCCACCCCCCGGCTCACGGCATGGGGGCGCGCCTGTGACGTCCAGAATAGCCTCCGTCGCAATCCCAAGGCGCGCACCGACCTCGCTGGACCCAACACCTCCGGCGAGGATCTCGTGCGGGCCGAGGACACCCGCGTCTCCATCTATGCTGTGCTCCGGGCCTTGCGGCCCGCCATCGCGAGCGTCAGCCCTGAGGCGGCGCCGGCCGATGCCGCGGAGTACGTTTACTCGTGCCTGCTGTGGGATGGCTCCGAGAATCAAGCCCCCGGAGCTGGCCCACGGCTCATCGAGCTGGCCTGGGCGGAGGTCGAGGCCGGTCCCGGCGCCCGGGCGGAGATCGAGCGCCGAGCGCAGGAGCGCGAGGGCGATGTTCTCAGCCGCCGCGCCCTCCAGGTCCAGGCGGGGATTCTTTGTCTACGCAATTACCTGGTTCACCACCAGATGTCCGGACCTTTCGACCAGATCAAACCGCGTGCGGACGAGGCGTTCTCCAGGCTCGAGGAATGGTTTGCCCGGGACCGTCTTAACACTCGTGAGTTTTCCGAAAGCCTGCAGCGGCATGTCACGGTCGGCGAGCACGCGATTCAGGAGTTGCTCCCGCATCTCCAGGACCGCTTCGGCGAGCGCAATCCGTATGCCGTCCTCGCGGACGCGCTCGACGGGACCTTGGAGGACATTCCTGAGGCCGTGCTCAAGGTGGTCAGGGCGGAGGATCGGCGTCCGCGCGGCGAGTTCAGTTACCGGCAGGAAATCGGATACGATCGCGCCGATGCAACCGAGGACGACCTGGAAATGCGGCGACTGAGGGAGGAGTTGACCGAGGCCCAGCTTGCTCTCGTTCGCACGCGCTATCGGACGCTATCACCCGTTGATCAGGAGATCCTTAGACTCAGCTTGGACCTCGACGGGGCCGGCGAGCACGAGCTCCACGAGATCAACGAAACGCTTGGGCTCGGCTATCGCAGCCTCTCAGGCCTCTGGAAGCACATTAAGAAGGTCCTCCGACAACTCGGTGTTGATTTGCCGCGCGAGGATGGGGAGGGGCGGTAAAGCATCTCCGCTCTCCCCTCCGGGGCGCGGTAAAAGCGGTAGAAGCGGTAAAAGGGGCGCTCTCCTCTCTCCACTTTCCACCTTTACCGCTTAAACCGCTTATACCGCGCCGGGATGGGGTGGCAGCGTCCCTGAAAAAATGATCGCCGGAGGAAAAAAGGCCCTCGCCAGCCGCGGTAGGTAGGAGGACCGCTATGGCCGAGGGCAGCACGCCGCCGTCGCAGCCGACGATCTTCGAGGCGCGAGCGACCTGGAGCGCGCTAATCGCGATGGGCGAGGCCACGCTCGCCCTGAAGCAGGGCTCCGAAACGATGCTCGCGGCCTTCGGCTCCACCACCGCGGCGGCGTCGGCCTATGTGTTGTACGAGGCGGCCTCCGGCCTCGTCCGCGAGCTGGGGCAAGAGTTCCGCAGCCTCGCGGCATCGCCCGACCCCGAAGTCCGCCGATTCTGCACGATGTTACTCGCCCGCTTGCGCACCGCGCCGGCCACGGCGCCGTCCTTCAAGGAGACCACACCATGACCCTCCCACTGACGGCCGAAGACGAAGAGCAGCTCGCGCTCGACATCGCCGCCCGCACCGTCACCGAGATCGAGGCCGCCGAGGCTCGCATGGCCCAGGCCCGCAAGCACCTCGACCAGCTGATGCTCGACATCCTGCCGGAGCTGACGACCGACGAAGAGCGGGCCGAGATGTGGAGGCGGACGGGCCATGTCTGCCTGTATCTGCGTGCCGTCGAGGCTGGAGAGTGCGAGGCCGCCGACAAGTACTGGACGGCGATGCAAGAGATTCAACGCTACTCGCGGCGGCCGCCCTACATCGCCGCCCACGTCGAGGCGGGCCGGATCCTCGCGTTCACCGAGGCGTGGGTCGAGGAAGCGATGCCCGACCTCGAGCCCGAGGAGCACGACCACGTGGTGCAGGCCCTGCTGGCCGAGGGCCGGATCCGCGCCGCCGCCGAGGTGTGGGTCGGCCAGTACCTGCCCGAGCTCGATGACGACGAGCGTGCCGAGGTGGTGCGCAACGCGGCGGCGCCGCCGGAGGCGCCCGACACAACCCATGACTGGCATCGGCCGGCATGAACATTAACGCGCGGGGCCGCCTTCGCGCTTGACGATAAAGGAGAAGTTTTTATGACCCCAGAACAACGACGTCGGATCGCGGCGAAGGCCGCGCAGTTCACCCGAGAAGCTCTCGACGACGATGATGGCCGGCCTCGCGAGGTGCATCGCCGCGACATGGACGGCTCCCCGTTCCCGCTGGGCCGAGTCGGCCGCGCCGTTTCCAAGCTCGGCGGCAACGCCCCGTCGTTCAACCGCTCACCCCGGGGCGAGAGCGGCTACAGTCTTCGCCGCGTGGTCATGGCGTTGGCCTCCGGCGACTGGCGGGAGGCGGCGTTCGAGTGCTCGCTCAGCGAGAAGATGCGCGGCGCCGGCTATCCTGGCGCGCCCAAGTCGATCTTGGTGCCCCTGGTCGGGTCGATGGTGTATCCGCCCGGCGCCGAGGGCGTCATTGAGCAAGTGGAGACCGAGACCAAACAGGCGTTCGCGACGTCTGTGCCGGATCTCGGCGAGGTGCAGGCGCTGCGACAACTGACCGGGAAGGCCATGTCAAATCTCGACGACCTGGGAGGTGGGAACCTCGTGGCGGTGACGCAGGGGCAGCTCCTTCCCCTCCTGCGCGCCGCGGAATTATTCAGCCGCGCCGACGCGAAGCAGTTTCCGATGTTGGGCCCGTTGCAACTACCAAAACTGTCCAGCAGCTCCACCATGCAGTGGTACGCGCCGGGCGTCAGCATCACGGAGAGCCAGCCGAACACCGGGGTCGTGAACTTCGCCCCGAAATCGGCGAAGGGGCTCACCCGAATCGGTAACGAACTCATGCGCGCGGTTGGATCGGCGGCCGAGGCCCTGATCCGCGAGGACATGATCGCGCAGGCCGCGAGAACATTGGACGCCGCGTTGCTCGTCGGCACCGGCGGGACGCTCCAGCCGCAAGGTCTGTTGAACTACGCGCTCAGCGCGAACGATGTGCCTGCCCTCGACAAGGTGACGTTGCACCAGGCCGCCACCGGGACCAACGGGGATACCTACCGAGTCTCCGACCCAGCGACGGCCGTGTCGCTCATCGAAGAGGGGCCCGACGGCGATGGCCCCAATGCGTGGATGATGTTTCCTCGGATGTTCTGGGCGCTGGCGAACAAACGCAGTGACAGCATCACCACCAGTGACGGGTTGGGGCCCTTCCTCTTCCCGGTGACCCGGGGTTCCATGTCGGGCGCCGTCGAGAAAGTCCTTCTCAACATTCCAGTCCTCACCTCCACCACCGTGCCGAAGAATCGGACCAAGGGATCCTCGGGTGCCACGCTGACCGTCGTGGTCCTCGGCAACTTCCGGCGGTTCGCTATTTGTCGCGTGGGGGCCTTGGAGTTGGCGGTGAGCACGGAGAGCGGCTTCCCCACCGATGAAACGCTCGTGAGATTCATCATTCGCTGCGATGGCGGTCCACTTTATCCGAGTAGCTTCGTGGTCACCGACCAACTTTTACTCACCGTGTAAGGACGAGTGACGACGATGCGGACCGCTCACGGTTTTGCCGGGGGGAGAAAAGCGGGCGACGGCCGTCCGTGACTTGCTGGCGATGCCCCCGGGCCAGGACCTCTCCTCCTGGTTTGTTTTCATCGCCGGTGAGACGCCGTTTCTTCCGAACGCGCAGGATTTGGTTCGACTGGGAGGGGACGCCACATCAACGGGCGTGACGATCGCCCGTGGATCCGGGCCGCGGCCCTCCAGGGGTCGGGGGCGATTCGGGTGATTTGTCGTCCTCGGTCCTTTTTCCACCGCGGCCCGGAGCCGTCAATGATGGTGGCCTCGGAATTTTTTTATTCGGTAGGCAAAAAGGCGCATCCCGGCGCGGTTGTTAGGTGAGGCGAGAGAAAGACGATCGGCCCTAAACAGTAAAACGGCCCCGTCGGGTTGCTCCGGCGGGGCCCAGAGGAGGATGGATCGTGCTGACTGATTATAACCGGAACCCTGCTCGGACGGAAACTGCGAGGGCCTCACGGCCCGCGCCGACCCCGCATCGTCGTCGTCTCAGCCCGGAGGACGAGCGCTTTCGCCAGACGCTCCTCGATGCCGCGGATCTCTTCCGACGACGCCGACCCATTGACGAGGTCCGCACTCAGACGCTGGGGATGCTCGAATCTCGCCGCACCCCTGATCGCTCGCGTCGGGGATTGGTCCCCCTGGTCGCGACCTACGAAGAACGCATCGCCTTGTGGGGCACCCTCAGGGAGGAGGACGACGATGCCGACGATGGCAGGTCTTCTCGACATCCGACGAAGCATGGAAGGACCCAGCCATGACGACCCCTCCATCACCCGATTTCGAGAAGGACTTCGCGCCGGAGTTTCTCCGCAAGGTGTTGGCTCTGGCGATCCGCACGGGACTCCATCAACAAGTTCCGGGCGCCCTCGATCCCGGCAACTTTTCAGGATTGGTCGAGGGACGAGGACCTTCTCCCCGTCAGCGATTAGCCCAGATCCTGGCGCGATTCGAGCAGCAATCCCCGACCGAGTGGCCGGGCAACGAAACGATGGAGCAGTTGGTCCAGCAGGAGAGGCGGCGTCTCCGACCAGAGGAAGCGCAGGCTCTTCAGGACGAGTGGGAAATCATCCGGGATCTCCAGATCCCGGATCCGACATTCGTGGAGCAAGAAGTCCGGGAGTGGCACGAACGGATGGTCTTTCAACGGGGCCTCCTGCACGCCGCCGATCTCTTTCAGCAAGGCCGGCCCATCGACGAGATCCGCGTCGACCTTCAACAGACGCTCCGGACCACCGACCCCGCAGGATCGTCAGAGGAGGGCATGCCGCACGAGGCGTTCCCTGAGCTCGACCCGGCGGCTTTGTATGGGCTCGCCGGAGAGTTCGTCAAGCGGGTCGCGCCCGACTCGGAAGCCTGGCCGGCCGCCTTGTTGACGCAATTCCTCGCCATGGCTGGCAACGCCATGGGCCGGGGGCCGTATGCGCGAGCCGAGGGGGACCCGCACGGCCCGAATTTGTTCGTCCTGATCGTCGGCGAGACGTCGAAGAGCCGCAAGGGTACAGCGTTCGGCCTGGTGCGGGGGCAGCTCGCGGCGGCGGACGAGATCTGGACCACATGGCATATTCAGGGCGGGCTGAGCACTGGCGAAGGTCTCGTGTGGGCGCTCCGCGATAAACGGGGGAATGCCGAGGACCACCCGAACGATCCGCTCGCGCTCGACAAGCGTCTGCTCACGTACGAGAGCGAGTTCGCCTCGGTCCTGCGCCGGGGACAGCGCGAAGGCAACAGTTTGTCCGCCGTCCTGCGCCAGGCGTGGGACACGGGGAATCTCCAAGTGCTCACGAAAAACTCTCCCGCGACGGCGACGGCGACGCATGTCTCGGTCGTCGCGCACATCACGCGCGACGAGTTACTCCGCTATTTGGATCGGACCGAAATGGGGAATGGGCTCGCGAACCGCTTTCTCTTCTGCTGTGCGCGGCGAGCCAATATTTTGCCGTTTGGCGGCGAACGCATCAACTTCGGTGACTTCCATTACCGCCTCCGTGTCGCCCTCAACTTTGCTGGGAACTTTGCCGGGAACCCCACCCGGCTGGAGTTCGATTCTGCGGCTCACGCGCTCTGGACCGCGGAATACGAGAGGTTGTCCGAGGGCCAGCCCGGACTCCTCGGAGCTGTCACCAGTCGCGCCGAGGCCCAAGTCTTGCGGCTCTCGCTCGTCTACGCCCTGCTCGACCAGTCTCCTGAGATCCGCCGGCCGCACCTCGAAGCCGCGCTCGCGGCGTGGCAATACTGCCAGGACTCCGCACGCTTCATCTTCGGCCAGACGTTGGGTGATCCGATGGCCGACATGATCCTGAACATGCTGCGCGATGCGCGACCCGAGGGACTCTCACGCACGCGCCTCAGTGACTCCATCGTCGGCCACCACCGAGCCGAGGACATCGGCCGCGCCCTGCGCGCGCTCCTGGAGCACGGCCAGGTTCGCATGGAGCGCAAGCCCAGCGGTGGAGGCCGGCCGATCGAGGTGTGGTATGCAACTGGGGGGAAAAGAGAAGTAAGGGGAAAAAGTGAGACTTCTTCCCCTTACTTTCCTTTTCCCCCACCCTCTGATCCCTCCCCCGGGGGTACTTCTTCCCCTTACTTCTCTTTTCCCCCACCCTCTGATCCCTATTTCCCCCACTAAAAGGGCATCTGGACCGCCATGCTCTCACTCGCCCGCGATCCCAACCCATAAGGGCCTCGCCCCTCCTCGGCGGGGTCGTCCTGATCGGGGCGATGCTCGTCCTCGCCTGGCGCGCGGGGGTCGCGGCGGAGCGGCGGCGCTGTCGGCGAGCGCTTGAGTGGAGGGCGCGCCACCGCCACTGACGTGTCTATAACCTTATGATTTCTATTAAGGAACTTCGCGGTTGCGGACCTCCCTTGCAAGCGCTATAAGAATATATAGAACCTATATTCTCCCTACGGAGGATCCCCATGAAGATGAAAAAGGCCCCCTCGAAGCCGCACATGATCGAGTTCGAGGAGACGTTCTGGCGGGCCTTGAAGTCTCGCGCGGCGCAGGAGGGGACATCGGTCTCCGCCATCGTGCGCCGCCTGGCTGAGCGCTATCTGGCGACGCGCCGCCAGAGGGGAGAGAAGCCATGATCGCGGCGATTTATGCGCGCAAATCCACGGAGCAGGATGTCGCGCAGGAGGCCAAGAGCGTGACCCGGCAGGAGGCGCTGGCGCGCGAGTTCATCGAAAAGCAGGGGTGGACGGTGGCGCCGGCCGAGTTCATCGTCCAGGACGACGGCCTCTCGGGGGCCGACTTCGTGACCCGAGGCCTCATGAAGCTCGTGCAGGCGGCCAAGCGCGTCCCGCGCCCCTTCGACGTGTTCGTGACGATGGACCAGGACCGGATCGGGCGCGATCAGGTCAGGACGCCGATGCTGTTGTCGGAGGTCATCGACGCCGGTGTCAAGATCTTCTACTACTCCTCGGGTCAGGAACTGAAACTCGACTCCCCGACCGATCGCCTCGTGTCCAACATCGCGAATTTTGGCAACGAATGGTACCGGTACCAGGTGCGCGTGAAGACCAAGGAGTCGCTGCGGGCGCGAGCGGAGAAGGGACACGTCGCGGGCGGCAAGGTCTACGGCTACCAGAACGTGCGCCGGGACGGATTTACCGAGCGGGCGATCCATCCGCACGAGAGCGCCATCGTGCGCTCGATCTTCGAGATGTGCGCGAAGGGGCTCGGGCTGCTCCGGATCGCGAATCGGCTGAACGCGGATCACGTGCCCGCCCCCCGCGGGTCCGGCCTCTGGCGGGCGTCGACGATCGCGCGGCTCCTGCGCCGCGATCTCTACCGGGGGCGCGTGATCTGGGGCAAGGTCCAGATCATGGATCGCCACGGCCGGACCGGCCAGGTCGAGAAACGCCCCGCGAAGGAATGGGTCCGCCTGGAGCGGCCCGAGCTCGCGATCGTCTCCGAGATCCTCTGGCAGACGGCCCAGGACCGGATCGAGAGCACCGCCTTGGCCCACTCCGGGCGCGCCCGAGGGGTCGACTCGCCGTATCTGCTGTCCGGGTTCGCGACCTGTGGGACCTGCGGCGGGCCGCTGACCATCAAGTGGTCCTCGGGGGCGCGCTGGCCCCTCTATGGATGCACGCGGCACCATCTCGGGGGCAAGCGGGCCTGCCCGAATGGGCACGGGGTCCCGATGGGGGACGCCGACCGCTCCGTCCTCCGCGCCCTGAAGGAGCAAGTGCTCACCCGGGGCATGCGGCAGATCCAGGCGGAGGTGGCCGAGGCCTTCCGCCGCGCCCCGGAGGTCCGCCGGGACCTGGAGGGCGAGATCCTCACGATCGAGGGGCAAGTGGCGCGCCTGGTCGAGGGGCTGGCCGCAGGGCGAGAGTCCCCGCGCATCGCGCAGGCGATCCGCGAGCGAGAACAGCATCTCGACGTCCTCCGCGCGCAGCTCGCGCAGGCGGCGGCGCTCCTCAACCTTCGGGGATCGACCGACCCCGACGATGTGTCCGAGCACGTGCTCGCGGCCACCAAGCAAGGCGTGCTCTGGGCGATGTCCCTGGAGAACCCCGCCGCGGACCCGGTGCACACGGCGCGGGCGCGGGGAGCCCTGCGGTCGCTCGTGCCAGGCCGGATCGTCTTCGCGCGGGCCGCCGACGGGACCTGGACCTTCGAGGGGAAAGCGGACGGGCGCGCCCTCCTGGAACCGGTGATCAAAGGTGTCGCGCACCCGGTCGGGGTGTCGATGCCGAACGGCATCGCGGTGACGTCCTCTCGCCCGGTACGGCGCATGAGCTTCAGGGCCAGCCACGTGTAGGCGAGGTCGCCGGCGAGAACGCCGAGCGCGGTCCCCGGCACCATGCGTTGGAGCACGAGGTCGGCCGGAAACTTGAAGACGCCGATCAGCAGCGAGGAGAGGATGACGAGCTGCGTGACGTTGTCGAGGGCGAGGCCGAGGAAACCGTTCAGGTCGCCCGCCCGGATCCAGCGCGGGTAGGTCCTAGCGAGGCCGGGCGTCGGCCACCCCCTGGTCGGCGATCACCTCACGGGCCAGGCTCTTTATGCGCTCGGCCAGCTTGGTGCACCAGGCGAGGCTACCCCGGTTGTCGGCGACTTCGCGGAAATCGAACTCGATGGCCGGGCCGACGCGTCGCGCGAGCCTCAATCGGGCGAGGTATGACTTCCCCGCCCGCTCGTCGTCCTCCTCGAGGACGACCTCAACG
>Ga0137369_10008383_pt1 | contig 10316 bp, 6 predicted proteins | sample SagtaG_12_FD_104918 | JGI IMG/M metagenome (GOLD analysis project Ga0137369, IMG submission 104918) | Vadose zone soil microbial communities from Sagehorn Ranch, Mendocino, California, USA - Sage1_L_113_16 metaG | ecosystem: Environmental > Terrestrial > Soil > Vadose zone | place: USA... | reverse complement strand
TGGCGCTAATTCGCCGCTGTGGGTCGCGCTGCTCCTGGTCTCAACGGCCACGCCGCTGCTGTTGCGCGGGCGCTGGGCGGCCGGGCTGCTGGTGCTTGTCTGGCTGGCCGATGGTCTGTTTCTGCTGGCGATCCCGCAGTCCGAGCTGATCCCGGCGCTGCTGACCTGTGCGCTGCGCGCGGCGGGCGTTGGGCTGATCGGATTAGTTCTGTATCGCGCGCTGTCGATCGAGGAGGGCCTGCGGACGCGCTCCCAACGCCGCGAGCGGGTGCTGCACGATTTTCTGGAGCTTTCGAACCGGCTGCGCGTGACCAGCGAGCCACAGACGGTGCTCGAAGAGGTTGCGCTGGCGGTGCAGGCCAGCGGCAAATTCGATTGTGTGACGCTGAGTCGGGTGGATTGGCGCGCCGGCACCGCAACGGTGGCGGCGGCGATCGGCGCGAGCGGGCGGCGGCTGAAGGCGATCGAGGGCTTGCAGTTCGCCTGGGATGAGATCGCGCCGCGGCTAAACGAGCGCCGCCGCGCCGGCCCGAATACCTTCCGCGCGGAGATGCTGCCGTTCCGCACGATCAAAAACGAGCTGCATTTCATCCTGCCGCTCAACAGCCAGTTCGCCGAGATCCAGGGCCTGCTGACTGTCTCGGGCGCGAAGAGCCGCCAGGATGCGCTGGAAGAGGCGCTCCCGCTGCTGGAGCTGCTAGCTAACCAGGCCGCAGCCGTGCTGGACAACAACGCGCTCTACGGCACCATGGAACAGCGCGTCACCGAGGCAACTGCATCGCTCGAACGCAGCCGCGCCGACCTGGCGCTGGCGCGCGACCGCGCCGAGACGCTCTACCGGATCGTGCGGACACTCGCGGTGAGCCTGGACGAGCGCGAGGTGCTGACCCACGCGCTGCTGCTGGTCGCACAGGCGACCGACGCCCAGCGCGGCGGGATCATGCTGGTCGAGCCGAACACCGGCCGGCTGGCCTTCCGCACCACACTGGATCGCGAGCGGCACGTGCTCTCGACCGGCTCGGGCGGCGCGGCGACCACCGGGCTCGATCGCGGGCAGGGGTTGGCCGGCTGGGTGCTGGCCAATCGCAAGGTGGTGATCATCGACGACACCGCGCTGGACACACGCTGGCAGGCACGGCAAGATCCCGACGCGCGCGACCGATCGGTGCTGGCAGCGCCGCTGATGCTGCAAGATGAGCCGCTGGGCGTGCTGATGCTGATTCATAGCGCGGCCGGCCATTTTCATGAAGAGCATGGCCAGCTCGCGCAGGCGGCCGCTGGCCAGATCGCCGTGGCGCTCTCAAAGGCCCAGCTGTATCGCTACGTATCCGAGCAGAGCGAGCGCCTGGGCCTGACGCTCCGGCAGCGCGAGGAAGAGATCAGCAAGAATCTGGCGATCCTCAGCTCGATCGCCGATGGCGTAGTGGTCTGCGACCGGCTGGGCCGCATCCGGCTGATCAACCCGGCCGCCTCCGAAATGCTGGGCAGCAGTGCGGCATCGCTCATGGGCCGGACGATGAGCGAGCTGCCGGGCGTGCCGCTGGATATGCAGCGCGCGCAGCCCGATGGCGTCCAGCAGCTACAGGTCGGCGAGCGCTCGCTGCACGCGCACTTCGCGCCGGTGCGCTCGACCTCGAGTGAATGGCTGGGCGGGGTGGTGGTCTACCACGACATATCGCGCGAGGCGCTGGCCGATCGGCTGAAGACCGAGTTCATCGCCACTGCATCCCACGAGCTGCGCACGCCGCTGACGTCGATTCGCGGCTATGTCGATCTGCTGCTGCTCGGGACGCTTGGCCCGCTCAGCCAGCCACAGGGCGATTTCCTCAAGGTGGTCAAAAACAACGTCGCGCGGCTGGTCGAGCTGATCGACGACCTGCTAGATGTGTCCAAAGCCGAAGGCGGCGAGATCCGGCTGCGGCGCGAGCCGGTGGATGTGGCCGAAGTATTGTACGAGGTGGGCGAGTCGCTCTACTCGCAGTTCACCGAGCGATCGATCTCGCTGGCGATCGACGTGCAAGAAGGGCTGCCGGCGCTGATGGCCGACCGCAAGCGCCTGCGCCAGATCGCCGTCAACCTGGTAGGCAACGCCTGCAAATACACCACCACCGGCGGGCATGTGGACGTGCTGCTGCGCAACAGCGGCGATCGGCTGCGCGTGGACGTGCGCGACACCGGCGTGGGCATCACCGAATCCGCGCGGCAGCATATTTTCACCCCATTCTACCGCGCCGACAACCCCCTGCGCGATGAGGCCGGCGGCACCGGCCTGGGCCTGAGCATCACCAAGAAACTCGTCGAGCTGCATGGCGGCGAGATCTGGTTCGAGACTAGCGAGGGCCAGGGCACGACCTTCTCCTTCACGCTGCCGATCGACGGCGGCCATTGGACGCCGGTGGACTGGCTGGAGCAGACCTGAGCCGACCCAACGGTGAAGATATCATCTCCTGAGGTGCACAATTCTTCTCGCGCCGCGGCTGCCAGACCTGTATACTTACCAGCATCGATGAAGTTACGCTGACTGGACACAGGCTCGAGAAATGTTTTGGTAGTGTAGTAACAAGAGGGAACTACGCCAACAACCGACGAAGTCCCCGGAGTACCGGAGGTACGCTATGGTTGTTAAGATGACCCCCGGACTATGCTCGAATGAACATAGTCGCACCGGTGGAACCTTCTGCGAGAGCTGTTTCGCGTCCTTTGTAGTTCACGGATGCACCCCCGATCGGGCATGCATCACCGACGTCATCGACGATGGCAAAACCGACGTCACCCTCATCCTACGCCATGAAGACGATCAGCGCGTTGTGCTGATCACCGACGAGAATCGCGAGGCACTTGCCTACGGCGGCTGGTCGGGCTGGGTGCGCTTCGTCGAAGAGCTGACGGGTGCCGCGGTACCAGCTGCCGAGTAAGTGGCATACTATAGCACTGGGCAGATAGATTGATCCTTTGGAGTGCGGCAGCCATGCTGCCGCGCGCTGGCAGCATGGCTGCCGCACTCCAAAGCGCGTGGATCGACTTCTTTGCTCGCAGCTATAAGCGAATACCACGGCTCGTCGCGCGCAGGCCATTTCGGCGGGTTAGCTGCCGAAACGGCTTGCGCGCGGCCGCGCGTTACACAAAACTTTAAGTGGGCATCTGCTGGCGGTATCATACCTACCAGCCCTAACCTCACGCGCGATTGGCCGCATCCCAGTGGCCTGCGCTCTAACCCGCGCGCTGCATCTGTCTTTTACCTATCCCCAATGCCCGCCGTAATTGCGCGGCGTATGCTATCATGCAACCTCGCGCGCTGAAAACACGTATACACAACATTCGTCCTTCCCGGCAATGCAACGCTCGACATAGATGGAGCAAATTGTATGATCAACCTCAACGGTCGGCAGCCTATGATCGAGGCGGCTGGCTTGCGCAAAAGCTACGGCGATACGCTGGCGGTCAAAGGCGTAGATCTCCAGGTTTATCCTGGCGAGATCTTTGGTTTTCTGGGGCCCAACGGCGCGGGCAAGACCACGACAATCAAGATGCTGATCGGGCTGCTGCGCCCATCGGCCGGCGCCGCGCGGATCGGCGGCTACGACATCCAGCGTGACCCGATCGCCGCGAAATCGCTGATCGGCTACGTGCCCGACCAGCCCTACCTGCCCGAGAAGCTGACCGCGCGCGAGTTTCTGGAGTTCATCGCCGGTCTGTACCAGCTCGATCGCGACGCGGCCCGGCGGCGCGGCGAGGAATTGCTCAGACTGTTCGATCTGAGTGATCGGGGCGACGACTTGGTTGGCGGCTTTTCGCACGGTATGCGCCAGAAGACCGCCCTGGCCGGCGCGCTGCTGCATAACCCGCAGGCGTTCTTTCTGGATGAGCCGACGGTTGGGCTCGACCCGCGCAGTGCCCGGCTGATCAAGGACATCCTGCGCGAAGTCTCCGAGCGTGGCACAGCTGTGTTTATGTCGACCCACATTCTGGAGATCGCCGAGCGCATGTGCGATCGCGTAGCGATTATCAGCGGCGGGCAGCTGATCGCCACCGGCACATTAGAAGAGCTGCGCGCCGGCCGCAGCGGCGAGAGTCTCGAAGATATTTTCCTTGCGCTGACCGGTGGCGCGGAAGAAGCCGAGCTGGCTGACGCCCTTGCCTGACAAGGTGACAGGGTGACAAGATGACAAGAGCGCTGAGCCGAGCTTTTGTCATCTTGTCATCTTGTCATCTTGTCGTTCTCTCTGTGGAGTCATGCATGTCTATCTGGAACGCGGTTCTAGTGCTTACCCGCATGCAGTTCGTGATTGCCCGCAATACGTTCTGGCGCGGCAAGATCGGCCGCAAGATCCTGTTGATATTGACGGTGCTAGGGCTGAGCGCGGCCGCCTACGGGCTGTACCGCCTGACGCAGGTGGTTGTAAAAGCGCTGACCAGCCAGGATTTTGCGGATTTTCTGGCGCGCGCCACGCGCACCATACCTGGCCTCAGCCTGGATGTCCAGCTCTACTTGCTGGCGCTGCCGAGCGCGGTGCTGTTCCTAGCGCTGGTGCTGATGGTGCTGACCAGTTTCACGACCGTGCTATCCTCGCTGTATCTTTCGGGCGACATGGATATGCTGCTGGCCGCGCCGGTGCCGATGCGGGCAGTCTTCGTGATCAAGTTCTTTAGTGGGCTGCTGGTGCCGTATCTGCTGTTGTTCTTCCTGCTCGGCCCGTTTCTGCTGGGATTCGGCCAGGGGCTGGGCTGGGGCGCGGCGTTCTTCGTGACCGCATTTGTGGTGGTGCTGCTGCTGCCGCTGCTGCCCACCGGCATAGGTGCGCTGCTAGTGATGGCGGTGGTGCGCGTGATCCCGGCCCGCCGCGCGCGCGAGATCGTTGGCGTGATCGGCGGCATGGTCGGTATCAGCTGGTATATCTTCAGCCAGTTCTCGAACCAGCTCGCGCCACGCGTTGCAAACGCACGCATGCTAGATTACCTGCGCCGGTTCGACAACCCGCTGCTGCCTTCGGCTTGGGCTGGCCGCGCGCTGATCGCCGCCGGCCAAGGCGATTGGGCGAAGCTGGCGCTCTACGGCGGGCTGTTTGCCGGGCTGTCGATCGGCGCCTTCGCGCTGTGCGTGGTATTGGCCGAGCGGCTGTACTACGCCGGCTGGTCAAATATGTCCACCCAGGGTGGGCGCGTGCGCAAGCGACGAAGGACGAAGGACCCTTCGACACCGCTCAGGGCAAGCGAAGGACGAAGGCCAGCGTCGAACAACCCTCAGTCTTTGGTCGTTCGTCTTTGGTCGTTCGTCCTGCCGCGCCAGTCGGCGGCGGTGCTGTATAAGGATCTGCGGGTGTTCCCGCGCGACCTGCGCAATGTGCAGCAGCTGATCTTTCCGCTGGTATTGGCGGGGATCTGGACATTTCGGCTGCTCACCAGCGGCGCGCCTTTTGGTGCCGGTCAGCAGCCGGATATATTGCAATCGCTCGGCCATCTGGCCTCGGCCGGAATCAGCTTCTATATCTGCCTGGTGCTATCGAGCGCGATGGGCGGGCCAGGTATCAGCCGCGAGGGTCACGGCTTCTGGCTGCTGAAGGTCGCGCCGATCAGCGCCTGGCGAATTTTGCTGGGCAAGCTGGCACTGGCCTACCTGCCATACCCGACGATTGGCGTGCTGTTTATGCTGTTCCTATCGATCTTGCAACACAGCACGCCGGTCGAGTTTGCGCGCTCGCTGGCGCAGGTGCTGCTGGGCGGATTGGGGGCCACCAGCATCACGCTGGGCATTGGCGCAGCCTTTCCCAAGCTAAACTGGGAAAACCCACGCCAGCAGAGCTCGATCCAGGCCGGCTGCCTGGCGCCGGTGCTCTATGTTGCCTACCTGGCGCTGGCGCTGGGCGCGATGCTGGGGCTGCCGCTGCTGGCCTTCCTAGCGCCCGGCTTCGCGACCGCACTGGCGCTGCTGGGCTGGGCGATCTTCCTCGCGCTGACTGCTGGGGTGGTCTGGGGCGCGCTGACGTTCGGCGCGGCGCGGCTCGAACGGCTGGAAGTGGCCTGACAGTTGTCAGTTGTCAGTGGCATGCGGCAACTGACAACTGACAACTGTCGACTGCCGACCATTCAGCAGCCCACGCCCAAGCTCGATCGCCAGCATCGACAGGGCGCCGGCCGCGACCAGCACTGTACTGGCAGACGGACCACGACTTTCGAGCAGCGTGCCCTGAGCCCATGGCAACAGCATACCACCCAGGCTGCCCATCGCAACCACCACACTGGCGGCGGTGCCGGGCGCGCGCCGGAAGGTGGCGGTCACGATCGAGAGCGCGGTCGGGAAGATTGGGCCAAAGCAGAACCCGATCAGAATCACCGCCACAACCGTCAGCGCGGCATTGCCAGGGCTGATCGCCAGCAGCACTGCGCCGGCCAGCGCACCGGCCAGGCTCAGGCGCAGCAGCACACCGGCCGCCACCCGCGCGCCGATCAGTGCGCCCGCCACGCGCCCGCCAGTCAGCGCCAGCCAGAAGCCGGCGGTCACCAGCGCCGCCGCCGCCGCACCGATCGTGGTGGTGCGCTCCATGTAGGTGGTGGTCCAGCCGCCAATGCCCGTCTCGGTGCCGACATACAGCAGTAGCAGGCCGCCGAACACCCACAGCAGCGGCGATCGGAGCAGCGCCAGGCCCGGTGTAGCCAGATCGTCGTGGTGCGCCACGCTTGGCGCGCTAGCCAGCCGCCGCACAAATGGCGCTTGTACGAGCATCAGCCCCGCGCCAAGCCACAGCACTGGCAGCGCCGTGCCCCAGACCCGCAGCGTCAGCCCGGCGATAGCCGGGCCAGCGACGGCGCCGACGCCGAAGAAGACATTGAGTAGATTGAGCGCCGAAGCGCTGCGCGCCGCGAAGACCTCGGCGATAAGTACGTTGGTGCTGACATCGATAGCGCCATGGCCCAGGCCGGCCACCAGCGCACAGGCCAGCGTCAGAGGTAGGGCATGGCTAATGGCGATACCGCAGATACCGGCCGCCAGCAGCCCAATGCCCACCAGCAGCACCGGGCGCTGGCCGAGCCGGTCGTTCAGCGGGCCGGCGATCAGCTGCGTAATAAAGCCACCCAGGAATAGCGCAGTGAAAATAGCCCCGATCGTCGCCAGGTTGCTCGACGCATTGGCAGCTAGATCTGGCAGCGCCGGCCCCAGCGCGGCGGTGATCAGCCCCAGCGCGAAAAAGCTCATGCACGACGCGGCCATCGTGCCGCGGGCGGATAGCTGGTTCATCACTATTTCTTCATTCCTTTGTACTTGACATTTGCCCCAACCGTGCGATACTATGCACTATCACGATAATACACGCATAAACACGCAATGTCAATAGAGAAAACGTACGATTACGCAGAAAGGCGCAACAATATGTTGAGCGCTGAGCGCCGGCAGCACATTCTAGAAACCCTACGGCGCGACGGCAAGGTGCTGGCGACCGAACTGAGTGTGGCGCTGCATGTGTCGGAAGATACCATCCGGCGCGACCTACGCGAGCTAGCCGAGTCAGGCTTGCTGCAACGAGTTCACGGCGGCGCACTGCCCAGCTCGCCTGCGGCGGCCAGCTATGCCGCGCGGCAGCAGCAGGCGCCCTCGGCCAAAGCGGCGATCGCGCGAGCCGCGGCCAGGCTGCTTCGCGATGGGCAGGTCATTCTGCTCGATGGTGGGACGACAACGCTGCAGGTCGCGCAGCATCTACCGATCGATCTGCGCGCCACGGTGATAACCAACAGCCCTCCAATCGCGGTGGCGCTGGCCGAGCACCCCGAAATCGAGATCATTCTGATCGGCGGGCGGCTTTACAAGCGCTCGCTGGTGACGATCGGCGCGGCCACGGTCGAGGCGCTGCGCATGGTGCGCGCCGATATCTGCATGCTTGGCGTGTGCAGCCTGCACCCCGAGGCCGGGATCAGCGTGCCGGATCTGGAGGAGGCCCATGTCAAGCGCGCGATGATCGCTGGCGCAGCCGAGGTGGTGGCGCTGGCATCGGCCGAAAAGCTCGGCACCGCCGCACCCTACATTGTCGGGCCGCTGAGCGAGCTGACGCACCTGGTGACCGAGCGCAGCGTGGCAGAAAACGCGCTGGCGGCATACCGGGCACTGGGAGTGACCGTGGTACAAGGGTAAATGTAATATTAGACATGCTTTGTTTCAACTCAAGGGCTTTCGGGTTAACAATATCGAAAGCAACGCAAACGCGCCTGCCGAATGATTGGTTTCGACAGGCGTGTTTGCTTGGCCTTCTCGCGGCCTTACCCGCGCGCTTTCCTACGGAACAACAGGCTCAGCAACAGCGCGGCCACCCCAAGCGCCGCGAACAGCAATGTGCGGCTGCCGGTATCCTCGGCCGCGCCGGTGACGGGCAGGATGGCCGGTGTCACCGGGGTAGCCGTCGGCGTCGCCGCCGGCACGGTCGGCGTCACTGGCCCAATGATACCGAATGTGACATCACTGCTATTATTGCTTGGGTCGTCGCCGGGGCTGCTGGTCGTCAACGAGACGCTATTACGGCCACCGGGCGGCGCAGCGCGCTCGTTTACCCGCACCCGAATGTGGATGTTCACCTCATCACCGGCGGGGACTTTGCCGATCGTGACTATCACCGTGCGGCCCTTGCTGGAGACATTGCCGCGTGTGGTGGTGGCCTCGATCACATCCAAATAATCGGGGATCGGGTCGGTGACGACGACATCCTCGGCCGTGCCTGGCCCTTTGTTGGTCACACGAATGGTGAAGGTGATCTCGTCGCCGATGTTCGCATCGCTGACGCTGGAGGATTTGGTGATCGCCGGATCGGCAAGATCGGGTTTCGATGATGGGGCATGGGTTGGTGTGGGGCCAGGCGTATTGGTCGGCCGGGGTGTATTGGTTGGCCCAGCTGTCGGCGTCCGGGTCGGCGGCTCGGCCGTGTTGGTGATTGCCATGAGCGGCGCTGCCGCCGTGCCGGTTGTGCCGACCGATGCGCCGGCTATCATCAGCAAAATGGCGCCGATTGCCAGCAGAACGTACTTCGGAAGACCGTACTTCATGGAGCGTGCTCCTTGGGCGGGGCCGGGCTATCTGCCCGGCCCCGCGCTGCTGCTAGCGATATGCGACTGGTAGGAAGATGCTGTGCTGCGATGCCGGCGAACTGCCCGCCGTCGCTGGCCCGTACTCGTGCGTGCTGCCGTTGAGCTCGACCTCTTGCAGCCAGTAGCTATATGTCACGCCTGGCTGTGCATCGTGATCAAACCAGCTGTACACCGCCCCACCCTGGCCGCGGCCCTGGCCCGGAATGATCATCGCTGTCACACGCACCGCCCCAGTGCGGCTGCCATCGGCGCTACGGTAGAGGTGGAACCCCCAGGTATTGATCTCGGACGCCGTGACCCAGTTGACCGACACACCACCTGGCCGGCGCGTAGCCGTAAAGCTAGAGAGGCTGATCGCCGTCTGGCCCGGCGGAATGACCGCCGTGGTTGGGTCGCCGGGCTGCGCCGTGCTCGGGTCATCGGTCGGCACCGGCGGCAATTCATTGCTGGTGACCGTGCCCTGGTTGAGAATGACCGAGCGGGTAAACGGGCTATTGATCGTCACCTGGTAGCTGATCGTCACGCGCCCGCCCGCTGGAATGACGCCGATATCGATGCTCAGGTTGGTGTCGCCGGCGCTGTTGCCTTTGGTCACGCTGCCCTGGCTGCTCTTCACCGAGCCAACTACGAGCGTGGTGATTACGTCCGGCGTATCGCTATACAGGACACCCGTGGCGGCGACATTGCCGCTATTGGCGATCGTAATCACATATAGCAGCGTGTCGCCGACGCTCGGCACACCGTTGCGGTTTGCGTCAGCGTATAGTATATCAGCTTTTGAAGCCTCCAATACAGGCGCGGCGACGATCGGCGTGATCGTTGGGTCACCGCCTTGCGGCGTGGTCGGATCGTTGGTTGGCACCGGCGGCAGCTCATTACTGTTGACCGTGCCCTGGTTGAGCAGCTGTGTGACGCCCGGCGGCAGCGGGTTGACGATCGTCACCTGGAAGCTGATTGTGACGCTCGCGCCACTTGGCAGCACGCCGATATTCACCGTCACGGGTGGGGTGCCGGCGTTGCCGCCGGTGATCGTCCCATGGCTAGCCCTTACCGAGCCGTTCACCAGCGTGGTGTTGACGTCGGGCGTATCGCTAAAGGTGACACCGGTGGCCTGGGTGTTGCCGGTGTTCTCGATGATAACCTGGTACAGCAGCGTGTCGCCGGCTGATGGCACACCGTTGCGATCGGCGTCGGCGAACAGGCTCACCGCCTTGTCGGCCGTCAGCACCGGCGCCGCCGTGATCGGCGTG
>Ga0137369_10008372_pt1 | contig 10320 bp, 16 predicted proteins | sample SagtaG_12_FD_104918 | JGI IMG/M metagenome (GOLD analysis project Ga0137369, IMG submission 104918) | Vadose zone soil microbial communities from Sagehorn Ranch, Mendocino, California, USA - Sage1_L_113_16 metaG | ecosystem: Environmental > Terrestrial > Soil > Vadose zone | place: USA... | reverse complement strand
CGTTTCCTGGAGCTCGCCGGGGACCGCGCGTTCGGGCTGGACACCTCGACCGCCGACGCGTTCTACGGCCGCGCACTCGGCCTGTCGGCCGAGGAGCCGGACCGGGCCGCGCTCCTCCTGAAGCGCGCCCACACCCAGTACCTCCTGAACCGGCCGGCCGAGTCCGAGCGCCTCTCGCGGGAGGCGGCCGAGATCCGGGTCGGGTCCGGGGACCGCCGTGGCGAGGCGGAGGCACTGATGCAGATCTTCATGTCGATGCGGGATCGCGGGCGGACGGCCGACAGCCGCGCGGTCCTGGCCCGCGCGGTCGACCTGCTCGAGCGCGAGCCGCCGGGCCGCGAGCTGGTGCGCGCGCTGGGGATGCAGACACGGGACCGGCAGATGGCCTCCGAGCAGCCGGAGGCACTCGCGTTCGCCGAGCGCGCCCTCGCGCTGGCGGCCGAGCTGGGGGAGGAGGACCTCGCGCTGACGGTGTTGTGGCGCCGCGGCGTGTCGCGATACGAGTCGGGCGACCCCGGAGGGATCGAGGACATCCGCGAGGCGCTGCGCCGCCTACTCGAGAAGGGCATGAGCCCGGAGGCCGCGTTCGCCTACAACGGGCTGGGGGACGCCGTGTGGTTCGAGGAGGGCCCGGAGCGCGGGATCGCGGTCTTCGAGGAGGGGATCGCGTTCTCGGAGCGGCGCGGACTGACGTTCGACGCGATGTGGATGCGGGGGTCGACGGTGTGGCCGACGTATGAGGCCGGGCGCTGGGACGAGGCGGTGCGCTCGGCGGAGTCGCTGATCCGCGAGGCGCTCGCCACCGACGCGACGCAGGTCGGGATCATGGGCGGCGACTGCCTGGGGCTCATCCTGGCCAAGCGAGGGGACTTCGCCGGCGCCGGCGCCGTGACGGACGAATGGCTGCCGCGGGCGCGCGTGATCGAGGACCCGCAGATGCTGATCCCGGCGCTGACCGGCGCGGCACTGGTGGCGGCGAGCCGGGCCGACCGGGCCGGGGCCGCCGCGCTCCTGGGCGAGATCGCCGATCTGAGCGGGGCGGTCGCCGGGAACTTCGCGTCCATCTTGAAGCTCGAGGCGCTGCGCCTGGCCGCGGACCTCGGCGACGCGGAGCTCCTCGCGGCCCTCCACGACATGCCGGTGGCGAGCCCCCGCCGTCGCGCGCTGATGGACGCCGGAGCAGAGGCGATCCGGCTGCAGTTCGTGGGCGACCCGGCCGCGAGCGAGGCGTACGCGGTGGGGGCGGACGCGTGGGGGGAGTACGGCAACGTCGTTGAGCAGGGAGAGGCGCTCGGGGGGCAGGGGAGAACGCTCGTCGGGATCGGGCGCGGCGAGGACGCGCTGACGCCGCTGCGGGCCGCCCGCGACGCCTTCGAGGCGCTCGGCGCGCGCAACCGGGTGGCGGAGATCGACGGCTGGATCGCCCGCGCCGGGGGCCGCCCCACGTGAGTGCGCGTCTGGGGCACGAAGGGCACCCATTGCGTCCGGGGCCGTGGCGGCGGTTCGTGGCACTCGGGGACAGCGTGACCGAGGGCGTGGGCGATCCCGTCCCGGGCGGCGGGCTGCGGGGCTGGGCCGACCGGCTGGCGGCGGGCCTGCGCGCGCTGGAGGGCGACCTGTTCTACGCGAACCTGGCGCAGCGCGGCCGGACGACCCGGCAGATCCGCGACCACCAGCTCGAGCCGGCGCTCGCACATCGGCCGGACCTGGCCTCGGCCATCACCGGCATGAACGACGTGTTCCCGCGAACGTTCGACGCGGATGGGACGGCGGAGCTGCTGGACGAGATGGTGTCGGCGCTGATCGGGGCGGGCGCGACGGTCCTGGTGGCGACGCTGCCCGACGTGACGAGGGTGTTCCCGGTCCCGTCGCGGATGCTGACGTCGCTCCGGTCGCGCTTGAACGCGATGAACGTGGCGATCCGCGCGGTGGCGGCGAAGCACGAGGGCGACATGGTCCTGGTGGACGCGGCCGAGTACCCCGACGAGCTGACCCGGCGCAACTGGAGCATCGACATGCTCCACCCCAACTCGCGCGGCCACCTGACGATCGCCCGAGCGTTCGCCGACAGGCTGAGCGAGCGAGCTGGCGTGGAGATCGAACTCCCCGAGCCGTTGCCCGTACGCCTCCTCGGCCGCGAGTCGGCCCGCTACGCCCGCTGGATGGTGAGGGAGTCCGTCGTCCCCCGCGCCCGAGACTTCGCCTCACGAGCCCTCCGCCGGCCCCGCCGCGGCTAGCCCTTCGTCTCGATGTCGGTCCTGCTGCCTACGATGAATCCCCTCCTCCCCCTCATCGGAGGAGGGCTACGATGGCGATCGATGAACGGTCGCGGCACAGGCTGTACCTGCGGCTGGAGGAGGTCCTGGGGACTGAGGAGGCCACGGTCCTGATGGAGCACCTGCCTCCCGTCGGATGGGCGGATGTCGCCACGAAGCGAGACGTCGACCTTGGCCTCACCCAGCTCGAGGAGCGCATGGAGCTCCGGTTCCAGGCCCTCGAGTACAAGCTCATGGCGGCGTTCGAGTCGGGCCTCCGGGCGCAGGCCCGGACGTTCATGTTCTTCACCGCCTCGTTCGGCGTGTCTCTCGCCGGCGCAGTGATCGCGGCCGCGAAGCTCCTGTAGCCAGGCACCCAGGGTCAACGCCCCTGCCGGCCCGGCAGGGATAGCATTGCCGTCATGCTGGAGCCCATCGACGGGTTCACCTGGGCGACAACGCGCGTGCGTGGACAGGGTTCCGCGCGGAGCTCGAGGCCGCCCTCAACCATCAGACACACCGGCTGGTGGCGATCACCGCGATCCTGAACCTGATGCTCGTTGGGCTTGTGTTTGCGGCGGCTTGACTGGGCTGTTCAACCGGTTAGGGGTCGGGGACCGTGATCCGGCGGCCCGGCTTCGTCATCGTGTCGGGGCGGCACCACCAGGTCACGACCTCGACCGCCAGGCGGCCGGCCCGGACGGCCGGGTCCTGCTCGGCCAGCCGCCGCGCCTCGTCCAGCGAGCCGGTCCGGTAGAAGGTCAGGCCGCGCAGCGAGGCGTCCGGCGGGTCGATCACCGGGCCGTTCGTGACGATGAGCCCCTGGTCGCGGAGGCGCTCGTGGAACGCCAGGTGCGCGCGCTGGATCCGTTCGAGCGTGGCCTCGTCGAGCTCGGGCGCGTCCGGCGGCCGCCGCAGGAAGACCAGCTCGAACGCCTCCAGCTCCATCGCCGATCAGTCCTCGCCGGGCAGGTCGCGGGCGGCGGCGGCGTAGGGGAGCGCGCTGCCGGGGTCCGGGTTGCGCGCCACAACGAAGGTCGGTCGCTCCACGGCTGCCATCATCGCCTCAGGAGAGCCCGGCCGCGCGTTTCGCGTTCGCGTACCGCTCGGCGAGCGCCAGGTCGTCGAGCTCGCCGTCGTCCTGGTCCCGGGCCCGCTCCGAGACGATCCTGAGGACGACCAGGTCCTCGGGGGCCACGACCCGGATCGGCGTGCCCTCGACGTCGACGGTCTCGGCGCGGGCGATCGCGTCGTGCTCGAACGGGGAGGTGGCGAGGTTCAGGTCGACCTCGACGCTTTCGGGAGTGCGAACGGGGAGCACGCGGTTTCGGGCGGCGAACCGAGCGGGCTCGGGAACCATCGGGACGCCGATCCGCTCGGCCAGCTCCGCGAGCGCGTTCGTGCCGAACGCGCTGGCGTCGGCGGTCAGGTCGACATCCATGGTCGTGCGCGGCTCGCCGCCAGCCGGAGTCAGCGCACCGCGCGGAGCGGGTTCTCCCAGTGGATCTCGTCGAAGCGAGCGAAGTCGGAGTCGGCGGAACACACGGTGAGCCCGTGCTCGATGGCGAGCGCGGCGAGCTGGGCGTCGGAGATCAGGTTTCCGCGCAGCCCGTGCGAGCGCACCAGCGAGCCCAGCACCTCGGCATGGCGCCCGGTCGGTCCCGGGATCCAGGTGGCCTCCGCGGCGAGCCAGGCCTCGACGTGCGACCAGGCCCTGTCCGGGGAGAGTGGGTGCGCGGCGGCGCGCGGATGGGTGCCGATCCGCAGGAAGGCGCCGAGGCTCTGCCACGGGAGCCCCACCCTCCGGGGGCCGTTCAAGCGCTCGGCCAGCCACCCAGCGGCGCGCTCGTGGAACGGGCTCGACCGGTCGACAGCGAACAACAGGATGTTCGCATCGACCAGCATCAGCGGTGGGCGGGGCCCTCGAGCTGCTCCAGCGCCTCCGCCACGTTGGTGACGTCGATCCGCAGGCCGACGTCGCTCGCGCGTTGGACGAACGGCCGGCGCGCCTGTCGCAACCGCAGCCCGGCCCGGACCAGCTCGTTCACCGCCTCGCTGAGCCCGATCGACCGCTCTCGCCGCAGCCGCTCCACCGCCGCGGCCACGTCCTGGTCGAACGTCACGGTGGTCCGCATGGGCCCGAGTCTAGCATCAAGATGCGGTACAAGCAGCATCGAGATGTCACCGACGCTCGTGGCCCAGGGCGACGCGCCGTCCGGGTGTCATGGGATCGACCATAGCGGCACGGTCTGACACGTTGGGGAGACCGCGTCGGTCAGCGGCCGCTGAGGCGGCGGGCGAGGTCGAGGACGCGTTCCACGTCCTCGGGCGACATGCCGGCGAGCAGGTCGGCGAGCTCGTCGAGGACCGGGCCCCGACCGGGAGCGGCCGCCAGGATCATCGCCCTCAGCCCTGTCGGTGGCGGTTCCTACCCTCTGTGCGGGTCCTGGAGCTGCTGTTGACAACGTACACACAACGAACTATGTTGACGACGTATACACGGGAGTTGCCTTGGGCAGGCTGCCGAGGCTGAGCGGCCGGCAGGTGGAGCAGGCGTTTCGGCGCCTCGGGTTCGCCCCGCTGAGCGGGGGCCCACGGTGGCGCCATCAGGACGGGAGACAGCCGGTGATCCACTCGCATCCCACTCTCCCGATGCCGGTCGGGACACTGCGCCACGTGCTCTCCCTGGCGAGGGTGTCCCTGGACGAGTTCCTCGGGGCGCTGTAGGAGGACTCCGATGGCGAGGTACGGCGTACTGATCGAGCACGACGCGGACGGGTTCACCGCCTGGGTCCCCGTCATCCCCGGGGCCTACGGGTACGGGGCCACTCGGGCCGAGGCGGTGGAGCACCTGGCGCGGTCGGTGACACACCTCCTGCGATCCGAGCCCGAGGGCCTTGAAGATCTGGACGAGGGCCGGGATCTGTGGGGCGTTGAAGCCCACGTCCTCGAGATCTCGCGCGCGGCGGAGCCGGAAGTTCGTCAGCAGCGCCTGGTCGCCCTGAGCGACATCGCCGAAGCGCTCGCAGTGAGCCGTCAGACGGTGTGGAACTGGGCGCGGAGGCACGAGGACTTCCCGCCGCCTCTGGCGCACACGGCTTCGGGTCCGATCTGGGCCCTGGACGAGATCAGCGTCTGGGCCCAGGCGCATGGGAAGGACCCGGCGGCGAAGACTCGAGCCAGAGCCGATTCGGTCAGCGGCCGCTGAGGCGGCGGGCGAGGTCGAGGACGCGTTCCACGTCCTCGGGCGACATGCCGGTGAGCAGGTCGGCGAGCTCCTCGGCCGTGGGGCTCGTCGGCGCGCCGCTCCGGGCCCGGCCCCGGCGGCGGGAGGGCGACGGTTTCGGGGAGCCGGCTCGTGGCGAGGGAGTGCTCACCATCCTGGCCTCGCCCGGCGAGACGCGCCGCCAGTAGGTGCCGCCCGGGGCGGGGGACGCCGCCGCCGGCGGAGGAGGGGCCTGCATCGCGTCGGCCGGGGCCTCGGGCTCCCGGTACGCGAGGAGGGGCTCCTCGCGGCCGGCCCAGGTGGACGTTCGGTCCTCGGCCATGGCCAGCAGGTCGGAGGGGGCGACGCCGAGGGCCTCGGCGATCGCGATCAGAGCCTTCGAGGAGGCGCGCTTCTTCCCGTTCTCGATCTCGGAGAGGTAGGGATAGGAGATGCCCGAGGCCTCGGCCAGCTCGCGGCGCTCCACGCCGCGCTCGGCGCGCAGCACCTTGATCGCGCGCCCGAGGGCCTCATAGAAGGCCGGGTCGTCCAGGCTGCCGGTCCCGCCGGTTCCTCCCTGTGTACTCATCCGGCGGCAAGGCTACCACGAATTACGCCAGGGGTTGACGGATTACGCTTCCAGCGTCATACTGAGCCCAATCAGAGTAGCCAGGAGGAACCGATGAATGCGAACGTTCGTCTGGAGCACCAGCTGCTGGCCGTCGAGAGCGAGCAGAGCGTCCACGCCATGCTCGAGCTGGTCGCGCCGCCCGCCCCCGCGGGCCGCTAGCGCGCTCCGCTCGACCTGGTCCTGGTCATCGACCGGTCCGGCTCGATGAGCGGGCCGAAGCTCGAGACCGCCAAGCGGTGCGCGGCCTTCCTGGCCGAGCGCCTCGGCCCGAAAGACCGTCTCGGCGTGGTGACGTACGACGACACCGTGCGCGTGATGGCCCCGCTCGCGCCGGTCCACCGCCAGGCGATGGTGGCCGCGATCGCCGGCATCTACGCCGGCGGCTCGACCAACCTGTCCGGCGGCTGGCTGAAGGGGATGGAACTGCTGCAGTCCGCCCCGGCTGTGGCCGGCGCCAACGAGGGAGCGCCGGGCGCGCGCCCGAAGAAGGTGCTGCTGCTCTCCGACGGCCTGGCGAACGTCGGCGTGACCGACCGCGGCACGCTCGTGGGGATGTCCGAGCGCGCAAGGGGCGAGGGGATCGGCACGACGACGATCGGCTTCGGCGAGGGCTTCGACGAGGACCTGATGAGCGGCATGGCCGACGCGGGCGGTGGGAGGGCCTACTTCGCCGCGGTGGCCGAGGACGCCCCCGGCATCATCGCCGAGGAGTTCGAGGGCCTGACCAGCCTGATCGCCCAGAACCTGAGCGTCGAGATCCGCCCGAGCGAGAAGGTCGCGGTGGTCGGCGTGCTGAACGAGTACCCCGCGAACGCCGTGGCCGAGGGCATCCAGGTGCAGATGGGCGACGTCTTCGCCGAGGACCGCCGCCGCCTGGTCCTGGAGCTGCACGTCCCCGCGCTGGCGACGCTCGGCGCGTTCAAGGTCGCGGACCTGGTCGTGCGCTACGTGAGCGTGGGGGAGCAGGTGGAGATGCACGAGCTGAAGGTCCCGGTGATGGCCAACTTGGTGAGCGCCGACGAGGCCGCCGCCCAGAGCGCCGACGCCGAGGTCGTGGAGGAGGTGGTCATCCTCAAGGCCGCCAAGGCCAGGGACGAGGCCACGAAGCGAGCCGACGAGGGCGACTTCGAGGCCGCGAAGGCCGTGCTGGCGAGCGCCGCCGACGACCTGCGCAGGCGAGCCCCCGGCAGCAAGCGAGCGAAGGAGCTGCTCGCCGAAGCCGACCGCCTGACCGAAACGACGGGCACCATGGCCCCCGCCGCCTACGACGCCATGGCCCGCAAGGCCAACGTCTACGGCAGCCGCAACCTCAAGCGCCGCCGCACGTGAGGTCGAGCCCAGGTGATGAAGGAAGGACTCGTGACCGCAGATCCATCGACCGAGCGGATGACTGGGGTGACGGCGACGGGGCCATCCCGTTCGACGTTCCGCTCATCACGCACCTCCCGTTCCTGATACATGCGTAGCACATGTGATAGTGTGCTGAGCATGTCCAAGATGATCCAGATCCGGAACGTCCCGGAGGAGCTGCATCGGACGCTGAAGTCGCGGGCAGCACGGCTCGGCATGTCGCTCTCCGCGTACCTCCTGTCGGAGATCGAGCGGGTCGCGGACCGCCCGACGCTCGGCGAGTGGCTCGACGAGGTCGAACGCCTCCCGAGGCTGCGCGGGGCCGAGGGGGGTGCGGTCGCGGTTCGCCGCTCCCGCGGCGGCGGGTGATCGTCCTCGATGCCTCGGCGGCCTACGACCTGCTGACGAGGCGTGATCCCGAGGCGGGCTGGGTCACTTCGTGGCTGGGGCGCGCGCCCGTGGGCGTCCACGCGCCGCACCTGATCGACGTCGAGGTGATCGCCGCGCTGCGCCGTCAGGTGCTTCGCCGGAAGGTCGATGCCGCCGGCGCGGAGGCGGCGGTCGCGGCCCTGCAGCGGATGCCGCTCACCAGGTACCCGCACACGGTGCTGCTTGGACGCATCTGGGAGCTTCGCGACAACCTCACGGCGGCCGACGCCACATACGTGGCCCTGGCGGAGGTGCTTGACCTGCCGCTCGTCACCACCGACGCGGCACTCGGCCGGTCGGGCGGCCATCTCGCCGTGGTGTACTCCTTTCCCGAGTGACCGCAGGTTCCGGCACCGAGTTCGTGTCGGTGGAGCGGGGTAGCGTTCTCCGAGTCCTCTCCCTCCCGACGCGGGAGGTCCTACGATGGTCGTCGATGAGCGCGCGCGACAGCGGCTGTTCCGGACGCTCGAGGAGCGGCTCGGCCCCGACGAGGCGGCGACGCTGATGAGCCTGCTGCCGCCCGTCGGATGGGCCGACGTCGCCACGAAGCACGACGTGGACAGTCTCCGCGCGGCCACGAAGCACGACCTGGAGAGCCTCGGCACGGCCACGAAGCACGAACTCGACCAGCTTCGCCGGGAGATGGACCTTCGGTTCGATGCGGTCGAGAAAGGGCTGCGTGCGGAGCTCCATTCCTCGTTGGAGAAGCACACGCGGGCTGTGGTGATCGCCGTCTCGACGCTCAACCTGGCGCTGGCCGGGATGGCCTTCGCCGCGGCACGGCTGGTGTAGGCGACCCCCAGCATCGGCACCGGGTGGCACCGAGGGCTCCTGGGCGAGGGAGGCCTGTTCTTCGAGTTCGCCGGGCTCGGCGGAGGGTGGACCTACTGGGTCGCGGACGGACCGTTCCGGTATCGCGCGCGATGGGTCAGGTTCTTCAGCGAGGAGCAGCTGCCGACGTGTCACGTATGCGGGGAGCGCGTCCCGCCCGAGTGAGGCCGGGTCCGCTCAGGCCTCGCCGGCGAGGTCGCGGGCGGCGGCGGCCAGGAAGCGATAGGTCCACTCCTCGGCCAGCTTGCGGTTCTCGGCGAACACGATCGGCACGTTCGGGTAGCGCACCTGCAGGCGCGCCACCAGCTCGCCGAGCCAGCCCTCCGACACCCGCGGCCGCCGCAGCAGCGCCGAGTACGTGCCCTCGACGACCACGGCCGCCGCCGGCAGCGCGGCCAGCTCGCCCATCACGAACCCGAGCGACCCGTTCACCAGCGAGTCGCACATGTTCTCGAGGGTCTTGCGCTCGACGCTGGCGATGACGCCTTCCTCGCCGGCCACGGCGTAGTCGCCGGCCGGCAGCGCCGCCCGGACGCGCTCGACGTCGCGCCCGGCGAACCGGTAGCCGTAGCGCTCGCGCGTGTCGACCACGATCTCCAGGCCGGGCCGGCCGTCCTGGGCCGGGGCGGGGCGGCGCGACGGGACGCGCACGCCCGGGCGGGCCGCGCGGGCCACCTTCGCGGTCTGCCAGAAGATCGCGTCTCGCTCGCGGACGCGGGTGAAGACGAACTGGGCGCGGTTGTTCCGGGACCGGTCGAGCACCAGGTCGACCGCCGGCCCCCGGCGCCGCACCGAGCGTACGGGCACCTCCTCCAAAACCTCGGCGTCCGGGGGCCACTCGTCGACCGGGTGGCAGTACACGCGCGACGCTCGCGGCCACGGCTCGCGTGCCTTCAGCGTCAGCCCGGTCCCGAGCGGGATCCGCAGCAGGTAGGGGAGCGCGCTGTCGGGGTCCGGGTTGCGCGCCACCACGAACGTCGGCCGCCCCACGTCCGCCATCATCCCCTCACCGCATCCCGGCGCTCCGCTTCGCCTGACGGTAGCGCCCGGCGATGGCCGGATCCTGCAGGTCGGCGACGAGGGCATCGACCATCGCGTCGAGGGCCTCGAGGTCCAGGCGATCGCGCTGGCGCCGCAGCACTCCGACGACGTCCTCGAGATCCCGCGCTCGCTCCGAGACGACCTTGTGGAGGATCAGGTCCTCGGGCGTCACCACCCGCACCGGCGTTCCCTCGACGTCGATCGTCGCCGCCCGATCGATCGCGCCGAGCTCGAAGGGAAGCGTGGCCAGGATCAGGTCGACCTCGATCCCCTCGGGCGTGCGAACGGGAAGGACGCGGTTGCGCGCGGCGAACGCGGCGGGATCATCGACCAACGGCGAGCCGAGCCGCGCGGCGAGCGCCGCGAGCGCGTCCGTGCCGAGCGCGTGCGCGTCGACGGTCAGGTCCACGTCCGTGGTCGCGCGCGGCTCGCCCCAGATGAGGGTGGCGAAGCCGCCGATCACCATGTAGGGGAGGCCCGCCTCGTCCAGGAGCGACACGGCCCGGAGCAGCGGACCGGCCAGGCTCACTGCGAGAGGCCCGCCAGCGCCCGGTGCATGCGGCGGACCCCCTCGACCG
>Ga0137369_10008370_pt1 | contig 10321 bp, 10 predicted proteins | sample SagtaG_12_FD_104918 | JGI IMG/M metagenome (GOLD analysis project Ga0137369, IMG submission 104918) | Vadose zone soil microbial communities from Sagehorn Ranch, Mendocino, California, USA - Sage1_L_113_16 metaG | ecosystem: Environmental > Terrestrial > Soil > Vadose zone | place: USA... | reverse complement strand
CACATCATAAGTTTTCAGTCCAGCCACAATCAATCTTTCGTTGCAGTAAATATATACTCCCCATTCGCACCCTGATGGATTAGACTCTGTTGTTAAACCTGCAATTGCTTCCGCTCTTATTTCATCTCCAGTGCTTGTCGGAACAATTCCAGAATAACACCTTGGTTCAAAATTTGGAGGATAAGCCCATTTTTCAAAGCTGACCGGGATTACCTCACTAGTGTTAAGAATTATTTTCAAATTATGGTGTCGTAGGAATCGGCTATAAGTGGCTCCAAGATGTCCTCGTAAAGCATTAAGTTTTACGTCGTCTATCTTTATGCGAAGTCGTGTAAGCTCAATCATCGTTGAATTGGGATCAATATCTGAAATTTCGTATACAGGCAAGCGCCAATCTTCACTATTCATAAACCAATCATCATCAAATTCCACCTGATGGGAATTTCCATTTTGTTTTCTCGTTTTTATTTTAATGTCTTGTGCCAATGCAACTACAGCCCGCTTGGTTCCGACCCCAAAGATTCCAATTGTCTCATCCTTCTCATCATTACTTGTATGACCAGGCCCAACAACATTACTTAATTCTTCCTTATCGATTCCACCTGCATTATCTTTAACAGTAATGGTCTGTTGAGTCTCATCTAGCGTAATATCAATTCTTAATTTATTTGCCCTCTCATTTTTAATCCAAATATCTAAAGCGTTATCGATAAGTTCACAGACTCCTTTATTTAAATCGTAGTCAGCGATTATTGATAAATATAATCGCTTGGATGGGGTTGCATCAATAGTATCGACTTGTTTTTTCATTAGCCCTCCATAAAATTATCGAACGGAAGAAACCTCCTAAATTATACTCTTTTCGCTATCCTATTCAATTTCAATCACATTATCATTCGTGATCTCTACAAGAGTGGAATCAACTCCTTCGTCGTTTCTCTGGACTTCTTGCGAAACGTATCTTTCATATACTGAATAGGCACCGACGTGTTGTACTTCTCTGTATAAGCCAAACAGACCAAATCCTTCAAGCCCTCGCTCCAAGTCCGCACCGCACGGACGGAAGTCTCCCTCTCCCGTTCTTCTCCCTTCGGGACCTTTTGCAGATACCTTTTTCCAAAGGGAGCCCCACAGGGGTGCCGCGCGAAGGGGACTTGCGTGCCCAATTTCCGACACCTTACCCGCAGGGTATTCCCGACATCGTACCTGAAGGGTAATATCGCCTTCCCTTATATTCCAAAACTTACCTGCGTTGGCTTGACGAGCAACATCGGCACGTGGATAGCGGGCATCTGTGGCAGGAACGAACGGATTGACAATCTCCGCATCGTAAACCAAAAGCCAGGTCATGTGCGCCGCTTCAAGGTTTGCGACAAAATTTGCATGCGTAGAGATTCGGATTTTGCCTTTCAGCATAAACGCGCCCAGGATCAGATCCACGTCCAGCATGGCACGATTCGCTTCATCAGGGTCGTAGTCTAGAGGCTCGGACGCGGGTAGTGAAAGATGAAAGCCAATGATCCTCTCAGTCGGAAAAAAATATTCGTCATAATTCAGCGACTTTGGTGGCGAGCCGCCCAAAAATAGCACTTCTGTTTTCAGGAAGTGCACATATCCTGGCATGCCCGTACGCGGCAGAAGACTGACACGCGCATTCTGCTTCGTCACCAAATCGCCGTGGATCAGTTTGTTGGGTGAATACACAATAACGGTCGTCGCTTTTTCATCAGGGGCAAGAGTATACATAATGACCTCCGATTCAATTATACACTTGGCTGTTATCCCACTCAGCGTTTATGCCATTATATATGTGGAGTCGTTTTCTCTCATCAATGTTTCCCTTCTCCATATTGAATAAGCTCACGTGCGTTGTACTTTTCCTTACGAGCCGCGCAAACACAGCTTTTCTTTTCATCAAAGGAATAGAATTTGCCCGTAAATATCTTTACTACTGGCAAATTAATATTCTAAAAGTCCCTCACGAAGGACCTGAACCTGGCAAATTGAGTTTCAGGATTTAGTGGTTAGCGTCGCCTGCCTCCGATGAGACCTAAAATGAGAAACACCAATGCCACTCCAAGGAGAAAACCAAGGTTATATTCGCTCCCGTTGTTATGTACTTCGTACATCTGCCATCCTTCTGGGTTGAAAAAGGAGCCCACAAGGGTTACAGGAGCAATGATGCCGTGCCAAAGCCCCTCTACCAGACCTGCGACGCGACCGTTCTCAGCTGGCTTGTTGAGTTCCGGGTTCGGGCTAGGCGCGGATAGCTGTATTGTCGTGTCAGGTGTGGTGACTTCTATATTAGAGCTCCGAGAACAACCTGTCACAAGAACTAGCAATATCGCAACTGAAATGAGTAATTTCTTCATTTCTAACTCCTAAGCTATTTAACGACAATAGCTTACTCTTTGTTGCGATGGTGCAAAAACTGTTCACTGACTATAGATGGGCATTTTCTGTTTACTAACCAGACATATCTGTGCTGAATTCAAAAACAACAAATCCTCCCAATCTTATTTATTAGTCGTGGAGGAGTATACAAATGAGCCGACAGTTAACGGTTGTGCATGGATATGTATTTTCACGTCCCCTCAAATTGGAACGCACTCGAGCGTTTATCGCCGCCCTATGCGTCTAACAAGACTTAAAAGGGCAATCACTAATGCCTGCCCGATTAGGAAACCCAGGTCATATCCGCTTCCAGTATTGTGTACTTCATACATCTTTACATTAGTAGCGAAAAATGAGAGCACAAGGGTTACGGGGGCAATGATGCCATGCCAGATTCCTGTACCGGTGCCTGCCACACGTCCAAACGCATCTGGCTGATTAACCAGTGGGTTAGAACCAGGGAAGCTGGGTTGCAAAGTAATGTCAGGCGTAGTGACTTGTATGGTGCTAGGCGCACAAGCTGCCATCAAGACAAGGAATATCGCAGGTAAAACTAAACTGGAAATTTTCTTCATCGCTCTACCTCCGGAGTTATTCAAATATCATTGGTCTTCCTTCGTTGCAATAATGAAGAGATCGTCCACGACCTATTAAGTGGAAGTACTGTGGGCGACAATTAATCAGACATATAGAGTGAGCTACATTATATCCCTGCACTAAAACAAAAACCGCAGGTAGTAACCCTGCCGTTATACTTTATGCCTTCAAATCTTTGGGTTTGATTGGAATATGCCTGACCCGTTTCCCAGTCGCAGCAAAGACCGCATTCGCAACAGCAGGATGGAAACTGCAGCGGTTAAGGCATTGGACGGATATCTACTACCGTCGGCGGACACATTGATGTCCGCCATCTGTCTGCCACCCGAGTGGGAATGCAAGTCCGTGCCCATGCTAAATTGGTAGCAATTGATGGCCGCAAATTGACCTTTCAAATCGAGGCATGGGATGAAATGGAAAAGGTAGGCCAAGCCTTAGATGAGCGTTTTGTCATTGATACAGAAAAGTTTACCGCCAGAGCGGAGGCGAAAAAGTCGCAAGGAAAGTAAATCTTTCCTTGCATTCGCCAGCAATAAGAATGAACCGCAGGCTCTTCACCTGCGGTTCACTTTTGTCTATTCATACTTTCACGAGCTAGCTTACACGGCATGGATAATTGCTGAAGCCTTTATCAAGCCTTCTTCCAATTATCTGCCTTTTTCAAGAAATTCAGACTGTCATCACTTTTCGCAAACATAGCAGTGAAACCTAATTCATGCAGACATAGATATCAAAGCGGTAGAAAGCAGTGTCACTATTTTGCATGGCTTGAAAATGTAAGTGATCGCCGCGGGCTTATCGAAAGAATCGGTCATGTAGACTTCGATCGAGTTGCACCTTGGGGATTTTTAATCGGATTACCCCTATACAGGATTTAATTTAAGCGCAACTTTGATTTCCTCGCCACAAAATTAAGCTTGGCAGCAATGAACGTTTCCACCTTCTCAGGAGGCAAGCCCGTCTTTTCGACACCTCTTTGGATCAATTGCTTTCTTCGTTCTTTATCACACGTCATGGCCAGCAAAGCCTGAAACCATACTTCAGGATCAATTTCATCATCGTAGTTTAATAGATCTTCATCGTGTTCCATTGGTTCTCCTCTTCTTATTGAGGTTATGAAATATCCCACAGCACTTTAAGCCGTAAGTTAGAAAGCTACCTGATTACCAATACGAAGGCTATACCGGTCGATAACTCGCATTACATCAGGATTTAATTCTCGATCAATTCTTTTCATCTCTTCATCAATCAGTGACAGACTCACGGCGTTTGCACCATAAGATCTGCCTGCCTTTAACAATTGAGATAAACTTGCCGATAAAACTTGCCCTTCATATTGTCCGGGGATGGAAATCTCATGTCCGTCAACATGAATTTTCCATCCCTTTTCGTTTGCTTTTTGTTCTAGAAAGTCAAGAAGTGCATTAGCCACATACTGCCCATTGAACTCATAAACAAGCGAATATATTAATCTGATTTGTTCCAGAAAATAAGCTTTCAAGGCCTGCTCCTCTTGATTGGCGCTTACCCCGGCCTTTTTCAAAAAAGACTCTACAAGAGCTTTTTGCTCCTCGTTCAGAACTGACTCTTTGGTTTCCTTTGATAGAAGTTCAGACTGCAAAACGATGCCAGCGCCATCATATTGATTCTGTGGATTGAAAAGTGCAATCGCGGTAAATAGCACGTCTTTCGAACCAGCCTTGCTAATCTTCAGTGGATAATTGCTGATCGAGCCTTTTTCCCTGAGTGTGCACGTTAAACCTTCGATTTTGGCTTCATCTATGCCAACAATCTCATGAAATAATTTCTTCTCATATTGGGCTTTATTCTGTGTCTCTGTAAGAAACATAAAATTATCGCTAGCTGAAATAATCTTGTTCTTCGAGTCAATAAATATGAGAATCTTACTCCCCGCCAAGAGACCAAAGTCCACACTCAGTTTTATCGCGCGCGGTACATCAAGCAGTATGCTATAAGCATAAATTCCCAAGGCCAATAATAGATATGACAGATTGAATCCAAAATCTGTGAGGATCGAAACCATATTAGCATTACCATTTGGGTGATAAAGACCATACCAGGAGAGATAAGAAAAACTTAAATCTGCCATAGACATAACGACAAAACCAATAATGATGAATCTCCAAGTGAGTGCGAATCGTCCTTTCCCCATAGAAAATAGGATTAGGCTGGCCAGAATTAATAAAACGAGATCACCTAACGGGTAAAAAATATTCAAAAGGCTTTCAACCAGCCTTTGAGGATCAAACTCCGTGATGGTTGGTATAAGAACAAAATATGCAATCAGCAGGAACAGAAATGCTATAAATGTAAAGATGATGAATCTTCGACGTTGATCAATAATTACATTTAAAGTCTTATATCTTAAGGTTAATCCCCAATATATCGGCAGATAACCGAGCACCCAAAAAAAATCAGCCGGGGATGGATACGGAGTTTCTTTGATGAGGATGACTTCATAATAAGCCCAGACAACTTCAGCAACCGCCCATAGGAGTATACCTAGAGCAAAGAGTCCCCATATTCGCCTTGAAATGTCATTAGCATTAATTGAAAGCCAGACTCCGAAAAAAACCCGAAATGCAAGAAGAGAAAATATGACAGCAGTGACATTCGTGGAAATGATACGGCCCCGCTCCCCTCCAACAGGAAAAACCATCAATGCCAAGTAGATGGCTAAAGCGACAGCCAGTACAATCAAAAATCTTGTGAAGCGGCGGTTTTGTAGAATTCCTTGCGATTTCATGGATGAAACTCAAAGACAGTCAGTTGGCAAATCCCTATGACATTTATAAAGCCATTATAGTCAGATGGACATAGCAGTTACCTTTCAATTTGTATACACTTCTCAAGCACCGCTTGGATGGTATATCTGAGCACAAACTGACTTATAGAATGCCAAGCTTTGTGCAGGCTGGCGTGCACGATGAATTACCTCTCACACTTGAAACTCTGTACAAGGGATGCTCTCAAGGGAAATCATACGTGAATAACCCCCAATCCCACCCTCGTCTAAAAGACAAATCAGCACACAGCAGTGACAATATACAGTAGAGTACTCGTCATATTCAGCGATTTACGAGGGTCGAAAATCTATTAGCATTAGTCTGTCATAAAGCACATATTCTTTCTTATGTCTAGCCAGTTGACGAGCAAGTTTTACATCGTTCAAAATCTCTTCTGCATCCTTGTAACCTGCCTCGCATAACACTACTCCAACATATACGCGCAGTCCGGTCCCATATTCTGCCTGAGAGAGGTAGTTACTTAGCTCCAGTTGCACACGTGCAGCAATTTTGACCGGAATAGTCGAGTTTGAAACGTCTTCAAGCAAAGTTAGAAAGAGACCCTCGCCAATATGGGCAGTAGTATCAGTAGGGCGCAGAACCGTTTTCAAGTGTAAAGCTGTTTCTTGCAGAAAAGCATTAATTTGGTTTTCGTCCATTTGCTCCTGTAAAGATACAAACGGATCCAAATCAACAAATAGCACACCAAAATGACTCGAGCTTAGCTGCTTCAACCGCTCCAATGCATAGGTAACACGTTGCATGAAGAATGAACGGTTATAAAGATGAGTAATTGAATCCCAGGGCTGCTCTTGTATTGACGCTGATGTGGCATGTAAACGTTGCACCAGAATGCTCAACTGTTCCAAATTGACCGGTTTCAGAAGAACTAAGTCTGGTTCAACAGGTAGGATATATGCACTCTCGGAATGTGCTGTGACAACAATCACCGCGGTTGTCTTCAGCCGCTGATCTGAGCGTATTTGCTCCAGAATCTTCTCGCCCGGCACACCCGGCAAATGCAAATCGAGCAAGACAACGTCCGGTTGAGTTGAATCCAGGCGCTTAATCGCCTCTTCGCCATGTAAAACAATCTCGGTATGATAACCAGCGACATCAAGAACATGGCGGAATAAGGCCGCGATGTCCCGGTCGTCTTCAATGATCAAAGCATAGGGTTTATCCATACAACCGCCCGAAAAATACGAACACGCAGATAAGAACAACACTTACTAGAGCGCATCCCAACTAGCGCCGTATATCTAATTATACACTGCCCAAGCGTTACCAGGTGCTTTCTGCCGGAAATCGTCACAAGTTTGCAATTCCTTTTCAATCTTTTCACGGATTGACTACCTCATTTCCGTGGAATAAAGAATTCTACGGGCTGGCGAAATTACAGTCCCAGTAGCCGAGTCTCCTTAAATATGTACATGTTACGTTTTCTTGTTCAATAACGCGAAATGCTAGCCAATATATTTCAGGCGCTAATGGATCGTTAGGATCAAATAGCCGATAAAAGTATTCCTGGCCGGTCGATGTAACCGGTATCTCTGTTAAGTAAGCTGGTACAAGGTCATTTAGTTTCGATGGATAATGACCCTGATCAAGATTATAGACTTCTATCGCCCGAACGATTTGATTCCCAATCGCAATCCCCTCGTTGATCTCAGGACCTGCGGGTGTGCCTGTTACGCTGCTTGGAAAAAGCTGGCCAGGAGTTGATGCCGGAGTCAATGTCAATGTAGGCGTGCGGACAGATGTGGTTGTACTCGTAGGGCTGACGGTGCGTGTTGGCGTTAGCGTTAATGTAGGGGGCCGAGTACGCGTCGTTGTAGCGGTAAGTTGTGTGTGGACTGCTGAGGGAAGGATAACTGGTGTGGAACTTGCTATTTTTACGTACGTAGGGGTTGAAATTGGGGTGGCAAACCAGTCAGGAGCTGAGCCAGTTCTGATAGCGATAAGAACAAACCCGATTGCCAAAAGCAGTGGGAGAATTAGTATGAAATTAAGCGACTTTTTCATAGGGAAAAATTATACGCTGCACTTTAAGGTTCATTGGTGCGACAAAAGTCCTTTTGACCTTTCAATTTAGCAAATATGCCCTAATACTAAAGATGCTGTCGCCTCACTTGGCATCTGGAACCTGACACTTAGCTCTTCACACCCCAAAACTTACCGCGTTCGAACTGACCAACAACATTGGTACCAGTAAATTAAACTGTGTCATATAAGGATTGCTAATATGTGCTTCGTAAAGTGATAGCCAAGGCGTGCGGATCACATCGAGGCTGGCACCTAAATCTGTTTGGGAAGAAACCCAGATTTTAGCTTTGATCAAAAATGTCCCGGCCAATGCGGTGATAGTGGCCATGCTGCGATTCGGTTCATTGGGGTCATAATCCGGCGGGTCCGCTTCGGGCGGCGCAAGGTGGAATGCAATAATCTGCCTCGTCGGTACATACATCTCGGAATATGTGATAGACTTTGGCGCACTACTGCCAAACATAAGCATCTCTGGATTTATCAAATGCATGTAATTTGAAATATCCTGGTTCCTTAACCATAAGCTTACATGTACTCCCTCAGGCGCAATGAGCTGGCCTCGCACCAGCGTGTTCTGGGTATAGACCATCACCATGACTGATTTTTCATCTGAGGCTACAGGTCGCATCTTTTCTCCATATCCATTATACTCTTCCAACTCTGTGTATCCACATTTATATTCAAAATCTGATACTTAGTCATGAATCATAACAAACGCTGGCTCATACCACCTACTCTTACACCAGAAGCTGATTCGAACTTAGCAGCCTTTCCTCCGCTGCTTAGACAAATCCTCTTCAATCGCGGATACCCTACCGATGCTGAAGCGCGCGCCTTTCTCAAAGCCGAAGCAGATTTCAACACCGATCCTTTTCAGATGAAAGGCATGCACGAAGCTGTGGAACGTATCTGCTTTGCCATGGAACATAATGAACCCATTGCAATTTATGGCGATTATGATGTGGATGGAGTCACTGCCACCGCGCTACTTGTACAAACTCTCAGGGGACTCAACGCAGATGTACGCGGCTATATTCCCAATCGATTCGAAGAAGGATACGGACTTAATAAAGATGCACTGGATTCGCTCAAAGCAGATGGCGTAAAGCTGGTTATCACCGTGGATTGTGGTATCCGTTCACCTGACGAAGCGCTTCACGCGCGAAACATTGGCCTGGATCTCATTATTAGCGATCATCACCACCCCTCAGAAGGACCTCTGCCCCCTGCCCTTGCAGTGATCAATCCCAAACAACACGGTGATCCATATCCTGATAAAGACCTAGCTGGTGTTGGTATTGCCTACAAAATCGCTGAAGCATTATTAGGTAATCATGAAACTTCACTTGCCACACGCCAGTCGTTACTTGATCTCGTTGCTCTCGGTACTGTTGCGGACCTGGCGCCTCTCGTGGGTGAAAACCGTATGCTTGTCCGTAGAGGGCTCCGTTACATGCGGCAGACCACACGCCAGGGGCTCTTTTCTCTGGCGAAGATCGCAGATCTCACGTTAACCAAAGTCACTGCGATGAATATCGGCTTTGGATTAGGACCTCGCCTGAACGCTTCAGGCCGACTTGAATCTGCGCTGGCTTCCTTTGAACTGCTCACGACTACAGATTTCATGCGCGCAGGTCAGCTCGCGCAACAACTCGAAGTGCAAAATCGTGAACGGCAACGTATCACACGCGAGATGCAAGCTCAAGCTGAGACGATTGCACTAGCCGAGGATCCTAATGCGTTTTTACTCTTTGCCGTACATGAACAATTTAACTCAGGTGTGGTTGGCCTTGCTGCTTCACGTCTAACTGAAACCTATTATCGCCCGGCAATCGTCGCCTCGCGCGGTCCCGAAGAGACGCGCGGTTCATGCCGTTCCATACCAGAATTCCACATCACAGAAGCCCTAGATCACTGCAAGGACTTACTGGTCCGCCATGGTGGTCATGCCGCGGCAGCAGGGTTCACCGTCCGCAACGAAAATCTGCCAGAGCTGGTGAGGCGGTTAAAAGATTTCGCCGCGGAAAGACTATCAGCGCAGGATCTCAGGCCAACCCTAACGGCAGATATAGAAGTTTCGCTTACAGAGCTTGGCCCACAGGTAATCAAAAACCTAAGTTATCTCGAACCAACTGGTTATGGGAATCCAGATGCAGCTTTTGTCGCGCGCAATGTAAAAGTTAAATCGTTTCGTGCTGTTGGCTTAGAGGGGAAACATCTGAAATTATCCCTCCAAGATGAAAAAGGCCTCATCTACGATGCGATCGGCTTCCGTTTAGGTTACTGGCTAAAAAGCATGCCACCACGTGTTGATATTTTATTTACTTATGAAGTAAATGAATATAACGGGCGTGTCGGCTATCAGCTTAACTTACGCGATCTAAAGCCTGCAGGATCATCAAACTAAACATATTTCCCACTATCAAATTAAATTGAAGTAACAAATTAAGAACTCCTCTTTTCAAAAGAGGTTCTTG
>Ga0137369_10008365_pt1 | contig 10325 bp, 7 predicted proteins | sample SagtaG_12_FD_104918 | JGI IMG/M metagenome (GOLD analysis project Ga0137369, IMG submission 104918) | Vadose zone soil microbial communities from Sagehorn Ranch, Mendocino, California, USA - Sage1_L_113_16 metaG | ecosystem: Environmental > Terrestrial > Soil > Vadose zone | place: USA... | reverse complement strand
CGATTCATGAGTTGTCGTGTGATTGGCTGTGGGTATGGCCCGGCTGCGCTGCGTCGGCGGCGGGTGTTTTCTGCTTCGCGTCAGTGGAAGAAGTGGGTTCCGCGGGGGCTGGCGCGGGGGGCCGTCCTCCCACTGCCCGCCCGAGCTCCGCGTGCGCGATCCAGTATTCCTTGCCGGCGTCGATCAACGCCTGCCCGGTGCGGACGTTCTCGCGGTAACTGTCGAGAAGATCGTAGACGCCCTCCAGCATGCCGTTATAGAAGAGCTGGGTCTGCGCGAGGATCTTGCGGCGCAAGGGCACGATAGCCTTCTGCAGATGCGCCACCTGGTCGTGCGCCGAGAGCAGGTCGTTGTACTTCTCGCGCACTTCCGAACGCGCGTGGATCGCAAGATCGGCAAGGCGCTCCCCACTCTGGCGCAGGCGCGCATCGTCGCGTGCCACACGGCCGGTGCCCTGATCGAAGATGGGCAGCTCGAAGGCGAGCGAAGGCCCGACGCGGCGCGGCTCCTTGCTTTCGGTCAGCACGCCCCAGCCGACGGTGAGTGTCTCGATGAAGCGCGTGGCGTTCGTGATCCCCAGGCTCTCCGCCAGGACCCGCATCTCCTGTTTTGCCGCCTGCACGTCGAGTCTCTGTTCGAGCGCCAGGGCTTCGAGATTGTCGTAGCGAGGGCGCTCGGCCTGGACTTCGGGAAGCTGATCGGGAAGCCTCCAGCCCGTCCGCATTCCCCAGAGTCCCATGATGCGATTCAGTTTCTCTCGCTCGTTGAATGCCTGCTGCCGCGCGCGGGCAAACTGCGAGAGCGTGTCGGCGTAGAACACCTGGTGCTGCGACTGCTTCTTGAGGTTGAGATTGCCGGCGTTGTATTGTCTCGCCGCGAGCTCGGCGGCCGCCTCGGCGCTTGCGACCGTCGCCTGCTGCAACGCGACCGTCTGCTGCGCAGCCAGCGTACGGTAGTACTGGCTCCGCGCCTCGGCCGCGGTTCTCACCACTTCGTCAGCGACGCGCAGCTTCGCATATTCGAAGTTCGCCTTCATCATCTGCAGCTTCTTCGGCAGCAGCAGCAGACTCAGGAAGTTGAACTCGATGCCGATCTCGGACTTGAAGCTCTCGCCCTTCGACCAGCGTTGCCCTGAAACCAGGGGGTTGGCGAGCCGCCCGGCGCTTACCACGTCCGCTTGGGCAATCCCGAGCTCGCCGTAGGTCGCCTGAAGGCCGCGGTTGTTGAGCAGGGCGATTTGGACTGCGGCATCTGCGTCCAACGGCTGCACGAGCAAATTCTGCGTGACTTCGGCCGCGGCGCGGTCGTCCTCGGAGCTGCGGTTCCATTGCACGCGCTGCTCAAGGCGCGCCGCGCTCAGCGTTTGGACGTCCTTGAATCCGGCGTCCGGCGAGAGGCTGGCGCAGCCGGCGACGTAGATGAGTGCAAGAGCGGATACTCCCGCTCGCATGTTTCCAGAGGAGCTGTGCATGTCGCCTCCCTATTTCCCTGGGCCGTCGGCGGACGACTCGTGTCCGGCATGACCGCCATGCGCGGGAGGCGACGCAGGCTTCGCTGCGGGCTTTTCATGTCGGCCCGGCTTCCGCGGTTGCAGCGCCGGGTTTTCGACAGCGATTCTCTTGGCCTGCTCAAAATCGCTGCGCTCGATGGCGTCCGGCCCTTCCCCGCGCAGCCTTGGATCGAGGTAGGCGGAAAACGGCCCCGCATCGGGGGACATCGGCAAAGACTTCGCAGTCGGGTCGGCAGGGGCGCCGCGTGCTTCTTCCGCGACGAGCGATGCGTGCGATGCGGCCAGCAGCGCGGCGGCTGCGGCAAGGCTCGAGAAAACTCGAAAACGATCCATAGTGTCCTCACTTCGTCAAACCGAAAAGCGGCGAATGCCGCCAGAAGGAGGCGCGCAGACGCTTCGCGCGATGGCGCGAAGACGCTACGAAAGACGAAGAGCTAGAACAGTGCGCTCTGCGACCGCTGTGCCCGGCCTTCCGGCTTCAGGCGGCGAGAGCGAGGGGTGGGCGTTGAAACAGCTCTGGGAAGAAACGCAGGATCTTTACGCTCGGCTGAGGTTGCGGCAATGGCGCTACCTCGGCTTGCATGGTCTGGACCAACCCCGTCAGCGCGGGGGACGTACACACCTGGCACGAAGCGCAATCGTGGCACTGGACGCCGGATCGCCCTGAGTCGTTCGCATGCTCGTGCGCGGACGCGCGGTCATGCGAGCTTGCATGCGCATGAACGGCATGGTCGTGTTGGTTTTCGGCATGATTCTGCATCGCGCCGGCCTTTTTCGCGCATAGCGGCATGGTGGCGCCCATCAATCCCTGCACGGGCAGGGCAAAGACGATCAGTGCCAGCACCAGCTTTTTCAGAAGACGTTTCACAACGGGCATTCTATTGCGGACGATTCCATAGCGCAACCGCGCCGACCCCGAAGATGAATAGCGGCCACGCGCAATATCAGAGCGAGTTCAAAGGCGATGCTCAATGGCCACCAAGGCCACGGCCGGTGAGGTGCAGGATGACAAACAGCATGACCAGGACGAGGACGATGATCCCAAATATTTTCACCCAGCGCGGTGTGCTGATGGTCGATTCGCGGTCGGGCCGCACGCCGGCGTTGTCGTGCTGCCTGCGCCGGCCGTACCGGGTCATGCCCCATGGCTTGTACACCGCCAGCGTCGTGGTTGCGAGCAACAATAGCAGCGCGACACCTGAGTCGGCCACGAGTTGAATCCCCACTCGGCCGAGTTCAGCGCCGCGCAATGTTCCTCCCGCAGCCCCTGATACGAGCTTCGCTGCCTCCGCCACCGCCGTGAATTGGTGCAGCAGCAAGGCGATGGTGGCAAAGACAGCGAGCAGGAATTTCACCAGGACCCAATAGTGCCGGAGCAAACCCCATTGGCTGCCCAGTGCCTGGACAAGTCCGGTCGCCAGCGCAGCGAGACTCGTCGGGACGATGATAAACAGTCCGATCAGGTTCATCGCGAGATAGGCGCTGCGCACCACTTCAGCATCCTGGCTGGTCAGGCCAGCGATGCTGAGTACCAGGAAGCTGGCGACCGCGCCGAGCCAGCCGACCGAGAAAGTGATATGCGTGGTGAGCACAAACTTGCGAAGGCGGGGTGTCATGAAAAATCTCGCAGTTCCAAATGGCTTCTCTTTAGCGTCGGCTTGAACGACGTCACTCGCATGCTTGCCTGATGAAGTTGCTGATCTCTGCTGGCCCGACAAAGACGACCGAGGCCCGGTCGCCCTGCATGCCGGCTCCGACGATCACTGGCTTGCCCGGCAGCGGCCCGTCCTTGCTCGAATCCGTCTTGAAGCGCAGGTTGAACTCCCAGACCCTGCTGGTCTTGCCGTCCGCGGTCTTCACGCTATAGGTGTCGCCGCAGTGGCTGATGGAAACAACCTGTCCAGCGGGCGGTGCTTTTTTGAGGTTGACTTTGCCGGATTGCATCATCATGCCCCCGCGCCGTGGTTCGACCTGGAGAGCCTTGTTTTCCGAAACCGCCTTGAGGTACGCGATCACGTCCTGGCGGTCCTTGCCTTCCTTCACTCCCGGGAACGTCATGCTGGTGCCGGGCACAAACTGCTCCGGATTGGCAAGCCACTTGTCGAGCGCGGGTTCGTTCCAGACGATGTCGGCGTGTTTCAGCGCGTCCGAGTATCGGAAGAAACCTTCTGCTGTCGCGGCTTTATGGTTCCAGACGCGCGCGAGGCTCGGGCCGGTCATATGCTCGCCAGCCTTTACCGAGTGACAGGCCATGCACGCTTGGAACACCTGCGCACCGCGTTTCGGATCGCCTGCCGCAGAGGAGCCGTTGCCGACCGCGAATGAAAGGAGCCCGATCAAGGCGGCAAAGGCTCTGCTGCAACGTATTTTGTGAGCCATAAAGCCTCCATAGGACCGGATCGCTACTTCACCGACGTGATCACGTAATCCGACGCCTGCTCCACGAACTCGAACTCGACTTTTTTATCCTGCGAAAACTTGCCGAGAAGCGCCTTGTCCTTGACGGTGAAGGTCATGCTCATCGCCGGCCATTTCATCGTTGGAATCGGGCCATGCGCGATCGTCACTTTCCCGCCGGCGGGATCGACCTTCTTCACCGTGCCGGCGCCCTTGTGCGCCTTACCCTCCGATTTCTTGTCCTTGCCCATGTCCATTCCCTTCATGTCCATGCCTCCCATGCCCTGGGCGCGGCTCAAGGGAATCATTGCGACGGATAGCGCGAGAACGGCTGATAAGGCGATAAGGCGTTTCATTGCATCTCTCCTTTCAGGGTTGAAGAGGAACTGCGTTACGTGCGTCCACGTGCACCGCTGCAGCGACGCGCGGCCGGCGTAGCAACAGGTACGCGACGGGTAAGACGAACATGGATAGGAGCGGCGCGGTGATCATCCCGCCCACCATGGGCGCTGCGATGCGCCGCATGACTTCCGACCCCGTGCCCGAGCCGAACATGATGGGGAGCAGGCCGGCGATGATGACGGCGACGGTCATCGCCACCGGCCGCACGCGCAGCGCCGCGCCTTCCACGATGGCCAGAGCGAAACCGCGCTCGTCGCCGAGCGCGCCCGCCTCGTGCGCGGCGACGGCCTGGTTCACGTAGACGAGCATCACCACGCCGATCTCCGCCGCCACGCCGGCGAGCGCGATGAAGCCGACGGCCGAGGCGATCGACATGTTGTAGCCGAGCACGTACATCAGCCAGAACCCGCCGACGAGCGCGAAAGGCAGCGTCGCCATGATGAGCAAAGCTTCGGTGACGCGACGGAACGCGAAATAGAGCAGCACGAAGATGATCGCGAGCGTTCCGGGCACCACGATCTTGAGCCTCGCGGTGGCGCGCTCCAGGAACTCGAACTGACCCGACCAGGAGATCGAGGTGCCAGCCGGAAGCTTCACCTTTTCCGCAACGGCACGCTGCATGTCGCGCACTGCCGAGCTCAAGTCGCGCCCGCGGATGTCGACGTACACCCAGCCCGAGAGCCGCGCGTTCTCGCTTTTCAGCATCGGCGGGCCGTCGCTGATTTTCACCTCGGCGACGTCGCCGAGCCGGATCTGCGCGCCGCGCTCGGTGAGGAGCGGCAGAGTGCGGATCTTCTCGACCGAGTCGCGCATCTCGCGCGGGTAGCGCACGTTGATGGGGAAACGCTGCAAGCCCTCGACCGTCTCGCCGATGTTGTCGCCGCCGATCGCGGCCGTAACGACGCTGTGCACGTCGGCGACGTTCAGGCCGTAGCGGGCCGCGGCGTCGCGGTCGATATTGACGTCGATGTAGCGCCCGCCCGTAAGCCGCTCGGCGAGCGCGGAGCTCACGCCCGGCACCTCCTTCACCACGCGCTCGATTTCGGCCGCAATGCGGTCAATTTCCTTCAGGTTCGTCCCCGCGACCTTGACTCCCACGGGACTCTTGATGCCAGTGGCGAGCATGTCGATGCGGTTGCGGATCGGCGGCACCCAGATGTTCGAGAGGCCCGGCACTTTCACGATGCGGTCGAGCTCATCGACGAGTTTTTCCGGTGTCATTCCCGGACGCCACTCTTCGCGCGGCTTCAACTGGATCGTCGTCTCGAACATCTCGAGCGGCGCCGGGTCGGTCGCCGTTTCGGCGCGCCCTGCCTTGCCGAACACGCTCGCGACTTCGGGCACGGTTTTGATCAGCCGATCGGTCTGCTGCAGCAGCTCCGCGGCCTTGCCCGCGGAAAGTCCGGGCAGCGCCGAAGGCATGTAGAGCAGGTCGCCTTCGTCGAGCGGCGGCATGAACTCGCCGCCGAGCCGGTTCACGGGCCAGAGCGTCGCCGCGAGGATCGCGACCGCCGCAACTAAAATCGTTTTCGGACAGCGCAGCGCGCCTTCCAAGAGCGGGCGATAGAGCGCGATGAGGAAGCGGTTGAGCGGATTCTTTTCCTCCGCGGGAATGCGCCCGCGGATGAGATAACCCATCAGCACCGGGACAAGCGTGACCGCAAGCCCCGCTGCCGCGGCCATTGCGTAGGTCTTGGTGAAAGCGAGCGGCGAGAAGAGCCGCCCTTCCTGCGCCTCGAGCGTGAAGACCGGAACGAAAGAGAAGGTGATGATGAGGAGCGACACGAAAAGCGCCGGACCGACCTGCGCCGCGGCCTCGCCGATCACGCCCCAGCGCTCCTCGCCCGCGAGCGTCGCCCCCGGATGGGCGTGATGCCAGGCTTCGAGCCGCTTGTGCGCGTTCTCGATCATCACCACCGCCGCGTCGACCATCGCGCCGATGGCGATGGCGATGCCGCCGAGCGACATGATGTTGGCGTTCACGCCCTGGTAGACCATGACGATGAATGCGGCGAGAATGCCGAGCGGCAGCGAGACGATCGCGACGAAGGCCGAGCGCAAGTGAAAGAGGAAGGCCACGCACACCAGCGCCACCACGACGAACTCCTCGACGAGCTTCTGCCCGAGGTTCGCCACGGCGCGCTTGATGAGCGCGGAGCGGTCGTAGGTCGGCACGATCTCCACCCCGGGCGGCAGGCTAGCCTTGAGGGAGGCGATCTTCGCCTTGACCGCGGCTATGGTTTCGAGCGCATTCTTGCCGAAACGCATCACGATGACGCCGCCCGCGACTTCGCCCTCGCCGTCCAGCTCAGCGATGCCGCGGCGCATCTCGGGTCCGACCTGCACGCGCGCGACATCGGCCAGGCGTACCGGGACCCCCGAATCGCTGACCGAGAGCGGAATCTTGCGGAAGTCATCCAGCGACTGCAGATAACCGCTCGCGCGCACCATGTACTCGGCTTCGCCGAGCTCGAGCACCGAGCCGCCGGTCTCCTGGTTGCTCCGCTGCACCGCCTCGATCACCTTCGTCTGCGCGATGTTGAACGCACGCAGCCGCACCGGGTCGAGCACGATCTGGTATTGCTTCACCATGCCGCCGACGCTCGCCACTTCCGAGACGTTCGGCACGGCCTTCAACTCGTACTTGAGAAACCAGTCCTGCAGCGCACGCAACTGCGACAAATCCATGCGGCCGCTGCGGTCGACGAGCGCGTATTCGTAGACCCAGCCGACTCCGGTCGCGTCGGGCCCGAGCGAGGTCTTCGCCTGCGGCGGCAACCGCGACTGCACCTGGTTCAGGTATTCGAGCACCCGCGAGCGCGCCCAATAGGGATCGGTGCCGTCCTCGAAGAGGATGTACACGAAGGAATCGCCGAAGAACGAATAGCCGCGCACGGTCTTCGCTCCGGGCACCGAGAGCATCGTCGTGGTGAGCGGATAAGTGATCTGGTTCTCGACGATCTGCGGCGCCTGCCCCGGGTACGTGGTGCGGATGATGACCTGCACGTCCGAAAGATCGGGAATCGCATCGAGGGGCGTCCGCAACACGGCCCAGATTCCCCACGCCGCGAACGCGACCGTGGCGAGCAGCACGAAGAACCGGTTTGCGATCGACCAGCGGATGAGCTTCGCGATCATTTCTTCATCCCCGCAGCGTCCTTGCCGGCGGCTTGGCGCACGGGCTCGATCCGCGTAAGCGTGAACTTCCCTTCGGGCGTCTGCCTGAAACCGAAGGACACGGAATCCCCGACCGCGAGGTCTTTCGGCAAGCCGGAAGGCGGATTGCGGAACGGCATGGTCATCGCGCCCCAATGCAGCGACTCGATCGGCCCGTGCGAGATCGTGACCTCGTGCTCGCCGATCGCGACGAGCTTGCCTTCGCCACGGTGAGATGCAGCACTTGCTTGCGCGTCCTCCGCGGGTGCCATGCGTTCGACGGTCGCCGTCAGGCTCGCCTCCGAGTCGATCAGGAATTGTCCAGAGACGACGACGTTCTGGCCGAGCTCGAGGCCTTTGCGGATTTCGGTCCGGCCGTTCGCTTCGACTCCGGTCTCGACCTCGACAGGTTTGAACCTGCCTTCTCCCAGCGCCGTGACGACCACGCTGCGCGTGCCGGTATGAATCACGGCTTCGGAAGGAATGAGCAGCGCTTCGGGTGCAGCCGCTGAAGCAAGATCGACCGCCACGAACATTCCGGGCACGAGCCGGCCTCTTGGAGTCACGAGCTCGATGCGCGCCGTCACCGTGCGCGTCGTCTGATTCACCTGCGGCAGCAAAGCCTGGATGCTTCCTTTCCAGACCACCCCGGGATAAGCGGCAGCGCGCGCCTCGACCGGTTGCCCGGGCTTCAACGCTGCGGCCCGGGCTTCGGGCACGTCGGCGTTGATCCACACGCTGGCGAGGCTGTTCAGGCGGAACAGCGCCGCCCCCGCCATCACCGTCATGCCCTCGCGGGCGCCGAGCTCCGCCACGACGCCGCTCACCGGCGCGTACAGGACCGAGCGCGCCTGCACCTTGCCGCCGTTCTCAAGCGACCGGATCGCCTCATCGCTCATGCCGACGAGGCGCATGCGCTGGCGCGCAGCGTCGCGCAAGGATTCAGCATCGGGCGTCTGAAGCTTGCGCAGCGCGAGATACTCCTCCTGCGCCGCGACCCAGTCGGGCGAGAGGATCTCGACCAGCGGCTGCCCTTTGCGCACCGGATCGAGCGGTGCGCGCACGTGCAGCTTCTCGACGAAGCCGCCGACGCGCGCCTGAACGAGCACCAGCTCGCGCTCGTTGTAGGCGACGTTGCCCACCGCCTGGATCTTTTGCACGATCGATCCCTTCACGACTTCAGCCGTGCGGATGCCGAGGCTCTGGACAACGCGCGGACTGATGGCAACCGCGCCCCCCTGGCCGGCTTCGTCCGCGTAGACCGGCACAAGTTGCATGTCCATGAAGGGCGATCTTCCGGGCTTGTCGAACTTCTGTCCCGGCACCATGGGATCGTGCCAGTAGAGCACGCGGCGCCCCGTCTTCGGGTCGATCTTGCCGCCCGGCGCGGCGGAGGAGGAGTCCAGCGCGGACGCGCCCGTCTGCGCGCCGGCGCGCGTACCGAGCGAATAGGCGGCGTAGCTGGCGATCCCGAGGGCGCCCAGGACGAGCAAGCTGATGACGGCAAATATCCTGCGGTTCATTCGGTTCATTTCGATCTCCTGCCGGTATCGACACTGGTATTGGACGATTCATGTTCGGGGACGAGGAAATTGAGCTGTGCCCACGCGCGCGCGGTGTCCGCTGCGAGCTGGAGGGCCTGCACGCGCGTGTCGCGTTCGTTGCGGCGCGCTTCGAGCACCGCGCTCAAGGTGCCCGTGTTTCCGCGATAGGCGGCTAGCGTCGCCTCGCTGCGCTGCGCGGCAAGCGGCATGAGCTCGGTCTCGATGCGGCGCAGGCGGTCGCGCCCGGTTTCCCATTCCGCGATCATGGCGCGCACTTCGGCGGTGTGCATGCGCAGCGCGTCGTCGAACTGGGCGCGCGCCTGCTCCGCCATCGCGAGCTTCGCCGCGACGTCGCGGTCCTGGCGCTCGGCCGGGGCGATCGGCAGCGGAATGCTCACACCGATCGAGACCATGTTGGAGAACGCCGGCCCGCGCTGCTGGTAGGCAAGCTCGACGCTCCAGTCCGGTTTCGTCGCCGTTCGTGCGAGGCGCACCTCGGTCTCCGCGAGCGCCACCTGCTCTGCCAAGGCGCCGAGAACCGGATGATGCCGCAGTTCCTCGTCGAGCCTCGCGATATCGAGGCTCAAGGTTCCGATATCCGGCGGCGGTCCCTCGAGCGGCCGCTCCGCATCCGCGCCGATCCAGCGCGCGAGCGCGATTTTCGCCGCGCGCAGCTGGCGCTCGAGCATCGCCCGGCGATCGTCGAGCATCACGAGCATCGCGCGGGCGGCGAGGACGTCGCTCCGCGTGCCGCGCCCGCCGCGGTAAGCCGCTTCTGCGGCCTCGATCGACGCGCGCGTTTCCTCGGCGAGCGTGCCGAGCACCGTGCGCATTCTCTCGACGTAGTAGCGGTCCAGCCACGCGAGCGCCGCATCGCGCTGCACGTTCGCAAGGACATTGCGCCGGTTTGCCAACTCGCGCTCGGCCTCGTGCCCGCTGCGCTCGCTCTTCAGCCGGCGTTTTTCCCCGCGCGTGAGCTCCTGCATGACGCCGACGCGGCGCATGGTCATGAAATCGGCCGTGGTGCTGAAGCGATCCGGCCCGTTGACCGGCAGATTGTCCACGCCCAAGCGCAGCACCGGATCGGGAAGCTGGCCCGCGGAAACCGACGTTTCTCGTGCCGCGGCAACGGCGGCATCCTGCGCGGCGAGCTGGCGCGACTGGTTTGCCGCAAGCTTCAGTGTTTCCGAAAGCGTCAGCGGCGGCAGGGTCTGGCTCCACGCACTCGCGCAGATCGCCAACACCAGAGCGCCCAGCGTCCAACGCAAAATTCGCGTACTGCCGTAATCCTTGAAAAACGTCATATCAACCCCGCT
>Ga0137369_10008364_pt1 | contig 10325 bp, 10 predicted proteins | sample SagtaG_12_FD_104918 | JGI IMG/M metagenome (GOLD analysis project Ga0137369, IMG submission 104918) | Vadose zone soil microbial communities from Sagehorn Ranch, Mendocino, California, USA - Sage1_L_113_16 metaG | ecosystem: Environmental > Terrestrial > Soil > Vadose zone | place: USA... | reverse complement strand
TGACCCCCTTGCTGCCGTCGACGCGAGTGCCTGTCCGTGATCATCGGAATGCTGTCCGCAATCGATCGGAAATACTGTCCGCCTTCAATCGGAACAGCTGTCCGCCTTCGTCGGAATCCGCAAGCAGGCCTCGAAAGTGACAATGTGGATGCCAACCCCCCTGTCAGAGACCTGTCAGAGGGGAAGGCCGAGTGAGCGGGGAAGCAATCGACATGAGCACCCGCTCGATCCGCCGGGGTAGTGGGCACGGCACGTCAGAAAGGTGATGCGAGTAATCGGGGGAGGCCCGTCACGGGCGAGGGTATCGTCGAGAACTGTGATCCGGACCCCTCGGCGTCAAGGGCGTGGGCGAGCCGAGTTTGGTTCCGACCGCGGCGATCTTGAATGCCATCCATAACGCGGTCGGGATGCGCATTGCTTCCCTGCCCGCACATCGGAAAAGATCTTCGCCGCGATCAAGGCGATATGCGCTGAAGGGGCAAAAGCAGATTCCAGCCTGACCGGACGGAGCCGCGCTCGCTCGCACCTCGGGATGACGGAACGAGTCAGGGCAAAGGCGCGGCTGTATGAATTCCTGCTTGCTATCGTTTCAGCAACGGGCTGCCGTATAGACCGGTCGGCTTGAGCAGGAGGATCAACAGCATGATGGCAAAGGGCGCCATCTGTGCCAGGGGGGCATAGATGAGGGAACCGAGGGAGACGACTTGTCCCACCAGGAAGGCGGATACGAGGGTTCCCTTGAGGCTCCCCAGACCCCCGATGATGACGACCATGAAAACAAATGCCAGCACCTCGAGCCCCATCTGCGGGTCCACCATGATCAGCGGCGCATGCAGACCGCCGGCAAGCCCTGACAACGCCCCGGCAATGATGAAAGTAATGGTGAAGAGCCGATACACATTGATGCCCAGTCCCTCAACATGCTCGACGTCCTCAATGCCGGCCCGGATTGCCTTGCCAATGATGGTTCGGTTCAGGAAGAGCCAAATGCCGGCATAAACGAGCAAGGCGATGACGACGACGACCAGACGGTAGACCGGGACCTCCGTGCCGAGAATGTCGATCTGGGCAGCGATCGGAACGGGCACTGGACGGGGCACCAGTCCCCAGAAATACTTGATGACACCCACACCGCCAATCAGAATCCCGAAGGACGTGATCATACTGAAGGTGATATCTCGTTCGTAGATGCGCAAGTAAACCAGGCGTTCCACGGCGAGGCTTGCGATGCCCCCGACGACCACCCCACTGAGCACGCCGAGCCACAGGTCTCCTATCGCCAGGCTGATGGAATAGGTGATGTACGCACCGATGGAGTAATAGAGCAGCTGGTCGAGGCTGATGACGCGCATCAGGCCAAAACACAGGGAAAGCCCGACTGACATGAGGAAAAAAATGCTCCCCATGCTCAAGCCGAAAATCACCCCGGAGGTCAGCAGGTGTGCGTCGATCATCCGCTCTTCACTCCACCGTCACTCGCGCCGGCCAGCTCGCTGGCGCGAAAAGAACGCTTTCTTCAGAAGAGGCTCCAGCGTGCCCCAGATGCCTTTTTCTCCGGCGAGCATGATGAAAACCAGCAGGAAGCCGATGATCAGCTCCCAGTTGCCGAAGACCTTGCTGACCAGGTCCTTCATGCCGGTGTAGGCAATCGAGCCAACGATGGGCCCATAAAGCGTGCCCATCCCTCCGAGAATTGTCACCACCACTGGATCGGCGGCACGCGCCGGGCTGGTGATCTCCGGGCTCACGAAGCCCAGATAGACGGCATACATCGCCCCGGCCAGTGCGGTTGTCGTATTGGCGATGACGAAGGCGAGTAGCCGGATGCTGAAATTGCTGTAGCCAAGGAACGTCAGCTTGTCCTCGTTGATCTTGGCGGCGAGGCAGCATGCGCCGTAGATCGAGTCGTCGAGGTACTTGTAGAACGCCCAGACGGCGAAGCCGACCATGAATGCGAAGATGAAGAACTGGTCCGGCCGGGATATGTCCAGTACGGGAGTGGAAGACAGCCGCGTGAGAAACCACAGCCCGTTGTCGCCGTGGGTGATGTCCGCCAGAACTTTCTGCATGAGATAGTAGATGATCACCGCCAGCGCGAGGTTCACCAAGGCGAAGTAGTCACTACGCAACCTGACGAACAGAGGACCGACGGCGAAGGACACGACGATCCCCGCCATGACGCCGATCAGAATGCCGACGTAAGCGTTGGTGCCGAAGTAGTAGAGGTAAAATGCGGCCGCATAGGCGCCCACCGCGAGATAAGCCGGCTGACCGAACGATATGAAACCGACACGGCCAAGAAGGAAGTTGCAGCCGATGGTGTAAATCGAAAAAATCATGATCTCGTTGGCGAAGGGCAGCGGCAGGAATATCCGCAGCAAGGCGAGCAGCGAGAACGCCAGTAACAGGCCCCACCACCATCTCAACACGTTCATCGCGGAATCCACTTATCGATCCTCTTTAGTTACGACCCGACGCACCGCTCCGGTCGAAACCCTCTAATGGCGCCGCCTGAAGGCGGCTTTAGCTTGTCGCATTTTCTATGGCGAACCGCTGCACACTTCGCCTGAAGATGCTCTCTAGAGATATTGTTCGCAAACCTCGGGCCTGATCGACTCGCGGTCGGCGATCTCCGCCATGACACGTCCTTCATTCAAGGCGTACACCTTGTCGGCGATCGCGCACACCAGCGGCAGGTTCTGCTCGACGATCACCAGCGCCGTTTTTTTGCTCAATTCCCGGAAAACGTCCCTCAGCTGCGCGACGATACTGGGGGCTAGGCCCTCGGTGGGCTCGTCAATGAGCAGCAATATGGGGCTGCCCAGTATGGCCCGGCCGATCATCAGCATCTGGCGCTCACCGCCGCTCAGATAGCCCGCCTTGCGGTCCATTAGCTGCTTTAGTTTGGGGAAATAGTCGGTGACCTGATTCCAGTTGTAATCCTTCGTCGCGTAGCTGCCGAGCTCGAGGTTTTCCCGGACCGTCAGATCGGAAAACACTTTCTTGTCCTGGGGAACGTACTTGATGCCCATTCCGGCGATGACGTAGGCCGCCGTGCCAAGCAGATTGGTCGCACTCGAAGTGATCGCCCCCGATGTCGGCTTCAGGAATCCGGCAATGCTCTTGAGGAGGGTGGTTTTGCCAACTCCGTTGCGACCGACGCAGGCGACGACCTGGCCCTTTCGCACGCTCAGGCTGACATCAAAGAGAACCTTCGATTCACCGTACGAGACATTCAGCCCGGTGACCGTCAGGATGTCGTCGCTGTTGGTCATGAAACGGTAGTTCCGTTCGGATCGGCAGGGACTTCGATCTGCCAGTAGCTTCTTCGCACTTCCGGATGCCGCAGACATTCCTCACACCCGCCGTCGGCGATGACCCGACCTTCGTGCATGACGGTGAGCCGCTGCAGGAAGTCCTGAACGTGGGAGATCTTGTGCTCCACGATCAGGATTGTCTGCCGGCCGACGTGCCTGCGTAGGACATCCAGGACTCCCTGGATCTCGGATTCGGCCAGCCCTGCGAGCGGTTCGTCGAGCAGCAGCACCTTGGGCTCCGCCAGGATAGCCATGGCGATCTCTAGGCGCCTCTTTTCACCCAGGCTGAGGTGCTTGACCTGCCTGTCGCGCACATCCTGCAGGTCGAACGTTTCCAGAACCGCAACGATCTTCGCTTCTTTGCGGTATCTCTTGCGGGTGTTGAGAACCAGCTGGAGCAATGATGACTTCCTGTGCGCCCTGAAAAAGGAGAGCATCAGGTTGTCGATCACACTCAGGTTATCGAAGGTGGCCGTCAACTGAAATGTGCGCATCATTCCCCTGGCGACTCGTTCCTGGGGCGTCATGCGGGTGACGTCTTCGCCTTTGTAGCGGATGACTCCTTCGTCTGGTGGGTAATATCCAGTCAGCAGATTGAAAAACGTGGTTTTGCCGGCGCCGTTGGACCCGATGATGCCGGCGACCTCATTCTCCTGCAGCAGATAACTCACCTGGTCGACGGCGACCAGTCCGCCAAAACGTTTCGTAACGCGTTCAGCCCTGATGATCTCGGCACGCGGGTCCGTGCACACGTCCGATCCTTTTCTGATTTTCCGCCCGGCGCATGCAGGAAACATGCGCCGGGGCGGAGATTGACGGCATTTGCTCGATCGAAGGTGGGTGAGAGTCCTGCCCGGAGCTAAGATATATTCAGTAACCGAGAGACTTGAGTGTCGGCATGACCGCTTCACCGCCCATGGAGCCCATGACCGTGAACAAATCCCATGCGTCCTTCTGCTCGCCGGGACTCTTCCCCTTTACCAGGAAGGCGGCGTGCTTGTAGACGGCCGCATGGTCTTGGCGCCATTTGGCCGGACCCTTGACGGTGTTGAATTCGCCACCGCCTGTCATCAGAGCCGCGGACACCTTTTGCGCATCAAAGGATTTGGCCGCCTCGAATCCCCTGAACATCTCCATATAGGCGATGTAGGCGATGGTGGCATACGCATCGGGAGGTGTCTGATATTTCGAGCGGAACAGCTCGGTGAATTCCCGCGCGCTCTTTGCCACTTCCTTGTCTTCGAACGAGTTCAGGTCATAGTAGAAATAATGCATGGCGTAGACGCCCTGCAGCGCCTCGGGCGGCACGCCTTTGGCGACCACATTGGTGATGAAGGTGTTGAAAATGGTCATTTCCTTGCCGAGACCCATCTGGTGGACCTGTTTCAGGAGCGCCACGGCATCGGCGCCGAATTGGGCGAAGATGAAGGCATCCGGCTTGGCTGCACGGACCTTCTGCAAGATCGTCGTAAAGTCACTGGTTCCCAGTGAAACCTCGTCATAGCCGACGATCTCCGCGCCATATTGCTTGGCGGCCTCATAGACGCCGTCCCGGATGTCCCACCCAAAGCTGTCGGCACGGGCCAGAAAGAAGATGCGCTTCTTGCCCAACGTTTTGACGGCCGAGTAGCCGCTCATGTAGCCGACGGTCCAAGGGCTATACGCCGTGGCGAAAGTTGAATCGGCGAGCTTGCCCTTCTGGAAGCCCTCCTTCGCCATGACGCAGACCGGGAAATAGGGCATCGGTTCTTTGGAAACGATGGAATTGATGGCATAAGCCAGCGGGGCCCAGGTCTGACCGCCTACGCCTTTGATGCCTTCCGAAACCATATAACGATAGCGGCGGACGCCGACATCGAGCTTAGCTTCATCGTCGTCGACGATGCCTTCCACCGTCACCTTCCCCCAGGGCATGTTGAGACCGCCTCGCTTGTTGATGACATCCACCGCCAACAGCGCGCCCTGTTTCTGGGTTTCGGCCACCGCCGCGAACGTTCCGGTGAGCGGTAGCAGGATGCCTACCTTGATCTTGTTGGGTTGCTGCGCCACCGCGGCGCCGTGACCCAGGACGCTGCAAAATGCAAACGTCGCAAGCAAACCCCACAGCCTTTTCATTGGCGTTTCCTCCTGTTGTGACTCTCACCTCGGAGTTTCATACAGATTTTGCCTCATGCTCCAAGTCGATGATTGCAGGAAATTAGGACACTACCCATGATCCTCCCGCCTTGACTTTGATTTACATCAAGCGGCAGGGTAAATCGGCTTGGATTATTGTGATTGCCGTTTCGTTCATGACCTGACTCGTTCCAAGTCGAATCGCCCAACCTGCAGGCATCGAAGCGGCTTCACCGCAACATGCTGGCGATTGCGCTTGCCAATAAGCTTGCTCGCATCGCCTGGGCGCCCTTCCACACGGTCGCGCCTATCAGCCGAGGATCGTCGCCGCTGCCGCGTGACAAAGGCTCGCTCAGATTCACCAAGGGGATGCCCGCAACAAAGCTCATTGATCAGCCGATTGACCGCTCTTGGCGAGAGCCCACAGAGTCCTGGCTGGTATCCGTCGGCAGTGGCGTGTTGAAATACCTTCCGAAGTCATGCTGGGCCGCAATCGGCTTCGAACTCATGAGCGAAGAACGGCATCCGGCAGGATTCCCGGACCGAGATCCGTCCGGGGCGGCGCAGGGCCAACCTCAGGGGTGGTTGCACCGTTAATTATCTCCCATATCGCGAGGCCCCGGCGTGCTATCGTTTGTATATTGAAGACATGGGCCTCAACCCGGGAGGGAGTGGTCCACGAAAGGTTGATTCACATCAATGCCGATCATCCGCCAATTGTAATCCTTCCACTTATCCCTCGCGGTCGGTCGGTTTGCTAATCGTGATTTCTCGGTGGCAAGGAAATGCAGGGAGTTCGCCATGGTTCACACCCTGGTTCCCAGCGACCGCGTAGAGACTGCAGCGGTCTACGGTCGCGACGGCCAAAAGATCGGCACGATCGAGCGACTGATGCTTGAAAAGATGACCGGAACAGTCGCTTACGCGGTGGTGAGATGCGGCGGATTTCTCAAGTCTGCCAAACACCACTATCCGGTGCCGTGGAATTCGCTGAAATACAATGTGGCGCGCAAAGCTTATGAGACCAACCTAACCCTGGAAGAAATTCGGAGTGGCCCATCGGAGCTCGACGGCGAGGCGTTCGACTGGGGCGACCGCTCCCCGGTCTATCGCTATCCGCAGTATTGGACAGTGTAAGGGCAACCAACCTGCCGCGCGAGGAGATCACGGTCCGCTTCCCGATTCGTGTGCCATGCTGGTGACCAGCCCTCGTTGAACTGATCCGACTTGAAGTACGTCTTTTGGCATCAAAGAGGACTGATATGCTGATCAAGCCATTGAACTCGGCCGCGATCTCGGCGAAGCGCTCGGTGCCTCCCTCCGCCCAGCGATACTCGATCGCGATTGCGACCTTCGATCCAACCGAGTTCGCGCAGTCGGTCCATTGGCTCATGGCTAAAGACGTGGCTGCGCCCAAGGCCGCCCTCCCCGAAAGGGGGTGGCCCGTTTTGAACTTGAGAGTGGCCCGCTTGACCGAGATCAATTTCGCGGATTGCATATCATGCAACGATCGCGGCGTCGGACAACCCAAGTGTCCGATGTGATTAGCCCCGACCTAAGAGGAGCAGGTCGGGGCTTTATCTTTTTGCCCAGCAAACGTTTTATGAGGCGTTCTTGAGTGCATCGAAACCGACCGTGGCCGTATTGGCGACGCTGAACACCAAGGGCAAAGAAGCTCGGTTCGTCGCAGACGTGTTAGCGCGCGCAGGCGCAACACCGTGGGTCGTCGACTTATCTCTGAAATCGCACGACGTTGACGGTGCCAACGTGGCGGGCGCGAAGGTGGCTGCAGCGGCGGGCGCATCCTGGCAAGCGCTGAGCGAACGTTCACGTCAGGACGCTGCCGCGGTGATGTCCGAGGGCGGAAAAAGGATGCTGCTCGAGAGATTCATCAATGGTGAGATTTCCGGCGTCATCGGGCTTGGCGGAGCGAACGGCACCGATCTCGTATGTTTGATCATGCGGGCGTTGCCTTACCTCGTGCCCAAGGTCATGGTGAGCGCTGTAGCCGGCACGGCGGCCGCGCAGTGGTACGTGGCCGAAAGTGACATCGCCATGTATCCCTCGATCGGCGACGTCGCGCTCAACCGCATCACCAGATCGGTCATGGAGAACGCTGCATTGGCGGTGGCGGCTGCAGCCAAGAACTGGGCAGAGAAACGGGAAGCCAGGACTAAACATGTGCCGCTCGTCGCGGTCTCATCGTTTGGCGGCACGGCCGGCTGCGTCGATCGCGTGAGCGAACGCCTTGAAAACCTGGGCTACGAGGTCATCCAGTTCCACGCCTCGGGCGTCGGCGGCAAGTCGCTCGAACGGCTGGCGGCCTTGGGCGAACTCGCGGGCGTCGTCGACATCACGACGCACGAGCTTACCGATCTGATCGTCGACGGCGTGTATTCCGCGGGCGACGCGCGATTGACTGGCGCAGGCGCGGCCGGCCTGCCGCAGGTGGTCGTGCCCGGTGCGATCGACCACGCCAACCTGTGGGTGGGTCAGGTGCCCGAGCGTTACAAGGCACGCGAATTCTTCCAGTATAATGCGCAGAACCTGCTCATGCGCACCAATGCCGAGGAATTCGAGAAACTCGGTCGTGAATTCGCAACCCGGATCAACGCGGCAAAGGGGCCGGTGCGCGTGCTCGTTCCGCTTGCAGGCTTCAGCGAGCACACCAAGCGCCGCGCGCACGATCTTCAAGGCAACGACAAGGGCCCCTGGAAGCGCACCGAGGACTACCGGATTTTCGTGGATACCCTAAAGTCGCACCTGAAGGCCGTGCGCGTCGACGAACTGGCGCTGCACGTAAACGACACTGCCTTCGCGGATGCCTGCGTGGACGCTTTCGTTGAAATCGGCAAAGACGTGATGTAACAACACCTGACGCACTAAAGATGACCAAGCCGAGCAAACATGGTCGCCTCGACATTCCTGTGGTGCACCACCAAACCGACGTGCTGATCGGCGGCGGCGGCGCGGCCGGCACCATGGCCGCATTCGAATGTGCGGAAGCCGGGGTCGCCGTCATTCAGGTGACCAAGGGCCGCGCTACCAGCGGCACGACCACCGTGGCGCGCGGAGGCTTCGCCGCCGCCATAGGCGAGGACGACAGCCCCGAGCTTCACATTCAAGACATCCTCGAGCACGGCGGCGAACTGATCGATCTTGAGCTCGCGCGCGTCTGGGTCTACGACATCGTCGACGTGGTGCACGATCTCGAGTCCTGGGGGGCGGAGTTTGTGCGCGGCGCCGACGGGCGCCTCGACCTCAAATCGTTTCCGAGCCACTCCAGAAACAGGGCCTGCCATCACTACGACACCACCGGCAACATGATCACCAAGGTCCTGTCCAGGAAGCTGCGCGCCGACACCCGCATCGAGAAGCACTCGATCACGGCCATCGTCAATCTTATCAAGCAGAATGGCCGCGTCGTCGGCGCCTGGGGCGTTGACTACCAGAACGGGGCGCTTGTCATCTACCATGCGCAGCAGATCATCCTGTGCACCGGCGGCGGTAGTGGCCTGTTCTATGTCAACGATAACCCGCCGCAGGTGACTGGCGACGGCTACGTGCTGGGATTCCGCGCCGGCGTTCCACTGTTAGGGATCGAGATGATCGACTTTCAGGCGATGTGCTGCTCACCCAAGGAGCTGTTCGGCTTCGCACCGCATCCGACCGGCTTCATCAATGCAGGTGCAGTGTTCAGAAATCGGGAGGGCGAAGAGTTTCTCAAGCGCTATTTTCCCGATACGGCGGAACAATCGACCCGTTCTGAGGTGATCCTCGCCATGGCCAAGGAAATCCACGCCGGGCGCGCGACGTCCACGGGCGGCATTTTCATGGACGCGACCAAGGTTCCCATGGACGTGATCCAGAAGCAGATTCCGCACGTCTACAAGACCTGCCTGCACCGCGGCATTGACATCACCAAGACGCCGCTGGAGGTGGCGCCGGGAAGCCACACGTGGCTTGGCGGCCTCAAGGTCGACATCGACGGCAAGACCCCGGTCGCGGGTCTGTTTGCGGCCGGCGAGACGGCGGGCGGCATCCACGGCGGCAACCGTATTGGCGGTTCGGCGTTGTCGGCTTCGCTGGTGTATGGCCGACGCGCCGGCAGAAAGGCGGCAGCACTCGTCATGGAGTCGCGTGTCAATTTGGCCCGACCGGAAGTCGACGCCATCCCGGAATTCGAACGTGCATGGCTTGCGGACCTGATGCGCCGCGACAGCGGCCCTTTGCAATCCGATGTGCGGATGAACTGCCGCATGCTGGCGCACAACAAGCTTGGTCCCATCCGGGAGGAACGGACGCTCAAGGAGGCACTTGCAGAGTACGAACGCATAGAGCGCGAGGATGTGCCGACCATGCGGCTCGACGAAAGAGCGCGCAGCTCCGACAAGGTGCGGGGCGAGGAGCTGGAGAGCGCGCTCTCCGTGCGCAACCTCGCACTGCTCGGGCGCATCCTTGCGAGCGCCGCGCTCGCGCGCACGGAAAGCCGTGGTGCGCACTTCCGGCTTGACTATCCGGACGCCGATGACGTGTGCTGGCGCGTGGTCACGCGCCTGCAACTGGGCGCGAACGGCGCGCTTGAATTTCACACCGATCCAGTAAAGGAACCGGCTGCTTCCAGCACACGCGGCAAGACGGTGGCTGCGAGATAGCGCCGGGACGGGCGGTTTGTTGCATCAGCGACAGACGCCGTAACACAAGCAGCCGGTACTGTGCCCTGTCCTTGCTCAAATCTCCACAAGGCTGAGACAGACTGGAGATTTTCGCGGGCCGGCCGTACCGTCACGGTCATGGTGACGATTCTCTGCGCCCTTGTTTCGATCTTCGAATTCCGTGTTCGCAGCCGCGCCTCGCTGGAACTTGAGCTTATTGCCCTGCGACATCAGGTGA
>Ga0137369_10008354_pt1 | contig 10330 bp, 11 predicted proteins | sample SagtaG_12_FD_104918 | JGI IMG/M metagenome (GOLD analysis project Ga0137369, IMG submission 104918) | Vadose zone soil microbial communities from Sagehorn Ranch, Mendocino, California, USA - Sage1_L_113_16 metaG | ecosystem: Environmental > Terrestrial > Soil > Vadose zone | place: USA... | reverse complement strand
TGGAACGACGAAGGGGCTGTGCAGCGCGCAGTGCGGCTTCTCAAGCACGAATTGCCTGCGATGGTCCTCATCACTGACGTCTGCATGTGCGAGTACACCGAACACGGCCATTGCGGAATCCTGAGGAATGGCGAGGTGGATAACGACGCGACGCTCGAGCTTCTCTCGCGCGTCGCGGTGTCGCATGCCCGCGCCGGCGCCGACATGGTTGCGCCGAGTGACATGATGGATGGCAGGGTGCGCGCGATACGCTCGGCCCTTGACGGCGCGGGTTTTTCTTCCATTCCGATACTCAGCTACGCCGCCAAGTACGCGTCGGCGTTCTACGGCCCTTTCCGTGAAGCGGCCGAGTCCGCGCCGAAGCAGGGCGATCGCAAAGGCTACCAGATGGATCCGGCCAATGCCGCCGAAGCGTTGCGAGAGGTATTCGCGGACATCGAAGAGGGCGCCGATGCGATCATGGTGAAGCCGGCGGGCCCTTATCTCGACATCATCAGCCGAGTGAAGGAAGCGACCGGCTATCCTGTCGCCGCGTATCAGGTGAGCGGCGAGTACGCGATGATCAAAGCGGCCGCCGAGCGCGGATGGATAGATGGCGAGCGGGTCATGATGGAGTCGCTGCTGGGGATCAAACGCGCCGGGGCGGATTTTATCCTCACCTACTTCGCGGTCGAGGCAGCGAGGATGATCGAGAAACAGTGAGTTCTCATAGTTTCTCAATCCTCCTCCCAGTCTCTTAATTTTCACATCCCATGCGATACAGAACCTTCCCAGGGTCAGATCTCTCAGTAAGCGAGGTGGGCTTCGGAACATGGACTCTCTCCACCGGCTGGTGGGGCGAAAAAACCGACGACGAAGCCGTCGCGATGCTCCGCCGTGCGCACGACGATTTCGGCATCACTTTCTTCGATGCCGCAGACAGCTATGGCAACGGCCGAAGCGAGCGCCAGCTCGCTGCCGCCTTCCGCGGCCTCCGCGGTGAAGTCGTCTACGGCACAAAAATCGGCTACGACATCTACGACGAATCCGCTCAGCAGTCACGCCGTGGTCAGCGCGAGCTTCCACAGAATTTCAGTTCCGACTACATGCGCCTCGCGGTGAATCGATGTCTCGAGCGACTCGAGACCGACTACATCGACGTCCTCCAGCTCCACAACATCAAGATGGATCACGTCCGCGATCCGCAGATCTGGCAGACTCTGCGCGATCTCAGGGCCGAGGGAAAGATTCGCGTCTGGGGCGCCGCGTTCGGCCCGGCGATCGGCTGGCTATACGAGGCGGTGGAGCTGTGCGAGCGGGAGAGCGACATCGGCACCATTCAGATGATCTGGAACATTCTCGAACAGCATCCGGGAGCGGCGATGATCGAAGCTGCCCGTGAGAACGCGCCGAACTGCTGCTTCAACATCCGGGTTACTCACGCATCGGGAATGCTCGAGGGCAACTACACCGAAGACACGACCTTCGCCGACAACGATCATCGCCGCCACCGGCCGCGCAGCTGGCTCATCAACGGGCTGAAAAAGATTCGCACTCTCGACTTCCTCACCACCCAAATGACTCTTGGCCAGGCCGCCCTCAAGTGGCTCCTGGCCGAGCCGCGCGTAGTGACGACGCTACCCAACATCTACGACGAGGCACAGCTCGCCGAATTCGCCGCGGCGAGCGGTAAGCTCGACCTCACCAAACAGCAGCTCGAGCGCGTCGCTCACCTCGCGGCAATCAATTTCGGAGTCGAAGAAGAGCCGATGTCGTACAAGGGAACCATGCACCGGGTTGCTTCGTGAATCCGTGGCATGACCTGCCAGTTGGAGAGCATCCGCCGGAGCGTATTACCGCGGTAATCGAAATTCCACGCGGCAGCCGTAACAAGTACGAGCTCGACAAGACGACGGGACATTTCCGTCTCGACCGCGTCCTGTTTTCGGCAGTCCACTACCCGGGCGACTATGGTCTCATTCCCCGCACGCTTCACGAGGATGGAGACCCGCTCGACATCCTCGTCAGCATCAACGAGCCAACTTTCCCCGGTTGTCAGATCGATTGCCGCCCGCTGGGCGTGCTGAAGCTCCTCGACCGGGGCGAGCCCGACGACAAGATCATTGCTGTGCCCTCACACGATCCGTTTTACAACGACGCCTTCGACATCGCCGACCTGTCGCAGCATTACCTCAAGGAAGTCGAGCATTTCTTTCATATCTACAAGGACCTCGAGGGACGACGCGTGGAGATCCGTGGATGGGAAAAGAGCGAAGTGGCGATGGACGTCATCAACCATTCGGTGCGAAGGTATGCTGAGAAGTACCTCCGGGTTGGACCGTAGATGTCGCTGGCAGAAGTCGCGAGCGACCTCAGGCGTACCGTTGAAGGGGCAGCGGCCCGCCTCGAGGCAATTCCGCCCGACCGTGCGCGGGAGCCGGTAGCTCCGGGCAAATGGTCCCCACAGGAGATAATCGGCCACCTCGTCGACTCGGCGTCTAACAATCACGGCCGATTCGTCCGGGCCCAGCTTAGCGACGATCTGTTCTTTCCAGGCTACGACCAGGAAGCGTGGGTAGCCGTTCAGCAGTACGCGACGGAGGACTGGCCGGAGCTGCTCGAGCTCTGGCGGGCGTTCAACTCTCACATCTCTCATGTCGTCGAGCGTATCCCACCGAATGTGGCGGCGGCTCCGCGCCTTCATCACAACCTCGATGAGATCGCATGGAAGACGGTTCCGCGCGATACGCCAGCGACGCTCGACTATTTCATTCGCGATTATGTCGCCCACTTGAAGCATCACCTGGCGCAGATTCCCGGATGAAGCAGGCAGGGTATTCGGGAACGCCGCTTCTTCAGAAGCTCGGGGTGCGGGAAGGGAGCCGCATCGCGGTGATCAAGCCACCACCCGGATTTGTTTTTTCGCTGCCAATACTTCCGGACGGGGCGACCCTCAGCCAGCGTGGCTCTTCCGAAGCCGACGTCATCGTCTGGTTCATCATGTCATCCCGCGAGCTCGACAAGATCGCAAGCGCGATCGAGCGCATGCCTCCCGCGAGCGGAATGCTCTGGGTAGCCTGGCCAAAGAAGGCCTCGGGCATAGTCACGGATGTGACTGAGGATGTAGTACGGGGCGCCGCGCTCCGCGCCGGCCTCGTCGACACGAAAGTCTGCGCGATCGATGAAACCTGGAGTGGCTTGCGATTGTCGCGGCGAAAAGCATGAACCTGACGCCGGGCCGGAGCCTGTTCGCTCCGGCCGTCCGGCTAGCCGATCAGAACCGAATTCCCAGCCCCGACTGGATCACCGGGTACACTTTCACATACTTCTCGACATCCTTTTGAGTTCTATAGCGCTGCGCCTTTCCGTCGGACGCCAGCTGCGGCCCCCCTGGCCGCCATTTTAGCGACTTGCGTTTGCGCCTCGAGAGGCGCGGCCGTACACAACACAGACAGAGCCAACATCGAAGCGATGCGCATTGTTATTCCGTTTTTCGAGTGGCGACGAACATGGGGGGCTACAACGGAAGTCAACGATTATCTGACCTAGCGGTGCGCTTCCACTCCGACCTGGCGGCAGTACTCGAGCACAGCACACGTCGAGCACTTGGGCAGGGAACCGGTACAGATGTGCTTGCCGAATGGAACCAGCAGACGATTGATCTCGATCCAGTAGCGCCGCGGCAGCTTCTCTTCGAGCTGCCGCCGGATCTGCTCGGCGCTTCCCGGCTTCACGTACCCCCAACGAACGGTCACGCGTCCGACGTGGACGTCGACGCTGATTCGCTCATGACCTGCCGCGACTCCGAGTGCGAGGTTGGCGCACTTCGGTCCCACGCCATTGAAGGACATGAGGACTTCGGCATCGGCCGGCAGGTCGCCTCCGAACTCATCGACCGCCGCCACCGCGATGGCGCGGATCTGTCTCGCTTTGGTCTCGTGGAATGTGCTCGTCGCGATGAGCTGATCGATTTGCTTTTCGCTCAGCTTCGCGATGGAGCTCGCATCCGGCGCCGTCTGAAGTAATCGCACCGCTGCGGGGAGGCTGACCTCGTCCCTCGTCCGAATGGAGATGATGCAAGCGACCAGCTGTTGAAACACGGTCGAGAATCCGCGCGACCGAAGGTCGAACATCGCCGCATCGGCGAAGCCGGCCACCTCCTTCCTGATTCGGCGGAGCACAGTGTCGATGTCGAACGGCTTCTTTGCCATCGCGTGCAGCTCGTTGCGCAAGCACCTTGCCGCAGCGTCCGCCGGGTGCGATCATCGCGGTTTCTCTCACCGGCGACGACACTCAACCGGGCACCGGATGCCGAACATCGGCCAGGACATGCAGCTGGAGATCTACCGCGGTAGACTTGAGGCACCCGGAGCCCCGGTTCTGCCGGTTGCGTTTGAGGAGTGGGAAGCGCGGGCGCGGGCGACCCTGCCCGACGGTCCGTTCTGGTATATCGCCGGCGGTGCCGGAGCAGGCGATACCATGCGCGCCAACCGCGAGGCATTTCAACGCCGCCACATCCGCCCCGTCATGGCGCGCGATATCAGCGGCCGCGACATCGGAATCACGCTTCTCGGCGCGCGCTACGCGGCGCCCTTCATCCTCGCTCCCATCGGCGTGCAGGGTATCATGCACCCCGAGGGCGAGCTTGCGACGGCGCGGGCTGCCGCGAGCACGGGCGTCCCATTCATCCTCAGCAACGTCTCGTCGTTCACTCTCGAGCAGGTCGCTGCGGCCGCGTCGTCGTCGGCCGCGGCAGCCGTGCCTGCCGGTGATGGGACTCGCTGGTTCCAGCTCTACCCGGGAAAGAATCAGGAGATAATCAAGAGTACGCTCGCGCGTGCCGAAGCGGCGGGATACACGGCCATCGTAGTGACGCTCGACACGGCAATGCTCGGCTGGCGCGAAGCCGATCTGCGGACCGGCTACCTCCCATTTCTCGAGGCAAAAGGCGTCGCCAACTATTTCGCCGACCCGGCTTTTCGCGCGCTGCTTGCAAAGACGCCGGAGGAAGACCCCCGCTCGGCGGTGATGCTGATGCTTTCCCTTTTTACAAACCCACGCTTCACGTGGGACGATGTGGAGTGGTTGAAGCAGACCACCAGCCGACCCATTCTCCTCAAAGGAATACTCACTGAGCGCGACGCCGCGACGGCCGTGGATCGTGGCGTTGACGGAATCATCGTCTCCAATCACGGTGGGCGGCAGGTGGACGGCGCCATCGCGTCGCTCGACGCTCTTCCCGCAGTTTGCGAGGCGGTGAAGGACCGCGTTCCGGTTCTCCTCGACAGCGGCGTTCGCCGCGGGCCGGACGTTCTCAAAGCGATCGCCCTCGGGGCAACCGCCGTTCTTATCGGGCGTCCATTCGCGTACGCGTTGGCGAGCGACGGAGAGGCAGGAGTACGACACCTCATCCGCACACTGATGGCCGACGTCGATGTGACGCTGGCGCTTTCAGGCCGCACGTCGATGGAGGATCTCGACGAGTCCTTCCTCGGAAAGGACTGACCTCTGGCTTCGGTTACCGGTCAATCGGGTCAGCTCGGCCGGATTGTCCAGGTGACTGTGTCTCCGGGGCTCACCGTGATCTCATCGCTCACCGAATTGCGATTCGAGCCGATGGGATCGGCGACAAACCTCAGCGTCGTTGGGCCGAAGACGATATTTGCCGGAAGCGGCAGGGCCGTTTTCTTGAGTCCTCCGGCAATCCCGAGCCTGACTCGCTCGGCTCCTCTCATGACGTACACCGTCATGTCCAGCACGCCCTGATTGTCCACTTCCACGACTGCGGACTCCTGCGTCTGCTGCGGACCACGTGAATACATGCATGCGGAAGCCATCAGGAGCGCCGCGACTACGAATTGTCGGCGAGTCGTGTTCATCATCCCCTCCGGAGATGCGTGACACGCGATGCCGCCGCAGTTTGCGTTCCACCGGCTTAAATTCTCGAATCTGGCCGAGTGCGTATTCCTGCCGAACACGGAGACGAGCGTGAAGGGAAAGTTGACCGTCCTCATGATCACGGCGTTCGTGGACATGCTGGGACTGATCATTATCTATCCCCTCCTGCCGTTCTACGCCGAGCACCTCGGTGCCAACGCGGCGATGGTCGGCGCCCTCATCGCATCATTCTCCATCGCCCAGCTTCTGGCCGCGCCGGTGTGGGGCTGGCTGTCCGACCGATACGGAAGACGGCCGGCAATACTCGTTGGCCTCCTGCTCTCCGCCGTGGCTTACGTGATCTTCGCCTTCGCGAATTCACTCTGGCTGCTCTTCCTCTCGCGTATCGTGCAGGGACTTGGCGGAGGAACGATCGCAGTCGTTCAGGCGTACGTGTCCGATGTGAGCGAGCCGAAGGATCGCGCCAAGATGCTGGGCTGGTTGTCGGCGGTGACGAGTCTCGGGGCGGTGATCGGCCCTGCGATCGGTTCAGCTCTGGTGCGATTCGGCGGACGCACCGCACCCGGTCTTGGCTCGGCGTCGCTTTGTCTGCTCGTCAGCGCTTTCGCCTGGAAATTCCTGAAGGAATCGCGAGGCACGGCGACGATGGAAATGGCGGTCGTCGGACACCAGGGGAAGGGTACCGGAACCATAAGGCGCGTGCTGACACATCCCAACGATCCGGCAACGCGTCTCATCTGGATCTATGCGATCGCCATTGGCGCATTCTATGGAACCAGCGCGATCCTGCCGCTTGTCCTCGCCGATCGGCTCGGCGTTACGGAGCAGAACGTCGGGTACTTCATCATGTACCTGGGCGGAATCGGCGTGATTGTCCGCACGGGGATTCTTGGACGGATGATCGAGCTGCTGGGAGAAGCAATGCTCTGTCGTCTGGGACTTGTTCTTCTCGCCGCGGGCCTGGCGCTCGTCGACGCAATTCATTCCTACCCTGTCCTGTTCCTCTCATTCACGCTTATGCCTCTGGGCACCGCGTTCATTTTTCCGGCGGTGACGGCAATGCTCTCGCGCGTCGTGTCGAAATCCGAGCGCGGATTGTACATGGGAGTGCAGCACACTTTTGGAGGGATATCGCGAGTGTCGTTTCCGCTGGCGACCGGCTACGCGATGGACCGGATCGGGAAAAGTGTGCCCTACGTTGTAGCGGGCGGACTGGTGCTGGTGAGTCTGGTGCTCACTTCATCGATGGAGCGATACGCCGAGCCGCCCGCCGTTACACCCAAGCCCGAGCCGGTGCCGACTCCACCCGCCGAAACATCGCCGGTTCTCGAACCAACGACAGCCGCGGCCGAAGGCCCGATTGTCCGATAGACCGGTCTATCGGTCTATCGGTTCAGCACAAAACCGCGCCAGGATTCTCAGGAGAGCTCCCCACGCGCACGCACCGACGCGGTCTTGGACGCACGGTCGTGCACTGCCTTCACCACCACGTGTGCCGACTCGAATGCTCCGGCCATCCAGCTTCCGAGATACGACACGTGCTCTCCCGCGAGATAAACCGCTCCATCGGGGCGATTCAGGATGGGATAATAGTTTTTCCGCTGATCGTCCGAATAGTTTCCCCAGCCGCCCATGGTGTACGGCACCTTGTGCCACGCTACCGAGAATCCGTTCTCGAATTCGGCGGCGTACTGTGGATGGATCTTTCCTCCCTCCCGGAGTGCCCGCGCCTGACGCTCTGCCGGTGGGAGATTGCCAAATTCCTTCGCCTGGTTGTCGTAGTTGTAATAACCCACGAGCACGCCTTTTTTCGACAGATATCCCGTCGACGGATATAGAATCTGTCCGATGCCCATGTCGGTGAGAGTGACGCCGCCGTAGATGCGGTCATCCTCCTCCCAGAATCGGCGCTTGAACTGGAGGCCCATCTTTCCCACGACTTGATATGGAATTGCCGCGATGGCCGTCTTCATCTCCGGCGCGAAATCGGACGGAATGTCCTTGAGGACGCTCAACGGAATCGTGCAGATGCAGAAATCGGCCTTCTCTTCTCTCATAGCGCCCGTCGCGTCTCGACATACCACGCGCGCGCCGGTTCCGTCGTGCCTGATCTCCTTGACAATCGCTCCGTAACTGATGATCGGGTGCAGTCGCTGCTCGAATGCCTTCGCGAGCCGATCCGCGCCGCCGACTATCTGGAGCATCGACATTTGAAAATCGATGAACTGCTCGTAGCCGAACGCAAACCCGACGCCTGATTTGAACAGTGCGTGACGGTCGTACGGAGTGCTCAGCGTTCCCGGATTGTCGCCGCCACCGGGTAGAACGCTGTATCCGCGCCGATGATTGGGGCCGTGTTTGAACTTCTCATCGAGCCATCCATCAGACTGCGCCCAGTTGCGCAGAAAGTCCCGGTCTTCCTTCGATAGCTCATCGTCGAGGGCATTCTTGTTGATCGCCTTTACCATCAGCTCGTCGAGAAAGCCGTACATGTCGGCCTTCGCGTCGCGGTGACGCACGCGTCCCCCGCTGAGAGACTGATTCTCCGGCTTGTCCGAGTGGTAGTACGCGTTCTCGTTGACGCTGCAGAAGAGCTCCACCGGAACATCGAGCTCGCGCAGGTAGTCGATGGTCGAGTAATGATTCGAGGGAACCCGCGTTGGTCCGGGATTGAAATACAGCCCATCGTCGAATGCGCCCACCTGCCGGTGGCCGTCAATCTCCGTTTCCACGGTTCCACCGCGAATGGTGTGGCAGCGCCCGCCCGCGCGTCCACGTGCCTCGAGAATCCTGCATTTGTAGCCGAGCTTCCCCAGCTCGTACGCAGACGCCATTCCGGCGAGGCCGGCGCCAAGGATCAGCACCGAGCGGCCCGCTGCATCGCCTCGGAGCCGAAGCGGCTCGTTTCTCGGGGTCGCCAGCAGACCCATCCCGCTCATTGCCTGATAAACCGCGCCAGCTCCGCCGGCACGTCCAACCATCTCCAGAAACAGCCTGCGCTTCACGCGCGATCCCGCTTCGTTGCCGTTGCCGTTGCCGCAGGTTTGAGCACACCGTGATCAACCGGTTCGGCGTCTCGTCTAATGAACAGGTAATCGTAGAGAACCGCGGCGACGATTCCACCGACGATCGGTGCAACCCAGTAAAGCAGATTCGCCTCGAAGAATCCGCTCGCCACTGCCGGTCCGAACGACCGCGCCGGGTTCATCGATCCGCCGGTGAGCGGGCCGATCGCGAGGATGTCGGCAGCTATGACGAAGCCAATGCCAAGGCCGCCGATTCGGGGCGCTTTAGGGTCGACTACTGTGCCGAAAACGGTCAAAACGAGGAAGAAAGTTGCAACTGCCTCGAGCGCGAAACCCTGCCCCCCGCTTACCTGGACCGCCAGCGACTGTCCACCCCCATGCGTCACGTCGAACAGTGTGAAAGGGAAGGTCCACTTGAGGAAGTAAGCGCCGACTATGGAGCCCATTATCTGGGCGATGATGTAGACGCCGGCCATGATCGGCTCGATCCGCTTGGTCACCAGAAAGCCGATCGTCACCGCGGGATTGAGATGGCCGGAGATGCGCATCAGCGCGCTCACGAGCACGGCCATCATCAAGCCGTGAGCGAGTGCAATCTCGAGTAGGCCGGATGGGCTCCCAGTGTCTTTCGCCAGCATGATCGAGGCGCCACCAACGAAGACAAACCCGAACATGCCGACGAACTCGGCTACGAAGTGGCGCCAGGAATCACGCATCGCTCGCTCCCTGTTGTTGAATGAGGGCTGCGACCGCGGCGTGACTCTCAGCTCACTCGACGCAGCACCAGTGTCGCGTTGATGCCGCCGAACCCGAAGGAATTTGTGAGAATGTGGTCCACGCGCATCGTGCGGCCGCTTCCGGGCAGAAAGTTAAGGTCGCAGGCCTCGTCGGCAACGGTGAGATTCACCGTCGGCGGCAGCCACTCGTGCTCCATGGCCAGCGCACATATCGCCGCTTCGATGGCACCGGAGGCTCCGAGAGCGTGGCCGTAGTAGCCCTTTGTTCCGCTCATCGGGAGCCGGTACGCATGCTCTCCGAAAACGTCCTTGATTGCCAGCGTCTCTGTGGGGTCGTTGAGCGGCGTCGAGCTGCCGTGCGCGTTGACGTAGCCAATCTCCGTCGGTACGACATGCGCGTCGTCGAGCGCCAGGCGCATCGCTCTGGCCGCCTGCGCGCCGTCAGGGCGGGGCGCCGTCATGTGATGCGCGTCGTTCGTCACGCCGTATCCAATCACCTCGGCATAGATTCGCCCGCCTCGGGCCACTGCTCGGTCGTATTCCTCCAGGATCATCACCGCCGCTCCTTCGCCCATCACGAAGCCGTCCCGGTCGCGATCAAAGGGACGCGATGAGCCCTCAGGATCGTCGTTTCGGGTCGACATCGCCTTGATGATCGAGAAAGCGCCGTAGCAGAGCGGAGCCAGCGGG
>Ga0137369_10008353_pt1 | contig 10332 bp, 9 predicted proteins | sample SagtaG_12_FD_104918 | JGI IMG/M metagenome (GOLD analysis project Ga0137369, IMG submission 104918) | Vadose zone soil microbial communities from Sagehorn Ranch, Mendocino, California, USA - Sage1_L_113_16 metaG | ecosystem: Environmental > Terrestrial > Soil > Vadose zone | place: USA... | reverse complement strand
CCGAGAGCGAGGGGCGGCTGGTCGAAGCCGAGATCGCCGTCCGGCTCGGGGAGCTGTCGCACGCGCGGTCGCTGTACGACGCGGAGCTCGATCGAGATCCGGATCCGGCCGTGCGCTCCGAGATCCTCGAGGGGTTGGGGCTCATCGCGCTCCGCGAGGAACGTCACCGCGACGCGGTCAACCTCTTCGAGGAGGCGCTCGAGCTGCCGGGCGACGATCCTGCGGTGCGGCCCACGCTCGCCGACAGCCTCGCCCGCGCGTATGCGGCGCTCGGCGAGCTCGCGCCTGCGATCGCGCTGCTACGTCACTGTTGCACGAGCGCCGAGACGGCGGACGACCCGATCGGGTACATCCGATTCGCCTCCCTGCTCGGCTACGCGCTGACCGACAACGGCGACTTCGACGAGGCCGAGCACGTCCTGGCGACGGCGCTCGAGACGGGTCGCGGGGTCGCAGACCCGTATACGAGGGCACGCCTTTACTGGTCGCAGTCGCGCCTGCTGGCCGAGCTAGGCCAGATCGACCAGGCCGAGCGCTACGCGCGGAAGACGCTCGAGACGCTCAGGGTCACCGAAGACACGTACGCGATCGCACACATCCTCGAGACGCTCGCCCACATCTGCATCGAGCAGGGGCGCCCATCCGAGGCGCTCGAGATTCTCGACGAGGGGAAGCAGATGATCGAGACCGCGGGCACACCGATCGAGGTCGCGCACTACCGTCTCGAAGAGGCGCGAGCGCTCGCGGCGCTCGACGAGAAGGAGCGCGCCGGTGCGCTCGCGATGGAAGTGGCGGGAGAGCTCCGGGCGGCTCCGCCGACATCGGTGGGCCGCGCGTACCTCCTGCTCGGCGAGGTGTTCGAGGAGATCGGCGAAGCGAGTAGGGCCAAGGAGCTCTACGAGCTCTCGATCGAGCTCCTCGAGCAACAGGGGGCCAGCAAGCACCTCGTTCGCGCCTACCGGCGACTCGCCGACCTGCTCAGAGCCGAAGGGCGACGAGACGATGCGCTCGATCTGCTCGAGCGGGCGCTCAAGATCCAGGAAAGCGCAGGCCGAATGCTGCGCTGACGCCGGGCAAATCCGGACACCAAAAGGAGGACACGGCAATCCCCTCTAAGTGCTACTCCTGAGATATGAACGTCGGGGGTCCGGCTTTCGAAGTGGTAACGCGAGCGAAGCTCCTACCAGCCCTTGAGGCCGGCTGCCAGGAACGCGGTCGAGACGGTGGCGAAGACGGGCATGATCGTGGCGGCGATGCGGCGCATGTGAGGTCCTTTCTGGGATTTCGGACGGCGGACGCGGATGCGTCGCCGCTCCAGATCGGACGGAGTCGCGAAAAGCTGAAGAGGCGATGAGTCGAAATACCGAAATGTGGGATGGCGGCGTCCCCCGTGGGAACCACCGCCGTGCCCGAACCGACCGATAGCGCGACCCCACACCGGGGAACGCTCCTCCTGACGGCGTACGTCGGCGCGCTCGCGATCGGGGCGGCGTGCCTGGGGGTCTGGGTGGTGAGCCGCTACGGCGGCCCGTCGTCGATCTGGCCGTTGCTGCTGTTGATGCTTCTCGCCGCGGCTGCCGAGCGCGGGACCGTCCTTCTCTCGGGACATCTCGCCGCCTCGGTGTCGCTCGTACCCGTGCTCCTCGCCGCAGTGGCGTTGGGCCCGCTCGCGGCGACGATCGTCGGGGCCGTCTCGATGCTCGGCGACACCCGGCCGCGCACGCGCTGGGTCGTGTATTCGCTGAGCCGCGCGATCACGGGCGGCGTCGCGGGTCTCGTCGCGCTCGCGCTCACCGACGTGCTCGGGCGTGACCTCGTCGGGATCATGGCCGCGACCGGCGCCGCAGCGGTTGCGGCACAGGGCCTGGACGCGGTCTTCTGCGTGCTGACGCTGCGGGTTCGAAGGACCGGCGGCCTCGCAGACGTGATCCCGGTCCTCCCCACGCTCGCCCTCTCCGCGACGCTCTACGCGCCGCTCGTGTCTGCGCTCGTGCTCGCCTACGAGCGGGTGTCGCCGTGGACGCTCGTGCTCTTCCTGATCCCGTCCGCGGCGGCCCACCGTCTCCTGGTGCTGTACCGCCGGCAGCGAAGCCTCGCGGAGGAGATCGCCTCGGCCAACGCCCATCTGCGGCGGCGTGACGCGATGCTCCAGGCCGTCAGCGACGCCGCCCAGCGCTTCCTCGAAACCAGCTCGTTCGACCGCGCGGTCGAGCGGATGCTCGTGGATCTCGCCGCGGCGGCCGAGGCCGAGCACGTCTGCGTTCTCGAAGGAAGCGGTGCGGCTACGACGCTCTGCTACGCGTGGTCGGCCGAGAATGCCGACGCGCTGCCGGCGCCCCGCGAGATCGCGGAGCAAGGGACGTTCATGCCGATCGTCGCCGGCCACGAACGCTGGGGTCTCGTCGGCTTCCCACGTCGCCGCGACGGCCGCGAGTGGGCGTCTGCGGAGGTCGAGGGGCTCCGGGCGGCCGCGGGCATGCTCGGCGCGGCGATCGAACGGCGCCGCGCGGAAGCGGATCTGCGCGCACGCGACGACCAGCTGCGTCAGGCGCAGAAGATGGAGGCGATCGGCCGGCTCGCCGGCGGCATTGCCCACGACTTCAACAACCTCCTGACGGCGATCGACGGCTACTCCAGCTTCCTGCTCTCCGCGACGTCGCCCGACGACCCGAGACACGCGGACGCGCTTCAGATCCACAAGGCTGCGGAGCGCGCCGCAGACCTGACCCGCCAGCTGCTCGCCTTCAGCCGGAAGCAGACCGTCACACCCGAGATCGTCGACGTGAACGAGGTGATCCGCGAGACTGACGTGCTGCTCCGACGCCTGCTCGGCGAGCAGATCGAGCTCGAGATCGAGCTGGACGGCAGCCTGGCGCCGATCCTCGCCGATCGAAGCCATCTGCAGCAGATCGTCCTCAACCTCGCCGTGAACGCGCGGGACGCGATGGAGGAGGGAGGCCGCCTGCTGCTGCGCACGGCCAACGTCTTCAGCAGCGCCGCACCGCACCGCTCCTCGGTGCTGCTCGAGGTCGCCGACACGGGCCACGGGATGGACGCGGCGACGCGAGGCCGGATCTTCGAGCCGTTCTTCACGACCAAGGAGATCGGCAAAGGCACCGGACTCGGCCTCGCGACGGTGCACGGCATCGTGGAGCAGAGCGGCGGCCGGATCGAGGTCGAGAGCGAGCTCGGTCGCGGGACCGTCTTCCGCATCTCCTTCCCGACGGCGGCCGGAAGGCCGAGCCCGGCCGATCCAGCCGATCCGCCGCCTCCGCACGGCGGCTCCGAGTCGATCCTGCTCGTCGAAGACGAGGCGACGGTTCGGGAGCTGGCCTCACGGATCCTTCGCGGCGCCGGGTATCGCGTGCTTGCGGCCGCCAACGCCGAGGAAGCCCTCGCCCTGTCAGAGCGCGCCGGGTCGGGGGTCGACCTTCTCCTCACGGACGTCGTCATGCCCGGAATGAGCGGGCGCGAGCTCGCCGAGGAGCTCGCGAGGCGACGCGCGTTCCGCGCGGTCGTGTTCATGTCCGGGTACACCGTCGACCCGCTGATCGTGGGCGTCCGCGCCTCGACCGAGGCGGGGTTCCTCGCGAAGCCGTTCACGCCTGACGACCTCCTTCGGATCGTGCGTGACGCACTGGACGCGCGACCCGACGAAGCAGAGCTCGTGATCGCCCCGAACCTCACCGAGCAGGCGCCGGTCTAGAACCGCAACGCGCGTTAAAAACCGCCGCTAAAGGGGAATTTCTCCGTCGTGACGGTACGGGAGCGCAGGCCCGGGCCGCGAGGTGAACCGGCGATCCGGTTCTGGCGAACCAGCCAAGCAGGAACGGCGTCTCCGCGCACGAACCTAGCAGCCCGCAAGTTCCATCTGTTACATGGAGGAGCCATGAGAGATCGCTCGCAGGCGCAGCAGCTGACGATGCTCCTCGGCGTCGTCTTCCTCCTGGTCGGAATCCTCGGCTTCATTCCCGGCATCACGACTCACTACGGCGACATGTCGTTCGCCGGGGACGATTCCGGGGCGAAGCTGATCGGCATCTTCCAGGTGAGCATCCTGCACAACTTCGTGCACATGCTGTTCGGCATCGCGGGCCTCGCGCTCGCGCGCACGATGGAGGGCGCGAAGCAGTACCTGATCGGCGGCGGGGTCGTGTATCTCGCGCTGTGGGTCCTCGGTCTCGCGAACGGCGGCGACTGGATCCCGGTGAACAACGCCGACAACTGGCTTCACCTCGCGCTCGGCGTCGGGATGATCGGACTGGGCGTAGTCACGACCCGCGCGCCGATCACCCGTATGGCCTCGCAGCCATAGCCGCGAGAGTCGGCCCGCAAGCGAGAGAGGGGAGCCACGCTCCCCTCTCTCGTTAACGTGACGGGATGGGCGACGACCCTGTGCAGGACTGGCTCGCATCGGTTGAGGCGCAGCTGCGGGAAGGGCCGGTGCCCGAGCTCTGGGCGATGCTCGCCTACGTTGCCGGGCGAGAGGTCGAGCTCGATCCGGACGAGCTCCACGCCGCGCAGCGCCAGGCGGTGTTGCTATTGGCGGCCGGCGGCGATCCGAATCGCGGGCTCGACCTCGACGGGCGAGCTGTGACCGCGATCGCAGGGGAGCTCGACGCGCCAGGGCGCCGGCTCGGCCTCATGCGGGGGATCGACGAGCTCGTAGGCCGTTCGCAGACCCTGCCGCGCGTCCACGAGAGCCTCTTCGAGCTGGCCTCCCAACCCGACCTTGCGTGGCGCGCGTTCTCGTGCGCGCTCCTCGCCGAGGAGCTCGGCGGCGGCGACGACGGAGACGTCTAAGCGCCCCACCAGAAGGACGCTGCGATCACGACGTACAGGCCGACGAGGATCGCGCCTTCCGGCCACGTGCTCTCGCCGTCGTAGACGACCATCGCCCCGATCGCGGCCGCCATCAAGAGCGAGAAGGCCAGAAGCGTCGGGAAGACAAGGGTGAGCGACGTCGAGAAGAAGAGGCTCGCGAAGACGAGCACGGGCGTCAGCGCGAGCGCGACCTGCAGCGACGAGTTGAGGATCACCGAGATCGCGAAGTCGGGGCGGTTGCGGGCGGCGAGCTGGATTCCGACGACGTTCTCGACCGCGTTCCCTGCGATCGCGACGACGACGAGGCCCGCGAACGCCTCGCTCATCCCGATCGTGTCAGTCGCCGGCTTCAGCGCATCGACGAACCAGTCGCTGACGAGCACGGCGCAAGCTGCGGCGCCTCCGAGCACGCCGATGACCGCTCCGACCGACCAGCGCGGCGGCTCGTGCTCGGGCTCGGCCGGGCCGCTCAGCAGGCTCGGAAGCGTGATCAGGAAGATCGCGAGCAGGACGCCTGCGCAGATCAGCGAGAGCGCCTGGTCGTGCTTCTCGGCCGGGGCGTGGAAAGCGTGCGCGAGCGACGGGACGGAGAGGGTCGCCGCTGCGAGCGCCGCCAGGGTGGCCGTGATTCGCGCCCGATCGGAGCCGAACCGCTGGATGCCGTGCTTCAGCCCGCCGGCCACGAACGCGAGGCCGAGCACGAGCAGACTGTTCCCGAGCACCGAGCCGACGAGCGCCGCCTTGACGACCTCCGTCAGACCGGCGTTGAGCGCGAAGAGCGCGACGAAGAGCTCCGGAAGGTTGCCGAGCGCCGACTGGATCACGCCCGCAGCGGACGATCCGACGCGGCCGCCGAGCTGCTCGGTCGACGAGCCGACGAGCCGAGCGAGGGCAGCAAGGGCCACCGCGGAAACACCGAAGCGGACTACGGCATCCGCGTCGAGAACGACGAGCAGTGCGGTCACGACGACGAGCGCGCCCACCGCGGCGAGCTCGAGCGCCTCTCTTCTCGTCAGTCCGCCCGGCACGGATGCGAACCTACCGCGTTGGCGGCCACTGCAGTAGACCGACTACTCTCCCCTGTCCGGGTGAGGCGCCAAGGCGCTACCCGGCCGATCAGTGCAGCAAGGATGCTCGTGAAGCGCCCGCTCGCCGCCGCCGCCGTCGCCGCCCTGCTCTTGCCGAGCAGTGCGTTCGCGTCGCAGCTCATCGATCGGAACGCGCAGAGCGTCCGGCTCGCCGTCGATGCGAACGGCCAGGGGATGCTCACGTATCGGGCCCGCGGCAAGCTCCGGCACGTCCTCGCGTGGGGCGGAATCAACGCCGTCACGCCGACCGACGGCCGGCGGCAGGTCAAGCTGAAGCTCGACTACTCCGGCGGGTGGGGGACGAGACGTCGTCACGTCTGGAAGACGTTCGCGAACGCCTGCCGGCCGTACGACGGGCCGCCGCTCCAGTGGTTCGTCAGCGGCTGCAAGGCTCCCGACGGAAGCTACTGGGCGCTGCAGTCGTGGCAGCGGATGCTGCCGAATCACGGCGTTACGACCGCGGATCCGTTCGCCCTGAACTGGGAGCTCCGCCTCTCACACTGGCGCGGCGAGCTTCCCGTCCTGACGATCAAGCTCGACTGGGCCTACCGACGGTTCGACCACCTCTACGGCTCGCTCACCTACCTCGGCAAGCCTATGCACGGCTTCAGCTCGACCTCGGCCGGCAACCCGCTCGACAGCTTCGGCCGCAACGTCTACCTCGACACCTTCAACTCGGCGTACGGGCTGGGGTGGTTCCGCGAGAACAGCTTCCTGCTCCACAAGCCGACGGGGGCGTTCTGCTACGGCTTCTACCCGCACGGCTCGCGGGTGAGCGGCAAGGGCGAGCGCTACCGCGCGACCGTGATCGGGCCGGGGGTGACGCCCGACCTGTACTGGGAATCTGCGGCGCCCGGCCGGTACGACCGCGAGCTCGACCTGGCCGCCAACGCAGAGCTGCGCGCGCTGAGCGACGGGGTCTGCAAGCCGAACTAGCCTCCGTAGGATTGCCGCTGTGGCCGACGCCGAGGATCTGGGCTCGGAGCTGCGGAACCTCATGCGGCGCGTGCCGGCGGGCGTGTCGGTCGTCACCGTCGACGTCGAAGGCGAGCGGCTCGGGCTGACCCTCGCCTCGCTCGTGTCGCTCTCGCTCGAGCCGCCACTCGTGGGCGTCTCGATCAGTCGGCACGCTGCGATGCACGAGCTGCTCCGGCGAGCGGAGCGGTTCGGGCTCAGCGTGCTGGGGGCCGGGCAAGAGTCGGTGGCCGCGCACTTCGCTCGCGGCGTGCCGCCGATCGCGCTCTGGGCGGGGATCTCCTTGCGGGAGACGGACGGGCCACCTTTGCTCGAGGGAGCGATCGGCTGGCTCACATGCGACCGGCGCGACGAGCTCGACGCCGGTGACCACACCTTGTTCGTCGGCGAGGTGCTTACTGTCGAGCACGGCGCGGCGGGCCCGGCGCTCGCGTACCTCGGCGGGAAGTACGTGCCGGTGTGATCGAGGCCGTCGTCTTCGACCTCGACGGCGTCATCGTCGACTCCGAGCACGTGTGGAACGAGGTTCGCGAGCGGCTCGCCCGTGAGCGAGGCGGCCGCTGGCACGACCGCGCGCAGCGGGACATGATGGGCATGAGCTCGACGGAGTGGTCGCGGTACATGCACGACGTGATCGGGCTCTCGGAGAGTCCGGAGGAGATCAGCGCCGAGGTCGTCCGCCGGATGCTCGAGCGCTACCGGGAGCGGCTGCCGCTGCTCCCGGGCGCGGTCGACGCCGTGAGACGGCTCGCCGCACGTTGGCCGCTCGGGCTGGCGACGTCGGCGAACCGCGAGGTGATCGAGGTCGTGCTCGCCGAGAGCGGCCTGGCGCCCTGTTTCGCCGCGACGGTGTCGTCCGAGGAAGTCGAGAACGGGAAGCCCGCGCCTGACGTCTACCTCGAGGTGGCGCGCCGGCTCGAAGTGGCACCGGAGGGCTGTGCGGCGGTCGAGGATTCCCGCGCCGGGATCCGATCGGCCAACGCTGCGGGCATGCGAGTAATCGCGATCCCGAACCCGCACTTCCCGCCGGACGAGGAGACGCTGGCAACCGCGGACGTCGTCCTCGAATCAGTCGCGGAGCTCACACCCGAGCTCGTGGCCTCCCTGTCCGAAAAGGACAGGTCCCAGGGGAGCCCCCATTTCTGACGCTAGCGAAGAATTCGTCACCTGTCTGTGCCAACTTCGTGACAAATCTCCGCGCCCCGGCCCGCAGGCGGTGAGTCGTCAAATGCGGCCGAGCAGGACGCAGCCGTTGTGCCCGCCGAGGCCCATCGCGTTCGAGAGCGCGACGTCGACCTGGACGCGCCGAGCCTCGTTCGGGACGTAGTCGAGGTCGCAGTCGGGATCGGGCTCGCGGTAGTTGATCGTCGGCGGCAGCACGCCCTCCCGGAGCGCGAGCACGCACATCATCGCCTCGATCGCTCCCGCCGCCCCGAAGCAGTGACCGGTCATCGACTTGGTCGACGAGACGGCGAGCTCGTACGCGTGGTCGCCGAAGACCTGCTTGATCGCACGGGTCTCCGCCAGGTCGCCGAGCGGCGTCGACGTCCCGTGCGCGTTGACGTAGCCGACGCGCGTCGGCTCGACGCCCGCCCGCTCGAGCGCGCGCGTCATCATCAGCGCCACGCCGATCGCCTCCGGCTCGGGCTGAGCCATGTGGTGCGCGTCGTTCGAGGCCCCGTAGCCCAGCACCTCCGCGTACGCCTCGGCGCCGCGCGCCTGGGCGTGCTCGAGATCCTCCAGCACGAGCGCGCACGCGCCCTCGCCCATCACGAAGCCGGCGCGCGTCGCGTCGAACGGCCGCGACGCCCGGGGCGGGTGCTCGTTCTCGATCGCGAGCCCGCGCATCGCGGAGAAGCCGGCCAGGATCAGCGGATGGATGGCCGCCTCGGTGCCGCCGGCCAGGATCACGTCCGCGTCGCCGCGCTTGATCAGCTCGGCCGCCTCGCCGACTGAGTGCGAGCCGGTCGCACATGCCGAGACGACGGCGTAGTTGGGCCCGCGCAGGCCCAGCGAGATCGCGATCTGGCCGCTCGCCGAGTCGACGAGAACCTGCGGGAGAAAGTGCGGCGAGACGCGATCCGGGCCGCGATCTCGAAGCACCTCGCCCTGCTCCAGGATCCCGCTGACGCCGCCGATCGCGGAGCCGAACACGATGCCCGCGCGCGTCGAGTCGATGCCGTCGACGCCGGCGTCCCGCCAGGCCTCGGTGGCCGCCGCGAGCCCGTAGACGACGTTGGGGTCCATCTTCCGAAGCTCCTTCGGCGATGCGAGCCCGGTCGGATCGAAGTCCTTGAGCTCCCCGGCGACCCGCACCTGGTATTCGCTTACGTCGAACGCGCGAATCCAGTCGATCCCGCTCTCGCCGGCGACGGCCGCGCGCCAGGTCGAAGCCACGTCGTTCCCCAGCGGCGTCACGGCCCCGAGGCCGGTCACAACGACTCTTCGCATTCGGGCAGGTTAGACCGCGCGTAGCCTCCGGAGGTTTCTCTACCGCGCCCGGCGGAGGCGGAAGCGGCCGTACTGGCGGCCAAAGGCGGTCGCGCGTCCGTAGAAACCGTCGCCGTCGGGCTCGAGCATGTCGACGAAAGCGGCAAACGGGCGACGGTACCGCAGCTCGAGCCCGCGGACGTCGAACGGCATCCCCGGGAGCGGCCCGATCTTCGTCTCGCCACGCCCGCCGCGAATCACCTTCCGCACGCCGACCAGGGGCGGCAGGAGGCCGTCGATGCGCTCGACCTTCCAGCTGCCTTCGAGCTCGGACATCACATCACCGTTATCACGAGCCCGGAGGCGCCAAACGCCGAAGCGATCGTCCGAGTGGCGTAGCCTTCCAGCGATGCCGGGCGCGAACGTGCCGTTTCCGCCGATGGAGGCCGAGCTCGTCGCCGAGCTGCCGCCGGCCGACGGCTGGCAGTACGAGCCCAAGTGGGACGGCTTCCGTGGCGTGCTCGAGAACGACGGCGGCGAGCTGGCGCTCTGGAGCCGCAACGAGCGGCCGCTGCTTCGCTACTTCCCGGAGCTCAGGCCGCTCGGAGAGCTGCTTCCACCCCACTCCGCGCTCGACGGCGAGATCGTGATCTCGCGCGACGGGCAGCTCGACTTCGACTCGATGCAGCTGCGCCTGCACCCGGCGGAGAGCCGGATCCGCAAGCTCTCGGCGGAGATTCCGGCGCGCTTCATCGCCTTCGACCTCCTGCTCTGGGACGGAGAGCCGATCCATCGCCAGCCGCTCGAAGAGCGCCGGGCAGCGCTCGAGCAGCGCGCGCGGGGCTTCGAGCTCTCGCCGTACACGCACGACCGGGCCCAGGCCGCGCTCTGGCTCGACTCGCTCGAGGCGGCGGGCCTGGACGGCGTGATCGCGAAACGGCTCGGCCTCCCCTACCTACCGGGCTCGCGCGAAGGCGTCCTCAAGGTGAAGCAGCACAAGACCGCCGACTGCGTG
>Ga0137369_10008348_pt1 | contig 10333 bp, 8 predicted proteins | sample SagtaG_12_FD_104918 | JGI IMG/M metagenome (GOLD analysis project Ga0137369, IMG submission 104918) | Vadose zone soil microbial communities from Sagehorn Ranch, Mendocino, California, USA - Sage1_L_113_16 metaG | ecosystem: Environmental > Terrestrial > Soil > Vadose zone | place: USA... | reverse complement strand
GGTATCCTCATGAGCAACCAGGATACTCAAACGCTTGCGCAGAAAATCATAGGGGATCTCGTCCGTCTTCTGGTAGCCGGTCAGGTCAAACTTTCGATGGCTGCGAATGGCTTCGTCAATCGGGTTGGTAAAGCCGGTCTCGTAAAACGCATTGAGGTAAGCGTAGAGAAGGACTTTGTCGCTTGGCGCGCCTTCCACGTCAACAGCGGATTGTAAGTGTACGATTCCTTCAGTCAGGGTGCCGGTTTTATCCGAGCAGATTACGTTCATGCTGCCGAAGTCTTCAATCGATGCGAGCCGTTTGACGATCACTTTTTCTTGCGCCATTCGTTTGGCGCCGTGGGCAAGGTTAATGCTGACGATCGCAGGCAACAGTTGCGGGGTGAGCCCAACCGCGAGCGCCAAGGAAAAGAGAAAGGAATCCAGGACCGGACGTGCCAGATACACGTTGATAGCGAAGATGGCTATCACCAAGATCAATGTGACTTCCATGAGGAAGTAGCCGAACCGCCGTATGCCATGTTCAAAGTCCGTTTCCGGCGGTCTGAGTTTTAGACGCTCGGAGACCTTGCCGAACTCGGTTTGCTTGCCTGTGCTGACAACCAGTGCTTTGGCGCTGCCGCTGACCACGTGAGTTCCCATCCATAGAGAATTTGTCCGCTGGCCAAGCGGTGTCTCAGCCCCAAGCACCCCAACCGATTTTTCAACAGGGTAGGTTTCCCCCGTTAGGGTTGCTTCATCGACAAAGAGATCTTTTGATTCGTCAACCAGACAGTCGCCCGGGACGATATCCCCGGCGTTTAGAATGACGATGTCTCCGGGGACAATCTCCTCAACAGGAATTTCTTGGGGGCCTCCATCGCGAAGCACCGAAGCCTTGATTTGCACGATGGCGAGCAGCTTCGCCACGGCATTGGTTGCGCTGTGCTCCTGCCAAAAGCCCAGAAGGCCGCTGACGAGGACGATGGTGAGAATGATGAGAGCGTTAATCGGATCATGTAAAAAAAAAGACAACCCAGTAGCAAACAAAAGAATAAGGATGAGCGGACTCTTGAATTGAGATAGGAGAAGAGTGAGTGCACCCGATTTCTTTTTAGGTTTTAGAAGATTAGCTCCGTAACTCGTCAAATGCGCCCGAGCTTCATCAGTCGTCAGGCCTTGTGCAGTCGTTTGCAATTGCTGCAACATCTCGTGCGCAGCAACGCTCCAGAAAGCCGGTTGCAGTTTGTTCATACCCCACCCAGGGCGGTGCTCACCGAGGCCGTTGAGCATAAGTTGTTATCGCGGCACCGACCGCTTCGATGGACGTTTGCCCGCTTTGACCAAACTCCATTGCCAATTGCGAATCTCGGGCATGTCTTCGCCGTGTTTGTCGATGTATTGCTTGTGCTCGATCAGCTTGTCCTTGAGCTGCTGCTTCAGGTAGATGCCCTTGTCGCCGGTCTGCGGCAGGCGGTTGATAGTGTCCATCACCAGGTGGAAGCGGTCCAGATCGTTCAGCACCGTCATGTCGAAGGGCGTCGTGATGGTGCCCTCTTCCTTGTAGCCGCGGACGTGAATGTTGTCGTGGTTGGTGCGACGGTAGGTCAGCCGGTGGATCAACCACGGGTAGGCATGGAAGGCGAAGATGACCGGCTTGTCCTTGGTGAAGAGCTCGTCGAAATCCATGTCGCTCAACCCGTGCGGGTGCTCGGTTGGCGGCTGCAGCTTCATGAGGTCGACGACGTTGACCACCCGGATTTTCAGGTCGGGCAGATGCTCGCGCATGATGGAGACGGCGGCGAGCGTCTCCAGCGTGGGCACGTCGCCACAGCAGGCCATCACCACGTCGGGCGCAACGCGCTGGTCGTTGCTGGCCCACTGCCAGATGCCGATGCCCTCGGTGCAATGCTTGACGGCGGCGTCCATCGTCAGCCACTGCGGTGCCGGGTGTTTGCCCGCGATCACAACGTTGACGTAATGGCGGCTGCGCAAGCAGTGGTCCATCACCGACAGCAGGCAGTTTGCATCCGGCGGAAAGTAAACACGCACGACCTCGGCCTTCTTGTTGATGACGTGGTCGATAAAACCGGGATCTTGGTGTGTGAAGCCGTTATGATCCTGGCGCCAGACATGCGAGGCCAGCAGGTAGTTTAGCGAGGCGATCTTCCGCCGCCACGGCAGCTGCGACGTGACCTTCAGCCACTTGGCGTGCTGGTTGAACATTGAGTCGACGATGTGGATGAACGCCTCGTAGCAATTGAAGAGTCCATGCCGCCCGGTGAGCAGGTAGGCCTCGAGCCAGCCCTCGCATTGGTGCTCGCTGAGCATTTCCATCACGCGCCCAGTGGGCGCGAGAAATTCGTCGTTCGGCACGGTCGTGGCGTCCCATTGGCGTTTGGTCACTTCAAAGAGGGCTTCCAGGCCGTTGGAGATCGTCTCGTCAGGGCCAAAGACCCGGAAATTCCTCTGCTCACTGTTCAGCTTCGCCACATCGCGCAGGAAACGCCCGAGCACATGCGTGTCGCCGATGCCGCGCACCCCCGGCGAGGGCACGTCGACCGCGTAGTCGCGGAAATCCGGCATCCGCAGGTCGCGGAGTAGAATGCCGCCGTTGGCGTGAGGATTCGCGCCCATGCGTCGTTCGCCCTTGGGCGCAAGTTCGGCCAGTTCCGGTTTTAGGCGGCCCTGCTCATCGAAGAGTTCCTCCGGCCGGTAGCTCCTCAGCCAGTCTTCCAACAGCTTCAGGTGTTCGGGATGGGTGGCCGGGTCGGAGAGCGGCACCTGGTGCGAACGGAAGGTGCCTTCAACCTGCAGGCCATCGACCATCTTAGGCCCCGTCCAGCCCTTGGGTGAATTGAGGACGATCATCGGCCAGCGCGGACGCGCGAAGTTGCCGTGGACGCGCGTGTCCTGCTGGATTTTTTTGATCTGCTCCACCGCCGTGTCGAGCGTCGCGGCCATGGCCTCATGCATCAGCTCCGGCTCGTGACCCTCGACGAAGTAGGGCGTCCACCCGTAGCCGCGGAGCAACTGTTCCAATTCCTCGCGGGTGATGCGGGCGAGGAGGGTCGGGTTGGAAATCTTGTAGCCGTTGAGATGCAGGATCGGCAGCACCGCACCGTCGGTGATCGGATCAAGGAATTTGTTGGAATGCCACGCCGTGGCCAGCGGGCCGGTTTCGGCTTCGCCATCGCCGACGACGCAGGCGACGACGAGAGCCGGATTGTCGAACACCGCCCCAAACGCATGGCTGAGCGAATACCCTAGCTCGCCGCCCTCGTGGATCGACCCCGGGCATTCTGGCGAGGCATGGCTCGGAATCCCGCCGGGAAAAGAGAACTGCGTGAACAGCTTCTTGAGCCCGGCCTCATCCTGGCTGATGTTTGGATAGACTTCGCTGTAAGTCCCTTCGAGGTAAGTGTTGCTCACCACCGCCGGGCCGCCGTGTCCGGGACCGGAGATGTAAATCATGTCGAGGTCATATTTTTTGATGACCCGGTTCAGATGCACGTAGATGAAATTCTGCCCCGGTGTGGTGCCCCAATGTCCCAGCAGCATGTGCTTCACATGCGCGAGCGCCAGTGGCCGTTTCAGCAGCGGATTGTCGTAGAGATAAATCTGGCCCACTGAGAGGTAGTTCGCCGCGCGCCAATAGGCGTCCATCTTGTGCAGCAATTCCGGAGTGAGTGTGTTCGTTTTCATGGTTCAATCCTTTTTGTTCACCGCGTGGGGCCGAGAAGACGGTACATCGTCTTGGCGGCGGCGATGCGGCGGCTGTCCTGCCGATTCCCGGTCGGGTGAAAGTCAGATTCGTATTGGGCAAGCCGATGCGGTCAACCTCCATGAAGCCTTCGCTCCAGCGGTTCGCCTTCTGATACAGCGCGAGCTCGATGCTCGACGAGTCACCGTTGATGGTCAGGACGCAGGCTTGATCTGGTTTGATTATTTTCACACTTCATGTTCAGGACCGAATCATGGTTAAAATCATCTTGTAACGCTTCAGCGCTTTGAGGGCGTGCGGCTGATTCGCGGGCATGAGAATCATCTCGCCGCCTTGCATGCGATGTGGTTTGCCAGCGATGGTGATTTCCGCTTCGCCTTCGAGCACCTGCACTAGCGCATCGAACGGGGCCGTGTGTTCGCTCAAACCTTGTCCTTCGTCAAAGGCGAAGACTGTCACAGTGCCGGTCGGCTTCTTCACGATTTCGCGGCTGACAACGGAGCCGTCCTGGTAGTTTATCAAATCGGCGGCCTTCGCGACTTCGGCGTCGGATAGTCCTTTGGGTTTGGATGGGCTTTTTGTTTTCATGTTAACGCAATTATATCGCCGCTCGATAGCAGCTTCGCTTTTCGGAGTTGGTGTCGGGCGGCTGGGTCATGCTGGGACCAGAGATTCACCGGACGTCATATGTTGGCTAGTTCGCCGAAGTACTCCTTGTCCTCGGCGTAGCCGCCTTCGCCCTTGTAGATCGACGCGACGCTTTCGACAAACTCGATCGCCTGGATCCACTTGACCATCTTGAAGCCGAGCTGGTTCTCGACACGCAGCCGCAACGGGGCTCCGTGCAGATGATTGAGCGGCTGGTAAGTTCATCTCGTACGCCAGCAATGTTTGGGGGTTTAGCGCGTTCTCGAGCGAGAGGCTGTCGTAATATTGACCATCCGCGATGCCAGTGCTGAACTCGACGCCCTCGCTGAACGAGTAAAAGATGATGGCCTTCGCATTGGGTTTCGGATGGACCAGTTTCACAAGTTCCGCCAGCGGCAGTCCACCCCACGCGGCAATGCCTGACCAGCCTTGGATACAGTGGTGCAGCGTGATCTGAGTTTTCTGACCCAACGCCCGGAGGTCGTCCAGTGATAGCTCGACCGGATTCTCCACCAGACCGTATGCCTTGAGCCGGTAATTTCTGAAATTGCCGGCGGCTAGCGTCTTCCACTCTTCGCAAGCCGGCATCTTGCCGTTGACCCAGAAGAAGGGCGATACCTCGTCGCGGCGGAACTGAGCCACCGGGGCGGGGCGGTCGAGCAAGAGCCCCATCACCGGGCTGACGATCGCCTTGGCGGCGTGCTGGACGGCTCGGGGGTGCTTCCACGCCGCCCAGTTGGCGAACACGTTTAGCAGGACGACCAAGCCGACTCCCAACAGACCGAGATACAGGCCGGCGGGATTAGCATCGTCCGTGCCCACGACTATGTGGTTGATATTTTGGACGAACCCGGTGAGCACCACCATGGTCACGTGCATGAAGACGAACGCGAGGAAGGAGCACATGATGAGGAAGTGGAGCGACCGGCCGATTTGCCGGTTGCCGGGCAGCTTCGGGTACCATGTGAATCGGGCCGTGAAGGCCGGCGACATCGAGGGGCCGGTCAGGATCGCCAAGGGGGCCAGGACGAACACGACTCCGAAGTACGCCAGTTGCTGCAGCGCGTTGTAGCTGTAGAAGCCGTTTGGCTCCGGCGGCAGGTGGAAGGTGGCGTAGTGGACGAAGACGGCCCAGGCGTCGGGCACGATTTGCCAGGACATTGGTACCAGACGCTGCCATTGCCCCATGCTAAACAGCAGGACCACGAAGACCAGGGCCGTTGCCCACCCAGAACAGCACACTGAGGAAGTGCCAGTGCCGGGCCATGCCGACCGTGTGCCGGTAGCCGGGCAGGCCGATCCAAGGGGAGAGGTACCGCGAATCGTCCTTGGCAGTCCAGACGCGGTCCTTAGGCACCTCGACTGGTGTGAGCCGGAGCCACTCGGTGCCTGGGGTGCAGTGGACGTTCCAGTACAGCCGGGGGTGGTCCGCGAGGATCTGCAGGCCGCTACGGACGAGGAGGATCAGAAACAGGAAGTTGACGTAATGCGTGATGCGCAACCAAGCCGGGAAGCCGTAAGGCTCCACCGCCGTTTCGGGGGTAAACACGCGGTTGGGCGGCAGCGCGGGGATGCTCACGGTGCCCCACTGGACGTAAGCCGTGGCAACCAGGAGAAACAGCGGCGAGACGAGCAGCAGGAGTGTCTTGAGTCGAATATGCATGGTCATCTCGAAAGGATAAAGATAAAGGATGAATCAAGAACTGTCAGATTCATCCTTTATCCTTCGTTCGGTGGCCTTCGAGGATTCTTTGCAGGACCACAGCCTCATTGCGCTCCTCATCCCGCGCGCCGTACACCAAGGTGACGGCGTGTTCTTTGGCCGTCTGTTTCAATAGATCGAGGGCAGCCTTCTTCTCGCCCAGTTCTTTCCGGTAACGGACCTGAAACTGCTTCCACTTGGCCGGGTCGTGACCGAACCACCTGCGCAGCTCCGTGCTCGGGGCCACGTCCTTCAGCCACAATTTCACCGCCGCGCGCTCTTTGGTCAAACCGCGCGGCCACAGGCGATCGACCAAGATTCGCAAGCCATCCTTTCGGGAAGGCTTTTCGTAAACTCGCTTCAGTTGAACCATTCGTGATGCTCCTTGGTCGCTATTTCCTCCGATCTCCGGCAGCTGGGAGCAAGGCCCGCACTTGCATACTCTCTCAATCGTTCGCCTTCTTCAGCGCCGAGCCCTTATGCATCGCGATGTGGTCGGTCTTGTCGCTCTTGATTTCATACTGCGGATCTTCCTTGCTCGCGTGGTGTGTATAACCTTTGTAAGCAATATTTTTTGTGTGCACCTTAATGACCCTGCCGCTGACGTGCCCGGCCTCCGAGTTCCAGGTGACGTGATCGCCGACGTTAAATCTTTTCGTCATGCCGGTTTGCCTCCGGTTGCCGATTCGTCTCCAAGGCTCAGCCTTCAAACGACCACGGTCAACCTTGGTGTTTCTAAACGCTTTTGCTCGAAGTATGGCTCACTCTCTGGTGGCGATTGTCCTCTCGAGCTCGACTTCCGCGCGAAGCCCCTCGAGATCCCGGTGAATCACCGCGACCGCCAACTTCCTGCCGAGCAACTGCACGGGCCAAGGGAACAACAAAATCTGGATAGTCATCATTCGGCTTCGGCTGCCTGGCACCAAAGTCGACCACTTCATATTGAGCCTCTCGCAACATCCCGACCAGATATTCCTTCGACTCAAATCCTCCATGATCGGCAGCGACACCGATGCGTTTCGGCGTCCTTGGCAGCACTGTCCGTGAATCAGACATTATTCTTCTCCATCAAGGCTAGTGCTCGCTTGCAGACGTTCTCAGCGGTCAAGCCGTATTCGCGCATCAGCGCCGGTCCGGGCGCGGAGGCGCCGAAGTTGTGGCCGTCCCGCAATAAACGCCGAAGCAATCCGGCGATGATCCCAATCGATGGCGGCAGGCGAGGGATTGACAGCTTCGTCGACCGCCGCGTCCCAATAACTCGCGCCCAAGGATATCTCACTCTTTTCTTCGATCAGCTCCTTGAAGCCTGGATACATCCGAGGCGCTTTTCGGACCAGCAACAGGAGAATCCCAATACTTCGGCTGATTGTAATGATCGTGAAGTTTCTCCTCGTATTCCCGGTTGAGAGTGTCCGGATGATACTCGGGGGCATTCTTGATCGCCTCCCGGGATAGGCTCACGTAAACCTTGGAAACTTCCCAACTCACCCGATCGATCCACCGCGGCGCGATCAGCACCTTCTTGCCCGGCAACCAATTACGTGTATCCACCACCATATAGCGAATTTCCCAGGTCTCATTGTCAATGATGAAGTCTTCGACATGACCGACGCCGCCATCCGTAGCCTCGATATGATACCCGGTCACGTTAGCAGCGCTGCGCAGATGCAAATCCCCCGCTTCTTCTCGCTCCGCGCGCCGTTCTTCAATGCTTTTTTGATCGGCGTCTGGGAGCCCTGGATAGTACATCGCTCCCCACAAGTAAGGACCAGTCCAATAATAGGGGTAACCGTAGTAGTCGTGATAATAGGCCTCGTGCTGGCGGGAAACCGGCTTGTCGGTATCAATGCTGGGGCTCTCTTCGACTTGCTTCTTGGTCAGCGTCACGTTGAACCGCCCGCTTGAAAAATCCCCCTTGCCGAGAGCGATAGGCGAGATGAGTACCTTTCGGCCCAGAAGCCAATTACCGGTGTCGGCCACCAGATATCGGATGGTCCAGGATTTGTCGTCAAAATAGAAATCATCCACCTTGCCAATGTCGCCATCCGTTGCGACGATGGTATTACCCTTCAGATCTTTTGTACTTTTTTGCATTCTTTTGCCCTCCGTTTATTTTATCTCATTCGTGTCGTTAGCCTTCTCCGGAGCGCAACACGCCTTACCATGCAAGGTGATCTGGCCGAGGACGGTGTCCACATTGTGCCGATGATTCAGTAATACACCCGCCGGCCTTTTTTCGACCTGACCCTGCGGAGTTCATACGAGGAATTCATTTCTTCGGAGCATGACGCGCTATTTGTTCCCTGGCTGCCGCGACAACGTGTGCCGGCTCGAAGCCGAAGTGTTGTGCAACGACCTTCAGTGGCGCAGACAATCCGAAGGTATGCAGACCCAGGATAGTTCCATCGCAGCCTGTATAGCGTTCCCAACCGAAAGTGGATGCCTCTTCGACTGCGACGCGCGCCGCTATCGCCGACGGAAGGACGCTGTCGCGATACTCTTGACTCTGACTCTCGAACAGCTCCCACGACGGCATGCTGATCACACGCGCCTTGATCCCTTCTGACTTCAGTTGTTCATGAGCTGTAATGCAGAGCGAGACTTCGCTGCCGGTCGCCAGCAGCAGCACAGCGGGCCTGTGGTCCGGGACGTCGACGAGCACATAAGCGCCTCGCGAGACGCCGCTCGCCGGCGCGTACTTCGTGCGGTCCAAGGTCGCCAATGGCTGGCGCGTCAAAACCAGACTGACAGGACGATCCTTGATTTGCATGATCACCCGCCAGGCCTCGACCACCTCGTTCGCGTCCGCCGGGCGCAACACAATCATGCCGGGCATCGCCCGGAAAGACGCGAGTTGTTCGATGGGCTGGTGGGTTGGCCCGTCCTCACCCATGCTGATCGAATCGTGCGTCCAGATGTAGATAACCGGAAGCTCCATCATCGCGCTGAGCCTGAGCGCGCCACGGCAGTAGTCGGTGAAAATGAAAAAACTCGACGCATAGGGGCGCAGTTTCGATAGGCTTAGTCCGCTCGCGATGGCGCACATCGCGTGCTCGCGAATGCCGAAGTGGAAGTTGCGTCCGCGGTAGTCACCGCCCTGGCGCGGCGCCTGAAACTCGCCGGCAAACTCGAAGCTCAGGTGAGTTTTGGTCGACGGCGCTAGGTCCGCCGCGCCGCCCAGCAGCCACGGTACCTTCTCGGCGATGGCGTTCAGCACCTTGCCCGACGAGTCGCGCGTAGCCATACCCTTTGCATCTGCAGGGAAGGTCGGTAGAGCGCTGTCCCAGCCTTCGGGCAACTCACGGCGCTGCATGTGATCAATTTGATCGGCGAGGTCTGGGTACTGCTTGCGATAGGCCGCAAACATATCCTCCCAGGCTGCGCGAACTGTTGCACCACGGCTGCTAAGCTGCTTTTTGAAATGCGCCGGAACGCCGTCAGGCACATAGACTGGGCGTCAGGGTCCCAGCCGTAGAACTCCTTGGTTAGCCGCACCTCTTCGGAGCCAAGCGGCTCGCCGTGGGCCGCTCGGGTGTCGTGTTTGTGAGGAGCGCCATAGCCGATGTGGCTCTGAACGATAATCAGCGTTGGACGATCTTGGGTGTTGAGAAAGGTCTGGTAGCCGCTGGTCAGCATCTCCAGGTCGTTCGCATCGCTGACGCGAGTGACATTCCAGCCGTAACCGAGAAATCGTGCCGCCACATCTTCCGTAAAGGTGATGCTGGTCGGGCCTTCGATGGTGACGTGGTTATCGTCGTAGATCCGGCAGAGATTGGCAAGCTTGAGATGACCCGCCAGGGACGCCGCCTCGCTGCTGATCCCTTCCATCAAGTCGCCGTCGCCACACAGGGCGTAGATACTGTAGCTAAACAGATCGTAGCCGGGTCGATTGTAAGTTGCCGCTAGGCATCGTTCCGCGATAGCCATGCCGACGCTCGTCGCAACCCCTTGCCCGAGCGGCCCCGTGGTCGTCTCCACCCCCGAGGTCCAGCCGTATTCCGGGTGGCCAGTACACCGGCTGCCGGCCTGGCGAAAGCTCTTGATGTCGTCGAGCGTCACAGCGGGACGACCGGCCTGCTCGTAGGTTGGGTTCATCGCCTTGACACGGCTGAGATAAAGCATGCTTTATATTTGTACGGATGCGTCGACCACCGAGAGGACAAAGCGGTCGCGATCCGGCCAGTTGGGGTCCTCGGGATCGTAGCGCAGAAAGCGCTGCCACAAGCAGTAGACCGTCGGGGCAGCATCCATCGGAGTGCCGGGATGACCGGAGTGCGCCT
>Ga0137369_10008347_pt1 | contig 10334 bp, 8 predicted proteins | sample SagtaG_12_FD_104918 | JGI IMG/M metagenome (GOLD analysis project Ga0137369, IMG submission 104918) | Vadose zone soil microbial communities from Sagehorn Ranch, Mendocino, California, USA - Sage1_L_113_16 metaG | ecosystem: Environmental > Terrestrial > Soil > Vadose zone | place: USA... | reverse complement strand
GCGCAGCTCGGTCCGGGTCCAGTGGGTCTCCGCGAGCGACCGCTCGAAGTCGGCGATGGTCTTCGCCCGCGCTGCGGCGTCCGCCGCGGCGACGCCCGCGAGCGCGTGCATCCTGCGCAGATGCTCGAGGTACCGGGTCCGGATCGCGGCCTGCTTCGGATCGTCGGACAGGTAGTAGTCGCGATCCGGCAGGGAGAGCCCGCCCTGAGTCACGATCCCGATCACCTGGGTCGCGTCCTTCGCGTCCTGGTCGCTCGTGACCTCGAACGGCGCCGCGATTCCGGCCGCGGTGAGGCGCGCGATCTCGCCCGCGAGCGCCGCCCGGTCGGTCAACCCGTCGAGGCGCGCCCACGCGGCGCGCAGCTCGTCGAGTCCGCGACCCTCGACGCCTGGCTCGTCCATGCACGACGCGTAGAAGTTCGCGACCTTGTCGGCGAACCGGTCGCGCGGATCGATCTTTCCGGCGGCCTCCGTGTCGAGGATCGCGCGCAGCTCGGCGAGGTTCCGCTCGCGCAGCGGATCGAAGCCGCGGCTCCAGCGCGGCTTGTCTGGTGGGATCTCGTTCTTCGCGATCCAGCCGCCGCAGGCGAATCGGTAGAAGTCCTCGCAGGGCGGCGCGGTCCGGTCGAGCGCGCTCTCGTCGATCGCCGGGAGCGGCTGAACGGGCCCCGCCTCCGCGCGCGGCGGGACCGGCGCGCGAGCGGGGCCGGCGCTCGGGCCGGGGGCGCTGCGGCACGCAGCGAGCGCGAAGAGGGTGACGAGGCCGAGGTGTCGCAAGGTGGGACTCCCGAGGGTCAGACGGACGACCTAAGCGGATCGAGTCCCGCATGCCACGTCAACGGATTCGAGACTGCGGCACGCACGCGTCCAACCGCGGCGGCGCTCTTCCCCGCGAGCCTCGCGTTGCGGCGGCGAGCGCACGCGGGCTCACCGGTCAATTGAGTGGCGCCGCTCCGAACACCTCGAGCGGCGCGCCGTCCCAGCCGCCCGAGCTCCCACCCGCTCGGCGCAAGTCCTTTTCATCGGCACCCACAACGCAACGGGAAGCGCTGGATATTGCCCCACGCCTCGCCGCCGTCCGAGCGAAGCGTGCAGGCGGCGCAAAGCTACTGCTCGCGCGTGAACCTCACCGCGTCCTGATCGTACACGATGAGCGCCTTCCCGCCCGAGTCGAACGCGAGGTTCGCGTCTACCGTGTACAATCTGGAGGAGTTCGAGAAGACCGTGCTGGCGGTCCACCTGGCGCCGGCAGAGGTGCTGCGGGCGAACAGGATGCCGCTATTGGAAGAGAGCTCGTTTGCAGCCACCCCGAGGTTGCCGTTCGCGTCGATCGCAAGGCTCGGTATGTCGGCTGCTCCCGAGAAGGCCAGCGACTGCGTCCAGGTTGCGCCACCGTCGGCGGTGGCCGCCACGCGGACACCGTTTCCGGCCCAAGCGATGTAGAAGTGCTGGAAATCGCGCATCGCGACGCTTGTCGCAAATGGCGCGTCGTAGGCCAGGATCACGTTTCCCGCGGCATCTGCTACGACGGTGCCTGCACCCGCGCCGGGAACGAGGACAGTTCCGATCTCGGCGAAGGTCCCGCCACCATCGGCGCTCCGTCAGCACGCCACGTTCCGTGAAGTCTTCGGTCTCATATGAGGGGATGGTTCAGGGTCGTACCGCCATCGGGGCTCACGCCCAAGCGGACCTCCCGATAGCTCACGGCGTTGCCAAATGCGTCGGTCTGCCTCGTCTCGGACGTGTAGACGACGTAGATCGTCGTGCCATTCAGAACCAAGCAGTGAGACCCGATGCCGTACACCCCCATCCCGTTGGAATTATCGCCAATCTTCTGGGAATTGGTCGTGATTCCGAACGTGGTCGCTGCGAAGACGGGGCACGCCGCGAGTAACGCGCCGACGAGCGCAGAGCGGATGATGGTGGTCATCGTTCCTCCCAAAGTGAACCCCGAAAGCTAGAGGGGTCGTCACTATGTGTCAAGCTGAGGTCGAGGCGTCGCGCGCCTGCTGAGGTCGTCGGACCCGCTCGGCGCCAGGTTGCGCCTTGGCAGGCGGAGCGGGAGCCGGCAGCCCGGATCCGGAGACGGAACGCCCTCGACTCGGGCGCCGCCCTCGCCTACGCTCCGCGGCTCTTCGCGCCGGCACGGCGCCGGCGCGCAAACACGGAGGGTACTCACCCCATGCGCAACGCATTGTTCGCGCTCGCAGCGCTCGCAATCCTCGCCACCCCCGCTGCTCCTCGCGCAGAGGAGGGCGCGGCGGAGCACGGGCTCCGCGTGAAGCTCGGGCTGGGGCTCGGCTACGGCCTCCCGCTCGGCGACGTGGCGAAGGACGAGAAGCTCTCGAACCTCTACTCCGGCGAGATCCCGGTCGAGCTGGAGGCGTCCTACCGGTTCACGCACGCGATCTCCGCGGGCGTCTACGCCGGCTACGGTCTCGGCCTCGTGTCGTCGAAGGAGGTGAACGGCGAGAAGGCGAGCGACGCGATCGACTCGATCGGCACCTTCCGGTTCGGCGTGCAGGGCGAGTACGAGTTCGCGAAGGTCGGCCCCGCCCTGCCGTTCGCGGCGCTCCGCGCCGGGTACGTGACGGAGAGCATCGGCTTCAAGGATGGCGGCACCGCGAAGGCGAGCGGCTGGGAGTACCTGACCGTGATCGGTGGCGCGGACTTCGAGGTCGCGAGGAGCTTCGCGGTCGGTCCGTTCGTCAGCTTCTCCCTCGGCCAGTACACGACGGAGAAGGCCCCGGGTGGCGCGAGCGAGTCGATCCCTTCCGGCGAGCGCGCCATGCACGAGTGGCTGACGGTCGGCGTTCGCGGCGCGTTCGAGCTGTAAGCCCAGGTCTGCGACGATCGGAGCGGCGCGTCCTCACCGGGCGCGCCGCTTCTCTTTCGTCGGGGCTACCCGGAGGTTCTGCCGCTCGGAACCGCCACGCACGTCGACTACGGTCCAGCTCTACTCGTCCGACCGGGCGGACCCGATCAGCGAGCAGTGGAGCTCTCCGCGTCAGGCGTCACTGGATCCGGCGCTCCCACGCGCACGGTCACCGAACCTGCAGGAGACCGGGCGTGCGGACACCGAACTTGCAGGAGCCCGCGTACCAGCTCGCCGACTCTGGCGCAGAGCACCTCACCCCGGCAGATCGGAGCGAGCGAGAGCGCGCAATGCGCCGGCCGAGCTCTGCCCCCACGTTACTGGAGCGCGTTGGCGTGTCCGATGATGCCCTCGGCATGGGGTACGCTCGCGGATCGGCGGGACTCGAACGCTGAAGCCGGAGGTCTCGATGGCGGAGGTACTGGAGCGCGGCGACATCTACTTCTTCTACCGCCCGCGGGTGCGCGCGCCCGAAGGAGCGCCCGAAGATGAAGCGAGGGGTCCGGAGGACGTTCAGCGCTTCTTCATCATCCTGAGCGCACGCGACAAGGATCTCTACCGTCGGATCGTCGTCGGCCGGAAGAAGCTGCCCGATGTCACGGGTGAGCGGTTCTGGGGATTCGTGGACCAGGTGGCCCGACATCCCGAGCCCGTTCGAGAGGAGCTCGGACCCGAACGTTATGAGACGGCGACACGTGGTGAGCGGTTCCAGCCGGGAGCGCGCCCGGCGGGAGAGGGTGTCTACGCCATCGTCCGTCATGATGACCACAGCCAGCCACCTCGCGTATCAGCTCGAGCTGCCCGAAGAGCGCGGCGACGTGCAGCGCGACCTCGAGATCAAGCCAAAGGCCAGCTATGTCGTCGTCGTGAAGAACCCTGAAGCGGCGACACCCCCAGGTGCGGGCCTCCCGGAGCGCCAGAAGGCCGAGCTGCCGGGGCGAATGCAGGAGCAGTTCCGCGGCAGGAAGTTCATGCAAGCCGAGCCGCAGCTCCTCGACCACGAAGGGGCGGAGGTGATCCTGATCGGCGCAGACGAGGACGTTCCCGGCGAGCTCGGCATCGAGCTGCACCCGGAGCGCGAGACCCTCGAGAGCGCGCAGATCTTCCGCGATCTCTCTCTGCCGCGATCGAAGGTGGCAACGGAGCCGCTCACCGAAGGCCGATGGAGGTAAAGCGGGTCCGGATCACCTATTTGCCTCGAGTGCGCGCGCCAGCGCGCGCGCATGATCAGGGCATGGGCGGGGATCTTTCCTGTCCGTCTCGGCGAGCGTGTTGGAGAACCACATCACGCAGCGTGGCCGTGAGCAGTGCCCGAGCCCGAATGTGTGGCCCAGCTCGTGGATGGCCTCTGTGCTGGCGCGCCGAGGCAACTGGCGCATGCCTTCCGAGCCCACCCGCAAACGTGCCGTTGAGAAGACCGCCACTCCTCGGTCCGCATCGGCTTCGCCAAAGACGAAGTTGAACGGCGACGCGTAGAGGTCCACGTCGACGATGCCGAGCAAGCGAAGCCACTCCGGGCGCTTCGCGTTCGCGAGCGCATCCAGGATGATTGTCGCGTGCCACTGGTCCCGCTGCCGCGAGAAGCTGTGCGCTGGCAACGGAAGCCGCTCCGCGACGATGACGTCTCGGCCGAGCGCGGTTCGAACTTCTTCTGCCAGGCAGGTCATGAGCTCGGAGTCGATGCGTCCGATGCGTCCGATGCGTCCGATGCGCGCGAGCGCGATCGAGCGCCTGCGCTGCGCCTCGGGGCTCATGCCGCCAGTACCCTGACACGAACCGGGGCCATGACGGGATCGCGGTGCAGCCAGTCCTCACGATTCGAAGTAAGCACACACGCGAAGAGGGGGAGAGCGAGCATGCGTGAGCAGAACCCGCAACGCGCGGAGGGCACGAGCCGCAAGTCTCATTCCTGGTGCTCGGGGTGCTGGCTGGATTGGGCGCACGGGCTCATCGCGTTCCACGTCTCGCCCGCGCTCGGCGGCAGGCTCAGCCTCCCGCCGCGTCACCTCACGTTCAGCGTCGGCTGCCTCTCGCGCCGGCAGCTCTCCCTTCCGCTTGATCGGCTTCGCTCGAGATTTCCTTGGCATCGTGTCCTCCGGCCCGTGAAAGTGCCCGATGATGCGGGACTGTGATTCTTCGCCATCGCTCGGCGACATTGCTAAACGTCTGCTGTCACATTGCGACGGCGCGAGTGCATCGGGTATTGCGGTCGCGCGTTGCACGAGCGAGCGCGAGGGTCCCCTCAAGGGGTAGCTGGCCATGGTGGCGAATGGCCGTTCATCAGGCGGTTCGCGCTGTCGATCTCCGAACCGTTCCGCCCGCCGGTCGGCTCACACCCCGGCATGGGACGCAGCGAAGAAAAGGAACGAAGCGCCGCCACGAAGGCGGCCATCCGGGAGGCCACGAGGCGCGGACCGACCCTCCTCCAGCGCGCCGTGTCGGTGCGGCGGCTGGTTCAGTTCTCGCTAGGAGCGGTGATCTGGGTCGCCGTGTCGAACGATCGGATCGGGCTCGCCACCGTCGTCGTCGCCGCTTCGGCCGCCGGAGTGCTCCTCGGTAAGTTCTTCTGCCGCTGGATGTGTCCGCTCGGCGCGATCATGGAGACGATGATGGGCGCGGGCGATCCGGACGGCCGGCAGCGGGCGCTGTACGGCTACTTCAAGATCGGCTGTCCCATCTCGTGGGCACAGGGCCTGCTCAACCGCGTGAGCGCGCTGCGGGTCCAGGTCGAGCCTTCGCTGTGCACGCAGTGCAGCCGCTGCGATGACGCCTGCTACGTCGCCCAGCTCGCGGACGGGCGCAGCCTGCACGCCGCGGACAAGCGCAACGCCTCGACCCACTACTCGTGCTCGAGGTGCCTCCGGTGCGTGGAAGCCTGCCCGACGGGCGCGCTGAGCCTCGGGCTGGTCCGGATCGGCAGGCTCCCGAACCCGGAGTAGCTCGGGGCCCAAAGAGACAGCGCCGAACCTGCCGCTCTCGCGTGCTGATTCGGGGGCGGTCGAGTGGCTCGGATCTCTGCGGTGCCGTCGCGCAGCTGGTGTTTCTTCGCAATGCGCGCGCGGGCGTTCGCGGGGCGCGGGCGGGGCGCCCGCGCGCCGGAGATCGGCTCACGGCCGGTGACGCAGGATCGCGCCGCTGTTCGTCGTCGTCGATCCGCCTCGACGCTCGTGCTGATCGAAGCCTTCGCGAACGCGTGGAGCGCCCCGGTACGGCGCGCCTTTGCCGCCGTGACGAGCACGGCGGCCGAGCGGGCCGCGTGCTCGCCGATGCGTTCGACCTCGCGTCATCGGCGTTCCCGGCGGTCTGACACTCGTTCTCGGCTCGTGCCCGCGCGCGGCGCTTGACGCGGTGGCTTGAACCCCGTCCAGTGTAGCGAGCAGGCGCTTCTCCGCCTGCACGGGGCCGCTTGCCATGAACACCTTCACGACCTGGTCACGCCGCGGCTCCTGGGCCGCGCTCGTCGTCACCGCGCTCGCGTCCGGCTGCGGCGGCTCGAGCGATGCGCCGCCGGTGAGCTGCAATCCATCCGCCGAGCTCTGCAACGGCGTCGACGACAACTGCGACGGCACCATCGACGACGGCGACCCGGGCGGCGGCGCGAGCTGCACCACCGGCATCCAGGGCGCCTGCGCGGCGGGAGTCCTCCACTGTCAGGGCGGCGCGGTCGAGTGCGTCCAGACCACCCCGTCCGGCGCGGAGGTCTGCAACGGGCTCGACGACGACTGCGACGGCGTCGTGGACGAGGGCTTCTCGCTCGCGACGGATCCGCAGAACTGCGGCGCCTGCGGCAACGCCTGCGCGCTCGCTCACTCCGTCCCGCAGTGCGTCGCGCGCACGTGCGCGATCGCGACGTGCGACCGCGGCTTCGTCGATCTCGATGGCACTCCGGCGAACGGCTGCGAGTACGCGTGCCCGGTCATGCCGATCACGGCCGAGGTCTGCAACGGGATCGACGACGACTGCAACGGACTCGTGGACGACGGCAGCCCCGGCGGCGGCCTGGCGTGCGACACCGCGAAGTTCGGCATCTGCGGGCCGGGGACCACCGTGTGCTCGGGCGGCGCGATCACCTGCGTGCAGAACGAGCAGCCGCGGGCGGAGACCTGCAACGGGGTCGACGAGGACTGCGACGGCATGATGGACGAGGACTTCCTTCTCGGGAGGTCGTGCACGGTGGGCGTCGGCGAATGCCAGCGCGCGGGCGTCCGGATCTGCGCGGGGGACGGCACGTGGACCTGCAGCGTGGTCGCGGGCGCGGCGGTCACGGAGATCTGCGGGAACGGGCTCGACGACGACTGCGACGGCGCGGTGGACGAGGGCTGTCCGTACGCTCACACCATCGCCATCGACGGGGCGAACGACTTCGCGCCGAGCGAGTCGTTCACGACGACGAGCGGCGGCTACAGGGCCTACGTCACGTGGGACGCGGATCACCTGTACGTCGGGTACGAGGGGGCGGACGTCGGCAGCGCCGCGCGATGGCTCCTCGTCTACCTCGACGTGGGCACGGGGGTGGAGTGGCTCACCTACGGCAGGCCGTACGGGACGCAGAGGGCATCGTTCCCAGCGGGCTTCACCGCCGACCACGAGCTCGCGATGCGGCTCGACGGGTCGGGACAGACCACGCGATACGCCTGGGGCGGCATCTGGGCCACGTTCACGCCCAGCCCTGGGCTGACGGTGGCCGTCTCGAGCGGCGCGCACTTCCTGGAGATGAGCATCCCCCTCGCCGCGCTCGGCAGTCCGGGCGTCGTCGGAGTGACGTCGCTCCTCCTGAACGACACGACCGGGGAAGAGTGGTCGTACGCGGGCCTGTACGAGGACGCGTTCCCGGACGGCAAGTACGCGTACATCCCGATCTCGACGTACCTGCTCGCCGACACGGCCTCCGCGCTCGCGCCGAACGACGCGGCGAACAAGCGCCCCTGAGTGCGGTCGCGGCGCGACGCTGCCGCTACCCGCCGTCCTCCATCCACGCGCGCAGCGCGCTCGGTCAGGGTCTCCGATCAGGGTCTCGAATCGGTCGTAGTCGAGCAACGAACTCGTCCCACGGCGACGGGCCTACCGACTCCGGCCCTGCCGGCTGCCCCGCTCGGCCGAGGTGGGGGGCTCGGCGATCTTCGCGAGCGTTCGGAGGAGCGGTGAGCACGACCAACTTCACGCGCCGGTCGCGCGGGGCGAGTCGTCGTTCGGCGAGCCCGAGCTTCTCCAGCCGGTCCACGATCCAGGTCGCGTTAGAAGGATCGCATTCCCACAGCTCAGCGAGGGGATCGCATCGTGCGACCCTCGCGCGCGTCGAGAGTGAACAGCGCGCGGGAGTCGTTGGGGGTGAGCCCACGTCGTGCCAACTCCTTCGTCTGCTGCGGCGCAGATCGCATCAGCAGCTCGAACATGAGGCGCCAGACGCGCGCGGCGAGCGAGTGCCTCGTGGCCGGCGGATCGGTCATGTCCTGACCGTACGGGCGGGCGGTTTTCGCATCAACCCGATCTTGTAGAAGTGTTTCGATGTTTGAAGTCCCTCAACGATGTGGCTACCCATTCCGCGTTGGCTCCCGGGGTCGAGGTTCGCGATGGTACGTCTCGTTCGGTCTTTCCTGGCGCTGGAGGCGGGCGCGTTCCTTGCGGCCGCGCTCGTCCATTCGGGCGTCCTTCTCCACGGGCACGAGCATGTGAAGGCGGCGACAGCGGAGACGGCGATCAGCCTCGTGCTCGGCGCGGCGCTCGTCGCCACCGCCCTCGCGCCGGGGGGGAGCAGGGCAGCCGGCCTGTGGGCGCAGGGCTTTGCGCTCGTCGGCACGCTCGTCGGACTCTTCACGATCGCCGTCGGCGTGGGCCCGCGCACGGCACCCGATCTCGTCTTTCACGCCGCGATCCTCGCCCTGCTCGGAGCGGGGTTCGCGCGGTTGTGGCGGCGCCCCGGCGGCGCGCCGCGGGGAGCGACGCCGTGAGGTCCGAGACGGCCTCACAGCCGTGAGGTCCGAGACGGCCTCACAAAGGTGGCGGCGCGCTCGACTATGCCAACCAGGGCGTCCGGGTGAACGTGGTCGCGCCCGGCCCAATCCGTAAATTCTCACGCGGCTGCGACGGGTCCGTAGCCGCCGCGAGCCTGCCGAGGCGGCGGGAGATACCTCCGCCGATCCCTGGCTGCGCCCCCGGTCGCACGCCAGAGAGGCGACCCCGCTACGCTCGCCCGGCATCATGCGGCGCCACCGCGGTTTTCCGTTTCATCGTCACCCCGGCGAGGTTATCGCGAGTGCATGCGGTTCCTGCACCCCGAGCGCGAGGAGGCGCTCGAGCTATCCCTCGAGGACGTTTTCCTCTTGCCCGGCTACTTCGACGGCAGCTCTCGCCTGGACGTAGATCTGCGACCGGTCGACTTCCCGGGCGGCTCACACCCGATCGTGTCGGCGAACATGAACGCCGTCACCGGGAAGCGGATGGCCGAGACGATGGCACGCCTCGGCGGCCTCGGCGTCCTGCCCCAGGACATGGACCTCGAGACGGCGGCTCGCATCATCGAGCAGATCAAGGCGGTGGATCCGCGCTACGACACCGCCCTCTCCGTGTCGCCGCGCGCGACGCTGCGCGACGTCTCCGGCATCATCCGCAAGCGCGCGCACGACATGGTCGTCGTCGTCGACGACGAGCGACGACCGCTCGGCATCGTCACGCACGCGGATCTGCGCGACCGGGACCAGTACTCGCCGGTCGGGTCGTTCATGTCGTCGCGGATGATCACGATCCTGGTCGGAACCCCGAACCGTGACGCATTCCTCCTCATGGAGGAGCATCGCGTGAAGGCCGCGCCGGTCCTCGACGCCGAAGGCCGGCTCGTCGGCGTGCTGCCGCGCGACGACGCCGTGCGGCTGGAGCTCCTCCAGCCCGCGCTCGATCCGCGGGGCAAGCTCATGGTGGCGGCGGCCGTCGGGATCTCCGCCGCGGCCGCGCGGGCGGCCGGACGCCTCGCGGAGCTCGGCGTCTCGGCGATCGTGCTCGACACCGCGCATGGCCATCAGCGCCGCATGCTCGAGGCGATCCGTGACGTGCGGCGCGCGCTGGGCAGCTCCATGCCGCTCGTGGCGGGGAACGTCTGCACGCCCGAGGGCACCCGCGAGCTCATCGAGGCGGGCGCGGATATCGTGAAGGTGAACGTCGGTCCGGGGGCGATGTGCACGACGCGCATGCAGACCGGCGCCGGCCGTCCCACGTTCTCGTCGGTCCTGGCGTGCGCGCGCGAGGCGCACCGGCACGGTCGCCACGTCTGGGCGGACGGCGGCGTGCGCGACCCCCGCGACGTGGCGCTGTACCTCGCCGCAGGCGCTTCGCGCGTGATGATCGGGACGGCGCTCGCCGGAACGTACGAGAGCCCCGGCGACGTCAAGGAGGACCGCGACGGCCGGCAGTACAAGGAGAACTACGGCATGGCCAGCGCGCGCGCCGTGAGCGAGCGCGCGAGCGG
>Ga0137369_10008340_pt1 | contig 10338 bp, 9 predicted proteins | sample SagtaG_12_FD_104918 | JGI IMG/M metagenome (GOLD analysis project Ga0137369, IMG submission 104918) | Vadose zone soil microbial communities from Sagehorn Ranch, Mendocino, California, USA - Sage1_L_113_16 metaG | ecosystem: Environmental > Terrestrial > Soil > Vadose zone | place: USA... | reverse complement strand
CTCGCGCCCAACGCCACCCGGGTGCTGGCCGCAGCCGACATCGACGCCCGGATGCAGCTGGATGCTGCTACCGACAGCGACCGGCTCTCGACGACCAGCCGGCACCTGCTGGGGCTGGTGATGCGGGAGGCCACCACCAACGTGCTCCGGCACAGCCGGGCGCAGCGCGCCGAGGTCGACTACCGCGTGACTGCCGGTATGGCGCAGCTGCGAATGGGCAACGACGGCGCTGGCGACCAGCCCGGCGCCGTCTCGGGCAGCGGGCTACGCGCGCTGGCCGAGCGGCTTGCAGCGGTCGGAGGCACGCTGACCTGGGAGCAGAACGGCGACCGCTTCGTCGTCGCGGCATCGCTGCCGGTGCATGCGGGAGGGAAGGCGGGATGATCCGGCTGCTGCTGGCCGACGACGAGGACCTCCTCCGGGGCGCCCTGGCCGCCCTGCTGGAGCTGGAGGCCGACCTCACCGTCGTGGCCGAGGCGGCCACCACGACCGACGCGGTACGGCTGGCCCGCCAGCACCGCCCCGACATCGCGGTGCTGGACCTGGAGATGCCACCGGCCGATGGCCTGCACGCCGCCGAGCAGATCCGCGCGGAGCTGCCCACCCGGATCGTCATGGTCACCCGGCACGCCCGGCCGGGGGTGCTGCGCCGCGCCCTGTCGGCCGGCGTCAGCGGCTTTGTGCCCAAGACCACCCCAGCGGCCAGGCTGGCCGAGATCCTCCGCGACATCGCTGCGGGCCGCCGCTATGTCGACCCCGACATCGCCGCGTCGGCGTTGACCGAGAGCGAGTGTCCGCTCACCGACCGGGAGTTGCAGGTGCTGAGGGTGTCTCGGACCGGGGCCTCGGTCAACGAGATCGCCACCCAGGTCCACCTGGCGCCGGGGACGGTCCGCAACTACCTGTCGACCGCCATGGCCAAGCTGGGGGTCAGCTCGCGGCATGCGGCCGCCCACCGCGCCTGGGAGCAGGGTTGGATCTAAGAAGGGAGGGCGCTGTGCCGGGCGGGCGAGCGGGGCCGGAAGGGCCGCCGGCTGCGGTGCTGGACCGCTTCGCGGCCGCCAGGATCGCCAGGCTGGCGACCGTCTCGGCGGCCGGGCCGCGGCTGCTGCCGGTCACCTTCGCCTGGCACGACGGCGCGGTCGTCTGGGCGGTCGACGAGGTCAAGCCCAAGCGGCACCGTCGCCTGCGCCGCCTGCGCGACCTGGAGGCCGATCCCCGCGTCGCCCTGCTGGTCGACCACTACGCCGAGGACTGGGCCGAGCTGTGGTGGGTCGAGCTGCAGGGCGACGCGGCCACCCTCGAGGGCGCCGCGGCCGAGGCCGCGCTGGACGCGCTGGCCGGCCGCTACCCCGGCTACCAGGACAACCGGCCGCCTGGCCCGGTGGTCGCGGTGACCCCGCGCCGCTGGGCCTGGTGGTCGGCCAGGTGACCAGCGCGAACGGCACGGCTCGGTAGGGAGGGGTTTACCCCGACCTCGGCGAGGAGAAGCTAGGGTTGGTAGACGCCAACGGGCATCAACTGGTCCCCGCCCTGCCCCCGCGGGCCGACCGATCTGGTGGAGGGCCCCAATGACTTCCGCAGCCATCGAAGTGCGCCCGGACGACGAGTCGGCTGTTCAACGCGTCGAGCAGTGGTTCCACTCCTACGCCGAGAACCGCGACCCCGCCGTGCGTGAACGCATCATCCTCGCCTACCTGGGCCTGGCCGACCGCCTGGCCGACCGCTACCGCGGCAACCGCGCCGTCAGCCTCGAAGACCTCCGGCAGGTCGCTCGGCTCGGACTGATCAAAGCGGTCGACCGTTACCAGCCGCAACGCGCCAACCCCTTCGTTCCCTACGCGGTGGCCACCGTGGTCGGCGAGCTCAAGCGGCACCTGCGCGACGCGAGCTGGCGGTTGCGGGTGCCGCGCGGCACCAAGGACCTGACCCTGCGGCTGTGCCGTGCGGTCGAGGAGCTGCCCCAGCGGATCGGCCACTCCCCCACCATCGCCGAGCTGGCCGAGTACCTGGACGCCAGCGAGGAGCAGGTCCTCGAGGCGATCGAGGTGGCCCAGACCCGCTCGGCGCCCTCCCTGGACCAGCCGGCCGGCGAGGAGGGCGACGCCGTGCTCGGCGACTTCGTGGCCGAGCGGCCCGGCGGGGAAGAGCTCGAGGACCTGCTGGTGCTCCCGGAGCTGCTCGGCCGGCTGCCCGAGCGGGAGCGGAAGATCGTCCTGCTCCGCTACGTCGAGGAGCTCACCCAGGACCAGATCGCCACCCGCATGCACCTGTCCCAGATGCACGTCTCGCGGCTGCTGCGGCGGGCCCTCGAGCGCATGCGCGGCCAACTGGTCGAGGTCTAGCGCGTGCCGGTGTAGCTTCAAGGCATGCCGGCACCCATCGAGGACTACGCGCTGATCGGCGACACCCACACGGCCGCGCTGGTGAGCCGTGCGGGGTCGATCGACTGGCTCTGCCTGCCGCGCTTCGACTCGCCCGCCTGCTTCGCGGCCCTGCTCGGCGACGAGCGTCACGGCCGCTGGCTGCTGGCACCGGCCGGGCAGGCACGCGAGGTGCGCCGCCGCTACATCGGCGACACGCTGGTGCTGGAGACCGAGCACCGCACCGACGATGGGGTGGTGCGGGTGCTGGACTGCATGCCGCCCCGCCAGCAGGACCCGGACGTCACCAGGGTGGTGGAGGGCGTGCGCGGCCGGGTGCCGATGCGCATGGAGCTCACCATCCGCTTCGACTACGGCTCGATCGTCCCCTGGGTGCGGAAGGAGGGCGGGGCGTTGCACGCGGTCGGCGGCCCCGACTCGGTCTGGCTGCGCACCCCGGTCCCGGTCCACGGCGAGAACTGGACCTCGGTAGCCGAGTTCACCGTCGCCGAGGGCGAGCGGGTGCCGTTCATGCTCACCTGGCACGCCTCCCACAAGCGGGCGCCGCGGCGGATCGACCCGATCCAGGCGGTCGACGACACCCAGGCCTGGTGGGCGGAGTGGGCCAGCCGGCTGGCCTACCAGGGCGACTGGCAGGACGCGGTGATCCGCTCCCTGCTGACGCTGAAGGCGCTGACCTACGCGCCGACCGGCGGCATCATGGCCGCGCCGACCAGCTCGCTGCCGGAGGCGCTCGGCGGGCTGCGCAACTGGGACTACCGCTACTGCTGGCTGCGGGACTCGACCTTCACCCTGTCCGCGCTGATGCTGGCCGGCCTCTCCGACGAGGCCAAGGCCTGGCGGGAGTGGCTGCTGCGGGCGGTCGCCGGCCAGCCCCAGCAGATGCAGATCCTCTACGGCGTCGCCGGGGAGCGGCGCGTCACCGAGCAGGAGCTTGCCTGGCTGCCCGGCTACCAGGGCGCCCGCCCTGTCCGCGTCGGCAACGCGGCCGTCGGCCAGTTCCAGCTCGACGTCTACGGCGAGGTGATGGACACCCTGCACCTGGGACGGCGGATCGGCCTGGAGTCCGACGAGCCGGCCTGGGACCTGCAGCGGGCGCTGCTGGAGTTCCTGGAGTCCAACTGGCGGGAGCCGGACGAGGGCATCTGGGAGATCCGCGGTCCGAGGCGCCACTTCACCCACTCCAAGGTGATGGCGTGGGTGGCGCTTGACCGGGCGGTCAAGGCGGTCGAGCTGGCCGGCCTCGACGGCCCGGTGGAACGCTGGCGGGCGCTGAGCCGCGAGATCCACGACGAGGTCTGCCGCGAAGGCTACGACGACGAGCGGGACACCTTCGTGCAGTCCTACGGGGACCAGCGGCTGGACGCCAGCCTGCTGCTGATCCCGCTGGTCGGGTTCCTGCCCGCCACCGACCCGCGCATCAAGGGAACGGTGGCCGCGATCCAGCGCGAGCTGGTGGTGGACGGGCTGGTGCTCCGCTACCACCCGGAAGGCTCGCAGGCGGTCGACGGCCTGCCTCCCGGCGAGGGGACGTTCCTGGCCTGCAGCTTCTGGCTGGCCGACAACCTCGCCATGATGGGCCGGCACGACGAGGCAGCCGCGATCTTCGAGCGCCTGCTGGCGCTGCGCAACGACGTCGGGCTGCTGGCCGAGGAGTTCGACCCGCACCTCGGCCGCCAGCTCGGCAACTTCCCCCAGGCGTTCTCGCACGTGGCGCTCGTCAACAGCGCCCGCAACCTGTCCGACATCCCGGGGCCGGCCTGGGCGCGGCACCGCGGGTGAGCTCGCCGTGGCCCAGGTGATCCGGATCACTCCGGAGGTGGCGATCCCGGTCGACGAGCTCGAGTTCCGGGCCAGCCGGGCCTCAGGGCCGGGCGGCCAGGGGGTCAACACCACCGACTCGCGGGTGGAGCTCCGCTTCGACCTGGCCGGCTCGCCGTCGTTGCCGCCCGACGCCAAGGCGCGTGCCCTGCGCCGCCTCGGCAGGCGGGTGGACGCCGGCGGCACCCTGCGGGTGGTCGCCCAGGCTCAGCGCAGCCAGCTCGCCAACCGCCGCGCGGCCACCGAGCGCTTCGCCGAGCTGCTCGCCGCCGCGCTCGCCACCCCCAAGACGCGCCGGCCGACCAGGCCGAGCCCGGCGGCTGCCGTCCGCCGGCTGGAGGCCAAGCGCCAGCGGGCCGCCACCAAGGCGCGCCGCCGCTCCCCACGGGTCGAGGAGGAATAGCGGCCGGGAGCCTACCCGGCCAGCTCGACCTGGACGGTGAGGTCCTCGGCGGGAGCGCCGATCGACAGTTCCTCCACATGGCCGGCGCGGCGCAGGTCGGCGGCGACCTCGGCAAGGGCCGCAAGGCGCTCCGGCCGGTCGGCCACCGCCACGCCGGCCACCGGCGCGCGCAACGACCGCCTGGCCAGGGTCTTGGCCCGCCGGACCTCGGCGAGGACCGCGGCGGCGACCTCGAGGCCGAGCGGGCTGGGCCGCTCCACCCCGGTGGCGGCCCGTACGGTGCCGCCCTCCGGCCAGGGGGCGCGGTGGACCGAGCCCGGCCGCCACCACGACCAGACCTCCTCGGTGACGAACGGCAGCACCGGCGCGAACAGCAGCAGCTGGGTCTCGAGCGCCAGCCGCAGGGTGCGAAGGGCCGAGACCTGGCCGCTCCGGCCCGCCTCCCCGTAGGCCCGGCCCTTGACCAGCTCCAGGTAGGCGTCGCAGAAGCTCCAGAAGAAGGCCTCGGTGCGCTCGAGGGCGGCGGCGGGCTCGTAGGCCTCGAAGGCGAGCGTCGACCGGTCGACCACCTCGGCCAGCCCGGCCAGCAGCGCCCGGTCCAGCGGCTCGGTCACCTCGGCGCCGTGCGGGCGCGGGGGGGTTCGGGGGACCCCAGCGGGGTCCCCCGACCGGACGGTTGGACCAAGCACGAAGCGGGCCGCGTTGAGCAGCTTGGTGGCAAGGCGGCGGCCGACCCGCAGCTGGCCCTCGTCGAAGGTGGTGTCGAGCCCGGCGCGCTTGCCGGCGGCCCAGTACCGCAGCGCGTCGGCGCCGAAGCGCTCCAGCGCGTCCTCGGGGGTGAGGGCGTTCCCGCGCGACTTGGTCATCTTGCGGTGGACCGGGTCGAGCACCCAGCCGGAGATGACGGCGTGCGCCCACGGCAGCGTGTCGTGCTCCACGTGGGCCCTTGCCAGGGAGTAGAACAGCCAGGTCCGGATGATGTCGTGGCCCTGGGGCCGCAGGTCCATGGGGAACACCCTGGCGAACAGGTCGGGGTCGTCCTCCCAGCCGCCGGCGATCTCCGGGGTCGACGCCGAGGTGGCCCAGGTGTCCATGACGTCCGGCGCGCCGACGAAGCCGCCCGGTCGTCCGCGCTGGTCGGCGGTGTAGCCGTCCGGCAGGTCGGTGGAGGGGTCGACCGGCAGCCGCTGCTCGTCCGGCACCAGCGGGTGGTCGTGGTCGACGGTGCCGTCGGCGCCGACCGGGTACCAGAGCGGGAACGGCACCCCGAAGAAGCGTTGCCGGCTGATGCACCAGTTCGAGGAGAGCCCCTCCACCCAGGTCTGGAAGCGGGCCCGCATCCACGGCGGGTGCCAGGACAGCTCCGCTCCCCTGGCCAGCAGCGCCGCCCGCAGCTCGAGGGTGCGGACGAACCACTGGCGGCTGGTCAGGATCTCCACCGGCCTGCTTCCCTGCTGGTAGAACTTGACCGCCTGGGTGACCAGGGTCGGGGGGGCCGCCAGGGCGCCGGCCTGCCTGAGCATCGCCGCGGCCCGCTCCCGTGCCTGCCGCACCGGCAGGCCGGCCAGCTGGTCGTGGGCGCGCTGCGCGGCGGCCGGGTCGTCGCTCTCGAACCCTTCGGCGCCCCAGCGGACCTCGCGGATGGTCCCGTCGCGGTCCAGCACCGGGCGCATGCCGAGGCCGAGCTCGCGCCACCAGACCAGGTCGGTCGGGTCGCCGAAGGTGCAGAGCATGGCGATGCCGGTGCCCTTGCCAGGGTCGGCGAGGCGGTGGGTGAGCACCGGCACGCTGGCGCCGAACAGCGGCGTGCGCACGGTGCGGCCGACCAGTTCGCGGAAGCGGTCGTCGTCGGGGTGGGCGACCAGGGCGACGCAGGCGGGCAGCAGCTCCGGCCGGGTGGTCTCCACCTCCAGGTCGCCGAAGCGGACCCGGTAGGAGGTCCCCTTGACCTCGCGGTCCTCCAGCTCCGCCTGGGCGAGCGCGGTGTGGAAGTCGACCTCCCACAGGGTGGGCGCGTCCGCCTGGTAGGCGAGGCCCTTGGCGAGCAGGCGCAGGAAGGCGCGCTGGGAGGCCCGCCGTGCCGGCTCGGCGATGGTCGCGTAGGTCAGCGACCAGTCCACCGACAGCCCGAGGCGGCGGAACAGCGCCTCGAAGGCCTGCTCGTCGTTCATGGTGAGCTGGCTGCAGAGCTCGACGAAGTTGGGCCGGGAGACGGCGATCGGTGTCCTGCTCGGCCACTGCGGCGGCTCGAACGCCGGCTTGTAGGGCAGCGAGGGGTCGCAGCGGACGCCGAAGTGGCGCTGCACCCGGCGCTCGGTCGGCAGGCCGTTGTCGTCCCAGCCCATCGGGTAGAAGACCTCGCGGCCGCGCATCCGCTGGAAACGGGCGACCACGTCGGTCTGGGTGTAGGAGAAGGCGTGGCCGAGGTGCAGCGAGCCGCTGACGGTCGGCGGCGGCGTGTCGATCGAGAAGACCTCGACCCGGGTCCTCGAGCGGTCGAAGCGGTAGACGCCGCTGCGCGCCCAGCGTTCGGCCCACTTGCGCTCGAGCCCGTCAAGGGTCGGCCTGGTCGGCGGCTTCGGCTGCATGAGGCGCCTACGATACCGCTCGCCCGGGGTCAGTCCAGCGGCAGGCCCATGATGACCGCGTCCCACAGCTCCCCGGAGCGGCGGCGGTAGTGGCGGCGCAGGAGGCCCTCGCGCTGGAAGCCGAACTTCTCGTACAGGGCGATGGCGGCGTGGTTGTGGGGCCAGACCTGCAGGCCGACCTTGTGGGCGCCGGCCGTGCGGGCCCGGTCGATGCCGGCCCGCAGCAGGGCGCTGCCGATCCCCTTCCCGCGCCAGCCGTCGGCGACCAGCATGCCGAGGTCGGCCACGCCGTAGCGGGCCAGCCAGAGCGACAGCTCCCCCACCAGCCGCCCGCCGGCGTCGGCCACCAGCAGCACGGCGTCGGCAGCTTCCATCGTCTCGGCGAACCCCTGCCGCCGCCGCTGGCGGTCGACCGGCGCCTCGGTGCCGATCCAGCGGGCCTCCGCGGCGACGGCGGCCAGCAGGTCGACCAGGGCGTCCAGGTCTTCCTCGCGGGCCGCCCTGACGGACACCTCGGGGCGGCCGGCGACCGTCACCCGGGGGTGGGCAGGCCGTCGAGCGCCTGCCCGAGGTCGGCGACCAGGTCGTCGGGATGCTCGATGCCGACCGAGAGGCGGACCAGGTCGGCGGGGACCTCCGCGTCGGTGCCCGCCACGCTGGCGTGCGTCATCTCGCCGGGCAGCTCGATCAGGCTCTCGACCCCGCCGAGGCTCTCGGCGAGGGTGAACACCCTGGTCGCGGCGACCAGCCGCTTGGCGGCCGCCACCCCGCCGACGGGACGGAAGGAGACCATGCCCCCGAAGGCGGCCATCTGCCTGGCGGCCAGCTCGTGGCCGGGGTCGCCGGGCAGGCCCGGGTAGCGGACCTCTGCCACCTCCGGCCGGCCGGCCAGGAAGGCCGCCACCCGGCCGGCGTTGTGGCAGTGGGCGCGCATCCGCAGGGCGAGGGTCTTGACGCCCCGCAGCGTGAGCCAGCAGTCCAGCGGTCCGGGCACCGCGCCGACGGCGTTCTGCAGGAACCTGGCGCGCTCGTACAGCTCGGGCAGCCGGGTGACCAGCGCGCCCCCGACGACGTCGGAGTGGCCGGCCAGGTACTTGGTGGCCGAGTGGACCACCACGTCGGCGCCGAGCTCGAGGGGGCGCTGCAGGAACGGCGTGGCGAAGGTGTTGTCGACCGCGCAGAGGGCGTCGGCGGAATGGGCCAGCTCGGCCGCGCCGGCGATGTCGACCACGTCCAGCAGCGGGTTGGTGGGCGTCTCCACCCATACCAGCCTGGTCTCGGCCCGCAGTGCCTGCTTGAGGGCGTCGAGGCTGGTCATGTCGACCACGACGAGCTCGAGGCCCCAGCCGGCGAACACCCGGGCCGCCACCCGCCAGGTGCCGCCGTAGACGTCGGCCGAGAGGACCAGGTGGTCGCCTGGGGCCAGCGTCTGCAGCACGGTGGAGGTCGCGGCCATGCCGGAGGCGAAGCAGATCGCACCGCCAGGGCCGTCGGGCGCCACCTCCTCCAGCGACGCCAGGCACGCCTCCAGGTTGGCCCGGGTCGGGTTGCCGGTGCGGGCGTACTCGTAGCCCTTGTGCCGCCCGACCTCCTCCTGGGCGAAGGTGGAGGTCTGGTAGATCGGCGGGACCACCGACCCGGTCGCCGGGTCCGGCGCCGACCCGACGTGCACTGCCCTGGTCTCGAAGTCCGTCTCGTCGAAGCCCACGCGCTCACCTCGCATCGTTGCGGTCGCCCGCAAGCATATGCACGCCGGCGGGGTCGCCGCCGGGGCGCGGCGGGGCCCGGTAGTCGCGCACGCCGGGGACCAGGAAGCCGACGCACATCAGGGCGGCGGCGCCGAGCCCGGCCAGCGCGAACACCGGCCGCGCCCCGATCCCGTCGGCGATGGCGCCGACCAGCGCGAACGACACCGGGAGCAGGGCGAGGGAGCCGACCGCGTCCAGCGAGGAGACCCGGCCGAGCGCCTCCGGCCGGACCAGCTCCTGCAGGGAGGTGTCCCACACGACCTGGAAGCTCTCGATGCCGGCGCCCCAGGCGACCGCGAGCAGGGCGAGCTGCCAAACCTCGCCCGCCAGGGCGTAGCCGGCACGGGCAAGGGCGGCGACCAGCCCGCCGGAGTAGGCCCACAACCCGCGGCGGGTCGGCCGGACGATGCCGGTGAGCAGGGCGCCGGCCACCGCGCCGACACCCGCGCACGCCACCACCAGGCCGAACGCCTCGGCCGCCTGGAAGCGCTGCTGCAGGTAGACGGGGACCAGCACCTCCTCCGGCCCGACCACCAGCAGCACGATGAAGGTGAACAGCAGGATCGTCACCCACAGCCAGCGGTGGCGCATGACCTCCCGGACGCCGTCGCGCAGGTCGCCGAGCAGCCGGCGCGGCGCCTCGGGCACCGGCGGCCGCGGCAGCGTGCCGGCCCGCCCGATGGCCAGCAGGCAGGCGGCCGAGACCGCGAAGGTGGCCGCGTCGAACAGGAAGGCGGCGCCTGGCCCGGCCGTGGCCACCAGCAGCCCGCCGAGGCCGGGGCCGAGGATCAGGCTGGAACGGTGGGCGGAGGACGCCAGCGAGTTCGCCGGCATCAGCTGCTCCCTGGCGACCAGGTCGGGCAGCACGGCCAGCTTGGCGGGCCAGAAGAAGGCGTCGGCGGCGCCGTAGACCACTCCGGCGACGGCCAGCGAGGGGATCCGCAGGCTCCCGGCGAGCGAGGCCACGCCGAGGTAGCCGAGCACCGCCATGCGGACCAGGTCGGAGACCACCATCACCGCACGGCGCGGGACCCGGTCGACCACCACCCCACCGACCAGCAGGAACAGCACCAGGGCGGTGCCGGCCGCCGCGTTGACCAGGCCGAGCTCGCGTGCTCCCCCGCCGAGACGCAGCACCTGCAGCGCCAGGGCGATCAGGAAGACCTGGTCTCCGTAGGCGCTGGTCGTCTGGCCGACCCAGTACAGCCGGAACGACCGTCCCCGCAGGGGCTCCATGAGCGAGCGGACCCGCCCGCCGCCGCGAGCCACCCGCGCCTCCTCTCCACCCAGCGCCGGACCAGCCACCCAAGGCTATGGAACGCCAGGCAACAGGGCGAGCCAATTGCGGCAGGAGCGTGCGAGGTGAACGCTGCGGTTCTGGATTTGGCCAGTAG